>Ga0055480_10000776_pt1 | contig 12297 bp, 5 predicted proteins | sample Muzzi_PWB_D2_FD_57935 | JGI IMG/M metagenome (GOLD analysis project Ga0055480, IMG submission 57935) | Wetland microbial communities from San Francisco Bay, California, USA, that impact long-term carbon sequestration - Muzzi_PWB_D2 | ecosystem: Environmental > Aquatic > Marine > Wetlands ... | reverse complement strand
TGAATAGAGACGGTGTCATAAATGTGCTCGATGTGGCCTTTTCGCGCCGCGGGCAACACCGTGTAATGCAACCTACTGACGTAGGCGCTACCATACCCGCGCACGCTACTGGTACAGAGCAGATCATTCCCCAACCGGGAGTACTTTACGCCGAGCCGGGCGCTAGCGTGCAGATCCTGTTCCATCTTCGCTTCAATACAACACCCGTTCTGGGCTACTCCCTGGATGTAGACATCAACAAAATTGGAGATGCAAGGGGGGAGGTGCTTGCGGACGCGGCGGCCACCAATTTCTTTGACTCACGGAATCTCTTCCTAGCTGCCGGACTAACGTTAGACCCTGCTTTTAGCATGGTCATCGCCCAACCGGACGGCGGGGTTTTTGTAAACGCGATCACGGCCGATAGCTCGGTTACCGTGGCGATAGACGGCGTAAACGATATCTTGGCTGAAGTAGTGTTCGATGTAGCGCATGATGCCTGTGGCGAGTTCGAACTGTCACTTGGACCAGCAAGTGCCCTCAGCGATGCACAGGCTCTTCCGATCGTGTTTACCGTGGACACGGTCCGGTTGATCATAGCTGGTACGGAGGAATGCCCTATCCCGGCTGCCTCCACATGGGGCCTAATCTCCTTTGCCCTCCTGGTCTTAGCAGCCGGGCACTTGGTTATTCTGCGAAGATTGCGGGTTCAGACTGCTAGCGGCGCCGGGTTTTCTCGTTCCCATGGCAGTTCCGTGTAGTTGGCGTCCGTACTTCTTGCGGCCAAACATGCACGGTCTGGCTACGTAGTGGTCGGTCAGCTATTGAGTTGAACCAATACCGAGCGATCGAGACCAGACTTGGCCAAATACAATAGTCACGGAGAGTAAGGGAAGTGACATGGCGCGGTTCACATCGGCATTCATGATCGCACTGGTGGGCGGCGTTTCTCTCGCCCAAGACTCGTCTTCGCGTGGCGGCCTCGAGATGTCGCCAGTCGCACGCGCCGTGGATCGTAAGGTTGTGCGCTGGCGGGGCGGAGGCCAGAGAGAATTCAACACCGACGAAACTGGCCCTCGTCTCATCGCTGTCGACCCGCTGCCTTCGGATTGGGTTGTGGATGCTCAAGGATTGCACGAACTCGCGATTGTATTTGACGAACCGGTTTCAGTCCCGGCGGCCTCCGTCCTCGTTTGGACGGTCGATCAGGGGCAAGTGACTGACTTTAGCCTGACGTACGATGGATCCGTCGACACTCTGCGAATAGTTTTCGACACTGCGATTCGCGCCGATATAGCGACAATCGTTCTCAACTACACCATCACGGACGAGTTCTACAACGAGCTTGATGGTGAGATCTGGAGCCCCGCCGCCCCGATCATGCCGTCCGGGAATGGCCAACGCGGTGGGCAGGCGGTGATTCAATATCATGTTCTACAAGGCGATGTCGACCGCAACGGCGTGGTGGATCAGGAAGACGCCACCAAGCTCCTTAGCGCGCTTGGATCTGCGTACGGCGAGCCGGCCTTCGACCAAGCTGCCGATCTGAATCGCGATGGGTTTGTTAATGTACTAGATGTTGGTACTTACCAGTTGGCCATCGGTGAAGAACTGCCGTCCACAGATGGCGTTCCACCAAGCCCGTTGGCTATGAGTCCTGACCCTGCCTTGGGACTGATAGCTGATTTCCAAGTGATAACTCTCGAGTTCACCGAGCCTGTCGCGCCAATCGCGTTGGACACTTATTCATGTTTTCTCGTCGGTGGCGACGCGGTACCGTTACTGCCCATGGCTGCAACCCTTGCTCCCGATGGATTGTCGGCGACGTTTGAGTTTCCATCGGTTCTAGCAGAATGTGATTCGTTTTCTGTAAACTTAAGCAACGCTATCTCAGATGCATCTGGTGAGTTGATTGAAGGTATCCACCCGGCTCAACAGCTCTCGCCGCGCGTTCCGTTACAGCCCATCATCGATCCGGTAGCTCCGATCACAAATTCCTCGAGTCTGACTCTTAGTGGGCTCGCACCGGAAGCCCAAAGTGTTGAAGTCACGAGCAACGGTGGCACGGCTTCGGTGCCTACGGATAATGGCGTGTTCGTCCATGACGTTCTACTCGATGTGAACGCGGCGCAGGCTCTGCACGTTACCGGGGTCTCGTCATGTGGTGTCAGAAGTGCGCCCGTGACAGTCCTGGTTACTCACGACTCTGAAGGGCCGGAGTTGGCTGTCGATTATCCTATGCACAATTCAGTAACGACGGCGGCGACTGTTTATGTGGGCGGCGGGCTCCTCGATAGGTCCTTTCCTGCGTTTCCGCTCACAGTCATGGTGGACGGGGCACCCGCGCTCGTGCAACCTGGGTACGGAAATACGGCAACGTTTCTCGCCTCCGAGGTATCACTTCTCGCAGACCAGCCAACTCTGATAACGGTGGTGGCCACAGATCACCTTGGAAACACCACCGAGAAGGATATCGTTGTTACGAAGGTAGATCCCTCAGCTGAGGCACGTATCGAGCTTCTCTCAGGAGATGGACAGCTGGGTGAGGTCAACACGGAGCTCATAGAACCGATTCAGATCCAACTGCTGGACCAGTACGGTGCGGCGCTGATCGGAAAGACTGTGACGGTGAGAGTGACGCGAGGCGACGGTACCCTACGCGGAGCGATAGGTCTGCTATGCGCAGGAGAGCAATCACAGTTACTTCAATGTCAGACAGACGACAACGGTACGGTGAGCATGTACTGGACTCTAGGAAGCGACGCGGGCCAAGCGAACAACCGGGTCGTCGCGACGTCGACTGGTGTCAATAGTGAGGTTTCTCTAATCGCCTCGGCGAATCCAGGAATGCCAGCGTTTATCGATCTCGCTTCGGGTGATAACCAGCGTGCAGAGCAGAGCTCGAAGGCTGCCAAGGCTCTCCGTGTGTGGGTCAACGATGGACGCAACGGAGTTTCAGGCGTTCCAGTTACATATTCGGTGACACGCGGCGGTGGTACCGTGAATGGGTATACGAACGTCGTGATTGTTACGGATGCCAGCGGCTACGCAGAAGTCGACTATGCGCTCGGTCCGGACGAGGGGCTCCAGCTTGTGGAGGCAGACTTTCTGGAGAACGCAGCGCTTCCCACCGTGTTTTCAGTGCAAGCCCTTGTCCGTGAAAATCCTATTCAGAGAAGGCGCTACAATAACCCAGACCTGCTCACGGCTTTCTCAGGGACAGTGCTTGATGATTCGATGCAGCCGATTGGAGGCGTGGAGTGTACCTTGAGCGTAGGGAACGAGCCACCTGCCGTAACGTTCAGTGACCAAGCTGGGCACTATCGTTTCGATGGCGTGAGCGGCTCTGGCCCGGGGCGCCTAGTGATCGACGGAACCACTGCCTCAACACTCGCGGGAATGCCAATTGATCCGCTGCTCCTCCGCTTTCCGTCTGAGGAATACTCTATCTCCGTTGTGCCACGAACTGGCAATACAATGTCCGCGCCGATCACTCTTCCCCGATTCGACGCGACTGCTGACGTCGTCTATGATGGCGCGTCTGATGTTTCTCTTACGATCGAGAGAATTTCTGGCGTAAGCATGACGATATCTGCAGGGTCCATGCGTCTCAGTGACGGTTCGGTACCGACGCCTGAGAATCCCGCGACACTATCGCTCAACGTATTGGCACCTAGGCCTCTTCCGGCTCGAGCGCCTGCGGGCGTCATACCACATCTTTCGTGGGCCATGGAGCCGGCGGGAGCGACCTTCGACCCACCGCTTGGGGTCGTCATTCCAAACACACTCAGTCTCCCTCCCGGTTCACTTGTATATACCTACAGACTAATCCGCGCCACTGCTTCCTTCGAGGTGGTGGGGACTGGGACAGTTAGCGCGGATGGGCTTGAGATTCTCGCCGAACTAAGTTCTGCCGGCACGGTGGATGCGCGGCACAGATCAACGATGTCGTCCAAATTCATTACCGCGTTTCCTCGGATGGACTCTTCAGCCGCAGAAGCGGCGTATATGATGCTCGGCTGCCCATTTCGTCACGGACAAACATGGTGTGAGGGGGCCGAGCCCGGGCTCGGAGTTTCAGCAGATGACCCTTGGTATTGACTCGCATGTGATCTCATCGCGTATGCGGGCGTCGGAGAAATCAGGATGTCTTTCGTGCAACGTTACTGGTGTATCTTGATGCTTGGGACCCTGCCGATCACAGCTAGTGTAGGCGCAGAGGAATTCCCTTATAATTACTGCGTCGTTACTTTGAGTGACAGCGTTAGCCAGGCCGATGTGACTGGCAATTTCATCATCTACAATCCGCTTTTGAGTCCGTACCTCGAGCGCGCAACCATCGTATGCCATCCCATTGCCTGTTGCCCGAGCGCGCAACAAACGTACTACGGTCGCTCCGGACTCGTTGATATTCCTCTGCATCCGTGGTTCTTCCAGCTAGATGATACGATCTGGTTAACAGACACACCGCCGGTGAGCGTTACCTCAATCGACTTGGCTTTGAGCCAATCAGTTATTACCACAATCGGAGAATCTGCAAGCGCGACCGTAAACGCGCAATTGTCCGACGGAACAAGTGTCGATATGACGCCGCTAACAGCTGGAACGACCTATTCGAGCAGTAATCCTACGATCGCCAGTGTTTCTGACAATGGCCTCGTGACCGCGCACGCCCACGGACCGATTTACTTGACGGCACGCAACGAGGGTCGTCTCGCCGTGCAGCGCCTGGATGTTTCGCCGACGGCCATGTTTACGGATGTGCTCGGCGTCGCCTACGATCCATGCGGGGCACCCATTACAGGTGCGGACGTAACCACGCCGTTCGGCGGTTTGTCAACAACAGGCATACATGGCGAGTTTCACATTCACGATGTGCTTGTCCCAGACGCTGCCACGGTACACGCTACGATACAGCAGGAACTAGATGGTGTAGATTATCAATCGACATCACTGGCGGTTGAGCCAGTTCCGGGGGGGTTCACGGATACGGGCTTGACCGAGGTATGCGTCCCGGATTGGTCTCGCGAGTTTCAGGGAACAGGTCTGTGGGTAGGATCGCCGATGCGCGCCGCCGTAGTGTACGATGACGGCTCAGGCCCGGCCTTGTACGTTGCTGGAGACTTCCGTCATGCGGGGGGGGCGACCGTGAATCGTATTGCAAAATGGGACGGGAGGTATTGGTATTCTCTCGGATCCGGTCTTAACGGCGATGTCCACGCAATGGTTGTGTTTGATGATGGAACAGGACCTGCACTTTACGCTGGCGGAGCCTTTACGACGGCGGGCGATCAGGCTGCGAATCATGTCGCAAAATGGACTAATGGGCAGTGGTCCTCGTTAGGGGTTGGAACAAACGGTACTGTCAAGGGCTTGGCAGTATGGGATGACGACGGTGACGGGCCGAACTTTCCTGCGCTGTACGTGGGCGGAGAGTTCACGGAGGCTGCCGGGACAAGCACGAGCGGGGTCGCCCGCTGGTCCGGACTGGAGTGGTCAGCCTTGGGCGAAGGTGTCGCTGGGTATGTCAACGCGCTGCACGCGTACGACGAGGATGGAATCGGACCAACGCCAGCGGTTCTTGTGGCGGGCGGTCTGTTCTACACCGCGGGCAGTGTAGAGGTGAACCATGTAGCGGCTTGGAATGGAAGCTCCTGGCAACCAGTGTCAGGAGGCCTCTTGGAGGGCGAGGTGTATGCGCTTGAATCAATACAATGGGAGGCTGAAGAGGACATCTGGCTGTACGTGGGGCGCACGGGCAGTAATACTTTGAGCTATTATCGGCCCACCGCCTTGAACTGGCAGCCCGTCTTCGGCGAGCCCAATGGGAGCGTTCGCGCTTTGTATGCGGGCGAAGAGGGCGGATTGGCAACCCTCTTCGTTGGTGGTGGCTTCACGGAGGCTGGCTATGCGCCGGCGAGCCGGATTGCGCGTTTCCGGGCACCGTCCGAGTGGTCGACTTTCGGGGACGGGATGAGCGGTTCTGTCTACGCGCTCACACAATTTGATGACGGTAATGGCCTGCAGGTTTATGCCGGCGGCGCCTTCGGAACTGCAGGTGCTAAGACCGTCAGGCAAGTGGCAAAATGGGACGGCGTCGACTGGCAGGCGTTACCACAGTCATCCTTCCGCCCGCCGCTTTATTTGGATGGGCGTGAGTTCGCAGTGTACGATGACGGATCTGGCTCCAGGCTGTACTTAGGGGGACACGGTTCAAGTGCCGATGACCGTCTGCTGAGATGGGAACAAACGGGATGGACGGCAGTGGGCGGTCTCGATGGAGTGGCGGTGAGCGCGTTAGAGGTGTTCGATGACGGCTCAGGCCCCGCCTTGTATGTTGGCGGGGCCTTCTGGACGGCGAATGGAACAACGGTAAATTGTATCGCAAAATGGAACGGGACAGCTTGGTCGGCCTTGGGATCTGGAGTTGATGGCACCGTGTCGGACATCCGCGCACATGATGACGGTAGCGGGCCGGCGATCTTTGTCGCAGGAACTTTTAACATCGCCGGTGGATTGCCCTGCAACCACGTGGCAAAGTGGGACGGCACTCAATGGTCGTGCCCGGGAGAAGGATTCGATTATGCGCAGTATGCACTTGAGGTATACGACGATGGCGAAGGCCCGGAACTTTATGTAGCAGGCTTGACAACTACTCCCTATAGGTGCATCGCTAAGTGGGACGGCACCGAATGGTCACCACTTGGCACCGGACTCATTAACCCCAACCCGAGCCTGAAAGGCGTTACGCTCGCGGTCTACAATGACGGAACGGGGGAAGGATTGTATGTTGGCGGAGAGTTTGGGATCGCTGGCGGACAAGTCTGCAATAACGTGGCACGCTGGGATGGGACGGCTTGGCACCAAGTCGGAGACGGCATCGACGGGACGGTGAAAGCGCTTTTGGCATTCGACGATGGTAGTGGTTCAGCCCTGTATGCGTCAGGAGAGTTCGAGTCCGCAGGATCCGTTTCTGCGAACAACATTGCACGATGGAATGGAACCGCATGGACGCCCCTTCGTAGTGGAACGGACAGTGCGGTCTGGGCGTTGGCCGGGTTCGATGATGGGAGCGGTAACGCACTGTGGGCCACGGGTGAATTCACAATGGCAGGAGGTTTTGGTTCAGATAGGGTTGGCGCCTGGCGGTGCCTCGGGTGTGAAGAATGACCGGCCGTAGGACTCTGCTCATCATCCAGCGTACGGCAGCCGGACTATTGTCGCCCCCGCGCGGGTCCACTGGAGCAGGTTTAAGACGTCGAGGGTTCCCCGATCCGTTCGCATAGAGGGATTCTATGTGAAACGTGTTCCGAGATTTGGTCGCTCAATGAGCGCCCGCAGTATGAAGCGCGCAGCGACATGATAAGCGATTGTGCTCTGAGTCGCGATAGATCTTGGAACCGGGCGAGCTTTCAGGCTGCGGCGCGGTAGTAATGGCGCAGCAATCCGCCGAGAAATCGCTGGCAGCGGATGCGGCCGACCTCAGTCTCGGAGTCGAGTTCCTCCGGTGGCCGCGTTGCTGCAGCCGGAACTGTCAGATTCCCGAGCCCTTGGTGTGGCCGATGTTCGTTGAAGAAGCGAACGTATTCCTGCCCAATGTGGTTGAGGTGACGCAAGCTGAAGCACAGGAAGTAGTTCAACGCCTCGCGTTTGAGGGCACCTATCCAGGCCTCAGCGAACGCGTTCGCGTCGGGAGCAAGGAGCGGTGTTCGCAAACAGCGGATGCCATCACTCTTGCAGAGACTACGGAACGCAGCCGAGAACTTGGTGTCGCGGTCGTGGATAAGGAACCGCGCCCCTAGCTGCTGTTCTTCGAGCCACATCATCAGGTTTCGGCCTTGCTGTTGGATCCAACGATCGTCAGGGTGATACGTGGGCGGACTGAGAAACACCTTACGCGTACCAACATGGATGAACGCGAGGCAATACGCGACCCGAGCACCGAACGGAGTGATCACGTTCTTGCTAAAGAAGTCGCACGCGACGAGAGTGTTGACATGAAGACGGATGAACTTCTGCCAGGTGGTCTCAGCGGCTTTTCCCCGGCGTTGTGGAGAGGGGGTCAGCCCTTCATCCTTCAAGATCCGCCGGACAGAGGATCGCCCGAGCTTGAGTCGGAGCTTACGGAGCTCACCGACGATGCGGCGATAGCCCCAGCCCGCGTTCTCCTTGGCCAATCGGATGACGAGTTCTCGCATGTTGCGGACGATCTTCGGTCGGCCAACAGGTTTCGGCCGGCGCCCTTCCCGTAGCTCCGTGACCCAGCGACAATACGTCCGCGGCGTGACGATGCCGATCACGTCGGTAACGTCGTGGTCGAGTTCTTGGCCGATTGCCAGTAGCCGGGCGCGGTCGTCCGGGCTGGGAATGACCCGGTTGCCGCCGAGCTTGCGTCGGAGGATCTCGACTTGGGCTTTGAGGAAGCGGATGCGGGCATCGCGGCGTGCGGCACCGGCTTCAAAGAGGAGGTGTAGAGCGACGTAGAACCAGCGGAGCATAGTCTGTGAATCCTGAATTCGAGCTGTCGAAAGTACGGCAATGAGAACCTCCCGACATTTTGGACCCCCGCCCAACACAGGGCAATCAACGACCGAATTAAGCTGTGGCGTCGAGGCCGCCGCTGACCACGCTCAGAATCGCATCGACATGGGCGCTCACAGAGTTCCCAACTCTGTGCGAGTTGTGGTTGACGCCGTCGAGGGGGGTGACCAAAATGAGGCCCAAGATTGTGCTCTACATGTTGAACATGTTGAACATGTGGAGCTGGGAAAACGACACGCAACCCTCTGAAAACGCTGTAGGTTAAGTGCTGACAAGGACTTAGGTCTACATCAGCTCGTCGTGCTCATAACCCGGAGGTCGCAGGTTCGAGTCCTGCCCCCGCTAGTTGACGGGTCGTGGCGAAACCCACCGACCCACCAGCACTCGGTTTCGCCAGCACTAACAATATTAACATGGGAAAACTGGGGTAAATGGGGCGACCGGCGATACCTATTCTTAAGGAGTGCTTTAAGCGAGTCCGCGAGTGGGAGCCAAATTCGTTGGGTTGCTAGCCCCGGTCCACCAGCAGGGGGCCAGAGCGTATGGCATGTCTGCCCCCATAGCGACACCGCAAGTAGTTTCTCGCAGAATCCAATTCAAACATCAAAGACCTGACGCGGAGGCCAAAGATCCATTTCGCACAACTGGGTCAATGTCAAAACGATCAAGATTCATCACCTTGTTCCAGACCGCCACGAAGTCATTGACAAACTTCTGCTGTGCGTCGGCACTGGCATACACTTCCGCGATGGCTCGAAGTTGCGAGTTCGAACCAAACACGAGATCGACGGAAGTGGCAGTCCATTTGACCTTACCCGTCTTGCGGTCGTGTCCTTCGAAGAAGAACTCGCATTTCGGGGACTTCTGCCACTCCGTGCTCATGTCCAGCAGGTTCACAAAGAAGTCATTGGTCAAGGTTCCAGGTTGTTTGGTGAAGACACCGAGTGGGGGGTCTCCCACGTTTGTACCCAGGACCCGCATACCGCCGATAAGAACGGTCATCTCTGGGGCCGTCAGCGTGAGCAGTTGCGCTCGATCGAGCAGCTTCTCTTCCGCCGGCCTGTCGAGCTCGTGACCAACGAAGTTGCGGAACCCATCCGCGGTCGGTTCGAGCACGGCGAATGCGTCCACGTCGGTCATCTCCTGCGACGCGTCGGTGCGCCCGGGCGAGAAAGGAACCTGAACGTTGTGCCCGGCCTTCTTCGCTGCTTCCTCGACGGCTGCGCATCCGCCCAGCACAATCAGATCAGCGAGCGAGACCTTCTTGCCGCCGGACTGCGCGCTGTTGAAATCCTGTTGGATTTTCTCGAGTGTCTGCAAGACCTTCGCAAGTTCAGCCGGCTGATTGACTTCCCAGTCCTTTTGCGGTGCGAGGCGAATGCGTGCCCCGTTCGCTCCTCCCCGTTTGTCCGTCCCACGGAATGTGGAAGCAGAGGCCCAGGCGGTCGAAACCAATTGGGACACGGACAGCCCCGATGAGAGTATCTTGCCCTTGAGGTCAGCGATGTCCTTGTCGCCGATCAGTTCGTAATCAACTGCAGGCACAGGATCTTGCCACAACTGCGGCTCTGGTACCCATGGGCCGAGGCACCGGGAGACGGGCCCCATGTCGCGGTGAGTCAGTTTATACCACGCCTTGGCAAAGGCCACTTCGAACTCCTTCGGGTTCTCGAAGAATCGTTTTGATATCTTCTCATAGATCGGGTCCATCTTCAGCGCCAGATCCGTTGTGAACATCATCGGTGCGTGGCTCTTCGACGGATCGTGAGCATCCGGCACGGTTCCCTGACCCGCTCCGTCCTTGGGTGCCCACTGGTGGGCGCCTGCCGGACTTTTTACCAACTCCCATTCGTAGGCGAATAGGTTGGAAAAGTACATGTGTGACCACCTCGCCGGGTTGCTGGTCCACGCCCCCTCGAGGCCGCTGGTGATCGTGTCGTCGGCATTGCCCTGCCCAAACGTGTTCTTCCAGCCGAGCCCTTGCGCTTCCAGGCCGGCGCCCTCGGGTTCAGGACCTACGTACTTGCTGGGATCAGCCGCACCGTGGGATTTGCCGAATGTGTGTCCGCCGGCGATGAGCGCGACGGTCTCCTCGTCATTCATCGCCATGCGGCCGAACGTGGCCCGAATGTCCTTGGCTGCGGCGAGAGGATCCGGCTTGCCGTTGGGCCCTTCCGGATTGACGTAGATCAAGCCCATCTGAACGGCGGCGAGAGGATTCTCGAGTTCCCTGTCGCCGGTGTAACGCTTGTCTCCCAGCCACTTGCTCTCAGGCCCCCAGTAAATATCCTCTTGCGGCTCCCACACATCTGTTCGACCTCCCGCGAACCCAAACGTCTTGAACCCCATCGACTCGAGGGCGCAGTTACCGGTGAAGACCATCAGGTCGGCCCATGAGATTTTCTGACCGTACTTCTGCTTGATCGGCCAGAGCAACCGACGCGCTTTGTCGAGGTTGGCGTTGTCGGGCCAACTATTGAGGGGAGCAAAGCGTTGCATGCCGTAGGATGCGCCGCCGCGGCCGTCGGCGATACGATACGTACCTGCGCTGTGCCAAGCCATCCGAATGAAAAACGGTCCATAGTGCCCATAGTCGGCCGGCCACCAATCCTGCGACGTCGTCATCAACGCATTGATGTCCTTCTTCAAGGCATCCAGGTCGAGTTTCTTGAACTCCTCGGCGTAATTGAAATCCTTACCCAGCGGATTACTCTTGGCGGAATTTTGACGAAGTATCTGCAGGTTCAACTGATTCGGCCACCAGTCCCGAATCGACATGGCCCCGGCGGCCGTGTGCCTGTTGTGTCCGGCCTGCTCGCCCATCACCGGGCATTTGCTACTGGTCTCCATATGTCTCTCCTGCGTAGATTGGGCCAACACCATGCCACCATCAGGCCCTACCCAAAGGCTAAGGGCCAAGCCAACAAGCCAAACTGAACTTGTTCCTTTGATGCCTCGCTTCGTGTGTCTTTGAGCAGCTCCGTTCATCACCGGGCACTCGCTTGCTATATCTAACATTTTAATGTTCCTGATGTTTGATTCGAGATATCCCTTTTGACGCTCCGCGCATCGGCTGGTCCTCGTTCACATTCTATTCTCCCTCATCGCGTGCGACCAGGCGCCGGTGCAGGATACCTGCCGAAGTGCTCCGGACTCCTCAACACGTGCTCTCAAGTACGAGAAAACGCGTCGTTCGCATGCGGTGCGCATGCTTCTCTTGTCTTTCGGCCCGAACACGATGCCAAGTCTGGGCTACGTCACGACCGGGGCCCGTGGGAGAAGCCGTATCCGTGCGAGGATATCGAAGCCGTATCCGTGCGAGGATATCCCGGAAGAGGGTCCGCGGCACGGCGACCTCCGCCATCTGAACCGTCACGTATCCAGCATGCCGGACCATCCTCGCACCGATCTTGGTGAGCTTCTCCGGTATGGTCGACAGGCTCGAGTGCCCAGCACGCGGCGGCAAGCCAGCTGATGGTGGCGTCGACCTGATCGCCCGCAAGAACGGCGAGACTACGGTCGTTCAATGCAAACATTGGCAGGCGTGGAAAGCCGGCCTGATGCCGGTCCGCGAGCAACTTGAGTGATGAAGGGCGAGAACGCTGACCATCCTGTGCCGGCTACGGCTGGCCAATTCACGAATGACGCCGTCACGTTTGCCGTAGGCAAGCCGATTGAACGGCTGTATGGCGATCGACCCCGGTCCATGATCAAGGAAGTGAAGCAGGCCTCGACCGCGCGGGCTGCACACGGCACGCAGCAGGTCGTCGTGCAGAC
>Ga0055480_10000775_pt1 | contig 12312 bp, 8 predicted proteins | sample Muzzi_PWB_D2_FD_57935 | JGI IMG/M metagenome (GOLD analysis project Ga0055480, IMG submission 57935) | Wetland microbial communities from San Francisco Bay, California, USA, that impact long-term carbon sequestration - Muzzi_PWB_D2 | ecosystem: Environmental > Aquatic > Marine > Wetlands ... | reverse complement strand
TCCGGGCGATCAGATCTGCCACGCCGCGCCCCACGGCACCGGGTTCGGGCTCCACGGTCAGGACGTACTCCTCTTCGAAGAAGGTGTCCCGGCCCCCCTTGCTGGGCGTAGTGACCACGGGGAGGCCGCAGAGCAGATACTGGATGCTGGCGAACATAGCCCCTTCCATCGCAGACAGGCAGAGGCCGACCCGGGACTGGTTCAGAATGGCGACAACCTCGTCGTTGGAGAGGTAGCGGAACTCAGCCGACAGGGGATCGTTGGCCCAGTGGGCATGATCGAGTTTGCGGTGAATCATCTCCGCATAGATCCGGTTGAACATGACCGGATGGCGGAAGGAAATCAGGGCGAGGTTCTCGATATCCGCGGCCAGGGCATGGCGTTTATAAGGGGAGAGGTTGGCGTCGTAAACCGCGTCGAAGCGTTTCTCCACTTCCGGTGTGAGCCGGAAGATATTTTCGTCGATCCAGGCGTTGTGGTTGCACCAGACGGCTTCGATCCCCTCCTCCCGTAGCAGACGCTGTTCTTCCAAAGCGTTGCAGAGAAAGATGTATTGGTGATGCGGGAAGCGTCGGTTTTTTTTTCTATCATATTGGACGATTGCCCGAATGGATTTGGGAGATTCAATGGTTCCCCACAGGTTAAAGAAAAAGTAGGCGGGGTTTTCTTTCGCGGCCTGATGCAGAGGGGAAAGGTCACGCAGATGATGGACGAGAAGGACCATCAGGGGAGAATCATGGAGTACCTTGAAAAATGCGTAATCCCCGTAACGGATGCGGCGCAGGTGGTGCTTGGTCAAGGCGCCGACCATCATGGCAGCGTGAGCGGCCTTGGCTTTGATTGTCATGATCGAAGACAGTTCTCCGCTTTGGATGAAAGGGACACTCTTGGGGAATCCGGCCGCCAGCCGAAGTTCAGAGCATGCCACAGCCGACTGGGGAAGGGACCGGACCCATGGCGTTTTCCCAAAACCGCCGCATAAGTCTTTCGGCCCGGTCCGCCGCGAAAACGGCGCAGCATATAAACGCCCCCAATTTAGCCGACTGCAAATAACCAGTCAAAGATTTTTAGGGTTTGGTTTTCGCCGGGAGACTACTCGGCATAACCGCTGCCGATAGCCGAAAAAGGCAGATCGATTTCAAGAGCGGGAACTTGCCTGGCCACCCAGGCGGTGAAGGTGTTGCTGTTGGGCCCCGGGAAGGCCCGGTGGGTTTCCGGCCAGGGGGTAGGCGGCAGCCGCCGCCTCGACCTGGTCGATCAGAGCATCCACCCCGACCCCCCGATGATCCGCCAGCAGCCGGGGCGTCTCGCCGAACCAGAACCGGTCCGGCACGTCTCTTTCGATGCGCAGCACCGGCAGGCCGCGCCGCTGCCGCCAGCCGACGACCTCATAGACGGTGTTGTGAGGCGCGCCGGTCCGCTTGGCCGTGATCCAGGAGTGCACGGCGAACCAGCCCCGCCATCCCCAGGCGCGGGCTACGAACACCTGGATGACAGCCTCCCTGGTCTGCAGGGGATCGGGGGCGATCCCCGCCGGCTCACGGCTGGCGGTGCGCCAATCTTTATCTGGTGAGCAGCCCATCAGGGACAAGATCATATAAAGAATACAGAGAATTTTCTTCATAATTTCCACCTTCCACGCCTGCCGTACAGGAAAAATCTCTCAGACAAGAATTCATGGTTCGCATCTCCTGGTCGTCAGGGTCCGGGAGCCAAAAAGTTGCTTCCCGGTTTGGCCCAAAACCGGAGTCCATGGGATTTCCCTTGACACTATCCTCCCAAAGCTGTTACTGTTCTTTTAATTAAAAGCTGTTCCAGGAAAAAACGAAGTCAACAACGTCATCGTAAGCCCCGGAATATATCCGGGGCTTTCTTTATGGAACACAGAAAGAAGGAATGAATGGATTTTCAAGAGTTTAATTTTCACCCCCAGGTCGCGGCCGGAGTTTCGGCGGCGGGCTACGCTACCCCGACGCCGATCCAGGCGCGGGCGATTCCCTCGGTTATGCAGGGAAAGGACGTCATGGGCCTGGCGCAGACCGGCACCGGCAAGACCGCCGCATTCGCGCTGCCGATTCTGCACCGCCTGATGGCAGGAAAACGCGGCCACGTACGGGCTCTGATCGTCGCCCCCACTCGCGAACTGGCAGAACAGATTCACACGGCGATCGAAAACCTCGGGCGGCAGACCCGCCTGCGTAGCGTCACCATCTACGGCGGGGTGGGATTCAACCCGCAGGCGCAGAAGTTGAAACGCGGTGTCGAAATCGTCGTTGCCTGCCCGGGACGGCTGCTCGACCACATCCAGCAGGGGACCATCGACCTCTCCCGGCTGGATGTCCTGGTTCTGGACGAGGCCGACCAGATGTTCGACATGGGGTTTTTCCCCGACATCCGGCGCATCCTCGGGCATCTCCCCAAGAAACGCCAAACCCTGCTCTTTTCGGCAACCATGCCGGCGGAGATCCGCAAACTGGCCCACGAAGTCCTACGCGAACCGGTCACCATCCAGGTCGACATCGTCGCTCCGGCGACCAGCGTGAGTCACGCCCTCTATCCGGTTGCCCAGCATCTCAAGGCGGATCTTCTTCTCGAGCTTCTTAAGCACACAGATACCGAGTCGGTGCTGGTCTTCACCCGCACCAAGCACCGCGCCAAACGTTTGGGACTGCAATTGGAAAAGTCCGGCTACAAGGCGGCATCCCTGCAGGGAAACCTTTCCCAGAACCGCCGCCAGGAGGCCCTTGACGGCTTTCGGGCGGGGCGCTTCCAGATCCTGGTGGCGACCGATATCGCCGCCCGCGGCATTGACGTGACCCAGATCTCCCACGTCATCAACTTTGACATTCCCAATACCGCCGAGGCCTACATCCACCGCATCGGCCGCACCGGCCGCGCCGCCCGCAGCGGCGACGCCTTCACTCTGGTGACCGGTGAGGATACGACGATGGTACGGGCCATCGAGAAAGTATTCGGCAGGGCCATTGAACGCCGCACAGTCAGCGGCTTCGATTACAATTCGGCGGCGCCTCCAAGACAGCCCCAGGGCCCCCGCGCCCCCCGGCAAAAGCGGGGAATCCACCAGAACACAACCGCCGTCGGCCCGGCAAAAGGCCCCCGGCGTTCCCGGCGGCCTTCAAGTTCCAGTACCAACAAAAGCGGCTCGGCCGGCAACCGCTGACGGGAGCTTTAGCATATCCGTTTTATACAGAAAGGGCGGCCATTCGGCCGCCCTTTCTGTATATATATTCCTCATGAGGGCTATTTTCCCCACTTCAGCTTGATTCTCTCCACCGCCTCCCTGATGTTCTCCCTGTCGCCGAAGGCACTAAGCCGGAAGTATCCTTCTCCACTCGGTCCGAAACCGGAGCCGGGGGTGCCGACCACGTGGCACTCGTTGAGCAACTTGTCGAAAAAGTCCCAGCTGCTCATTCCGCCCGGCGTCTTGAGCCAGATGTAGGGGGCATTGACGCCGCCGAAACAGGTGATTCCGGCGGATGTAAGCCCTTCGCGAATGATACGTGCGTTGTCCATGTAGTAATCGACCGTCTCTTTGACCTGCGGCCACCCTTCATCGGAATAGACCGCCTGGGCGGCCTTCTGCACCGGGTAGGAGACACCGTTGAACTTAGTTGACTGGCGTCGATTCCACAACTTGTTGAGAGGTATCGATTCTCCGTTCGCGGTTTTGGCGGTCACTCCCTCGGGGACGACGGTGAGGGCGCAGCGCACCCCCGTGAAACCTGCGGTCTTGGAGAAGGAGCGGAACTCGATGGCGCACTTTCTCGCCCCCTCCACTTCGTAGATCGAGTGCGGAATGGAGGGCTCGGTGATGAACGCCTCGTAAGCCGCATCGAAGAAGATGATCGCATCGTTCTCGAGGGCGAAATCGACCCACTTCTTCAGCTCCTCCTTGGTCGCCACGGCGCCGGTGGGATTGTTGGGATAGCAGAGGTAGATGATATCCACCTTCTCCCTGGGGAGTTCCGGGGTAAAGTCGTTTTCGGCGATGCAGGGCATGTACACGATCCCCTCATAATAGCCCTGTGCGCTGGCTTCGCCGGTGCGGCCGACCATAACGTTGGTGTCATTGTAGACCGGGTAGACCGGATCGCAAATGGCGACTTTGTTGGAGAGGTCGAAGATGTCGAGAATGTTGGCGCAGTCGCACTTGGAACCGTCGGAGATGAAAACCTCGCTGGTTTTGAGATCGACGCCAAAGGCCTTGTACGATTTGTCGATGATTGTATCGATCAACCAGGCATATCCCTGCTCGGGGCCGTAGCCGTGGAAATTCCCGCTGGTGCCGAGATCCTCGACCGCCTGGTGAAAAGCGTCGAGCACCGCCGGGGCTAATGGCCGAGTAACGTCGCCGATGCCTAGACGGATAACTCTGGTGTTGGGATTGGCGTCGGTGAAGGCTTTGACGCGGCGGCCGATCTCGGGAAAGAGGTAGCCGGCTTTTAATTTCAGATAATTATCATTGATACGAGCCATTCTTATTTTCCTCCTGCGGCGAAACGGCTCTTTTCCGTCATCCCTGCGTCAGGCTGCGAAGATAGGGTGCTCCACGTACATGCGTACGCCTGCGCAACAATCCTCCAGCCTTCCTGGACCTGACGAAAAACTGCTCGTTTCTTTCTCGGTAAATGAAATTCTGGAAAAAGACATTTTTTGACCAAATGCCAAAATTAACTATGAAACGTCGCTTTTTCAGCCAGGTCAAGGCGGGCAAGGGGCGACGCGGAGGCGCAGCAGCGCCGCGCCGCACAAGGAGAACCGCTGCCCAACGCCAAGATGGCCAAAAAGAGGCGTTTCACTTAAGGCCGAGTACGTCCTGCATGTCGTATAACCCCGGCCCCTGGTCCTTCAGCCAACCCGCCGCGCGAATGGCGCCGCGAGCGAACATATCCCGACTCATGGCGCGGTGGGTCAATTCGATCCGTTCCCCCATACCGATGAAATAGACGGTGTGTTCGCCGACGATATCCCCGCCGCGGACCGTCTGCATGCCGATCTCCTCGACGGTCCGCTCCCCGACCATCCCCTCGCGACAGCAGCGGGCGACCTGGCCGTAGTCACGGCCGAGGGCCTCCGCAACCACTTCCCCCATGCGCACGGCGGTCCCCGATGGGGCGTCCTTCTTCTTGTTGTGATGGAGTTCGACGATCTCCACGTCGAACCCGTCGCCGAGGGTGGCTGCGATCTCTTTGAGCATCTTGAAACAGACGTTGACGCCGACGCTCATGTTCGGCGCCATGACCACGGGGATCGCCTGGGCGGCTTTCTCGACCTCGGCTTTCTGTTTGGAACTCATCCCGGTGGTGCCGATGACCATTCGCCGGCCGAGGCGGGCGCAGAGCGCGAGATTCTCCAAGGTGACCTCGGGCCAGGTAAAGTCGATCAGCACCTCGCTGGCCTTGAGTCCCGCCTCCAGTTCGGCGGTGACCTTGAGGTCGAGGGGTCCGCAACCGGCTGTCAGCCCGGCATCCTGACCGATGGCTTTATGCATGTGATGTTCGAAAGCGGCGCTGACCTGATACCCCTCGGCCTCGGTGACCAGGGAAACGATGCGCTGCCCCATACGGCCGGCGGCCCCGGTGACGGCAATTTTGACCATGAGTAAATTCCTCCTGATGAAAGCATTCCTTTTCCGCCAGCTCTGACCTTCCTTGCTCCAACGGAAAACGACTCGCTTTCATAGACCTGCATGGCGCAGGCCCAGCAAAACGTCGAAATTAAATCAGCCCGTACTGTTTCAGACTCGTCTTGAGCTTTTCCAGGCTGGCCGGCATCAGGGGGGCCAGGGGGAGACGCACCGTTGGTTCGATCCGCCCCATCAGGCCGAGAGTTGTCTTGACCGGCACCGGATTGGCCTCGATGAACATGGCATTGTGGAAGTCGAGCAGAGCCAGGTGGAGCTTGCGGGCCTCTTCCCAGCGGCCATCGAGACAGGCCTGAACCATCGCCTTGACGCGCCCGGGAATAGCGTTGGCGGAGACCGAAATCACCCCTTTGGCCCCGCAGGCCATCATCGGGAAGGTCAGGAAATCGTCCCCCGAGAGGACGTCGATCCGGTCCCCGGCCCGGGCCAGGATTTCGCTGACCTGGGTCAGGTTCCCGGAGGCTTCCTTGATCGCCACGATATTGTCGATTTCCGCCAGCCGGCAGGTGGTGTCGGAGGTCATGTTGACACCAGTCCGTCCCGGAACGTTATACAGAACCTGCGGCAGGGCCACTGCATCGGCAATCGCGCGGTAATGGCGATAGATCCCCTCCTGGGAGGGTTTGTTGTAATAGGGACAAACCAGCAGCAGTCCGTCAGCACCCATTTTCATGGCGTTGTCGGACAAATGGATGGCCTCGGCGGTGGCATTGGCGCCGGTGCCGGCAATGACCGGCACCCGCCCCTTGACCTGGTCGATGCAGGCTTTGATGACCCGATCGTGCTCCTCGAAACCGAGGGTGGCCGATTCGCCGGTGGTGCCGCAAGGCACGATGACATCGGTCCCCTGGGCAATCTGGAATTCAATCAGTTCCCGATACCGCTCTTCGTCAATGCTGCCGTCCGCCCGGAAAGGGGTGACGATGGCGACCATGGATCCCTTGAACATTTTTTTCTCCTCCGAAAATGGTCCATTCCCCGCTGCGGGTTGGCGCCCGCGATATTTCATTTAACCAAAAAATCAGTTCATCACCGAGACGCAGAGGCACAGAGGATTAATCTTTCCAAAATCAGAATCTATGATTGCCGAGGAAATGTCTTTCTCTTTAATTCCTTCGGGTAAAAACCTGATTTTGAATCTCCTCGGTGATTCCTCCCTGACTCAGTGCCTCGGTGGCGAGAACAATCGGTTTTTCTTCAAAAAACAAATCACAGCTCCGGCGGGATTTCCTCCCCGCGCACCAGATCAGGATAGGTTTCCCGGGCGCGGACGACGTGCACCTGGTCCTTGCGCACCAGTACCTCGGGAACCCGCGGCCGGCTGTTGTAATTGGAACTCATGGTGAATCCGTAGGCCCCCGTCGACGTGACCGCCAGCAGATCGCCGGGGGCAACGGCCGGAAGCTCCCGGTCCTGTGCCAGGAAGTCCCCCGATTCGCAGATTGGCCCGACCACGTCGGCGACCACTTTGCCTTCGTTCCCCTGCCGCACCGGCTCGATCCCCTGGTAGGAGCCGTACAAGGCCGGCCGGGCCAAGTCATTCATGGCGCCGTCCACGATAATGAAATTCTTCGCTTCGCCCTGTTTGGTATAGAGCACCCTGGTCACCAGGATGCCGGCGTTGCCGGTCAGGACCCGGCCCGGTTCGAAGACCAGAGTGACCCCAAGTCCCGCAGTGGCTTCGATGATCGCCTCGGCGTAATCGGCCGGGCTCGGCGGGTTTTCATCCTTGTAGGTGATTCCCAGCCCGCCGCCGAGGTCGAGGTACCGGATGCTAAAACCTTCCCCCTGCAGGACCTCCACCAGTTCGCGAACCTTCTTGATGGCATCGACGAAGGGAGAGATTTTAGTCAGCTGGCTGCCGATATGGCAGTCGACTCCGATAATCTCCAGATTCGGCAGGCTGGCGGCGTGGCGATAGTCGGCCAGGGCCTGGGTGAGGTTAATGCCGAACTTGGCTTTCTTCATCCCGGTGGAAATGTAAGGGTGGGTCTGAGGATCGACGTCCGGGTTGACCCGGATGGCAATGCCGGCCCGTTCCCCCACCTTGCCCGCCACCCGGTTAATCGTCTCGAGTTCCTGGGACGATTCGACGTTGAACATGAGGATGCCGGCAGCCAGGGCCTCCTCGATCTCCCGCTCGGTCTTGCCGACCCCCGAGTAGACGATCTTGCCGGGATCGCATCCCGCCTTCAGCCCCCGGAACAGCTCGCCCCCGGACACGATGTCGAGCCCGGCCCCCGCATTGAGGAAGGTTTTCAACACCGCCAGGTTGCTGTTGGCCTTGACTGAAAAACAGACCAGGTGCGGTACCGACGCGAAGGCGTCGCTGAAGGCCCGGATGTGGCGGTTCAGGGTGGCATGGGAATAGAGATAAAAAGGGGTGCCCACCTGGGCCGCGATCTCCCGCACGGGGACCTCTTCGCAGAACAGTTCGCCGCCCCGGTATTCAAAATGATTCATAAAGATCAAATCCTCCGCAAATAGGTTCAATAAACACCGCCCTCCCCGGCACCGGAAGGGCCGGAAAGGACGTTATTGGTAGCATAGCGGACCGGCAAAGTCAAAAAGGCCCGCCGGCTCGGCACAGAATTATTCGATGAAGCTTTTCAGCCGCTTGGCCCGACTGGGATGACGCAGTTTGCGCAACGCCTTGGCCTCGATCTGCCGGATCCGCTCGCGGGTGACGGCGAAATCCTGTCCAACCTCCTCGAGGGTGTGGTCGGATTTTTCGCCGATGCCGAAACGCATCCGCAGTACCCGCTCTTCCCGGGGGGTAAGAGTGGCGAGAACCCGGGAGGTCTGGTCGGAGAGGTTCCCCTTGATGACCGCCTCGAGGGGAGAAACGACCCCCTTGTCCTCGATGAAATCCCCCAGTGAACTATCTTCCTCCTCGCCGATGGGGGTTTCCAGGCTGATCGGTTCCTTGGCGATCTTCAGCACCCGGCGGACTTTCTCAAGCGGCAGTTCCATCCGTTCGGCGATCTCTTCGGGAATCGGTTCGCGGCCGATCTCCTGGACCAGCTGGCGGCTGGTGCGGATCAGCTTGTTGATCGTTTCGATCATGTGCACCGGGATGCGGATGGTGCGCGCCTGATCGGCAATGGCCCGGGTGATCGCCTGGCGAATCCACCAGGTGGCGTAGGTGGAGAACTTGTACCCGCGCTGGTATTCGAACTTGTCCACCGCCTTCATCAGGCCGATGTTTCCTTCCTGGATCAGATCGAGGAACTGCAACCCGCGGTTGGTGTATTTTTTCGCGATCGAAACGACCAGGCGGAGATTGGCTTCCACCAGTTCCGACTTGGCCTGCTTGGCTTTCCATTCCCCCTTGTGGACCTCCTTGAGAGCTTCCAGCAACTCTTCCGGCGCGAACCCGGACTCTTCTTCGACCTTCTGAAATTTCCGCAGGGCGCTGCTCAGCCTTTTTTCCACCGCCAGCAATTTCTCCGGCGCTACTTTCAGTTCTTCGGCGACCTTGCGGGCCTCGGCTTCGCTCTTGCGCATTTTCCGCAATAACGTCTGGACTTCCTTCAACGGCCGCCCGAGTTCTTCCTCGCAGGCATTGGTCTCGAACAGTCCTTTTTTGACCTGCTGGGAAAGTTCCTTGAGGCGATCGACGATCTTGGCCACCTGCGGGTCCTTGAGGCGGATCTGCCGCATCAGCTCGGCCATCTGGCCCTTGAGGTCGACCGCTTCCTTGCTCAGGGTTTTCTTCTTGCTCCGATCCTTGGAGGCGGCCAGGCTTTCCCTCATTTCTGTAAACCGGTTATCCAGCTCCCGGAGTTCGCCGACCAGGCCGAGAACCCGTTGCCGATGCTGGTCTTCGGCCTCGCTCCCCTCTTCTTCCTCATAGTCCTTGGTGACCTCCGCCACGCTGATCTGGCGGCGGTTCAGCCGATCCCCCAAGTTGATGACCTCTTTGAAGGCAATGGGAGTTTTCAAAATGACCCGGGTCACCAGGGCTTCCCCTTCTTCGATCCGTTTGGCAATCTCCACCTCACCCTCGCGGGTAAGAAGGCTGACCTGTCCCATCTCCCGCAGATACATGCGGACCGGATCGCTGGTGCGGCCGATGACGCCCGCCTCCAGATCGGGTTCTTCTTCCTCCTGCTCCCCTTCCATGTCCTCGTCCAGGACCTGGTCCTTTCGCAGGGAGATCTTCGCTTCGGAATCGACCACTTCGATATCCATCTCCCCGAACATGTTCATAACATCGTCGATCTGGTCGGGGGAGACCATGTCGGAAGGCAGGATATCGTTGACCTCATCGTAAGTGAGGTATCCTTTTTCCTTACCGAGGTCGATCAGTTGCTGGACTTCTTCGATGCTGGTTTTCTTGGCCATCCTACCCGTCTCCTCTCGGGCCCGATCCATTTGACCGGTCCCTGCTTTATCTATATCGAACTTTCTCTGTTCTTCAATCGCCGATTGATGTTCATCAGCTCTTCTTTCAAAGCGACCTGCCCTTCGCTGTCACCGCTCCGGACTGCCTCGGCGATCAGTCGGGGCAGTTCCCGGCTGCGTCGCTTCAGCGCCTCGCGGTTTACCGCCCAGCGACAATCGTTGAAAATTCGTTCGGCCCCGCCGGCCAGGGCGGCCTCTTCCCGAACCAGAACGCCGGTCAGAAGTCCCTGCTGAACATCGGTGAGCTGGTCAAGCAGCCGTCGCCCGTCAATGGCGCCATTTTCCTTTCCGGCGGCCAGAACCTGTTCGGCGATAATCCGGCGGTCAGGATCGGAAAAACAGTCCTGACAACCGGCAGCGGCAACCAGTTCACGGGCCTCCGGGTCGTTCAGCATCAGTTGCAACAGCAGGTCCTGGGCCAGGCCGGCAGCCGTCCGCTCGGCGCGGGGAGCTCCGGGAACAGCGGCCGGTGGTGCCTTGCGGGTCGCCTCGGATCTGGTTTTTCCGGATCCCGACCGCCTCAGCTGGACCTCATCGACTCCGGATCGCTCGGCCAGCCGCTTCAGATAAAGATTTCTTTCGATTCCCTGCGGCAGAAGCCGGATCATGGCCAGGATGCTTTCCACCGCTCGAGCCCGTCGGCCGATATCCTCCCCCGCCTCGGCAAGACGGCTGTCCATGAACATCTCCAGGGCCGGCCGGGCAGCCTGCAACCGCTTCAGAAATTCCTCGGCGCCGCACTGACGCAGAAAGGAATCGGGATCTTCCCCGGCCTCGAGGTTGACGACCGCCACCGCGACCCCCTCCGGCAGGAGGACTTCCAACCCCCGGACGGTGGCGCGAAGGCCGGCGCTGTCCTGATCGAACAGCAGGATCACCCGCTCGGCATAACGCTTCAGAAGCTTGGCGTGATCGGCGGTCAGGGCCGTTCCGCAGGTCGCCACCGCATGGGTTACGCCGGCCCGGTGCAGGGCCAGCAGGTCAAAGTAACCCTCCACGACCACCGCATCTCTGGTTCTGCGCATCGCCTCTTTGGCCAGGTGCAGACCGTAAAGCACCCGGGCTTTGTAATAGACCGGCGACTCCGGAGAATTGAGGTACTTGGGAAGGCTCTCGTCAAGAACCCGTCCACCAAACCCGACGACCCGCCCCTGGCCGTCGTGAATCGGAAAGAGCAGCCGGTTGCGGAACAGGTCATATTCGCTCCGCCCCTCTTTTCCGGCCCGAACCAGCCCCACTTCCCGCGCCAGGGACGGGTCGAATCCTCGTTCCTGCAGATGGTTGCGCAGGGCGTCCCATTGTCCGGGTGCAAAACCGAGCTGAAACTGCCGTGCGATGTCCCCGTCGAATCCCCGTTTGGCCAGATAGCGGCGGCCGGATTCCCCCTCGGCCTCGCTGAGAAGAATCCGCTGGTAAAATTCCGAGGCTGCCTGATTGATCCCCAGCAGCCGTTCCCGTTTGGCGCGACGCTGCACTTCTTCCGGCGGCAGATTACGATCTTCAATCGTCACCCCGACCCGTTCGGCGAGCCGGCGGGCCGCATCCGGAAAGGAAATCCCCTCCATCCGCATCAAGAACCCGAAAACATTGCCTCCTGCATCGCATCCGAAGCAGTGAAAGATCTGCCGGCTGGCGTTGACGTTGAAAGAGGGGGTCTTCTCGCCGTGAAACGGACAGAGGCCCAGGTGATTGTCTCCGGAACGCTTCAAGGGAAGATAGCCGGAAATCACTTCGACGATGTCGGTCCGTTCACGAATCTCCTGAATCTTCTCCTCGGGTATCCGGCCGTTCATCGGGTTTTCAATTCCGCCAGGGTGATATTTTCCCCGCCCCGGTCGGGCGGCGCTGCGCCGAAGGCCTCGACGGCCGGGCTTTCGGCGAGAAACTCGCGCACCGCGCCGCGCAGAATTCCTTCTCCGGTACCGTGCACCACCTCGACCTGGTGCAGTCCGTTAAGCAGGGCATCATCCAGGAATCGATCAAGTTCGGCCAGGGCCTCGTCGACACGCTTGCCGACCAGCACCAGCCGGGTCTGGAAGTCGGTTCGTTCGACCCTGCCGAGAACCGGAGCGGCCTGGGATTTCCGAATTTTCGCCGCATAACGGCTGGGCACGTACTGTTCCAGCTGTTCCGGCGGCAGGCGAACCTTTTTCCCCCCCACTGACAATTCGATCCGATCGGACAACGCATGAACCACTTCGCCATCGATCGCCAGTGCCGGAATCCAGAGCAATTCCCCC
>Ga0055480_10000768_pt1 | contig 12343 bp, 8 predicted proteins | sample Muzzi_PWB_D2_FD_57935 | JGI IMG/M metagenome (GOLD analysis project Ga0055480, IMG submission 57935) | Wetland microbial communities from San Francisco Bay, California, USA, that impact long-term carbon sequestration - Muzzi_PWB_D2 | ecosystem: Environmental > Aquatic > Marine > Wetlands ... | reverse complement strand
CCCCGAACAGCCGGCTACGGGGCAAGGGGTCAATACACCGGATCAGGGCGGGTCTGCTGCGGGCGCATCCTGATGGCCCGGCGATGATGGCGTATTTGTGTGCGGATGTTCATCCGTGGGGATCGGTATTCCTTTGCAACTGCACGGGAAAGGAGGAGTTTGCGGCAGCCGGCTTGCCGGGCGGACGGTTGCGCTCTCCTGTTCGCTGTCCGTCTGACGTGAGTCGGTAGATGTAGCGGCCTGGTTCTCACGGCAGCCAGAGGCGCGCGAACGGTCACAGGGTGGCAGCCTGATGGCTGCAGGATGTTCAAATGAAGGTGATGGAAACCTGGAACAGGCCTTCGACTTCGGTGATTTTCATTCGGTCGGCAAGAAACACGATGACATGGTCCTGGGATTCGATGACCGTTTCCCGGTCGGGAAACAGCAGTCGGTCGCCGCGGACGATGGCGCCGATCACCGTGTCCGCGGGAAGGGCGATCTCGTCGATGTGGCGGCCGACGACCTGTGAGGTCCTGGTGTCGCCGTGCACGATGATTTCTATTGCTTCGGCCGCGCCCCGTTGCAGGGAATGGCTGGTCACCACGCCGCCGCGCAGGATATGGGGTCGCAGGGCGCCGATCGTGGCATGTGCGGGTGACAGGGCGATGTCCACGGCACTTCCCTTGACGAGGTCGATATAGCTCGTCCGGTTGATAATGCTCAGCACCTTGCGTGCACCGAGCTGTTTGGCGAGCATGGCGGAGAGGATGTTCACGGCATCGTCATTAGTCACTGTGCAGAACATGTCCGTGGATTCGATACCTTCCTGTTTCAGCAGATCCTGTCCGGCGGCATCGCCATTGAGAACGATCGTCCGGTGCAGGTCCCCTGCCAGTGCGCGGCATCGCCCGGAATCCAGTTCGATGAGCTTGACGTGATAATTCGGCTCGGTCGTCTCGGCCAGCCGCTTGCCGATTTTGCCTCCCCCGGCGATCATGATCCTGCGGTTGGGTTTGTCATGGCGCCGGAATACGGCAACGACGGACTGGATATGGCGTCGTGCGGTCAGGCAAAAGATTTCGTCACCGGGTTCGATCACCGTATTCTCCAGGGGAATGATGGCCTGGTCGTGCCTAAAGATCGCGACGACACGGGTCTCGACGGAGGGCAGCAATTCGGACAGATTGCGCAGCGCCTGTCCGACGATCGGGCCGTTATGCAGCGCCTGCACGGCCACCAGCTGGACCTTGCCGTCTGCGAAGTCAAGGATTTCCTGGACGCCTGGAGACTCGATCAGATTCCGAATGAAGGTGGTGACCAGTTCTTCGGGGCTGATGACGAAACTGATCGGTACCGCTTCCGTGGCGAACAGCTTTTGTTGTGTCAGATAATCGCGTGAGCGTACTCGCGCCACCCGCAGGGGGGTGTGGTACAGGGTATAGGCAATCTGGCAGGCGACCATGTTGATCTCATCGCTGTTGGTGACCGCCAGGATCATGTCCGCGTCCGCAATCCCGGCCTGCAAAAGCACGTCGGGATGGGAGGCATGGCCGGTTATCGTGCGAATCTCGTTGCGTTCCTGCAGGGCAAGCAGCAGTTGCGGGTTGCGGTCGACCACGGTGACGTCATTGTCTTCGAACGCGAGGGTGTGGGCCACGGAACTGCCAACCTGTCCTGCGCCCAGGATAATGGCTTTCACGCTGGCTCCGCTTCACCGGCCAAGGCTTAGTGCCTCCAGTAGGATGGCAGGAACAGGATCAGCAGCGTGAAGACTTCCAATCGGCCGACCAGCATGCCAAACACGGCCAGCCACTTGATCAGCGGACTGACCGAGGTGAAGTTGACCGCGACATCTCCCAGGCCGGGACCCAGCAGGTTAATGGTGGCGACCACGGCACCGAAGGCCGACTCAAGATCCAGTCCGGCCGCCATCATCGCGACCGTGAGCAGGAGCGAGGTTACGACGTACAATACGTAGAATCCCCACACGGAGAAGATTACGTCCTCCGATACCGAACGTTTTCCTATCTTGACCAGGGAAACCGCCTGGGGATGGGCCAGCTGGAACAGCTGTCGCAGGCCCAGTTTGGCGAGCAACATGATGCGCAGCGTCTTGATTCCACCCGCCGTCGAGCCGACGCAACCACCAATGAACGAAATGATGACCAGCAGCAGTGGAACGTGCAGTGGCCAGTCGGAGAAGGTGGCGGTGCCGAAGCCGGTGCTGCTGAGCACGGATGCCACCTGGAAGGACGCATAGCGCAAGGATTCCCAGCTTCCTGTGTAGGCACCCGCCAGGTACAGGCTTGCCGCCACCAGCAGGGCGGAAAACAGGAAGATCATGAGATAACCCCTGACCTCGGCGTCGGCCTTGTACGGTTGCAGGGACTGGTGCTTCCAGGCCGTAAAATGGATGGCGAAATTCACGCCGCCGGCAAGCATGAACACGGTGGCGATGATCTCGATGGCGGGGCTGTTGTAGTGACCGATGCTTGCGTCATGTGTGGAGAAACCACCGGTCGCGACGGTTGCGAAGGCATGGCCCACGGCATCGAAGATCGTCATGCCGGCCAGCCAGTACGATATGGCGCATACCAGGGTAAGGGTGAAATAGATGATCCACAGCACGCGTGCTGTTTCCGCGATTCGAGGCGTCAGTTTTTCGTGCTTCGCCACCCCGGATGCCTCCGCACGATACAGCTGCATCCCGCCCACACCCAGAAGTGGCAGGATGGCCACGGCCAGAACAATGACCCCCATGCCCCCGAGCCACTGGATCTGCTGGCGGTGATAGAGGATGGAGGGCGGCAGCCGGTCCAGGCCGACGATGACCGTTGCACCTGTGGTGGTAAAACCCGAGATTGACTCGAAAATGGCGTCGGTAGCACCGAGGTGCAGACCGAGGATGAAGGGCAATGCCCCGACGACGCCCAGGATCACCCAGAACAGGGTGACGAACAGGAAACCATCCCGGACGGACAACTCGCTGTGCTGGCTGATATTCGGCAGCCACAGGACCAGCCCCGCAAGGGCTGTCATCAGCAGGGATTCGGAAAACACCGTCCACTCGCCATCGCCGTACAGCAGCGAGATACCGATCGAGGGCAGGAAACTCAAGCAGTAAAGAATCAGCAGAATGCCGAACAGTCGTGTTATTGCGCGCCAGTGCATGGGGCGGATTATACGCTTGCCGGACAGACGCAAAAGCAGGTCTTGTTGTTTCCCGTCACGCCAGCCCTGCGGGGTGCTGAGATAACTGCCGGTGCGGGCGCCCGGCTGCATGTAAAAGAGGGGGCCACGGGATCGTCACAACCAGGTTTGAGGTCACCGCCAGCGAGGCTTGTCTGTATGGCGCTTGCCGAGGTCACATAACAACGTGTGATAAAAGGAATATGTACCGCCGGAGCTGAACGAGTTACTGCAGAATGCCTCTTACCGGGTTGTCAAGTGTCACCGGGACAGCGGTGACGGGAATCAATTTCGTAACAGGCCCGGGTTTACAGGGTGCGTCTGGAAGGGTAGGAAAGCAGGGGGGTGATACTGCGTTTTTCGGCGTTCATCAGCCCCTGCTCAATGGCTTTCCCCGACAACACGGCATCGATCGGTGTCGGGCGTGCGATTGCATAGCCCTGTGCATAGTCCACCCCGATGTTGCGCACCGCATCCAGGATCGCTTCGTTCTCGACAAACTCGGCAATGGTCCTGATGTCCATGGTGTGGCCGATCTGGTTGATCGCCCTGACCATCTCGTGGTCGATGTGGTCATGCACCATATTCTTGATAAAGCTGCCGTCCAGCTTGAGATAGTCCACGGCCAGGTTCTTGAGGTAACTGAATGAACTCAGCCCGACACCGAAATCATCCAGCGCGAACCGGCAGCCCATGTCACGCAGCAGTGCGATCATCCTCGTGGCATTGTTGAGACTGGCGATGACGGCGGTCTCGGTAATCTCGAAGCAGAGAATTCCGGGTGACACGTGGCTGTCCCGGATCTGATTGACCAGAAAGTCCATGAAGCGGCTATCGGAAAGTGACTGCCCCGACAGATTGATGCAGCAGGCATCGATCGGGACGTGGTTCCTCCCGCTGCGCCCGGCCAGGGCCGCAAAGGTGTTTTCCACCACCCAGCGATCGATCGCGGGCATGAGGTTGTAGCGTTCCGCGGCCGGGATAAAGGCGCCGGGTCCTATGGGATTATCGTCCTCATCCAGCATGCGCAGCAGGACCTCGCCATGGATGCTGTAAGGTTCATCAACTGCGCGGTTGAGTTTTGCGATTGGCTGGAAATACAGGCTGAAGCGGTTCATTTCCAGTACATCGTGAATGCGCTGCACCCACTGCATCTGCCCGTGGCGCTCACTCACGGCGGTATCGTTTTCCTCGTATACATGAACCCTGTTGCGGCCCTGGTCTTTTGCGACATAACAGGCGGAATCCGCGGCACTCAGGACATTGCTGATCGAGCCGCTGTCCTGACCGATCATGACCATGCCGATGCTGACCCCGACCCGGAAGGATTGCTTGTCCCATGTGAAGCGGAAATCCTCGACCAGTTGCCGGAAGCCTTCGGCCAGCTCCGTCGCCTTGGCCAGCGGACACCCAGGCAACAGCATCCCGAACTCGTCACCCCCAAGGCGTGCGAACATATCCGCTTTACGTAATTTTACGCGAATCCGCGTGGTAAGCTGCATCAGCAGCTCATCGCCGGCGGCGTGTCCGCAGGTGTCATTGACGATCTTAAAATTGTCGAGATCGAGGTAGCAGAGTGCATACTCCACGTCCTTCTGCAGGGCATTATCCAGTGCCTGGTTCACACGGCGTTCAAATTCACGCCGGTTGATCAGGCCTGTCAGCGAGTCATGGGTGGCCTGGTAGCTCAGGTGGGCCAGGCTGCGCGATTCAGACACATCATGGAAGGCGAGCACGACACCCGTGATTGCATCGCTGGAACCCCGGATCGGCGAGGCGATAACCTCGACCGACAGCCGCTGGTTCAGATAGCGGTGAACCAGCAACAGGTACCCGGGGAGCATGACGCTGTTCCCTTCCTCGAGGCAGAGCCTTACCGGGTCAGGCGGCGTCTGCAGGGTCTTTTCATCGACGATATTCAAAACTCCGGTCAACGGTTTATGGATGGCTTCCCCGGTACGCCATCCCGTTCTCTGTTCGGCAACCCGGTTCATGTATTCGATGTTGCCGTTCATGTCCGTGGTGATGACGCCATCACCGATGGACCCCAGGGTCACCTGGGCGCGTTCCTTTTCCTTGCTCAGTTCATATTCGGCCCGCTTCAGCGGTGTGATGTCATGGATGGTGCCTTCAACGCCGGAAATTTCACCCTCGCTGTCATATAGATAGTGTGAGTTCTCGGAAACCCAGACGATCCCTCCGTCGCAATTCAGCATCCGGGTCTCAAAAAACCGGGCATGACCATGATTCCGGTTGAGTATTTCCATGAGGGCGTCGCGGTCCTTAGCATCGACATAAAATTCGCGGATATTCCTGTTTTTGATTTCATCGCAGTCCGTGCCCAGCAGTTGCTGCACGGAAGGTGTCGTCCATATAATCTTCCCGGTTGCATCCGTCTGGTAGATGGTGTCCTGCATTCCATTCAGGATCGCGGCCAGCCGGTGTTGCGATGCGGCGATTTTGGTTTCGGCGTCCTGGCGCCGCCTGATTTCTTCCTGCAACTGGAAGTTGATCCGCTCGATATCGTTCATTGCGCCTGTGGTTTTGTCGCGTTCGACGACCAGCTTGCGGATGAGGCCCGTATTGTAAGCGCCCAGGGTGACGGATCTGGTGAGCACATTTTGCATGCCGCGGGAAGATACGATCATGACCACTTCCATGGTTATGGTGACGATGCCGACCAGCTGGAATACCTGCCGGTCGCTGAACAACAACCAGAAAGTCCCGGGAAGAAACGCCGGAATGACGAATGCCGCTGTTGTCAGTGGTGTTGTGCCGGCTGCTGAGTAGGTTGTCAGCGCAACACACGAGAGAAGAATCAGGGTGATCAGGTTTAGTGTATCGCTTCCGTAATGATATGCGATCACCCCGAGACATCCCCAGAGAAATCCGCTTGCCAGGCAGGTTGCGGTATAGCCTTCACCCCATGCATGCAGGGCGCCGTCTGATTTGACTATGGTGTTGCGGTGAATGGCAAGAGAGCGCAGGCCGATACTGGTGATGATCGCGACTATCCAGCATAACAGCCATTGTATGGCAATCAGGTCCCGGAACAGCAGGGCACCAATACAGGCAACCAGGATGCTGATCAGTAACTCAGATTGTGTGTTTCTGTCCAGCAGCCGCAGCTGTTCCCTACGGAGTTGCAGGCGATTTTCGCTGCTCACGTCGGCGCCAGGGGCTGCCGCTATGCCGCCTCGTTCATTTCCGGATCCGCTCGTCATGGCATAATTGAGGTGGTGTCCGTGTTATCGCCCTGAAGTGTCGATACATGCGCGGATTGGGCCGCATCGGTAACAGGTTCTAAATATTCGGATTTCTATCGGCACTCGCAAGCCTGCCCTTGAGCGGCGGCCTGCTTACCTCAGGGTGTGAATATCCAGGGACTGGGTGCCGGGCGCTCCGCCGGTCGGTTCCTGCGGGGTACTGCCGGCGTACAAGTGCCTGTCGAAATTCACGGGGTGCTCAATCGCCCCGTAGTGCCGCCAAGGGGTGTCGGAGGCAGGCTCGTGGGCAGCACCGGCAAGTCCGGCGTACATGCCCGCCGGCGGTCCGGGGAAATCCGGTCACCTGTCTGTGTTTACCCGGTAGCCATGGCGCGCCTGAGATCGGTGTTTCTGCTGGCGATGATGAGGGGTTCATCGATCTGCGCTGCGACAACGATGCCATGCCCGATCAGCGGTCGCCCCCGGAACACGGGCAAGCCCATTGCCTGACCGCCCATGCCGGAGCCGCGCCCATCCGTCAGCATGACCCGTTAAGCGGTAGCGGCGGCTTCTCCATCAGGTATGCGAAAACAGGTAGACGAACACCAGGTTCAGCAGGAACAGGGCGAACGCAATGCCCTTCCACACCAGCAAGGGATTGCGCTCGATGAGCGGTTCGAAATTTCCGGGCATGAGTTCCGCATTCGGATGAGCGAGGTCATGCAGGTATTCCGACAGGGCCGGGTAACGCCGGTTGCGCGCGATCGAAACCGCTTTTTCGACGGCTTTGTCCATCCAGACCGGGATTTCCGGGTTGAGTCGGGCGGCAGGAATATAGCGAACGGTCCGCAGGCGGCGCGCGGTGAGTTCCCTCTCGCCATAGGGCAGCCTGCCGGTCAGCATCTCGTAGGTGATGACCCCCAGTGAATAGATGTCGGAGACATTGCTGCCGACATAGCCCTGCAGGTATTCGGGAGCCGTGTAGTTGCGGGTGCCCAGGAGGTTGTTACGGGCCAGCGGCGTGGTGATTTCCGCGATGCCGGCGATCTTGGTGGAGCCGAAGTCGATGATCTTCACCGTACCGTGGGTGTCGATCATGATGTTTTCCGGTTTCAGGTCCTGGTGAATCATCTCCTGGCGGTGGAAGGCGCGCAGGCCGGAGGCGATCTGTTGCACGATTCCGCGGACCTCTTCCAGCGAGGGCTGCGGGTGGTCATGCATCCAGTGGCGCAGCGTCTGTCCCTCGATGTACTCGGTTACATAGTACAGGCACTGGTGCTGCTGGTGCGGCTTGAGTACCTTCAGCACATTTTGGTTGTTGATGCGGCGTCCCGCCCATTCCTCGTGCAGGAAGCTGTCGATGTATTCCGGGTCGTCGTTGAAATTGACCGAGGGCGTCTTCAGGATCACCTGCCTGTGGCTGTCGCGGTCACGGGCCAGGTAGACCTGCGTGCGCTTGCTGGCATGCAGTTCACGGATGATTTCATAACCGTCCAGCACCATGCCCGGTTCCAGCGGCGGGGGGAAGGGCAGTTGCGAGAATTTCCGGTAGAACTCGTGTTCGTTCAGGTCCGGCAGGGCGGTAATCCTGACCAACTGGCAGGTGAGGTTGTCATGACTGCCGTTGTCCAGGGCACAGGCGGCAATGCGTCCGGCGATCTCCTCGAGGCCGTCCTTGCCCTCATAGAGAAACTCCGCCAGCTGCGTCTCGGTGACGAAATCGTGTATCCCGTCGGTCGTCAGCAGGTACAGGTCGTTCAACTCGACCGGCAGGGCGCGGTAGTCGATCTCCATGTGCAGTTCGATGCCCATGGCGCGGCTGAGATAGTTCTTGTCTTCCGAGACCTGCATCCGGTGGTCGCGGGTGAGGCATTCGAGGCGGCCCCGGCGCATGCGCCAGATCCTCGTGTCGCCGGTATGGAAGAGGTGGGCGGTCGCAGACTTGATGACCAGCGCGCTCAGCGTGGTAACCATGCCCTTGTCGGATGCGGATTGCTGCTGGCCCTGTGCATACAGCCAGCGGTTCAGGGCCGAGAGCACCTTGCCCCCCGCGGTCCGGGTACTCCAGCTGTCGGGAGTGGTGAAGTAATCCGTCAGGAAGCCTGTGACACAGGCCTCGGCGGCTTCCTTGCCGGCATCACTGCCGCTCATACCGTCGGCGATGACCACTGCGATTCCCTTGTTTTCCAGCTCTAACCCGCGGGGAACGCGGATGCCGCAGGCGTCCTCGTTACTGGGTTTGATGCCGGCGCTGCTTTGCTGAGCCGCATCAATCCGCAGTGTTGTAGTCATGCCTTGTACGGTGATTACCAGTCAACTCAGCACCCCGATCTCATCGTTTGCCCGGCGCAGATTGCGGGTGGATATGCGCAGCAGGTTTTCCTGGATCTTGACCTTGATGGGATTGTGCTGCGCCACCATGGCATCGAAGTCAGCGATATCCAGCTGGTGGCACACGGAATCCACGTCGGCGATCACCGCGGCGGACCTGCGGGTGCGTTCTATCCAGGCCATCTCCCCGAAAACCAGGCCGGGCGACAACGTCGCCAGGCGCTTGTGCTTGCCGTTCGGCAGTGCCAGTTTAATACTGACCCGGCCGCTTGCAAGTAAAAACAGCTTGCTGGCCTGTTCGCCCTGCGCCACGATCAGTTCGCCACCGGCATATTCATGCCGGGTGAGTTTTTCCGCGATCACGCCGATTTCTTCCGCTGTCATCCCCGCGAACAACTCGCATTCCTCGAGCGGTTTGACGGGTTGTTCCTGTTCCTGGACGCCCAGCAGGAGATTCTCGCAATACTCCAGCGCATAATCGTCCTCGAAGCTCAGCCACGCGCCCATGCCGGTGTCATCGAGTTTTCTGCGGATATAACTGCCGAGATTGGGGAAGCCCTCGCAATTGGCGAACAGGAGATGCTTGCCGGTGGCGGCCAGCTTGAGCAGCAGGCGATGGAATAACCTGCAGGTGCTCTGATCGAGTGTCAGAACGCGTTTGAGATCCACGATAAAGAAATCCGTTTCCCGGGCCGCACTGGTGACCTCGTTGACGATCACTTCGCAGGTGGAAAAGTTCAGGTCTCCCTGTATCTCATAGACGCGGATGCGATGCGCGAGTCCCTGCAGGCGGTCGCGGTCCGCAGCGTCCCGCAGATGTTTCGAGGATTTGCGGGTACCGTCGTAGCTGCGGCGGATGACGAATTTTCCCGGTTGCACCACGTTGAACATATGCAGGTTGAAATCCATCGAAAGCCGGTTGCAGACCTCGATGCCGCGCACGCTGTTGCCGTGCGCGTCCAGGCGGGGCGAAAACACGCCAATGCCGAGTCTGCCCGGCAGGACCGCGAGGATCCCCCCGGAGACGCCGCTCTTCGCCGGCATGCCGACCTTGTAGATCCATTCACCGGCGTAGTCGTACATGCCGCAGGAGCCCATGGTGCTGATGACATTTTCGACATATTCGCCGCGGATGGCGCGCTCCCCGCTGACGGGGTTGATCCCGGCATTCGCCAGCGTCGCCCCCATGAGCGCGAGATCACGGCAACATACCGAGATCGAACACTGCCGGAAGTAGAGTTCCAGGGTCTCCGTCGGGTCCTCCTCGAGGATGTTGAAGTTGCGCAGCATGTAACCGATGGCGCGATTGCGGTGCCCGGTCTTGCTCTCGGACAGATAAACCGTGTCGTCGATATTCAGCACGCGTCCCGCGTAGGTCGATAGGGTGTCCAGGATGCGGTTGATTTTTTTGTAGTCGTCGCGGCCCATCACCATACCGGTGGCCGCGATGGCACCGGCGTTGATCATCGGGTTGGCCGGCCGCCCGGTCAGCGGGTCCAGGCTGATCGAGTTGAAGGCGTCACCGGTCGGTTCCACGCCGATCTTGCCCAGAACGTCGGAACGGCCGTTGTCTTCGAGCGCCAGCCCGTAGACGAAGGGCTTGGAAATCGACTGGATGGTGAATTCCCGGCGGCTGTTGCCGACCTCGTATACATGTCCTTCGGTGGTGGCGATGCAGATGCCGAACCAGTCGCTGTCCGCCTTGGCCAGCTCCGGTATGTAATCAGCCACGGTGCCTTCCTGCAGACCCGAGTACTCACCGGCCAGTTCCCGCAGGTAGTCCATGATGGGCGAGGTGATCGCCGTGGCGATTCCGGTGCGTGACGCGTCGTGCAGATCATTCATCGCTGTCGTTTCATTTGGTGCATCGAAATCAGGCACACCCGCGCTCCGTTCTCCCCGACGCGAAACCCGACAGGGTCTGCCGGGTTTCGCGTATGAATGAACTGGGTCCCGTCGCAGGCGATATCCCGCCTGCCGCTCAGGTAACCTCGATCATCTGCACGGTGCCGTCCGGCAGCACTTCCGCCATGTGTCCTTCCGGCTCCTCGAGAAACAGCGCAACGCCAGCCAGGGTGACCACGGCGGCTGCCGCAATCACCATGAAGAAGATCTGCGGGGTGACAAAGGAGAGCACCGTGAGGAAACTGACTGCACCGACGTTGCCGTAGGCCCCGGCCATGCCGGCCACCTGCCCGGTGAGGCGGCGTTTGACCAGTGGCACCATGGCAAACACGGCACCCTCACCGGACTGCACGAAAAACGAGCAGCCCATGGTGATCGCCACCGCCATTAGCAGCGGCCAGCTGGAATCGATCAGGCCCATGAGGAAATAGCCAAGCGCCAGTCCGCTCAGCAGTACCAGCAGGGTCCGCTTACGCCCGAACCGGTCGCTGATCAGCCCGCCGCCGGGACGTGCCACCAGGTTCATGAAGGCATAACCGGATGCCAGCATGCCGGCCGCGACCTGGGAGAGTTCGAAGGTGTCCTTGAAAAACAGAGGCAGCATGGAGACCACGGCCAGTTCGGAGCCGAAGGTGACCAGGTAGGCGAGATCCAGGATCGCTACCTGCTTGAATTTGTAGCGGTCGATCTCGGGCACCTCCGTGGTGAAGATGTGGCGGTTGATCTGATAGATGCGCAGGCTCTGGAAGACGTAAACACCCAGAAGGACCGCATACATCGTGTCGCTGACCCCGACGGTAAGCAGCTTCAGGTTGGCTGGCCCGAGCTTCCAGGTCAGCACGGCGAGGGCCGCATACAGCGGTATGTTCATGGCAAGGTAGAGGAAGAAATCGCCCTTGCTGGTGACTTCCATGCCGCCGTTTTTCTTCGGTTTGAAATAAGTGGAGCCCTTGGGTGTGTCCGACACCGAAAAGAAATAGACCACCGAGTACACCAGGGTGAGCACGCCGGTCATGGCGATGGCGTAGCGCCAGCCGTCGTCACCACCGATCAGCAGCGCTATGGTCGGCAGGCTCAAGGCCGCCGCCGCGGAGCCGAAGTTGCCCCAGCCGCCATAGATGCCCTCGGCCACACCCACCTGTTTGGCCGGGAACCATTCGCTGATCATGCGAATGCCGATGACAAAGCCGGCACCGACAAAGCCCAGCAGGAAACGCATCAGTGCGAGGCGCTCGAAGCTGTCGGCAAAGGCAAAGCCGAAGCAGAGGAAGCTGGAGATGAACAGCAGCATGGAATAGACACGCCGCGGTCCGAAGGCATCGACCAGCATGCCGATGATGATGCGCGCGGGTATGGTCAGCGCAACGTTCAGGATCAGCAGCATCTTCACCTGCTGGTCGGACAGTCCGAAGGCATCGCGAATCGAGGCCATCAGAGGGGCATGGTTGAACCATACATAAAAGGTCAGGAAAAACGCGAACCAGGTCATATGCAGGATGCGGGATCTACCCGAGAACGACAGCAGCTTGAGTTTCGATTCGGACATGGGTGCTCCTTTACACGTGTTACAGCATCTGTATGAGAGATTGAAGCTGTATGAGCAAGGAGCATGCCACTCGCATTTGCCATTCATCCGATAGCCACTCTGCGACGATCCGTGCACTTTCTTTATCAATCATGGCATGTAGTTAGGCGTGCTCATGATTCATCGCCACACCGTGCTTACAGGC
>Ga0055480_10000766_pt1 | contig 12346 bp, 9 predicted proteins | sample Muzzi_PWB_D2_FD_57935 | JGI IMG/M metagenome (GOLD analysis project Ga0055480, IMG submission 57935) | Wetland microbial communities from San Francisco Bay, California, USA, that impact long-term carbon sequestration - Muzzi_PWB_D2 | ecosystem: Environmental > Aquatic > Marine > Wetlands ... | reverse complement strand
GGTTGACCGAATTGCCCTGGCAAAAAGCCACCAAGGATTTGCTGGATATCCAAAAGGCCCAGGAGGTGCTCAACCGCGATCATTATGGGTTGGAGAAGATCAAGGACCGCATCCTGGAATACCTCAGTGTTCGCAAGCTGAATCCCGACCTCAAAGGTTCGATCCTATGCTTTGTTGGACCCCCGGGGGTTGGAAAAACATCGTTGGGCCAAGCCATTTCCAAGGCCTTGCGGCGAAAGTTCATCCGGATCTCATTAGGCGGCATTCGTGACGAGGCCGAGATCCGGGGCCATCGGCGGACTTATATCGGCGCCATGCCGGGGCGCATTATACAAGGGCTCAAAACCTGCGCCACCAATAACCCAGTCTTCATGATGGATGAGATTGACAAGCTGGGAGCGGATTTTCGAGGCGATCCATCTTCGGCGCTGCTGGAGGCCCTCGATCCGGAACAAAATGATGCCTTTTCGGATCACTATTTGAACCTGCCCTTTGATTTGTCCAAGGTGATGTTCATATTGACCGCCAACGCCACGGACACCATTCCATCGGCGCTGTTGGACCGAATGGAGGTGATCAACCTCTCGGGCTATACCGAAGAGGAAAAGGTAACCATCGCGGAAAAGCATCTGATACCGCGACAACTCAAAGAAAACGGTCTCAAGCCCAAACAGCTGATCATCAGCCAGCAAGCATTGCGGCAGATGATCAATGAGTACACGTCCGAAGCTGGATTGCGGAATCTGGAACGCGAGATTGCTTCCTTGTGCCGGAAGGTGGCCCGCAAAATCGCTGAAGGTAAAAAGGGGCCGTTTACGATCAGTCGGCAGAATTTGCAGAAATATCTTGGGGTTCCCAAGTTTTATCCCGAACTCGATCAGGAGCAGAGCCAGGTGGGGCTTTCCACGGGGCTAGCCTGGACCCAGGCCGGAGGAGAAGTGCTCTATGTAGAAGCCAGTTTGATTCGAGGGAAGGGGGAGTTGATCATTACCGGACAACTCGGTGAGATCATGCAAGAATCGGCCCGGGCGGCCTTGTCCTACGCGCGGGTTTACCTGGACAAGGTTGGTATCAAACCCCAGACTTTCGAGAATCTGGACATCCATATCCATGTGCCTGCCGGTGCCATTCCCAAAGACGGGCCATCGGCCGGTATCGCCATGGCCACGGCGCTCATATCGGCTGTCACCCATCGACCGATTAATAAGGATGTGGCCATGACCGGTGAAATTACTTTGCGCGGCCGGGTGCTGCCCATCGGCGGATTGAAGGAAAAAGCCTTAGGGGCCCTGAGAGCCGGAATCAAGACTGTGATCATTCCGGCCAAGAACAAAAAGGAGTTGGAGGAAATACCGGCTACGATCAAGCGCAAACTCAAATTCGTGCCTCTTCAGAACATGGACGAAGTTCTGGATATCGCTTTGCTGGCGCCTGTGAAAAATCCGCCGCGCAAAGGCAGCCGCTCCTCGTCCCGGGCTCAAGCGGCGAAAAAAGCCTGACCATGTCGAAGAAGCTGTTGGCGGTAGACACTGCCACCGAAAGTTGTGGTGTCGCCATAATTGCAGATGGCTGCATTCAAGCGGAATTGAGTCTGTACCTTGGTGGAACCCATACAAAATATATCCTCAAGGCTATCGATGCGGTTCTCGGCTTAAGTGAGGTGGGCCTCTTCGACATCGATGCTTTTGCCGTCACACGAGGTCCGGGCAGTTTTACAGGTCTGCGCATCGGCATTAGTACGATGAAAGGCCTTGCTTTTTCCACTGGAAAACCCATCGTCGGAGTTTCAAGCCTTGACGTTCTAGCCCATCAGGCCGGAGGGGAATCAGCACTGGTATGCCCCATGATAGATGCCCGCCGAAATGAAATTTATTGGTGCGTCTATCGAAGGAAGGGTGATGCTTTAACTCGTCTTCGGGATGAGCAAGTGGGGCCGATTGACAGCCTGGCAGGTCAAATAGGCGATTCCTGTATGTTTATCGGCAACGCGGCACCCACCTATGCCAGCCAATTGCCACGATTAGTGAAATATGCGATCCAATGGCCCTCTGCAATCGATAATGCCATCCGACCGGCCATGTTGGCACAGTTGGCCTGGCAGCGTTTCCAGCAGGGTCATGTTGATGATGTGGAGACATTTGTGCCTGTTTATATTCGAAAATCCGATGCGGAAAGAATGCGTGCGGATTAACAAATAATATTGCTTTTTGTTGACACTGCTTATGAAAATAGATATTGCTATCAAGTTTTTAAGCTATTTGTACTGGGTCCAGCGTGAACCTTCGTATTTTAATCCTGACTGGAGTGATCCATGCGACCTCGTGTCCTATCGGCACTTTCAGGCTTAAGCGAATCCCGCTTTGGCAAACGGTTTGGTGACCCTGGTAAAGACATTCAGAGGCCAAGGTTAAAAACAAAATACCGATTCATATAGGCTTTAAGATAACGTTTTGGTCCTGGCTGGACGGGACCAGGGGTGAGAGCTGTATTGAGTTCACCCCAACAATTGAACGCTGTTGCAGAAGTTATCTTTAGGCCGGATTGGTCACGATGGCATCCAATGGAAAGACCCTACGGATGGATTTTTATGTGAAATAAGTTGGACTTGAAGGTGCTTGTGACCCAACGATAGCAACAAAAAAGGAGAAAGTCGTTTGGAAAGGATCCCCATTACCCGCACCGGGTATGAAACCTTACAAAAAGAGTTACGGCATCTAAAAACCGTAGAGCGCCCCAATGTTATCAAGGCCATTGAAGAAGCGCGTGCCCATGGCGATTTGTCCGAGAATGCCGAATTTGAGGCTGCCAAAGAGCGGCAGGCGTTTATCGAAGCACGGGTGAACGAGTTGAGCTATAAATTAAATAATGCCGATGTGATAGATCCGGAAAACCTGCCCAAAGATCGCGCTGTCTTTGCAAGTCGCGTGCTGCTGGAAAACGCGGATACTGGTGAAGGCGTGGAATATCAATTGGTCGGCCCTGAGGAGTCGGACATCAATCAGGGGCGCATTTCTATTGCTTCGCCGCTAGGTAAGGCTATCGTGGGACGCAGACCTGGTGATGAAATTATATTGCAGGCACCCGGAGGCAAACGGGTTTACGAATTAGTCGAGATTCTTTGAATCGATGGAGGTTTATTTTGGCCAGAATTACCCTTGAAGATTGTTTGAAACGCGTAGAAAACCGATTTAAGTTGGTCCATATGGCTGCCGCCCGGGTGCGTCAGATTCGGGAAGGTTCCGAATACCTGGTCAGTTCACCCAAGAATGAAGATATCGTCGTGGCTTTGCGTGAGGTGGCCGCTGGAAAAATTATTGAAAAACTGCCGGCTGAATAGGCGTTGGGCACTACGCTTAACGGAGAATTATTGATATCCTGACGGTGCCACTCAACAGCCGAACATACCAATTACTCAATCGCAGTTTGGGAAAAGCCCTGAACCAATATCAGATGATTCTCGACGGCGATCGAATCGTTGTGGGGATATCGGGGGGTAAAGACAGCTGGGCGCTCTTGTGGCTTTTGGATGCGTTGCAGCGTCGGGCACCGGTACAATTCAAGCTTTTTCCCACATTTATCGATCCTGGCTTCAAAGGGGGCCCGGCCGATGCCATTGCCGAGCATGGCCATGCCATGGGATTTGATATCCGCATCGAGAAAACGGACCACGGTTTAGTAGCCCATAGCGATCGAAACAGGGAAAATCCTTGCTTTTTGTGTTCGAGATTGCGCCGCAAGCGACTGTTCGATATAGCCAGTGAGTTGGGATGTAGCAAACTGGCCTTGGCCCATAACAAGGATGATATCATCGAGACGTTGTTCCTCAATATGTGTTACGCGGGTGAACTAAGCACCATGGTGCCGGCCCAGCCTTTTTTTGACGGCCGATTGACACTGATTCGGCCGCTGGCTTATGTCGATGAAGATAGCTTGAGGCACTTTGCAACTCAGATGAAATGGCCGGTCAAAGAGAATCCCTGCCCCAGTGCCGGCACATCCAAAAGGGCAGAGGTCAAAGCAATGTTGCAACAGCTATATGGGCGCAACAAGAAGATTAAAGGTAACATTTTTAGAGCCATGCGGCATGTCAAGCCGGCTTACCTGCTTAAGTGAACTATGCCGATAGCGTACAAAAAGCGATCGTTATGAAAGATGTTCAGAACCAGCTCGACACCCGCAACATCCCCATCGATAAGGTAGGGATCAAGAATTTACGCTATCCCGTCACCGTGCGTGACCGCAGAGAAGGTCGTCAACATACGGTTGCCTCCATCAATATGTATGTGGATCTGCCCCATAAATACAAAGGCACCCATATGAGCCGGTTTGTGGAGATGCTGCATCTGCTTAAGACAGAGGTGTCGCTACAAAAATTTTCAGAACTACTGGACCAGATGAAAAAACATCTTAATGCGGCATCGGCCCATATTGAAATCACCTTCCCCTATTTTATCGAAAAAAAAGCTCCCGTCAGTGCCGCGCCCGGTTTGATGGATTATACCTGCCGGATTATGGGAACGAGCAATTCCAGCAACCAGGTCGACCTGGTATCCGAGGTCAACGTTCCGGTCTCCTCGGTATGCCCTTGCTCGAAAGAGATTAGTGACCACGGTGCCCATAATCAGCGCGGTGAGGTAAAACTGCAAACCCGTTTTAACCGGTTCATCTGGCTTGAAGATATGATCGAACTGGTCGAGTCTTGTGCTTCCTGCGATGTCTATTCCGTGCTCAAACGTGTGGATGAAAAGCAAGTTACAGAAAAAAGTTATGATAACCCCAAGTTCGTAGAAGACATCGTTCGTGATATTGCCGCCCGGTTGTTGCAGGATGACAATATCACCTGGTTTTCAGTCAGCGCCGAAAATTTTGAATCCATTCATAATCACAGCGCTTACGCCCACATCGTCAGTGGCTCCAAGCCTGGATAGGTGGATTATTGCTTCTTTAGGATACTTTCAAAGCAATTGCTTTTGAAATCTCGGCATGTATACTGTACCAATAAAACTTGCCCAAATGATACTTCATTCCAAAAATAAGGGGAGTATTTATGCTTGAGAAGGTTTCCCTTTTCCTGAATTTGACGGAACGCGAAATTGCTGACCTGGAAGCTCTCGGACAGGAGCGGTCGGTGGCCAAGAACAGTATAGTGATCAACGAGGGCGACGATACGGACTGCCTGTATATAGTGCTAAAAGGCAAGGCCCATGCCCTGCGCAGCGATGAATCGGGCCGGCAGTTCATCGTCAATCGTTTCGGCCCTTATGATTATTTTGGAGAGATGAGTTTTTTCGACCGCAATAGCCGCTGCGCCACTGTGATCACCAGGGAAAAATGCGTGTTGATGATTTTGCCGCGCAAGGCCTTCTTTGATTTTGCTGCCAGACATCCCGAAATCTACGGAAACATGATCCGGGCCCTGTTGGAAAAACTCCGCAAGGCCACCCAGCAGATTGAGGAGTTAGCCTTCCTGGACGTCTATGGGCGTCTGGCGCGCTTCCTGATTGAAAATCAGAATGCCGACGGCGTCATTGAGGAGAAACTGACCCAGCAGGAGCTCGCCGATATGGTGGGCTCCTCCCGGGAGACGGTCAACCGGATTTTTAATGAATTGGTCGGTGGCGGCTTCATCACCAAAGAAAAGGGCTGCATGGTCATCAAAAAGAAGCTGCCTTACAGTTTTTAGCCCGTTACTTTAAATGCCTTTCAATAACTTTCATAATGGCCTCAGTAGTTTTACCAGGCGTATTGATGATGATCACGAAACGGTATAGCCCGCCATGGGTGCTGGTTAAAAAGCCTGCCCGAGTCCGGACACCTTTGAGATGGCCGGTCTTATAATACTGACGTCCCTGCCTGCGCAATAGCTGGCAGTAAGGTTCATAGTGTTGCAGTATGGTCAGCATGGCTTGGGCTGTAATACGGTTCTGCCGGGAGATACCGGAAGCTTCCACAATCCGGCCGCTTTTGATCTTCAATGCCTCACGATAGTAGTTTCTCAGTACCTGCAGCCCTTTATCGATTGTGGCGGGCGGTCCCAAAACTTCAGCCCCCATGACCAGCAAAATTTGATTGGCGATGAAATTGTTGGAATATTCTAGCAGGTCCGTCGCTACACTGCGTAGCGTATGCCGGGAGTTGTAAGCCCATACCAACTGATCGGTTCCCAGTTCAACCCGGCCTCGAAGGATGCTGCCTGTGATTTCCAATCCAGCCTGATGGAAAAAATACTGAAACAATTCGCCAGTATATTGCAAAGCTTCCCTACTGTCCGCCGCTAGCGTAATTCGTCCACGGGTCAGTCCCGAAGCAGCGATTTTGGGAATCAGCGATGGTAGCAGAGGGGTTTGGGGTTCGTCCGTCACCCAGGTTCCGTTCTGGCGGTTGAAAGCCACGGTGTTGAAATTGACACACAAGGCTCCGTTGGGGGCGTCATAGGGTTCCGCCGATGTGCCCCGACCCGGAATGCGCACCGGTTGTTCAAAATAGGAATCGTCCAAAATCAAGTTCCGGATGGTAGGCAAACGGGCGGCCAGATGGTTGGTTATCGTTGTTAATTCTTCGGAAACCAGCAAAGGATCTCCGTAACCTTTAATTTTGAGGTCGTTTTGCGGATCGGTATAAAAATCGGTTCTGAAACTGAAATCGGGTCCCAATGTTTCAAGAGCGGCCAACGTCGTGAGCAGTTTGAGGATCGAGGCCGGAACCAGTGCACGCTCCGCATGAACCTGTGCAAGGATGTTTCCTTCCTGGGTTGCCACCACCACTGCATCCCGGGCGCCTGTCATGGCAGCCAGTTTTTCTTTCAACCTGCCGGACGGGTCTATGTTACCGGCCAGCGCAGTGCCCCAGTACGAACCCCTCAAACCAACCAACAGGATGATAATAAAGCTAATTTTAAGATAATAACTCATTATGGCAATCCAATTTCTGAGTATTTCGTAGGACTGTGCCTGGGTTTTTAGTGGCACGGAAGCGAAAATTTATCAAGATGAACACGCATTGTCCGATAATAAGGATGAAAGGAATCATCTTTAATGGACAATAGGCAAGACCGTCAATTTTCGTTGTTGCTGGTCGATGATGAGCCAGCAATTTTAGCGTCTCTGAAACGCGTGTTTCGCAAGGCGCCATACAAAATCCATACCGCGGAAAACGGCCGGCTAGCCATGGAGGTACTGCAACAAACCAAGATCGATGCCGCCCTGGTAGATCTCAAGATGCCGGAGATGGACGGTATGGCGTTGCTGGAACTGGTTCGCAAGCAATGGCCCTCGGTGCAAGTGGTGATTCTGACCGGTTTCGGCGGGGTAAAGGAAGCTGTGGAAGCCATTCAGATGGGTGCCGTGGATTTTCTTCAAAAACCATTTGAACCCGAAACCATCGAAGCCCGTGTAAATCAGATCTACCACATCTGGTATCTTGAGTTGGAGAACCAACGGCTCAGAGAGAAGATTGAATTTCAATTCGGTTATGATCACTTGATCGGCAATTCCATTGCCATGCTCAAGCTCAAGAAAATGATCATGCAGGTGGCGGGGTCGGATGCATCGGTTTTAATCCAAGGCGAAACAGGCACCGGCAAAGAACTGGTGGCCCGCGCCATTCATCATCATAGCCCGCGCAGGAGTCAGTCTTTCGTGCCTGTGGATTGTGCCAGCATCAGCGAAACCGTGATGGGCAGCGAACTATTCGGCCATGTTAAGGGCGCCTTTACGGGTGCGCATGAATCCACCAAAGGATTGATTCGATCGGCCGATAAAGGCACTCTGTTCCTAGATGAGGTCGGAGAATTACCCCTGGCCATGCAAGTCAAGTTATTGCGGGCCATTCAGGAAAAAGAAGTGCGACCGGTAGGTTCCAGTCAGAGCCATACAGTGGACGTGCGTATCTTGGCCGCCACTAATCGCAACCTGGAAGAAGAAGTGGCTCAAGGTCGATTTCGCCAGGATCTGTATTACCGCCTGAACGTAGTGGTCCTGGGGGTTCCATCACTCAGCTCCCGTCTGGAGGACATCCCTCTGTTGACGCGTTTTTTCATCCAGCAATTTGCCTCTCCAGCTAGTACAGTAGGGCACCTGACCAATGAAGCTCTGGCCTGTCTGAATGCCTATGATTGGCCCGGTAATGTGCGCGAGCTTGAGAACGTCATGCGCCGTGCCGTGGCAATGGGTCAAAGCAAAGGCATCATGCCAAGCGATCTGCCTGAGAACATATACTCCGGGCATGCTATGGCTACCGATTCGAACCAATTGAACAGTGATAGCCTTGCCGCATACGAATTGACAGCCATTCGCAACGCCCTGCTCAAGTGTGACGGCCATCGCAAGAAAGCAGCCGGCCTGCTGGGCATCGGTGAGGCTACTCTGTACCGCAAATTGAAGCAATATGAATTAGAATAAGCTTCGAAAACTAATAGAGCTTGTCTTTCTTTTTCGATCCAGGATTCTTCAAAAACAAAGCATACGTTTCCATTACGTCGTCTTTTAACAAGCAACGGGTACAATCCAGAAATAGATCTTCAAGGGCAGCACGATTCAGGCATTGATCATAGCCTGTACACCAGTAGTTGCGGAAAAACCTATTGTTATTGCTTTTTTTCCCGGGTCTTACATATAAGGGGCTTGGTTCCATATCGAACACCTTCCAGTTGTTTGTGTAAGCGTAAGGATGTTCTTGTGCCGATCCCCTTGGCTGGCACGTTTAAAATGACAGTCGCCGGTGCGGGTGATCGTTGATAGGCACTATCTATCGTTTGGAGCTATGGGAAAATAAGATGTTACGCGTAACTGCAATATCAGTGAAACGGGCCGAAAAAGTCAAAATTGATTTGACCCCGTTTCCAGCGTTTTCGGGGATCGTAGCTATGACCAGGGATAACTTCTTGTTTCGTTGGATGATTCGAAGCGCTAAATACCATAATCCAGTCGAAATATTTAATAAATTGACTGTGATGCTATATGCAATGAATTGAATTGGTTAATTAATTTATTAACAAATTGTGAACAATTCCAAAGAGAGAAAAACGCGTTTTTCCTGGCTATTTTAGGGCCATGATCCATGGCTTGCAATCAACGAACACCGATCAAATCTCCAATGATGGTATCTTATCGATATTATGTCCCATTAAGTCTCGTTCACCATTATTCCGGTGTTTCCAATATCAGAGTTACCGGGCCGTCGTTTGTGAGCGAGACCTGCATGGTGGCTCGAAACCGGCCGGTTGCAACGGTAACGCCCATTTGTTCGACAGTCCGGACAAAGTGGGCATAAAGCGCTTCGGCTTGTTCGGGGGCCGCTGCCTCCCCAAATGAGGGCCGCCGTCCCTTGCGGCAATCCCCCAGCAGGGTGAACTGCGAAACCACCATCATATTGCCGCCCACGTCCTTCAAGCTGCGATTCAACTTGCCGTCTTGGTCTTCGAAAATGCGCAGATGGATGATTTTTTCAGCCAGGTACACGGCTTCTTTCTGCGCATCCCGACGGTCCACGCCAAGTAGAACCATCAGGCCCCGGCCGATTTCTCCTACGATCTGATTGTCCACTGTTACAGTGCTTTGGGTGACCCGTTGTAGCACGGCTTTCATGGCATTAAGGCCTCTTCAGTTTTGATAGAGCATCGGCCAGCGGATTGTTAAAGGGTTGTCTGGTGCGCTTCTCCGGTTTATCCGTCTTGATTTTGGGAGGTCTCGGGCCGGCCGGCGGTCTGGGGGATGCTTTGTCGTTCGCATGCTTCTGACCGCTGCGCATGGATAGACTGATGCGTTTGCGGTTCATATCCACTTCCAGGACCGTGACCCGTACCTTCTGCTGTACCTTGACTACTTCGTTGGGGTCATTGATGAACCGATCGGCCAGTTGGCTGATATGCACCAGTCCATCCTGGTGCACGCCGATATCTACAAAGGCGCCGAATTTGGTCACGTTGGTCACGACCCCGGGCAGCTGCATGCCCGTTTCCAGATCCTTCATCTCGCAGACGTTCTCATCAAAGGCAAAGGCCTCGAAGGATCGTCGTGGATCTCGGCCCGGCTTGGCCAACTCATCCCGGATGTCGGTCAGGGTGGGCAGTCCCACCATATCGGTGATATAGCGCTGAATGTCGATTTGTTTGCGCAAGTCCGAGTTTTGAATCAAGTCGGCCACACTGCATTGGAGATCGGTGGCCATGGCATCCACAATGGCATAACTCTCCGGGTGGACGGCACTGGCATCCAGCGGGTTGGGTGCTTCCAAAATACGCAAAAAGCCGGCCGCCTGCTCAAAGGCTTTAGGCCCCAGCCGAGGGACCTCTTTCAAGGCTGCCCGCGCGCCAAATGGCCCATGGGCATCCCGATAGCTCACGATATTGCGCGCCAGTTGAGGGCCGAGACCGGAAACATAGGCCAGCAACTGGGCGCTGGCGCGGTTGACATCCACCCCCACCGCATTCACGCAACTCATGACCACATCGTCCAAGGCAGTCTTTAGCTCGGTCTGATCTACGTCGTGTTGATATTGGCCCACGCCGATGGACTTGGGGTCGATTTTAACCAGTTCGGCCAGAGGGTCCATCAACCGTCGGCCGATGGAAACCGCACCGCGGACGGTCAGATCGTGATCCGGAAACTCTTCCCTGGCGACTTCCGACGCCGAATAGATCGAAGCGCCGCTTTCATTGACCAGTAGGATGATAATTTCCTTGGGCAGATTCAGGGTGCGAACAAAAGTTTCGGTTTCCCGGCCGGCCGTGCCGTTGCCGATGGCCATGGCTTCCACTTTGAAATCTCGGCTTAATTTTTGGACCTCAGATTTGGCCTTCTCCAGTTGGGCGACCGAAGTGTGGGGATAGATGGTGGTGTTGTGCAGTAGCTTGCCCTGGCGGTCCAGGCAGACCACCTTGCAGCCTGTTCGAAAACCGGGATCAATGCCCATGACCCGCTTGGCGCCCAACGGCGAAGCCAGCAACAACTGGCGCAGGTTGTCGGCAAATACAGCAATGGCCTCCCTGTCGGCCCGTTCTTTGGACTCAAGGCGCAACTCGGTCTCCAGAGATCGGGAGAGCAGCCGCTTGTAGCTGTCCCGTATGGCCATGGCGACCTGGGCCGAATCCGTTCCGGTGCCCTTGATGAATAATTTTTCCAATATTTCGACGGCTTGATCTTCGGGTGGCTGCATGCTCAGGGATAAAATTTCTTCCCGCTCGCCCCTGCGCATGGCCAATATGCGATGGGAAGGCGCCTGGGAAACCACTTCCTTCCAATCAAAATAATCCTTGAACTTGCTGCCCTGCTCTTCTTTTCCCGGGATCACCGTGCTGATCACCACGGCCTTGTGCTGGAACAAGGCCCGCAACCGGGCCCGGGCAATCTCGTCTTCGTTGATCCACTCGGCCATGATATGCCGGGCACCCCCCAGGGCGTCGTCAACACCGGGCACCTCCTTGGATGGGTCCACAAACGGCTGGGCCTCCTGCTGGGGATCCAGGCCGGTCTGATCGAAAATCAACCGGGCCAGAGGCTCCAACCCTCTTTCCTTGGCAATTGTGCCTTTGGTGCGCCGTTTGGGGCGATAGGGCAGATAGATATCTTCCAAAACCGCCAATGTCTCGGCGCTCAGCACTTTATCTTTGAGTTCATCGGTCAGATGACCGTGCTTTTCCAGGCTGTTGAGGATGGTGTCACGCCGGCTGTCCAACTCGGCCAGTTGATTGAGGCGGTCCCGGATGGCCATAATCTGGGTTTCATCCAGGCTGCCGGTGGCTTCTTTGCGATACCGGGCAATGAACGGCACCGTAGCGTCCTGGCAAAGCAGGTCACGCACCGCCTCGATTTGATTCCGGGCGATGTTCAGCTCTTGGCCGATGATGGTGGTATGTGTTGTTTGAGTCAAGGAAACACTCCTGTCAATGAGTTAAAAACAATGCTGCCCGGGATTTATTCTGCTTCGGATGGCGATTATTTCGGTTTCATAGCGCAATGAAAAACAGAGGTCATTGTAGCGGTTGTCAAACCGGATATTGCCCTTTTGAATATCCCCGGAAAAGGGTGCATGGACCTATATGCGCTGACCAATGGATTGTCAAGACCATGCCATGGATTGGAAAATGGCCGTGCAAAGCGCAGCCATCATTTGATATTTTTTTATCCATGAGCCCCCGTGGTGCATGTTCTGATCTATGTTGTAAGATGCGTTTGCCCTGTAAATGATTCTGTAACTACTTGAAAAACAATCATACATATGCAATATGGAGCATACTGCTCCTGGTTGCCAATGATCACCATATCCTGGTCTGCTTCGCCAAGAACCTGGACAAGCATAAAGGCTGATTGTTCTAATTCATTATAGACCGGAATGCATAAAATTATAT
>Ga0055480_10000764_pt1 | contig 12353 bp, 9 predicted proteins | sample Muzzi_PWB_D2_FD_57935 | JGI IMG/M metagenome (GOLD analysis project Ga0055480, IMG submission 57935) | Wetland microbial communities from San Francisco Bay, California, USA, that impact long-term carbon sequestration - Muzzi_PWB_D2 | ecosystem: Environmental > Aquatic > Marine > Wetlands ... | reverse complement strand
GCTATCGACCGCTCGTCGCCCGCGCGTTGGAAAACGGGCAACACGTGCTGGCGTGGCAGGGATGGCCCGGTGAGGACGGGCATCTCTGGGGCGTCATCCAGAGTGTCGACGACAACGCGAGCGGGCTCGGCATATCGGGAAGCACCGGCCCCGCGTTGCGCGACGGTCTGAGCACTGCGACATCGGTACCCTTCTCCGAGCCGCCGGTGCAACTCTACGTCGTCGAAACGACCGCGGCAACGGCTCCGGGCGCAGACGACCTGTGGGAAACGGTTCGGCACCAGGCTCGACACGCGCTGGCGAATGAATGTGGCGCCCGGTTCGCGGCGACCACGGGCCCGGAAGCCATCGACCGATGGATCGACCGGCTGCGGTTGTTGGACGTCGGCGACGCAAACTTCGCGCCCAGTCTAGTAGAGCATCATATGCTCGCCCGTGAATTAGTGGCGGGCTTCCACAGCGGCATTCGGGTTCTCAAACAACAAGTCCGCGTCTCCACGGATAGCGGAGAGATGATTCCTCATCTGATCGCATCGTGCCAAAAGGCCGCCACCGCGCTGGCATCGTTCGCCAAGACAGCAATCCCCGCCACGGGCGGCGACAACCCCGATCCGCGGGATACGCTGATACGACAACTCACGGATACGCGGGCGGCGATGTCGGAACTGCTCACGTTGCTCTCGAAGTGACCTGCCCCCAATCGTCTGGAGACAACCTGCCCGAGCGCGGCCTGAAAGGCTGAAAGAGAATAGCCGTGGGCAAGTCCCGCGAGCAGCGGGACGCCGCCCACGGAGATCCGGCCCCCATCCAATCGAGCCTGAAGGGCTCGCAGAAAGGCGCTCGGGCGACTCCGTCGATTGATTTCTGCGACCCCGTCAGGGTCGTGGTGGTTTCATGTCAATCCGATCCGGCGGCGTCGCTGCGCTTGCCGCCGGCTACTTCATGGCAGGCCCTCAGCCTGCGACTCCTACCGACGGTCTCGTCAAGCCGCTGCCTTCTAACGAAAACGCTCCCCAGGTCAGCATCCAATCTTCCATTCAGAGAGCCGCGATCCCCTCACTCTACTGGTCCCGTGTCGGTTTACCGCAGAACCACCAGGACATAAAACGTGGCCAAGGCAATCTGCATGACGGCGAAGGGAATGGCCAGCTTGACGAATCGCACGAAGGACATGGGCAGTTCGTTCTTATGGATGATGGTCACCGCGACCAGGGTCGAGGCCGAGCCGATCGGGGTCAGGTTGCCGCCCAGATTGGCGCCGAAGACCACCGACCACCAGAGGGGATCGGTCGACAACGTGCCCTGCGCTTGCAGGATCTTTGCCAGCATGGCCGACAGGGGGATGTTGTCGGTCACTGAACTGAACGCCGCAGATGACACGAGGATCGCACCCGTGCCGGCACCGTGCCCGAAGATGTCATTGAGATTGATGACCCTGGCCAGCCCCTTGCCGATCAGATCGAGCACCAGCGCGTGCTCCATGACGTTGATCACCACGAACAACGCGGCGAAAAAGCCCAGCAAATCCCAGTCCAGCGCGCGATAGAACTTGTCGACGCTCGACTTGTAGCGGACCAGCATGACGGTCGCAAAGGCGAGTGCCACAAAGCTCATGCCCAGATCCTGAATGACGGGTATGATCGACGTGGTCGCGATCGTAAGGATGAACAGCACCAGCATCACCGCACCGAACCAGAAGAAGCCGCCGCTTTCGATGCCGTCGTTCTCATCGAAGCCGCCGACCAAAAGCGCCGCCTCGCTTTTCTCCTCCACCGTGTGCAGCCTGGTGATACCGAACAACTTCGCACCGAGCATGATCGTGGCGATGGTGGCCACCACCACGAACGGGGCGGATTTGATGAAGAACATGACGAAGCTGATCCCCGCGGCGTTGCCCACGATGATATTGGGCACCGAGCTGATCAGCGTCAGCAACCCGCCGATATTCGTCAGCAACCCTTCGATCAACAGGAATCCCAGCATCAGATTCCCGCGGCCCAGCTTGCTGAGCGACACGCCGGTCAGCGAGCCGACGATGATCATGGCCGTCACGTTGTTCAACACGGCCGAGAAAACGACCGTCATCAACCCGTAGAACCACAAGAGTTTGCGCGGGTCGCCCTTGGATGCCTTGGTGAGCTTGATGGCGACCCAGGTAAACAACCCGGACTTGGAGGTGATATCGATGAACAAACTGGCCCCAAAGATCAGCGCGATCACGCCCCAGTCGATGGCCGGGATGTATACCGGCAACTCGGCTGTATGCCCCTGCGCGGTATCAAATGGAGGCAGCTTGATCAGGAATCTGTGATCGACGTACTGGTAGAGGTGACACACGTTGGCCAGAAACAGACAGATCACCGCAAAGACACCGGCGATAATCGATTTCTTGGCGTGAATTTTTTCCTCCAGCGCCAGACACAGGATCAAGCCGACGAGCAGCGCCGAAAACGTGAGCGTGACGCCCAACGGCACGACGCCGTCGGCAGGCACGTCACCAGTCGCAAGTATGAGTCCGTTCATTTCGCGAATCGCCCTCTCTTCACTGATCGAGACAGCAGCCGCCCGCCTTGGCGGCCGACTTAAAGCATCAAAAGCGGAATGTGCCGCAGCTCCACCGCAAGGGCATAGGCCATTCCGTGCATGGCGAGCTGATCTTCGTTTTTGGTATTCAGCACCAGCAGGTCGACCTCGTGCTGCTCGATCAGCCGCTTGTATTCAAACAGGTGGCGGCCGAACACCACGATACTCTCGACCTTCACATTCGTGCCCGCCTTCTGCAACCCAACGACGCAGCCGTCAATGTAATCCTGCGGTTCCTTTAGCAGTTGCGCCCGCACGCTTTCGTCGGCCTCATCCGTATCGATGGTCGGGATCTTCGAAATGACCTCCATGTATCGACCGAGCGTCAGCTCGTCTTCCACGTGCGTCAGCCAAAGGGTTCCGCCCTTGTCCGTAAGCCGCACGGCATAGTTCACGAGTCGATCGTCACCGGTCAGGTGATCGGCGATGGCCATTACCTTGTCGGTATTCTGGACCGCATGACGCGCCGATCGTTCCGCGTCCGGGTGCGGCAGCAGCATGATCGGAACGTCCGTATGCTGGGTCAGGAGGTCGACGTGTGTGCCCAGGCTGTAGGGCCACTTCCAGGCACCACTGTGCAGGTTACGGTATGTACAAATGACATCCGGAGCCGCGGTTTCCACGAGCGCCAAAAGGTCGCCGGCCGTCTGAAAATCCAAGCCGTTGACATAGCGCCATCGCACCTTGTCATCGACGCGGATTACGCTCAGGAATCGGCGGATTTGGTCGCCGAAGGTGCGGGCACCCTCTTCATCACGATCCGTCACGACAAGGATCGAGTCGATGTCGACGCGTTCATGCCGAAAGACCTCGCGTGAGGCCGAACGAAACATGCTTTCGAACTGATCCACGTTCGTCATGATTAGACTTTTCCCGATTGACGGCAGCCGACTTTTTTCATTTTCGGCAACACGGCGAGTCTCAAGACATCATTTGACTTCAAGCTCGAGCGAATGAGCGACTACCAAACAGACTGCAAAAACGGCGAGGAATCGACCCAACCAAGCAACCCCTGGATTCTCACGTACCACGTCCCGGCGTCTACGGTCTTGGGACTCCGCACTAGAACCACATCGCAGAACCTTCTCAAGAGGCTTCAGAGCTCGAAAGAGGAAGACGAGCACGATTAATGCCAAGTCCGTCAGAACGACCGCCCAAACACCACGGACGTGATTTGCCGTCGTGTAATATGCCACAAGTGCCAAGAAAAGGCATACAAATGAGGCAAATGATCGCTTTGCAATCAGTCCCGATAGGCGCGTGGGTGCCCTGAACAATTCGACACCTGAAGACGAACGGCCTGCCGAGCAGATTACCACGATGACGTCGGCCACGATGTCCCACAAAGCGTAGACTACAAAGACCCAGATCATCCAAAAGGCTTCTTCTCGTGCCGAGGGTCTCCCTAGGTAGCTACCCCCAAGAAGTGAGTTCCCTATCTCGACCTTTCGAACGATGATGAAATATAGCACCACAAGCAGTACATCGAGGATTAGAACAATAAACGGCCAGCTAAACACGCCTTCAACGTGTTGCCTTGTCCCCGGGGCACTTGAGCGGGACCATCCGACCCAGCTTGCCATGACAAGTAAAGTGCAGAGCACCAGGTGCGCTAGAGCTGCGAAGCGCCGCCCCCCAAAATCGGGAATTGACGTGAGTTCGTAGTAGTATATGGCTATCTGCCCGATCGTCAGTGCGAACAGCATTCCGACAAACTGATGCCGGATGCGCAATTCTTCGGGCACAGATTTCGCGTTCTTTGTCATTAACGTGTCCCCTGACCGTTCGCTACGAGCAAACAACCGAACCCGCCGGAAGTGGTTTGTCAGTAGTAGTCCGTTTCGAACCGGTGCTCGTAGAAACGATGGGGCGTATCCCGGCTCTTGCATAGATCCGAAAACGGACAGCGTTTCTGTCCGTCGTCGTGTACTGTGAGGGGCATGTATCGATCCGGCAACGAGCAGCTCTCGTGGATCTGAAGGCATTGGGGATCTTCACGAGTGCAGATCGAACGAAACACATTCCAAAACAGGTAGTGAAGCTGACTCGGATTGCGCAGACCGCTTAGTTTTGAAAGCATTTCAATCGCGTCGTAAACCGCCTTCCTAATCGCAATGTCCTCTCGCGCGTCCACCGGAGCGTTCGCCAGTAAGCGCTCACGCAAACTTCGCTCATTGACATGTACCGTCCCCATACGGAGGTGGCCGCGTACTTCGTGGTAATCCACCGGAGAACCGAGCGACTCGTCATCCTCGTACGTCCACTGCTTCGAGTTACGCATCAGGGCAAGGAAAAACAACGACTTCTTTCGTACCGGGTCGGCGTAGGCTCGGAAAATCGCGAGCATTTCCAGCAAGTTAGGCTGACCAGTCGCGATTCGGTGGTGGCACAACTCGTAAAGGTCATCAGCACGCTGCCAACCATTTGTGGACATCACTTCACCGAGGTTTCCGATGAGGCCGGCGCGTCGTCCCGGATCGGTCAGGCGTTCGCCAAGTTGCGGATCCCTGAATATGTTTCGTACGTCTAATTCGGTCAACTTCGTCCAGCGTCGCGGATTGACCAGATCCGCGTCCTTGGACACTGCCTGTTCGAGCCGCGCCTGCAGGTAGTCCCATCCACGATAGTGCTGTCCGTCCACGTAACCCTCCAGCGGCAGACATCCGCGGGGAGATGTTTGATGGCAGATCGCCACCAGGACCAAGTAGAAATTGCCAATCGCGTCGGGCGGGATACCGAGAAGAGTGCTCTCTTCCTGATCGATGGGTATCTGGCGCTCACGCAGGAACTGAGAGAGGCGATGACACGCCATGCTGTCGATCTCGACCAAGGGTCGCCGTTTGCATTCCATACCTGTTACTTCATTGTACACGATGGACTCTCATCAAGGGCTCCGGGACGGCCAAGTAACGCGCCAGAACGCGTCGTCGTCGTGCCAGTGTTCAGCGGCCGGCATCACGTGGATCATTCCAACAGACAGTTCGCTAATTGACCCACGCCGCCTTGCGCACGCCGATGTCGATCACCTTCTTACACTCGGGACAAATGAACATGTACTCAGCATTGACGGCATCGAGCCGACGCCAATGGACCTCTTTGACCTTCTTCTCGTAGTGAGGGCACAGCGGATCGTAATTCGCTTCTAAAGATGCGATCTTTGGGGGCATGGTCGGGACCTTTCAAGAGAACCTAGGCGCCCATTTTGCCCGAATCCGACTTGATCGCCAAGCCGCAACCGATCCGCATCGCGGACAACCGAAAACCGACAGGTGATAGCTGGCAACCGACGACTGATAACTGATATTTGAAATCTCGCCGCCAGCGGCCCGCTCTACCCCTTCGCGTGCGCCGCGGCACGTTGGCGTAGCTCATCGGCCGGCACGTCTTCGATGCGCGTGGCGATCCACCAAGTGTTGCCCACCGGGTCCTTCACGCCGCCGTTGCGGTCGCCGTAGAACTGGTCGGCCGGTTCCATCACCGAGACACCCCCCGCCTTCATCGCCTGCTGGAAGACGACGTCCGCATCGGGCACGTAGAGATACAGCGACACCGGTTGCGAACCGCACCTCCCTCGCGGATCGCCCATCATGATCATGGAGTCGCCGATGCGCACCTGCGCATGCGTGACGGTGCCATCCGACATGGCCATGAACTCCATCACTTCGGCGTCAAAGGCCGCCTTCATGAAGTCGATCAATGCGGGCACGCCCGACACGAGCAGATACGGCGTGACGGTATGAAATCCCTCTGGAATCGGTTTGACTGCCATCGTAACTCTTTCCTTTCACCATGACTTGCGACGAGTCCGGGCGCCGTAACGGCAAACCGACCCAGGCGGCGTTCACATTAAGGGGATCAGCCCAATACACTAACATAAACCGAACACATGGCCATGTCAACAGGGCCTTCTACGCGCTACGGCGGCGTGGTTGCACGCTCGCGTCTCCGACACAAATCACCCTGCCCCTGCAGCGAGCGGTATCCAGATCAGCAGCTATTGGCAAGGAATCGGGGTTTCAAACGTGCCCAGGCGGGAGTTTGCGAACGGATGCAAAAAACCCGACGAGCCCCCGACCACTTTCCGCCGACTTCTCGCCTATCTATTCGTGCGGACATTCTGAGGCGGTCCGCGCTTCGGGTCGAGGGCCGGTCCAAGCGATTGAGTATTCGTCAAGCAACGTAGACACGTCAGCACGCGCGGGCCACACGCGACTTTCAAGGTGGATAGTGATTGGCGGGAGGGACGGAATATGAATCGTAACGAGAATCCAATGATTCGGGCGGCACAATCACTTGCCCTTCTATGGTGCGCGGTATCGCCCGCGTTTGCAGCCGACATCCACGTGAACAGCACGGCCGACGGCGCGATTGACGCACTGCCGGGCAACGGCATTTGCGAGACCATTCCCGGCAACGGCGTGTGTACGTTGCGCGCGGCGGTGATGGAGGCCAACGCGGCCGCCGGGCATGACACCATATTTCTGCAGGCCGGCGCACTTTACGTCCTTACGAGACCCAATCCGATCGGCCCGGCGGAAGACCTGGTCGGCGCCGGAGGTGACCTCGACCTCGTCAACGACGACGTCACCATAAACGGCAACGGTGCGACCATAGACGGCAACGCCACGGAACGCGTCTTTCACCTTGCCGGGGACATTGCCGTGGATCTGTCCAATCTCACGGTCCGCAACGGGCTCGACGTCCACGGCGGCGGCATCTACGGCGGTGGTCAGGTGACGATGACGAACTGCACCGTGACCGGCAATTCGACCACAGGTCACGGTGGCGGCATTTACGCCACCGGCACCTGGACCATGACCGGTTGCACCATCAGTGCCAACGACGCCGACGGCAGTGGCGGCGGGATATTCGCGGGCTCCGGGTCGCATGTCACGCTGAACTCCTCATTCGTGTTGAACAACGAAATGAACGGCACCACAAGCCGCGGAGCGGGCATTTACAGTCAGGGCACACTGATTGCCAACGATTCGCAAATCACCGGCAATCAGCACACCACTGCCGGCAATAATGACGGCGGCGGAATCGCCAATGCGAGCGGGCCGGCGACACTCACGCGGTGTATCGTAAATAACAACACGTCTCAGAGCCAGGGTGGCGGCATATGGAACGCCGGTATGCTGACACTGAGTGCAACGACGGTCAGCGGCAATTCATCGCTAGGCATCAAGCAGGACGGCTACTCCGGCACCAACGTCTCCGCCACCATTGAGGACAGTACGATATCCAACAACAGCGGTGGCGGCATCGACAACCAACGAGCCACGTTGACGGTTCGCCGCAGCGTCATCGAAAATAATCCCACCGGCAGCGGCGTCTTCAATCAGTCCACCAGTGAGGTCACGCTCGAAGCCACCACCGTCCGCGGGCATACGTCGAGTATCGGCGCGGGCCTCGTAAACTACGCAATGGCGACAATTCGTCAGGGATGCGTGTTCAGCAACAACCATTGCAACAGCGGTTCCGGCGGCGGCGGCATGTACAACTTCGGCACGCTGGAAGTCTCGGAAACGCTTCTTGCAGGCAACTCGGCACCGTCGGGTGGAGGCATTCAGAACGTCTCAGGTGGAAACCTGACCGTCGACGACAGCGAATTCGTCAACAACACCGCGTCCTCGTGGGGCGCGGGCATCAACAATGACTATCGGAGTACCATCACCGTTCGCGGCACCGTGTTTCGTGGCAACAGCGGGCCATCCCGCGGAGGTGGTATCAATACGGATAACACGGCGACCATTGAGCGATGCGCCTTCTTTGATAATTCCGCCGGCCGGGCGGGCCAGGGGAACGTCGGCGGCGGCGGGTTCTTTATGAGCAATCATGCCTCGGGCTCAATCACCAATTCGACCTTCAGCGCCAATCGCGCGGTGGGAGAAGGTGGCGGCATTCAAAACCAGGGTGACCTGACGCTGACACACGTGACCTTCGCCGACAATATCGCCTCGAGCCTGGGCGAGGCCATTTATCAGAACACCTTTGCCGGCGGTATCACCATTTCCAGTTCCATCGTATCGGCCACGACGGTTGGTAGGGCGTGTGTCGGCGCCGCGAGCTTTACAAGTGCAGGTTACAACATCGGGACTGACACGACTTGCGCGCTGAACCACGTCAGCGACATGCCCTCCACCGACCCCCTACTCGGACCCCTCGGCGAGCACGGCGGGAACACATTGACCCACTACTTGAGGCACTTGAGCCCCGCGATTGACCGCCGCGACGACGGCACCTGCAGCGCCATGGATCAACGCAGCTACGGACGGCCGGCGGACGGCGACGGCGACGAGGTGAGCCGTTGCGACATCGGCGCATTTGAACAGCAGTTCGTTGATTGTAACGAGAACCTGATACTTGACAGCATCGACATCGCAAACGGAACGTTGGTGGATAACGACGACAACGGCGTGCCGGACGTTTGCGAAATCCCATTCGACGTGAACGGCGATGGCGTCATCACACTGGCCGACTACGGCGCTATGAACGTGTGCTTCTCGGGACCCGACCAGGTCCTCCTCACCGGCTGCGGACTCTCCGATTTCGACGGCGACGGAGACTCCGACTTGCTGGATTTCGGCGACTTTCAGATGGGCTTCACGGAAGCGCAGTAGCGCTCGGCACCAGTGCCTCGATACGATTGATATTGGCTGTTGCAATTCGCCTTTTCCGAGCCGCGACCGTCACTGGCTGTCGGAATACTCCGGCTTGTGTATTTCGACAGGCATTCTGAGGGTACTCTTGGCCTCCGTGTTCCGGTCTCGGGAACGCAAGAGTACCTTTCGTGAAGGTGCGAAAGAGGAATTCCGACAGCCTGCTCAGGGAGCGGCCTGGCGGCAGCGCTACACAGCTTACTCGTCCGAGCGTAACGCGCACCGAGACGCCACAGTCAAATACCGCTCGCTCTAGTAAGACCACACGTGAACCACCGCGGCATTGGTATCACTTCCACCCAAGCCGCGCTCGACCATGAACAGACGGTTGTTCTGCACATCCACGGTCATGCCGCCCATGTTCCGACATGGCGCATCGGTTAGATAGAACTCAGTTGGACGCCAGACGTTGTAGGGCTGAACGACCCATGGATCCTGTGCGCCCAATGCGGTCTGCCCGAGTTCGTGTACGTCGTAGAAGATGACCTGCCGCTCGTACGGCTGGCAGTGATAGCCGTGAGAGTCGCTGCACGGGTCGTGGCACTCGACCGGAGGCTCGTCATAGCAATTGTCGCCGAGCCCCTTGTAGCCCAGCAGCATGATGGCCCGCCTCGTGCCATTATCGACGAACGCTCCGCCGGTCCAGTCGTCACACATGGTGAAGTCGGGATAGTCGCAGTTCGCGGGGTCACCCACGTTGGGCCCCGCACAGCCCGGGAACGCGACGCGGTAGTAGAGAAAGGGAAGTGCATCCAAGTTGCCCGTGGGGCTGTCGCTGTCCCACGCGCGGAAGGCAAAAAGCGTCGGGCCCTGGGAACCGCCGTGCGTCGTGAGCGCCTCGAAACCTGTGGCCGGCGTGCCACGGGCACGTCCCGTGACCAGGGTACGCCCGCCAAGGTACTGATCCGCGTATGCGTCCGGCACCGAAAAGAGATATGCGCCCATCTTGCGTCCGTGATACGGCGTTTCCTCCGGGCCGACGTGGAACATGCCGTGCGCGCCCGTACCGTCCATGTTCGCCAGCCAGAGGGTGGGAAACGTATCTTCACCGGCCACGCCTTCGGCATACCAGAGGCTGATCGAGCCGTAGAGCTTGTCACTCGTTTGCGAGCCCCGTTGCGGCACGTATTCGATATCGTTCACGTACAGATACTCACGGTGAACCGTCGATGCCAATCCGCCGTCGAAGTTGACCATGTCCGCCGCCATTGTGGCTTGGGGCAGGTCCTCCCAGTTCGCTTCGCGGGCCGGCGTGGGAATCGACACCTCACCGTAATAGGCACCGCAATTCCAACTCGGATCGTAGCAGCTCTCGCCCGGGTGGGCCGGATCCGACAAGAGCTCGAAGCCGGTCACCAGTAGCGACCCCGCACCCGCGTGGCCGTCGGGATAGAACGACATGCCTAGGGCACCCCAGTTGAATTGATCCGGCAGCCGAAATGCGCCTTCGTAGGTCAGGTCGGTCGCCTGCAAGCGCTCGGCCGGGACGCCCCCGCTGGCGTTCGCGTTTGTATTGGTATTCGTGTTCGTGTTTGCGGAGTTGTCATTGCCGTTGACATTGACATTGTCATTCCCCGCGGCGTTGTCATTCGAATTGCCGTTCGAATTTCCATTGACATTCCCGCCACCAGGGGTTGCAGGGTTACAGCCGACAATCGGCATGAAGATTAGCGTTGAAACGAAGCAAGCAAGAGTACGGCAGGCAAGCGTAAAACGAACCGAGCGACGCATAGCGAATATCTCCCGTTACGACCAACTCCTCGCCGGCTCCGTTCGGGCTATGAATCTACCGCCGTACGAGGTGCGACGCCAGGCGCTGCGTTTGCCATCGCACAAGGCGGGTTCAGCCCACCTCCATCCCGCTCACACCGGAATGGCGGCGCATGGACCCGCCCTTCGCTACTGGTGGATCCGTGCGGCCCATCGCGATTAAAGTGGCACTGATAAATGGGTTCGTTTCGCAAATTTCTTTTTGTTCAATGCCATGGTCTTGTCCTTGTACGCGGTGCACACGAACTCCACAGACAACAACTTCGCGGGTGATCGGCGACGCGTGCAGGGCGTAGGGTCGGTTCCAGTCCATGTGGTGGGCGGTTCTGATCCTACGGTCTCGCCCGGATTGCCACTGGCAGGATGGCTACGGCGCATTCTCGATCGGTGAGTCACAGGTCGGTGCGGTGACGGACTACATTCGCGGACAGAAAGAGAGACACAAGAGCATAAGCTTTGAGGACGAACTTGTGGCACTCGCCAAGCGTTACGGTGTGGCGTTCGATTCTCGCTATCTTTGGACGTGACGCCAACAGCCGGACGCGATGCCAACAGCCTGACGCGATGCCAACAGCCTGAAAGAAGGCTGAACGACAGTATCCGTGGGCAAGCGCAGCGCCGCCCACGGATTGCGAGACCCACATGGTTCATTCGACCCTGTAGGGGTCGCATGGACGTTGCCCGAAGACGTGGCGGATAGACGACCCTTTCAGGGTCGCGGTGTTCAAGGATGATCCAATCCGGTGGCGGCGCTGCGCTGGCCACCGGCTACTTCAGGGCAGGCCTTCAGCCTGCAACCTCCAACGCCGTTTCTGTCACCGACCCCACTAACGGTACAGCGCAAAGGCATCAGTACCGCGCCCGTCACAGGCTGTCGGAATACTCCGGCTTGAGTATCTCGACAGACTCTCTGAGGGTACTTCTGGCCTCCGCGCCCTAGTCTCGGGAAGGCAAGAGTACCTTTCGTGAAGGCGCGACAGAGGTATTCCGACAGCCTGGTCAGGAAGCGGGCTGGATTACGATGGGGCTGAAAACACTGTTTGCGCCGCACCACTGGGGCGCGAAACCGAGGCTGAGGCCGTGGCGTTCGTCGTCTCTCAAGCCGCCGACCGGGATACGAACACGGCCACGACCGACTCCATCCAGGCCAAAGCCGCCGACAAGGATACGCCGGCAGCGCCGCTGAACCGCACCCGGCACACCACCACACGCATCATCAGCGTCATCCTCGACGATCGAAAAACGGGAGAACATTGCTGGGGCCGTCGTCATCGCGACGTTGGGAGTCTCTCCGAGCCCCGCGTGGCGGCCGATTTGGTGGTTGAAAACGTCCTTTAT
>Ga0055480_10000763_pt1 | contig 12353 bp, 14 predicted proteins | sample Muzzi_PWB_D2_FD_57935 | JGI IMG/M metagenome (GOLD analysis project Ga0055480, IMG submission 57935) | Wetland microbial communities from San Francisco Bay, California, USA, that impact long-term carbon sequestration - Muzzi_PWB_D2 | ecosystem: Environmental > Aquatic > Marine > Wetlands ... | reverse complement strand
AGCGTACAATGATCATTTATTTTTTGCTGATCGGTTTTGCTTCGATGCTGGTGGGAATCGAGTTTTGGGCCGACTTTCACAGTGGGGTGCTAAAAACAGAAATCTGGGAAAATATCAATCAATATAATCATCAGCAAATAAGCCAGGAAGCAGTTTTTGCGCCCATCGATCGATTGCGAAGCAAGGCTATTTTGATGGTGGGCATTATCATGGTCGTGATGTTGATCGTACTGACCATGTTCATCAAAAACATCACCGAGCCGCTCCAGCATATGATCCAACTGTCTCAACAAATATCGGCCGGTGATTTAAGTCAAACCGTTCAAATCGATGCCAACAATGAACTGGCCGATTTGGGTCATGTCATTAACGAAATGGCCAGTAATTTGCAGGAGATCATATTATTGTCTCAGCGCATCTGTGCCAACGGCCAGATTCATGTGGACAGTGCCTTGAGGGTGCTTCAAAATCCAGAGTTCGATAGTCAATCAGTAAATAGATTGCGCCAGTCCATTGGCTCCATGGGAGACGAACTGTCCACTTTGGGCGAAGTAATAGCCTTTTTTAATTTTTATTCTTTTGATCAGAAACATGATGCTGGATAGTTGGCTATCATTTCCTGCCGGTATTATGATTGCCACTATGGTTTCGACTGTGGGCATCGGCGGCGGGATATTATGGATGCCCTTTTTGATGATTATTCTAAAAGTGCGACCCGATACTGCGGTAGTCACTTCCTTGCTGATTCAGACCGCCGGCATGGGGTCTGGCACTATGGCCTTCTGGCGCCGACAGCAGATCGATATTCGGTTGGCGGGCCTTTTATTGGCTCTCGCCGTTCCCGGGATTGGGCTCGGCGCTTTGCTGACTCGTCTATTGGCTCCGGATCATCTTGCACTGATCCTCGGATTGCTGACATTGGTCACCGCCATTATCTTCGTTTCCGCCAATGAAAGATACGGCCACACCGGCCGTGAACGTGCCGAACTCAAAGACGGCCGGCGGTACGGCTGGGTTGTAAGCATCATGGCCATTGCCAGCGGCATGCTCAGCATCAGTATCGGAGAGTGGCTGGTTCCTCTGCTGCGCAACAAGCTATCTTTACGAATGGGCGTGGCCGTGGCTACCAGCGTAGCCACAATTCTAGGTACCTGCATATTGGGAGCAGGTTCTCAATTATTACTGGGGGGCCGGGCTGATTTGCCATCACTGCTTTGGGCCTTACCAGGGGTTATCATCGGTGGGCAAATCGGGCCGCGAATTGCCGAACGAATCAACGATAGGGTTCTGAAAGAGATTTTTGTGTTCTTGTTGACCCTCATCGGCATCCATTTAATATATAACTCTTATTAGACGATATGATGACGCAACCTCAAATACCACCGCCGAAAATCGAGGCGCAGAAACAAAAACCATGGTTGGGGATTATAGCCTTTCTGGTGATTTTGGTGATATGGGAAGTCTGTGTGCGCTTCAGTGGATGGAGCGCTCAAATTTTCCCGGATCCCATTACCGTTGTATCCAGCCTTGGCGAGCTGATCCGTAACGGCACGCTCCTTCGTCATACAGTAGCAAGTTTGTACCGCGTAACAGCCGGATTTTATCTGGCTATCGTTTTGGGTGTACCCATTGGAATCCTGCTGGGGCGAGTACAGACGTTTCAATCCCTGATCAATCCATTGGTGCAATTTCTTAAACCCATTTCTCCGCTGGCCTGGATTCCCTTGGCGATGCTCTGGTTTGGGATTGGAGACAAACCGGCTATTTTTCTAATTTTTCTCGCCAGCTTTTTTCCTTTGGTGGTTTCAACGACCATTGCTGTATACAATATCAACCCGACCTATTTTCAAGTCGCCTCCAATTTCAATTTCAGCCGCCGGGAAACCCTTATAAAATTGATTTTTCCAGCCATCGTCCCCGAACTCGTCACTGCTTTGAGGCTAACGGTGACCATTGCTTGGCTGGTAGTGGTGGCAGCGGAAATGATCGCTGTTCAATCAGGGCTGGGTTACCTGATCCTGGATTCGCGCAATGCTCTGCGGATGGATTATGTGATGGATGGTATGATCGTTATCGGTCTGATCGGGTTGCTGCTGGATACTTTGGTGGAACGCCTTGGCCGTATCGAATCAACACGATGGGGAACGATGCTGCGATAGGGTGATTCATGGGCAATATCAGAGTCGAAAATTTAACCAAACTATTTACAAATCGACGTTCCAAGCCACGCAATATCAATGAGCCGGAGGAACAATCAGGTGACCATGTGCTGGTGCTCAACGATATTAACCTGGAGTTCGAAGAAGGAGAAATGGTATGCATTCTGGGGCCATCGGGATGCGGTAAATCGACCATGCTGCGGATCATTGCCGGGTTCGAAGAGCCCACCTACGGCCGGGTCTTATTCGGCGGTGAGCCGGTAAGAGGTCCTTCAGCCGACTCCATTTTTGTTTTCCAGCATAGTGGGCTACTTCCCTGGATGACCGTCGAGCAGAATGTGGCATTAGGGCTTAGGCATCTGGACCCCATCGATATTGAGTCTAAGATTCAGGAATACATCGAAATGGTCGAATTGGATGGGTTTGAATCATACTATCCCCATCAATTATCGGGCGGCATGCAGCGACGTGCGGAACTGGCTCGCGCCTTAGCCGTAAATCCTGAGACACTGATCATGGATGAACCTTTCAGCGGACTGGATTTCTTAACCCACATGAAGATGCGTGAAGAAGTGGTCAATATGCATGAGTTTCTTAATAAGACCATGCTGGTGGTGACCCATGATATAGACGATGCGCTTATCATGGGGGATCGCATCGTAGTCATGAGCAACAGGCCTGCTAACGTAAAACTGATGCATAAGCTTGATTTTCCACGGCCCCGTGATTTTGAGCGCGATGCAAACTTGAGCCGCTTGCGAAGCGAGATCTTCCTTATGTTAGGGGTGCCCTATGCGGTTTAACCTTTTAAAAATAGTCAGATCTCATCCACCAATTGTTATTGGTGTTTTGATATTTGGAATTCATGGAAAAGCTTAATGTTTCTTTCCTCTATTCAAAAGCCGGGTACGGGTTGGGGGGGGATCTTGCGGTCCTATCCGTTACGTATCGGGATCTTGGCTGTTGTCTGGATGCTATTTATTGCAGGCGCACACTACTGGTTGAATATGGAGCATGATCAACGCCAGGTGGTTACAATGGGCTATATGCCCGTTATCACCAATCTGGCAGCGCCACTATTGGATTATGCCAGCATAGACGGCAAAAATCCCATCCGCTATAGAACCCTTAAGTTTGCCTCTTTTGCCGAGATGGCTGAAGCGTTGAGAAATGATGAAATTCAGGCGGCGTTCATTATCGCCCCTCTGTCTATCGTCCTGCGCCAGCAAGGTGAGGATGTAAAAGTGGTTTATATCGGCAATCGTCACGAAAGCACTTTGGTGGTGCGTAAGGATTTGCATGCCAGCAAACTGGCCGATCTTTCTGGTAGGACCATCGCTGTACCCATGCGATATTCCGGCCATAACCTTGAGCTGCTAAAACTGCTTGCCGAATCCGGACTTGAACAAAAGATCAAAGTGGTCGAAATGAATCCGCCTGATATGGCCTCGGCCATGGCCAGCGGATCTTTGGACGCCTACTTCGTGGGAGAACCTTTTGCCGCCCAGACGCTTAAGTTCGGTGCATCTGAACTCCTTTTTCATGTGGAAGATGTTTCGCCCGACTTTATATGCAACCTGCTGCTGGTCAGGCATCAATTCATCGAAAAGCAGCCTGAAGTGGTTCGCTGCCTTGTTCAGGGCGCCATTCGTTCGGGGCTTTGGGCGCAACAAAACATTTCCGAAGCCGCGCAGATTGCTTCGCGCTACTGGGGTCAACCGTTGGAATTGGTCAGTTATGCGCTAAATACCCCCCCCAACAGGGTCGTGTTTGATAAATACATACCTATTGAAGAGGAACTGCAGAAAATGGCGGACTTGATGGTTCGCTTCAAGCTGATTAAAACGGGCGTGATCACCGGTTTGGTTGATGACCGATTCGCGCGGGAAGCCAACATTGACGGTATCGATGGCGTGGATTCCATACTTGCCAATTGATCGCCAAGTATGGATGCCAAGGGACGAGGAAGATGCTCTGCAATTAATACCAGTTAACGATTCGACCCTTTGACGAATCAACGCGCTATCGAACACTGGCGCACTGGATACCCAGCCAGGCGATTTCATCGCCTGGGTCCTGCCTACCGGTTGCGCATGCTATCCAACTCTTTTTGAAGGGTCACCAACTGTGTTTTTAAAGCTGCTACCTGAGAATTCAAACGTTCCTCAACAGCATTCATTGCTTGTTTAAATTGGTGGTTAGGCACAAAGTCGGCGGTTTCCTTGTCACAGGTATTCCGAGCGTCAGCCATGGGAGTACGTTGCGCTTCCACCTGCTGCTTTAATTTTTTAAAGGCCGCTATTTCTTTAGCCACAATGGTTTTTTTAAGGCTTTCATCCATTTGAGGTTCATTGGTGATTTGTTCCAGGCTGGCGAAAACCGACATCACCCGTTTAATGGCATCGGGGTGCGATTGGGCTTTATGCAGGCGGATATAGCGGCCCACAGCCCTCAACATGCGCAGCAATGTATGGGGCAGACGATCTTCCTGGTAGTGGGGCATGAGTGCGTCTGTTTCGCCGATGAGATCAGTCAGGCAGGTTTCGGTAATTTCCCAGTCAATGGAAAGAACCATTGATTTAAGTTTTTCCATTGAGACCGTCGGTTTTGTTGTTGAAGGTAAAGGATTGCTGTCATCGAAAAAATCGTCTAGGCGATTTTCAATATCATTAACCAGGTGTTCTCTTGATGGTTTCTCCAATGCCGACCTCCTATGCCAATTGATCTTGTAGAGAAACAATTGTAGTCGAAATTGCCTTCTTTACAGTGGAAATAACATTATCCCCTTTTAATGCGCTTGCCTCGAAAAGCGGGGCTCTTAATCTTGAATTGAGATCTTGATCCATGGTCTTAATGTCCATTATGGGAATGCCATCGGCAGCCAGATCTCTTTTGTTGTATTGCATAACGACAGGGAAATTGCCGTAAAGATCAATATCGTAATAAGATAGGTTCTCCTCCAGATTCTGAAGGGCAAGGATGTTTTTTTCGCGCATAACATCCATTGAGTCGGCAACGAACACGATTCCGTCCACACCTTTTAGGACCAGTTTGCGTGTAGCATTATACTTGACTTGCCCAGGAACTGTGTAGAGTTGGGTTTTTATTCGATACCCTTGAATTTGCCCTAGATCGAAGGGTAGGAAATCAAAGAACAGGGTCCTGTCACCATGCGTTTTTATGCTAACCATATCCGAAAGAATACGATGTCGAATCTTGCTGAAAATGTATTCCAGGTTGGTGGTTTTGCCCCCCCGCCCAGGCCCTACATAGACAATTTTGATCTGCACTTCCTTATTGCGAATATGAATAACCGCCACGCGGGCATCCTCGTTCTATAATCAGGCTGAAGTTAAAACGATATTGGTAATCTGAATGGCAATCTTCATTATTTTCTCATCTTTTCGAAGATCGTAGTAATTTTTCCGATGGATTCGTCAACTTTCAGCCGTAAATAGCCCAAAGAAACATCATTGCCAAAGATGGTCACCAATAGAAAATCGTCCATGACTTTACTGAAATGAATATTTTCATTCTTGCCTTTATGAAACAATAAAGCAAAGTCATCTTCTCCGATGATCGCCGCCATCGCACAAACAGCGCCAAAATTACCAGCAGCCAGCGCGGCAAGTGAATAGACATCATGACCCACCTGACCGTTATCCAAATTGGCGATAATGTTACCGGCCATATCGATGAGAATGACGCATTTCAGCCCTAAATCCATCAAGTCCTTTTGCAGGACTTCTTCGATACCATCCAGCTGTTCTTGATCAAGTATGTAGGACAACGGTTTTCCTCCTTTGGACCTTTGTTGTTGTTTCCAAGGGGGCCAAGTTAATTCCGCCCACTTCGCTTACTCTTGGTGAATCAACATATTCAGGGCAACCAACCTCAATATTGATATATAGATAAAAAGGATGGATCCACAGCGGAATATCCATGTTCCCAGCATGGTTTTAAGGTCCGGTTCATGGGGTGATAAGAAAACCCTTTTAGTTCAGTGGAGTATAGAGAATTGATGCAAGAGTGTCAAATAAAAAGAGCTTTTAGCATTTAGTATCAAGAGCACCATGGTATTTTTCTCTGGAGGCTTGCTTTAAAATCCAAGTATAAGATATAAGATGAGAATACCAAATAGCGATCATTGTTTGCATTTAACGACTCCGCACCTGCTTTTTATTGAGGAAGGAATTCTGCACAATGGCATATACGGCTGATCAGATCGAAAAACATACCATTGTTGCCAGATTATCTGTCTCTATTTATCGGATGGATGACGATCAGCTTGTCACCGTATTGAACTTATTAGAAAATAAATCAGGATTGGCAGCGCCAGCCAATACTCTTGCCACAGAGCCTGCTTCGCAAAACAGCAGTCCAAATATCCGCCGTCAAATGATTATTGCGCGTATATTTATACTTATCAATCAGTTGGATAAAGATACACTTCTGCTTAGGCTGCGTCCATTCCATCATCCAGATTTTCGTTGGGTACGGGAATATCCGCGTTTGTCCTGCTACCTTCAGGTTGATTTTGCGGCAGGTGGAAAAGCATATCGGAGTAGTATCCGAGATATCAGCGCTAGCGGCGTTTTTATTGAGACCGGGGATTCCTTTAAACCAGGTCAAGAGATAGCATTGTGTTTCACGCTGTCGGAATCTAATGAAATGCTGCCGTTCAAGCTCAAGGGCCGGGTTACGCGTCTATATCCGGATGGCATTGGCGTGCAATATTTGAATATGACTAAATACCAGCGCGATATCATTAACACCTTGATTGAGAAAATCCATTAGGATGTTTGCAACAAGCGCCGCACCAGGATGGCGACGTCGGTCCTGGCTGCGCTGCTCGAGGGTAATTCCGCAATGGATGCCATCTTGGATACCAGATCCTCAATGTTGGGGTCAGAATGAATGGTTCCCAGCGTCTGGACGCTGACCGTCAAATATTTTTCAGATACAAGTTGAATGATCCGTCCGGCGTTTTGGTCACGCTCATCATGTGCATTATTGGTGATGATCCAAGGCTTGATACTGTCGATGGCCGATTTGAGCTGTTGTGCAATGCCGTCATTGTAGGATTTATTGATCGCTGAAAACAGATCCGGAATCGTATGCATTTGGGTGTCATTTTTCGGGTCCATGGCCTTAGCGATCATCTTTTGCAAAAATGAATGTTGAGTGGCCATCCGACTAAGCTTGCGATAAACCGCATTGCGTACAAATCCATAAGCATTTTGAATGGAAATTGGCTGAGGCGTAACCACAACAATGGGATGATCGGCAATTAAGAAAAAGTCGAGCACATTATAGGATGTGCCGGCGCCCAAATCGAGAATCACGTAGTCAGCAGGTAACCTTGTCAGGCTTTGAACAATTTTATTTTTCTGAGCATACTGCGGATTGGCTAAGGAGAGGATTTCACTGGCACCGCAGATCATCTGTAAATTTTTAACCGGTGTTGGAATGCAGATCTCTTCCATGGTGCTATATTTGCGTGTGACAAAATCATTTAGCGTACGCGCTGGCGTTTTGATCCCCATCAAGGTATGTAGGTTTGCGCCTCCCAAGTCAGTGTCGATGATGATGGTTTTTTTATTCTGATGCGCAAGTTCAATGGAAATAAGAATGCTGACCAGGCTTTTGCCGACACCGCCTTTGCCGCCTCCTACGGCCAATATCTTAGGGGAATGGGTGGCTGGCGATACTGTGTGATTGTTCACGTGTTACCTTCCGTTTGAATTTCCGGTTTAACCATCGTATCCCATAAACTCCATAACAAATTCTGTTCACCTACATTACCGGAACAATATTCGATAAGCAAATCGCGATCGGTGACATTCAATGGTTCGAAACAAATGCCGATCAACAAATAAGTGCCTTTCTCAGTATTTTGCTCCCTTTGCCATACGATTTTTCCAGGAAGATCCAATATGGCCACTTCATTAAGCAAGTCCAATATGGATCGAACTGTCTGTCCTTTTAGGTTTGCTTGATCGGCAAAGGATTCAATCGGTCCCAAATCGACGCACATGCCACCTAAAGAGAGGTCCACGGCGATCCCTGTGTGTCTCTGGTTGCCGCTGTTGGGGATATGGGCTTGACTGATGATTTCTACTTTGGTTGGCAGTCCGAAGCGGGTTGACCGTCGAACAGTCTGCCAGGCACGATCGCATTTATCCACATTTTCGGGTTTATAAATGTCGTGCAATAATCTTTCTATGCTGGGATGTTTTTTACATGCACTGGATAAAACCGGTTTGGCAATTTTAACAAGTTCGACTTCTGTCACGGCCACAATGTTGGTGTAACTCGACGTGGGTCTATCCAACGGAAAAATATTTCCAAAAATATCATTGGGACCAATCAACTTGGGCTCGACATCAACACCGGCTTTGGATGCTTCAACCTTGCAGTCTTCCGACAGCGTTTCCGCCAAGGTACCGCTGACCACGAAATAGATTTCATTGGCCGGATCATCGACGCAGGAAATTTTATCCCCTGCAAAAAGACGGATGCGGACCAATCTTAGCATGATCGTTACCAATTCGGGATAACTCATATTGGCCCAAAACCGTTGTAAGGGAGTTTGCTGACCACCCTCTTTGCTTAATAATTTGTGAAATTGCAGACCTTGTTCATGCGTCGGTTTTTCAATGCTCCATTGTAGGATCTTGGCGACTATGGCCTGTAAATTCATTCCCCGATCAATAAACAGGTGCGCTGCTTTGTCAAAGGCTATTAAGGCCTCATTCAATTGGCTTTTTTCCAATAACAGATCGGCATATTTCCTATACAACAGCGCATCCTGGGGGTAGATTTCCAGAATTTCATTGAACTCTTCTATGGAGTCTACGGCCAAGGTACCATCGATAACACGTTGCATGATACTGTATTGATGATCATCGGGTAGGCACATTGAAATTTTCATCGTTATAGCGATTCTCCCGTGCGTATGGACTCTATGAGGATGCTTATGCGTTGATTCAGAATTTCACTTTTTTGATAGTTAAGCCGAGTGATTTCATACAGTGGTTTAATCCGGCGGTCGAGGGTTAGAAACATATTAGAAAGATAGGCGAGTCGTTTGTTGATGGTATCGATTTGTTTCTGGATCTCAGTGATACCGACCAGTGGCACGTGTAGGGAGCGTTCACTTTGAAATTCGCTGATCATGTGTTCCAGATCGCGCTTTTCCTGATCGGAGAGGCCCATGTTTAAATTGAGAGTAGGATCGCTGGTCATACCATCTCCGCCACTAAGCTTCTTCATATCGTTTGAGTTGTTCCTTTATGCGGGCATCCAAAGATGCAATGTGCTTGTCCTGATCTTTAAGGAATTCCTTGGGCTCTACATGGGTTTGATCATTGGCCCAACGGTGTTTGGAAAGCAGCATCAGGAGCAATAATACCAATATGGCGATGGTTATAAGAACCAGCACGACCACAAGGTAGAATTGAAGCCTGCTGGCTTGTTTTCCGGATTTTTGGTGACTTGGCACCAGTGCCTTTGATTGAGATTCATCGGTGTTTTTACCGCGAATGTCAAGATCAGAGGTGCGGGCTACTGGTATTGTCGGCTTATTTTTTGGCGATGCCATTACAGAGGGGCTATTGGTCGGTTTCGTGCCGGTGTTGGCATGATCCAGTCCGCCTACCGGAACTGGGGACTCCCGAACCTTGAAAGAGTACGACTCGGGCGACTTGGATCCTGCCGCCTGGTCAACAAGCGTCTCTCCGTTGACTTTAGACTCTGCATGTGGCGTTGCAGCAGTGCTCTGCGGAGCGATTGGCAGGGGCTGAATATCCAGAACAATACGTGGTGGGTCGTTTAATGAGAATGATTCATGCCGAAAGTGCTCAAAATCAAAGCTGAACACTGCTGAAAGTTGATTTGATTTATCCCAAATTTGAATGTTTTTGATATGGCGGCTTCTTTCCACCGGAATTTTGCGGATGAATTCGGCGGAAGTATTTGCAAATACCACGGATAATTGGCCTGAAGATATGAGGGCAATTTGTTCAGGTTTGGCAGGAGAGTCGAGTTCAAAGACTATCCGTGTGAATTCATCATATTCACCAATTCGGATGTCCTTTAGTAGCGCGGCTTGGGTGGTACAAATAAAAATGATAAGCACAAAACCAGCGCTTAATAGCGGCGATAAGACCCAATTTCTGCGATTCAACATGTTCACCATTAAGTAGCCGCTTATGTGTAACCCCCTGCTATACGTAGAGGGTGCATCTTATATGGAGGTCAAAATATATTGACGCAACGGTCGTGAAAATACCCATAAATGCTTAAAAATGTCAAGCAGAGTGCAAGTTCAGCGCGGCGAAGCGGTTTGTTCATTTATTGCGGTTTAGGCGGTTATTATGCCTGATATAACAAAGTGTTAAGTTTTCAGTGTTAAGTCTCAAGTGAAGGTATTCTGTCGATTTATTTAGCTTGATTCCATCCGCTTCTTAACACTTAACACTTTAAACTTAAAACTGAGCGCCGGCTTGATCACATGGGTCAACGCATCGATATGGAAGATGTTATTTGCCAGGAATGCAGAGAAAGTAATAAGATCAGGCGCTTTACGAGATCAAAGCTTGAACAACAAAACCTTCACCTTCAAGCGCTTCTTGAATGGGATGGGTATCGCAAGGTGTCAATCGAAAATAGTAAGTTCGGTTGGTGCTTTCTTGAGCAGTCATGCCGACATTGATAATATCCCCGCCTTGATCGTGAATAATCTTGATGGCCCGGTTCAGGTCCCAGGGATCGTCACCTGTGGTAATATCGATGCGGGCACTGCTGGACAGGATGCCCATCATATCGATAAATGCCCGTAAAATATCGGATTCGGTTATAATGCCGACTAGTCGACCTTTTTTTGTGACAGGTAATCCGCTGATTTTATGTTTATAAATTAGTTGCGCGGCAATTTCGATATCATCGTCGGGGTCCACTGTCAGTGGGTTTTTGATCATCATATCAGCCAGTGTCAGATCGCCCAGCATGGAAGGAATCAAGGCTTGTTTAAGATCTGCCAGCGTGAGCAGACCATGCAATTGACTATGACCGTCTACCACAGGCAGGTGTCGAATAGAATTGACTTTCATCAATTCAATCGCCTGCTGGACTTTTGTTTGAACTGAAACCGTAATTGGATTGGGGACCATCAATGATTTGATCTTCACTGAAAAGTCCTTTCCTTGAAGGTGTTTACCGAATTGTTCCACCTTATTCAGCTATATCACTCAGGATTGATTTTAGACAAGCGGTTTTTTGGCAGGATCATAAAGGCATAAGGGCTCTTGCGCCATATAATTGCCAGTGGCTTCGTACGCCCTGGCACGACACCCCCCGCATACCCGGCGATATTCGCAATATCCGCATTTATCCTTTAAGTTACCGAAATTACGTAGTTTTTGGAAATGTTGCGAATGCCTCCAAATCTCGCCAAAGGGCTGTTTGGTGACATCGCCGCAATTTAGATCAAGAAAACCGCATGGTTGCACGATACCGCGGTGAGATATGAAACAGAAGCCAGTTCCAGCCAGGCAACCCCGGGTAACGGCATCCAGGCCGTGTGATTCGAAAGTTACGCTGCGGCCGTCTTCCCGGGCGCGTTGGCGCAGGATCCGATAGTAATGCGGGGCACAAGTGGCTTTGAGTTGCAAGCTGGTTTTATCGCGTTGATCGTAGAACCAATTGAGTGTCTCTTCATACTCTTTGGCATCGATTTCCTGATCTACGATGTATTTACCGCGTCCTGTGGGGACCAGAAGAAAAATGTGATGGGCAACTGCACCCAGAGACTCAGCCAACGCCAGAATTTTGGGGATCTGATCCAAATTGGTTTTTGTGATGGTTGTGTTGATTTGAAATTGGATGCCTGCTGCCTTTGCATTGGCAATGCCCTTGAGGGCACCTTCGTAGGCGCCCTGGACGCCGCGGAAAGCATCGTGGCTTTGAGCGGTTGAGCCATCCAGACTGACGCTGATGCGTTGGATGCCGGATTCAGCCATTTTAACGGCAATCTCTTTGGTCACCAGCGTTCCGTTTGGGGCCATGACCATGCGCATCCCTTTGCGGTCGCCATATTTGGCAATCTTAAAAATATCCTTGCGCAACAGCGGTTCGCCGCCGGTCAGAATAATAATAGGCTTGGCCACTTCGGCAATCTGATCAAGCAGGGTC
>Ga0055480_10000761_pt1 | contig 12362 bp, 11 predicted proteins | sample Muzzi_PWB_D2_FD_57935 | JGI IMG/M metagenome (GOLD analysis project Ga0055480, IMG submission 57935) | Wetland microbial communities from San Francisco Bay, California, USA, that impact long-term carbon sequestration - Muzzi_PWB_D2 | ecosystem: Environmental > Aquatic > Marine > Wetlands ... | reverse complement strand
AGGGTTCTCGCCCCCGGCTTCGGTTCCTTCCTGGCCCTTTCGTCGGGAGAGCTGGCGTCGCCTACGCTCTACCGGGCGCTCATCACCTTCCAGGTGCTCAATCTCCAACGGAGTGGAGCCCGGTCGGAGCAGATCGCGGGCCTCCTCGAAGAGCTGCGCGGGGTCGGGAACAAGCCGCCGGAACTCGACGAAGCGCTGATCGAGGCGCGCATCGAGGACTTCATGAAGAACTACCCCGACGAGGGGTGGGTCGAGGGCATCCTGGGTGGCAGGAGCGCCGAGGGCGCGGCGGCGGCGATCCGTGAAGGCTCGGTTCTGTCCGATTCGGCCACGGCGGTTCGGGCCGTGGAGGGAGGAAATGTCGAGCAGGACGACCCGGCCGTGGCGTTCGTGCAGGCCTATGTCCCCGCGTTCGGGGAGTTCCAGGGTACCTACTCAGCGATCTTGAGCCGCGAAGAAGAGGTGGGTCGAAAGGTCGGTCGAGCCCGCTTCGAGATCTTCGGGACGAGCCAGCCCCCGGACGCCACGTTCTCGCTTCGACTCGCCGATGGTGTGGTCAGCCCCTACGAATACAACGGGACCGTCGCTCCTGTCGTGACGACGCTCTTCGGACTCTACGACCGCTACTACTCCTTCCAGTCCCAGTATGACGAGGGCGAGGAATATCCGTGGGCCCTCCCGGAGCGTTGGCTGGACCGGCCGGAGGGCCTGGATCTCTCGACCCCGGTCGACTTCGTATCGACCGCCGACATCATCGGGGGAAACTCGGGGTCGCCCGTCGTGAACGAATTCCTTCAGGTGGTCGGGCTCGTCTTCGACGGCAACATCGAGAGTCTGCCGGGCGACTACATCTATCTGCCCGAGTCGAACCGGTCGGTGGCGGTAGATGCGAGGGGAATTCTCGAGGCTCTGGATGAGGTCTACGACATGGATCGCATCGTTCTCGAGCTCACCACGGGGCGCCTCGTCGCCACGGAGGAGGAGGCCGACGCGGTACCGAGGTGACCACGATCGGGTGCGCCGCTTCGGTACGGGAGAGGGCCCATGAGACGCACCGCGGGCTTTCTTGACCCCGTCTGAGCGGGCGTCTATTCTGGCCGTCCCCAGTCGGGGACTGTCGTAGGTCAGAGCCCATCCTCGGTTCGTGGGAGGTACACATATGGCGCCGGGCAAGGATTATCCCACTGAGAGAATCCGGAACGTGGCTGTCCTGGGTCATGGTGGCTCGGGAAAGACCGCTCTGGTGGACGCTCTCTGCTTCGTTTCGGGCACGTCCAAGCGGCACGGAGACCCTTCGGAAGGGCACGCCCTGACCATGCACACGCCCGAGGAGGCGGTGCATGGGATCTCGATCCAGGTCACCCCCGCCTACGCGGACTACCAGGGACACAAGGTCAACCTGCTGGACACGCCGGGATACCTGGATTTCACGGGTGAAGCCCTTTCGGCCGTGAGGGTCGCCGACGGAGCCGTCGTCGTACTGGGGGCGACGTCGGGGGTCGAGGTGGGAACCGAAAAGATCTGGGAGTACTGCAACGAGCGAGGTCTCCCGAGGATCTTCTTCGTATCGATGATGGACAAGGAGAACGCCGATTTCGAGGCGGTCTTCAGGGACATCCAGAACCGACTGAGCACGAAGGTCGTCCCTGTGGAGATCCCCGTGGGCGAGGGCGAGGACTTCCGGGGGATCGTGAACCTCTTCAGTGACCGGGCTCACCTCTTCAAGCCGGGGACCAAGACCGGTGAGTACGAGGAGACCGCCATCCCGGACGAGATGAAGGCGAAGTGCCAGGAGTGGGAGACCGAGCTCCAGGAAACCCTTGCCACCACCGACGAAGCCCTCCTCGAGAAGTATCTCGAAGAGGGCAGCATCACGAGGGAGGAGGCCATCGATGCGATGGCTCGGGCCATGCTCCGGTGCGAGGTCTTCCCGCTCTTCTGTGGGTCTGCACGTCTCGCCTTTGGGGTCCAGGCGTTGCTCAAGAAGGTCGTCGAGCTCTTCCCCGACCCCGCCACGGCGGGCCCGGAGTTCGCCCGTCGGCCGGGACTCGACCAGTCCGTCGAGCTCAGAGCGGACGATAGCGGTCCACTGGCCGCTCTAGTGTTCAAGACCGCCTCCGAGCCGCACGTGGGCGAGCTCTCCTTCTTTCGGATCTTCAGCGGCACGGTCGAGAACGGCATGGAGGTCGTCAACGCGTCGGATGGCGCGTCCGAGAAGCTGGGCCACCTCAGCATCCCGATGGGGAAGGAGCGGGTGGAGGTATCGAGGCTCCACGCAGGCGATATCGGAGTGGTGGCGAAGCTGAGGCACACCCACACCAACGACACGCTCTGCGAGAGGAGCCGTGCTCTCGAGCTCCAGCGGATCACGTTTCCGAATCCAGACATTGCCGTTGCCATTCGGGGTGTGACTCGGAACGACGAGGACAAGCTCGGCGAAGTCCTTCCGAAGCTCCACGAGGAGGACCCGACGTTCATCGCGGAGTTCAACGCCGAGTTGCACCAGACGATCGCCCGGGGCGTGGGTGAGCTCCACCTGGAGATCCAGCTCGAACGGATGCACCGGAAATATCATGTCGACGTAGAGACAGAGCAGCCGAAGATCGCGTACCGGGAGACCATCACCCGGGAGGCGAACGGGCAGGGTCGGTTCAAGAAGCAGACGGGGGGGCGTGGCCAGTTCGGAGACTGCCACGTTCGCCTCTCGCCACTGCCTCGGGGCGGGGGCTACGAGTTCATGAACTCGATCAAGGGCGGGGTGATCCCGAGCAAGTTCGTCCCTTCGGTCGATCGTGGGATCCAGGAGGCCGCCGGCAAGGGCATCCTGGCGGGCTACCCTGTCGTCGATTTCACCGCCCAGTGCTACGATGGCTCCTACCACTCGGTCGACTCCTCAGACATCGCCTTTCAGGTGGCGGGCTCGATGGCCTTCAAGAAGGTGGCGGCCACGGCGGGCCCCAAGCTCCTCGAGCCGATCATCGAAGTCGCGGTCACGACACCGGACGAGTACATGGGTGACGTCATGGGGGACGTGACGCAGCGGCGAGGGAAGGTGCTGGGCATGGAGCCGCTCGACGGCCGAACGACCATTCGGGCGCTCGTCCCGGAGGCGGAGCTGTATCGGTACGCAGCCTCCCTCCGGTCGATGACCCAGGGGCGTGGCCATCACACGCGGAAGTTCGTCGGGTACGAGTACATGCCTGATGACGCCGCCCAGAAGGTGATTGACGCACGCGCGCAGGAGTTGGCGGAGGCTTCCTGACCTGCTGGAAGGACCCCGATTGATTCCGGGACGGGTCCGTCCTTACCTTTCGTTCTTCCGAAGATAAGCCAAAGACGGACCCTCGGAGGGCGCACCGTGTCCGGTCACAGCAAATGGTCGAAGATCAAGCGTAAGAAGGCCGTCAACGATGCCAAGCGCGGCAAGGTCTTCACGAAGATCATCCGCGAGATTACCGTGGCGGCCCGCGAGGGCGGGGGGGACCCCGAGTTCAATCCCCGCCTCCGGCTCGCCGTGGACCAGGCCAAGCAGGCCGAAATGCCCCAGGACAACATCGACAAGGCGATCAAGAGGGGCACCGGTGAGCTCGAAGGTGTGAACTACGAGGAGGTCAGCTACGAGGGGTACGGACCGGGTGGGGTTGCTCTCTACATCGAGTGCCTGACGGACAACCAGAACCGTACGGTCGCCGAGGTCAGGCATCTTCTCGAAAGGAATGGCGGGAACCTCGGCACGTCCGGATCGGTCGTGTGGCAGTTCGACCGGAAGGGCCAGATCTACATCGACGGGAGTCGATACCACGAGGATGCCGTGCTCGAGGCCGCCCTCGAAGCCGGCGCGGAAGACGTCCGTTCGGAAGACGGTGAGTTCGTAGTCACCACCGAGGTCCAGGACTTTCACACGGTCCAGGAGGGGCTGGGGGAGGCTGGGGTGGACGTACAACAGGCGGAGTTGTCCTGGATTGCCCAAAACGAGGTTTCGGTGGAGGGAGATGCCGGTGGGAGGCTGCTGAAGTTGATGGAGGCGCTGGACGACCACGACGACGTGCAACGGGTCCACTCGAACGGGGACATCGACGCGGCGGTCCTGGCCGAGGCGGTCTAGCGGGCCGCCGGGTGGTGGCCTTCCCTGAAGTGGTGTTGGGCATCGATCCGGGCACGGCCGTCACGGGATACGGCGTCGTATCGAGGGGACCTGGTGGCCGCATCGTGCTCGTGGAGTGCGGCGTGATCCGGACTTCGTCGCGAGACCCTCTGCCCCATCGCATCCGGGACATCTACGAGGGAATCCGGGAGCTCATTGGACTCCATGCGCCCGCGGCCGTGTCGGTGGAGGATGTCTATCACGGCAAGAACGCTCGGACAGCCCTGACGTTGGGCCATACACGGGGGGTGATCCTGCTCGCCGCGGCCCTCTCGGACCTTCCGATCGCGGAGTACACGGCCGTGGAGATCAAGAAGGCGGTGGTGGGGACAGGGAGGGCGACCAAGGAGCAGGTGGCATTCATGGTCCAGCGACAGCTCGGCTTGAAGGAAGCGCCCACGCCGTCGGACGCGTCCGATGGCGTGGCGGCGGCCCTTTGCCACTGCATGGCGGGGGCGTTCCGGACGTGAGACCTCTATCGGACACCCACTCCGAGAGGGGGCGTCACGGATGATATCGAGGGTGAGGGGGACCCTGCTTTCACGCGGCGTCGACCGGGTGGAGATCGCAACCGCTGGTGGTGTGGTCTACGAGATCACCGTTCCGCTCTCGGTGCTCCAGGACCTCCCCGCTCCGCCCAAGGACGACTTCGAGTTGATCACGCTTCAGGTGGTCCGCGAGGATTCCGTGACCCTCTACGGCTTCCTTCGCCCCGGTGAACGAGAGCTCTTTCGGCGCCTCATGTCCGCGAAGGGAGTCGGGTCCGCGTTGGCGGTGGCCATGCTCTCGACCTACGCGGCCCCGCGCCTCGCCCGTGCCCTCGTCGAGCGGGACGTGGAGGCGCTTAAGCAAGTCAGCGGGGTCGGTAAGAAGAAGGCTGATTTTCTGGTTCTCGCGCTCGCCGACAGGGTGGTCGACCTGGCGGTCGGTGAGTCCCGTGGGGAAGGAACCCAGGAGGGTCATGCCGCGCAGGAGGCGGTTTCAGCGCTCGTGGCCCTGGGGTACAGCTTCGCAGAGGCCGACGCCGCCGTGCGAAGAGCCATAGGTGAGGACGGCTCTTCGTCTGCGGACGACCTCATCCGCAAGGCGCTAGGAAACCGGTGAGAGCGGGGTGTCCATGACGCGTCGGACCGAGGTCACCACGCCCGAAGCCCTCCAGGAAGACGAGAAGGCCGAGCCGAGCCTCCGACCTCAACGCCTCGCCGAGTTCATCGGGCAGGAGAAGGTCCGGGAGGCGATGTCGATCGCGGTGGAAGCGGCGACGCAGAGGCGTGAGCCGCTGGATCACATTCTCTTTCACGGCCCTCCCGGCCTGGGCAAGACGACCTTGGCGGCGCTCGTGGCCCGCGAGATGGGGGTCAACATCAAGACCACATCGGGGCCCGTCCTCGAGAAGCCCGCCGACCTCGTGGGAATCCTGACGAACCACCGCGAAGGGGACGTTCTCTTCATCGACGAGATCCACCGTCTCCGCCCGATCATCGAGGAGTTCCTCTATCCGGCGATGGAGGATTGGCACGTGGACATTCGCCTGTCCGACGGGCCGAGGGCTCAGACCATGACGATGAAGATCGAGCGCTTCACATTGGTCGGCGCCACGACCCGTTTCGGGCTCCTCACGGCCCCGATGAGGGCCCGTTTCGGGATCGTGCAGCGACTCAACTTCTATCCGCCCGAAGATCTGGAAACGATCGTGCTCAGGAGTGCAGAGATCCTGGGGGTCGAGATTTCGGGTGACGGCGCGCTCGAGATCTCACGGCGGGCCCGAGGGACGCCCCGGGTCGCGAACCGTTTGCTGAGGCGCATACGGGACTATGCCCAGGTGAGGGCGGACGGGGTCATCGACCGCAAGGTGGCCGAGGATGCTCTCGCCCTTCTCGACGTGGACGAATACGGCCTCGATGAGATGGACGGGAGAATCCTCAAGACGATCATCGAGAAGTTCGAAGGGGGCCCCGTGGGGCTCAGCTCCCTGGCGGTCGCGCTGGGCGAGGACACGATGACGCTCGAGGAGGTCTACGAGCCCTTCCTGATCCAGGAGGGCTTCCTCATGCGCACGCCGCGGGGGCGCGAGGCCACGGCGAGGGCGTACGAACGTTTCGGTTATCGACGTCCGGGAACCGCTGGAGGGGGCGACGAGGACGTTCAGGGGACGTTCTTCGAGCGGGAAAGGGGGTGACCGGGACCGGGGGGGCCGGTTCCCTCGTTCGAGACTACGAATACGCACTCCCCGACGCGCTCGTCGCACGCTATCCGGCCGAGCGCCGCGACGAGAGCCGTCTGTTCGTGCTCGGTGCGGACGGAAGCGACGCCCACCGCCGCTTCCTCGACCTGGGGGAGCTCCTCGCGCCAGGCGACCTTCTGGTGGTGAACGAGAGCAGGGTGCTGGCGGCCCGGCTTCTGGGGAGCAAGCCCACGGGCGCGCCTGCGGAGATCCTCCTCACCCGCCCCCGGTCCGATCCGGACGGAGGGCCGGCTTCCGATCCGGGGGCGGTGTCCGAAGCGGCCGCCCGGGCTCGCGTCTGGGAGGCGCTCGTCCGACCCGGAAGCAAGCTCAAGCCGGGGAGGACCGTCGTCATTTCGGACGAGCTCTCCGTGGAGATCCTGGACTCGGCGCCGGGGGGCGGTCGGCTGGTCCGGCTGCGGACGCCCCTCACAACGGAGGAGGCCATCCGAACGTACGGTCACATGCCGCTCCCTCCGTACATCGACCGCGAAGACGAGGGGATGGACCGAGAGCGGTACCAGACGGTCTACGCCAGGGTCCCGGGGTCCGTAGCGGCCCCCACGGCCGGTCTCCATTTCACAACGGAGCTTCTGGATAGGCTTGAGGCCGCCGGGGTTCGAGTCGCGCGTGTCACCCTGCACGTGGGCATTGGCACGTTCCGGCCGGTGGATGCGGAGGATCCCACCGACCATCCGATGCACAGCGAGAGCTACTCGGTGCCCGATGAGACGGCCCGCGCGATCAGCGAAGCTCGACAGCGCGGATCCAGGGTCTGGGCTGTGGGGACGACGGTCGTGCGGACTCTGGAGAGCGCGGCGCGAAACGACGGGTCGGTGCGGGCCGGATCGGGCTCCACGGACCTGTTCATCCGGCCTCCGTTCGACTTCCGCGTCGTGGAAGGGCTCATCACGAATTTCCATCTTCCACGGTCGACGCTGCTGATGTTGGTCGCCGCGTTCGGGGGATATCACCGGGTCATGGACGCGTACGACGAAGCCGTGGCGAGAGGTTATCGGTTCTATTCGTACGGAGACGCCATGGCGGTCGTGCGACGAGAACGGTGAGGGGACGACTCCATGAAGTCACAGGGTGTGTCCCAACGAAGGGACGAAGATCCCTCGGGTGGAGGATCGTATAGCCGAAGACCCCTGAAACCACGGGGTCTCCGCGCGGCCGCTGCCTGGCATGCGGTTTGCCTTGGGAAGGTGTTGGCTAGTACCGGGTAGAACGTGGTTCGGGTGGTTTACCGAATGGAGGGGGATGTGAGCACTCCAGCACCTTCGAGGGGTTCTCGACCGTTTCTGGCTGCCTTGGTCTTGTGGGTCGGTTCCGTCGCGCCGCTTTCGGCTCAGGATGCGGACTTCCTCTTCAGGCAGCCGAAAGTGAGCGTGGGGCTTCAACTGGGATATGCCGGGGCCTCCGCAGGGAGCGAAATCTTTGATTGGACCCGCTCCGAGCTGACGGTCGATCGCGGAGACTTCAGCTCGGGGCTCCTGGGGATCGAGTTGGCCTTTCACACCTCGGAACGGGTGGATATCGCCCTGGGCGCGGCCTTTGCCCGCAGCGAGATGCGTTCCGAGTATCGCGAATGGGTCGGCGACGACGACCTCCCGGTCGCGCAGTCGACCTCGTTCAGCCGTATGCCCCTCACCGCGAGCTTGAAGTACTACCTGCAGGAGAGGGGGCGTTCAATCGGGCAGTTCGCCTGGGTTCCAGGCACATGGTCCCCCTATGTGGGCGTCGGTGGGGGATGGACCTGGTACCGATTCGAACAGAGTGGGGAGTGGGTCGATTTCGACACGTTGGACATCTTCCGGGGAACGGTGGTATCGGACGGGTTCGCACCGACCGCGCACGTCCTCGCAGGGGTCCAGAAATCTCTGAGCCCCAACTTCTTCCTTTCAGGGGAAGGGCGGTACTCGTGGGCGAGCTCGGAGATGGACCTCGATTTCCAGGGTTTCGATGCGATCGATCTGGGTGGTTTCCAGTTCATGGTGGGGATTTCAGCGCGGTTCTGACGGTGGTAGCGAAGATGTGGCCAAAGGCGGGAGAGACGATGAACAAGTGCCGGAGGGTGAGCTCGACGGTCCTCGGAGGGGTGTTGGCCTCCGCATTGACACTTACGTGGTCGGTTTCGGCTGTAGGGGCTCAAGAGATGGACGGGCGGTGGCTCCCCTGGTTGGGTTGCTGGGAAGCCACGGACGTCCAGGACGGGGCGACGAACGGGGCCCTGCTCTGCATCGCCCCCGCGACGACCCATTCGGGGGTCGATCTCACCACGGTCACTCCCGACGGACGGGTGGCGGCCCCCGAGCCGATGCAGGGCGACGGGGTTGAAAGACCGTTCTCGTCGGAGGGCTGCGAGGGATCCCAGGTCGCGGAGTTTTCTGAGGACGGAGCTCGCGTGTACGTCCACACCGAGCAAAGCTGCGAGGGTGACGTCCTCCGCGCGACCCGCGGCGTGTTCGCGATGGTGACGCCCTACGAATGGATCGATGTTCAGGCGGTCGATGCGGACGGTCGGGGTTCGGCTTGGGCGATGCGTTACCGGGCGGTATCGGACGAGCGGGCCGAAGCGGTCGGCCAGGGCGCCATACTCGAAGGTCGCCGGCTGGGTGTGCGGTCTGCACGCATCGCGGCCGCGCGTTCCCCAGACGTGGACGATGTCATGGACGTCCACCGGCACGTGGGCGCGGAGGCCACCAAAGCCTGGGTCGTGGAGATGAACTCGCCAGTCGAGTTGAACTCCGAGCGGCTGGTGGAGTTAGCCGACACGGGCGTTCCCGGGGACGTCATCGACGTCGTCGTCGCCGTGAGCTACCCCACGCGCTTCTCCGTCAATCGTGATGCGGGCGTGAACGAGCTCGAGCCGGAGGTCGGCGCCGGATATGCTTCTCGGGGCCCCTACTACGGGTACGGAGCCTACGGGATCAATCGATGGGACCCGTTCTACTCCAGGGGGCTCTACTCGCCCTATGGATATGACTACGGGTACGGATACGGTGGATACTACGGGCTTGGCTACGGAGGATACTACGGATCCTACCGGCCGACGGTGATCCAGGTCGAGCCCCGGAGCGAGGGTCAGATGCGGGTCGTGAACGGCCGAGGTTGGACGCGGAGCCAGAGCAGCGCCGGGACCGGAGGGTCCACCGCGACGACGCGCGCTCCGAGTCGCCGGTCGACCGGTTCTTCCACGGGTGCGGCGACGAGATCCTCGGGGGGCTCGAGCACGGGTGCGTCGAGCTCCAGCGGTTCATCGAGGAGTGGTTCGACCGGACGGACAGCCAAACCCCGGAGCGGGGGTGACTGATTCGGAAGCACGGGTGGGGTGGCACGATGGTGAGGTGAGGCCCTGATCGGTCGGTTCCCGGGCCCCGATCCGCGAAACCTAGCGGGTCGGGGCTGTTTTCATGCGGGGCCGCCGCCTACCCCGCCACCATCCCCGTCCCTAGGTTCAGGGCCGATGAACGACCGTATCCCCCCCTTCGGCTTCGACCTCGGCTCCGACCCGGGGTGCTCCGCGCGGGCGGGCACTTTCATGACTCCGCACGGACCGGTACGAACACCGGTCTTCATGCCGGTGGGGACCCTGGGGACCGTCAAGGGCGTCAGTCCGGACGAGCTGCGTGGTCTCGGCGCGAGCATGATCCTCGGGAACACCTATCACCTCTTCCTGCGGCCGGGATCGGAGAGGGTGCGCCGCTTCGGCGGGCTCCACGCGTTCATGCGTTGGGACGGCCCCCTGCTCACCGACTCGGGTGGATTCCAGGTGTTCAGCCTGGCGGCCATCCGTGAGATCAGGGAGGACGGAGTGGTGTTCCGGAGCCACATCGATGGTTCCAGCCACCACTTCACGCCCGAGCGGGTGGTGGAGGTCCAGCGAGTTCTGGGTCCGGACGTAATGATGGCCTTCGATCACTGTCCGTCCGGTGACTCCACACGGTCCGAGATCGAGGTGGCCAACGACCGTACGCTTCGGTGGCTGAGACGCTGTCGGAGGCGTTTGGACGAGTTGAAGGATGAAGACGGCCGTACCCATCAAACCATGTTTCCCGTGCTCCAGGGTGGCTCCCATACCGACCTGAGGCGGCTCCACGTCCAACAGTTCCGAGACGTCGGGGAATGGGACGGGTGGGGGATCGGTGGCTTGAGCGTGGGCGAGAAGAAGGGCGCGATGTGGGAGGTTCTGGAAACACTCCATGGAGAGATCCCGACCGACCGACCTCGCTACCTGATGGGCGTGGGGTACCCGGATGATCTCCTCGAAGCCGTTCGACGCGGTTGTGACATGTTCGACTGCGTGGCCCCGACCAGGAACGCGCGTCACGGGACAGCGTGGACGGCGGAAGAGGGTCAGATCAACCTCAAGGGTGCTCGCTTCCGCGACGACACCGATCCCATCGATCCCGAGTGCGACTGTTACGCCTGCACCCGGTTCGACCGCGCGTATGTCCGACACCTCGTGGCGGCCGGGGAGCTCCTGGGCATGCGACTCGTGTCGATCCACAACCTTCGATTCCTGGTTCGCCTGGCCCAAAGCGCCCGCGAGCACATCCTTCACGGCGACTTCACGGCGTGGAGCCGCGACTGGCTGGAACGCTACCATGGGACAGGGGTCTGAATCGCGCTGCGTGAGAGGGGGATTCGCCCCCATGGTTCACCCACTATGGGCCGGTCGCGACGAACCGGTCGAGGCAGGCGGCGACCTGCCGGATCCTACGGAGACGCCCTGTGATCCACGCCGCTCTTGCGGTACTCATGGTCCCCCGCGAGGGGGGCAATCCAACGGCGATCTTCCTCCTTCAGATGGTGGCGATCTTCGCGATCTTCTACTTCCTTCTCATCCGTCCGCAGCGGAAGGAACAGCAGCGCCACAAGGCCATGGTCGAGGCGCTCAAGAAGGGTGACGATGTCGTCACGGCGGGTGGGGTGATCGGGACGGTCGTGCACGCAGAGAAGGATCGCGTGACGATCCGCACCGCCGAAAACACACGCCTCCTGGTCGAAAAGGGGAGGATCTCCTCGGTTTCGACTGGTGACAAGCACGACGAGGGCTGACCGATGTCGGTGAGGCCGATCGTGCTCCTCGGTGACCCGGTGCTTCGGCGCCCCGCGTCGAACGTGGGGGACTTCGACGACCATCTCCGGTCCGTGGTCGAGGACATGCTCGAAACGATGTATCACGCCGACGGGATCGGGCTGGCCGCCCCCCAGATCGGTCTGAGCCAGAGGATTCTGGTGGTGGACGTACGAGGCCGGATGGAGAACGAAGAAGAGGATTCCGAGGAGGTCGGGCCGATCGCGCTCGTGAACCCCCGCGTCACGCGGGCGAGCGACGAGACCGAACGAGCGTCCGAGGGCTGCCTCAGCATTCCCGGCCTGGAGGAGATCGTGGAACGCCCCGCCAAGGTGGTGATCGAGGGCTTCGACCCCGACGGGAACGACGTCCTTGTGGAGGCCGCGGATCTCTACAGCAGGGCTCTCCAGCACGAGATCGACCATCTGGACGGGGTACTCTTCCTCGACCGGGTGAGCCCCCTCAAACGCCGCATGCTCCTCAAGAAGTGGCAGAAATCCAAGGACGAGGAGGGGCGGAAGGCGACCGCGGGGACTCGGCGGTGAGCCGGCCCGTTCCTTGAGAGTTCTCTTCTGGGGGACGCCTGCGTTCGCCGTACCCACCCTGAGGGCCCTCACGGAGGAAGGCCATGACGTGGTGGGCGTGGTCACGCAGCCCGATCGGCGCGCCGGGCGGGGGCGTAAACCCACCCAGTCTCCCGTGAAACGGACGGCTTTGGCTGATGGGCTTCCCGTGCTCGATCCCGAGCGGCCAACCGGGGAGGCGTTTCTGGGGTCGATCCGTGCGCTCGAGCCCGAGGTGAGCGTCGTGGTGGCCTACGGCAATATCCTGGAGCAGGCGGTGCTCGACGTTCCGCCTCTGGGGTCGCTCAACGTACACGCCTCCCTCCTTCCCGCCCTCCGGGGCGCGGC
>Ga0055480_10000759_pt1 | contig 12364 bp, 13 predicted proteins | sample Muzzi_PWB_D2_FD_57935 | JGI IMG/M metagenome (GOLD analysis project Ga0055480, IMG submission 57935) | Wetland microbial communities from San Francisco Bay, California, USA, that impact long-term carbon sequestration - Muzzi_PWB_D2 | ecosystem: Environmental > Aquatic > Marine > Wetlands ... | reverse complement strand
TCGCTTCGCGACAGGCCCGCGTCCTCCATCCGGTGAACGATGTCGCCGAAGAAGGCCGGAGGGACGGCGAGGTGGAAGAGGAGACGATCCGGGATGCCCCGGTCGCCGCGCATCGCCGCGATGCGCTCGCCGAGGGCCTCGTAGTCTCCCTCCGTCTCGAAATCGGCCGGCTGGTAAAACAGCCGCCCCTCGAGGTCGGCCCACGTGTCCTCGTCGAAGTGGCAGTGTCGGCGGACCGCGTCCTTCATCTCTTCCCGGTAGGCGTCGTCGTCCCACCCCGTGCGGGCCGCACCGACGACCGCGAAGCGCTCGGGAAGCAGGTCCTTGGCTTCCAGCTCGAACAGGGCGGGCAGGAGCTCGCGCCCCGCCAGGTCGCCCGACGCCCCGAAGATCACGAGCACGCAGTCGTCCGGCCGCGCGGATCCCGGCTCGAGACCCGGGGCGTCGACCCGGAGCTTCATTTGCGGGTCGCTCATGACGTCTCCTCCACCTCGTGTCCGCCGAACTCGTTGCGCAGGGCGGCGATCACCTTCGCGGAGAACCGCTCGTCCTGCCGCGAGGCGAACCGTTCGAACAACGACAGGGTGATCGTGGGTAGCGGAATCGCGTTCTCGACCGCGTAGTCCACCGTCCAGCGGCCCATGCCCGAGTCGTCGACGTAATCACCGATCCGCTCCAGGCCCGCGCCCTCTTCCCCGAAGGCGCTCTCCAGCAACTCGAGCAACCAGGAACGGACTACGCTGCCATGCTGCCAGAGGCCGGCGATCTGCTCGAGATCGAGATCGAAATCCGAGCGGTGCAGGGCTTCGAACCCCTCGCCGAGCGCCTGGAGCATCGCGTACTCGACCCCGTTGTGGATCATCTTCACGAAGTGCCCCGCGCCGCTCGGTCCCACGTGGCCGTAGCCGCCCTCGGGCGCCAGCGTCGTGAACACCGGCTCGAGCTGCGCGACCGCCTCGTCGGGGCCGCCGACCATCAGGCAGTAGCCCTCCTCGAGCCCCCACACGCCCCCGCTCACACCCGCGTCGATGAAGTGGATGCCCGCCTTCCGGCTCTCCTCGGCCATCTCCATCGAGTCGGTCCAGCGCGAGTTTCCGCCGTTGACGAGGATATCGTTCGGGTCGAGCAGACCGATCAGAGTGCGGACCGTATCGCGGGTCGGGTCGCCGTGAGGAAGCATGACCCAGACGGCGCGCGGCGCGTCGAGTCGCTCGACCAGGTCCTCCAGCGCGTCGGCGGTCCCGCCGCCCGCCTCCCCGGCTCGTCGCACCGCGTCCTCGTCCAGGTCGTAGCCGATCGGCGCGTGCCCGTCCTGCACGAGTCGCTTCAGCATGCTGAGGCCCATTCGCCCGAGTCCGACGATACCGATCTGCATGGTTGGTCCCTTCTTCCTGCGGCTGTATGTGGAGTCACGCCGCCGCGGCGGGGGAGGCGTCGCGGGCGGCTGGCAACGGGGAGAGACTACACCGGAGCCGGGTGAGGGTGTCCGAACACGAGGTGGTGCTATTGATCACGTGTCTCACCGAACCTAGACTTCCATGAAGCCCGCGCCCCCCGAGTGCGCATTTCAGACCGTTGGCGTACCCCCGAAGCAGGAGTTGCCGGCCATGAGAAGGATCGTCTCTCTCGGATTATTGACCGTCGCGGTGGGCGCGGTGGGCTGCCAGGACCAGTTGACCGAACCGTCCGCCGAGTCTGATCCCGTCACGTCCACCACGTCGGAACTCAGGGCCGTAGAGTCTCCTCCGGTCGCCGGCGGGATGCAAATATCGGACGCCGACTTTGCCGATCTGGTCCGCGCCGCCATCGATCCCGGCGACTACCAGTGCTCCAATCCTCCCCAACTCACGGACTGGCTGAACGACTCACTTGTCCCTGCCATCGAAGAGGGGGCGCTCCCTGATCTAGTGACGATCGTAAACGGTCTCGGGGCCGCGAACGTACCGATCAATTATGCAATCTTTTTCCAGACTAACGACACGCCTCAATACATAGGCTCCGAAGGCCAGTTCACCCGTGTGGCCGAGAAGACCCAGCGTGACGTGAAGGATTTCTGGGACATCTTTTCAGATGACATCCAGTTGATCGGCGCGCATGGGTCGATTCTGACCGACGTCACGGCCGTCGCCCCGATCTATCAGCTGCAGTTGGAGGTTTCGCCTGGCGAAGCGTTAGCCATCGCGAGTTTTGTCAGGAGCATCATACTCCAGTACGAAAGCCTTAATGGGGGAGACATCCCACTGTTCTCCCTCAATGCTGTCGCTGTTACGACGTTCGGGGGTCCGATTCCAGATAAGATCGTGATGGGGGATGGCCTCCTGGAGGCCTTCGACGGCATTGGGCTCGGTGACGTAGCGCCGCAGGCACTGTATGCCCACGAATTTGCCCATCATATCCAGTATGAGAATGGATATCTTGCTGACCCGATCGCGCTTGCGGGAGACGAAGCCGAGGCTAGCCGTTACTTGGAATTGATGGCCGACGCCATGTCAGCCTTCTACCTGACGCACAAGCGGGGCGCTACGCTGAACTGGAAGCGAGTTCAGCAGTTTTTGACGGTGTTCTTCGAATCGGGCGATTGCGGATTCTCCAGTCCGATCCACCACGGCACCCCGAACCAGCGGATGGCCGCGGCGCAGTGGGGGTACGAGCTCGCGCAGTCCATTCAGAAGAAGGGGCACATCATGACCTCGGACGAAGTCCACGACCTGTTCGTGGATGCGTATCCCGACCTCGTCGCCCCGGACAACATCTGAGACGGGCGTGGGACGGCTGGCTCAGCCGGTCGCCACGCAGCGCTGGACGGGCGCGGCTCCGATCGAGGGTCGCGCCCGTTCTCACGTTCGGGATCATGGTTCATTCCCCGAATACCATCCCGTGCGGCTTCGCGGGCCCCGTCGCCCCGTGGGGCCACTCCGTGCGCCCGAAGTCCACGCCCGGCCGGTCACTCCCCGGGTCCCGGAAGCCCACGTCCAGCGCCAGGTCACCCGTCTCCGGGTCGACCGTGAGCACGAACAGCCGGGGCTCCCCGTCGCCGCGATCGCCGACCACGATGCGGTTCCCGCTCCGGTCGAGCGCCAGCCAGTGCGGGAAGTTGCGGTCCCCCAGCGTGACCCGTGAGACCTCGCGGGGGCTGCCCGATTCCGAGACGTCGAGCGCCACGACCGCGTGGGCCGACGGCACCGACTGGATCCAGTAGTCGCCGACGACTACCGGAAGCGCGCAGCCGCCGCCTCCGAATCCGTGTACGAACTCGGCGTCCGGCATCCCCGAGGCGAGCCCGTCGATCCGGTAGAGTCCGCAGGTGAAGGTAGCTACGTAGACCGTCCGTCCGTCGGGCAGCACGCGCGGCTCGCCGGGCTGCTCGTCGCCCCCGCCTCCGGGGCCCGGCGGAAGGTCGATCGTCGCCATCACCTTGAGGTCCGAGAGCCGCCACACCTGCACGACGTGCGTCCGGCCGCGGCGGCCGCCCTCGAACCCCATGTCCTCGCCCATGTCGTAGGAGGTCACGACGACGCGGTCGATCTTCGGGGCGATCGCCAGGCTGTAGGGGCGGAGCAGGGCGTCCGGGGCCGCGGGATCGGCCGCGCTCGCCGAACGGACGACCTCGCCCGCGTCGGTGAGTTCGACCAGCCCGCCGGGATCGAGGTTCTGTTCTCCCGTGCCCTGGAAGGTGGCCAGCACGTTGCCGTTCGGCAGTCGCTCGTAGCTGTGCGGGTGCGTGTAGCCGTCCGCCGCGCCAAAGGAGCCCAGCAGACGGGGCTGCTTCGGGTCGGCGAGGTCGAAGCGGAACGTCGTCCCCGAAAGGAACCCGTTGGCGAACAGATGCCGGCTCGTGGGCATCCGGTGCTCGGTGTGGTGGGGCATCGTGCCGCTCCGGCCCACCGGCAGCGTGGTCACCACCCGACCGTAATCCGGGCTGTCCGGGTCGGCGTCGATGACGGCCAGGAAGTCCGGGTCCGCGCGGTCGAGATCACCCGTCCAGGCGAACAGGTAGGGGGCGGGGCCGGGGGACTCGGAATCGGTGGGGATCGCCGGCTCGGCCCCCGTCGCGCGGCTGGCGTTCTTGCTTGCATCGGCGCTTCCGGTGCAGGCGAAGAGTGGTGCGAGGAGCAGGAATCGGATGGCGCCAGAGTATGTCATCATGTGGCGAAAGTTGGTGGGCTGGAGGACGCGACGCTAATCTCCCCTCGGCGCTCCCCGGCCATCGAGAAGGAGCAGAACGTGCGTTCAGTCTGGTCTCGTCGTCGCGTGCTGGCGGCGCTGCTCGTAGTGTCGTTCACCGTTCCCAGCGCCGCCGCGCAGGTTCCCGAGCTCCCGTCGGAGCTGCCGATCGTGTTCGAGTCCTGGGATGTCGTGCCCGAGACGGTGGCGGTGCAGACACCGATCGATCTAGCGACCGCTCCCGACGGCGGCCTCTACGTGGCCGACTTGTACACCGGCGACATCGTGCGCCTGGCGGCGGACGGGAGCCGATTGTGGCGGATCGGCGGAAAGGGCGACGGTCCCGGTGAGTTCAACATGCTCTACCGACTCGGGAGTCGGCCGGACGGAACCCTCCTCGCCTACGACAGGGCGGGCAACTCGATTTCGTCATTCTCGGACGACGGGGAGTTCATCGAGCGTCGCGTACTGGGGTTCCATCTCCGGACGATCGACGACGTCGTTTCGCCCGATGCGTCGACGGTGCTGATTTCGGGCGTCCCGTTTCGCCGCCTCCACGCGGACGTGGAGGCCGGGATCCATCGTTTCGATGGAGAACTTCGGTACCAGGGGTCCTTCGGACCGCTGCCGCCCGCCGAGGATCGCGAAAAGCTGGAGTTCTGGGGCGCAGGGCGCCTGCGGCTGACCGGCGACGGCCTCCTGCTGTATGCCGTGACGCAGCCGTACGAACTCTACTGGTATACTCTCGACGGCACCGAGCGCCGACATCTCACGATCGACCTCCCGATCCGCGGTACCGTGGACGACGTGTACGAGATCACCCGCGGTGGCGGACGCTGGAAGATCGAGACGGTCGATCGCAGCGTCACCCGGCCGGGCATGCCGCTGAGGATCGCACCTAACCGCCTGCTGGATATCCGCATCGAAGGAGAGACGAGGCACTGGGACGTGCTGACCGAAGACGGCGAGGTCGTGGCCACGGCCGAGTTGCCGCGGTCATACGGTTCGCCGGCCGTCGTCGATCCGGAGCGCGGCGTCATGTGGTTGCTCGCCCAGGTCGCCATGGAGCCACGGATCGTGCGGGCGACGCATCGTTTGCGCGGCGACTGAACGATGGCCCCGCTCCCTCACCCCAGCGCCGCCTCCAGGTCCGCGATCAGGTCCCCCGCGTCTTCGATCCCCACCGACAGCCGCAGCAGGTTCTCGGGCACGACGCTGTGCTCGCCCTCCGTCGTGGCCCGGTGCTCGATCAGGCTCTCGACGCCGCCGAGCGAGGTGGCCGGCGTGAACACCGAGGTGCGGCGGGCCACCGACTTCGCGCACTCCGCGTCCCCGTCGATCAGCAGCGACATCATCCCGCCAAAACCGCCGGTCATCTGGCGCGCGGCAATCTCGTGACCCGGGTGGCCGGCAAGTCCGGGGTAGAGGACCGTCTCGATCGCCGGGTGACCGTCGAAGTGCTCCGCGAGCGCCATCGCGTTGCGCGAGGCGCGCTCGAAGCGAAGCCCCAGCGTTCGCAGCCCGCGCAGCAGCAGCCAGGCTTCGAACCCGCCGATCACCCCGCCCATGAGAGTACGGAGGCCGCGGAGCTGCTCCCAATATTCGTCGGCTTCGCGCGTGATCAGGACGCCGGCCGTAAGGTCGGAGTGCCCGTTGAGGTACTTCGTGGCAGAGTGGAACACGAGGTCGGCGCCGAGCTCGAGCGGCCGGGTCGTCACGGGCGGCGCCACGGTGGAGTCGACGGCGAGCCGGGCTCCGACGTCGTGGGCGATCTTCGCGGCCGCCGCGATGTCGATCACGTCCCAGGTCGGATTCACGGGACTCTCGATCCACACGAGGCGGGTGCGGTCCGTCACCGCGGCTTCGAGCGCCCCGTCGTCGCGCGCGTCGAACAGCGTGAGCTCCACGCCGCGGCGCTCCGAGATGCGGTACAGCCAGTCTTGCGCCCCGTGGTACATCACCCGCGGCGCCACGACGGCATCGCCGTCGCCCAGCGTCTCGAAGACGGCTGTCGCCGCCGCCATCCCACTTCCGAACAGAAGCGCCGCTTCACCGCCGTCCAGCTCGGCTAGCACACGCTCGGCCTGTCGGACCGTCGGGCTGCCCTGGCGGCTGTAGATGAACTCGTCGGGCAGCTCGTAATCGGGTCCGCGTGCGTAGGTGGCACTCGAGACGAGCGGGGGCACGACGGCTCCGGTCGCCGGGTCGGGCGTATAGCCGGCGTGCGCCAGCAGGGTGTCGAGCGAACGGTGGTCGGGCATGGCGGCTCCTTCGTGGGTTCGGAGGGGAAGATAGGTGCGGGTTCGACCGATCGCCCACCCCACCCTATACTGGCCCCACCGCTTCCCCCCGTCGCGACACGCCAGGATCGCAAATGCGATTGAGTCTCTATGACCTGCCGGAGATGGTGCCATGAAGGGCCCCACGAGGACGATAGAAGTCGCTGTCGGCACGGTCCTTCTGTTCGTCGCGCTCTCTATCGTACGCGAGATCGCACAGATCCTGTCGGGCAACCAGGCGGTATCGGGGGCGAGCAACCTGACGGTCGTCGTGTTCCTCGCGATCGTCGGGACCGTGGCGGCCGCCTATGGGTTCCATATCATTCGGAAGGGCTTCTGATCCTCGGGACCGCCGGGATAGCGCCATGAACAGCCACGTTGCACGAAGCGTACGCTTCGCCGCCGGCCTCGCCGCCATCACGGCGCTCGCCGCGTTTGCCCCTCGAACCGCCGCCGCCCACCCGTCCGTGTCGGTCGTCGTAGCCCCCGATGGCCGGGTCTACTTCAGCGACCTCGAAAAGGTCTGGGTGCTCGAACCCAACGGTACCTTCCGCGTCGCCGTGCCCGACGTGCACACGCACGAGCTGCGCCTCGGGGGCGACGGCTCCCTTTACGGAGAGGATGTCCGCAACCGGGGCGACGTGTATCGCGCACGCTACTGGCGGTTGACGCCGGCCGGCCAGCTCGAATACGTGACCGACTGGATCGCGGGTCATCCGAACGACATCGGCTTCCCCTTGATGGAGCCGGCGGACACCGACCACTACTGGGTTCGGCTCACGGGTGGGGAAGTGCGCCTGATCCGCCGGGACGGCACGGTTCGCGTTCTCGCGGAGAATCTGATCGAGCGGACGGAGGACTTCGACTGGCTTCAGGATCGCCATGCCCTCATGAAGCCGTGGACGGATCCGCAGGGCCGGGTCTATGTGCCGATCTATGCCGGTCAGAAGATCGTACGCCTCTCCGGCAACGGCGCGCCTCCCGAGGTCGTCTTCACTTCCGAGAGCGGCTGGTCTCCCACGGGCGGCGTGTTCGAAGCGGACGGTACCCTGTGGATTCAGGAGTGGGGTCGCCGGAATCAGCCGCGCCTGCGCCGCATCGATCCATCCGGCGCTGAGGAGGTGTTCGACCCGCCGGGCTGAGGCCGCCGGGTGCCAGGAGGCGACACTGGCCTCTATCTTGCCACGAGGTACGGACGTCATGAACAAGCTCGTCACGCTCGCGGCCGTGTTCGCGCTGCTAAGTCTCTGGATCCTCGTCACCGGGGTGCTCGGGCCGAATGACTCGACCTGGCATCCGGCGGGTCCGACCTTTCAGGTGGCGGGAACAGCCGGGGCCTGGTTTCAGCGCGCCAAGCCATTCTGCAACTCGGTCGAGGCGGACAACTGGATTCGCAGGAATCCCGCGCCGGAGTCGATGGAGGGCACCGGCTACGCGGCGGCCTGCCGGGCCCTGGCCGGCGACATCGAACAGGCGCGTGCCCTTCTCATGACGGTCGACGCGAACGAGCGCTGGAAGGCCGCGGGCATCGTGTTCGGCGTCGGGCATCCCGTCGCCGACGCCGGGGACGACCAGGCGGCGGGTCCGATCATGGAACTCGTCGTGGAGTTCTGGCCGAACCACTACATGGCCCTGTACCATGCCGGCGCGTCCAATTATCAGCTGGGACGGACCGAGGTGGCACGCGCCTATCTCGAAGACTTTCTCGCCCTCTACGAGCCCGATGACGGCTGGCGGCGGAACGCCGAGAAGATGCTCTCCGACATTCAGGGCTGATCGGCGGTCTCTTGCCCTATCCCGCCCCGGGCGACGTCCTCGCCGACCGGTACCGAATCGAGGCGGAGATCGGCAGAGGAGGCTATTCCGTCGTCTACCGGGCTCGAGATCAGTCTCTCGAAACGCAGTTGGCCCTCAAGCTCCTCGTGCCGCCACCGGCGAGCGAGGCCGTCGCCCGTGAGCGCATGCGGCGCGAAGCGATCGTGGCCCGCGGACTCTCGCATCCCAACGTCGTCGCTCTCCACGACTTCACGGAAGCCGACGGCCGGTCGTTCTTGACGATGGAGTTGGTGGACGGCCCGGACCTGGCCGCGCGGGTGGCGGCCAGCGGGCCGATGTCGGTCGAAAATGTGATCTCGCTCGCGCGGGACGTCGGTGCGGCCCTCGGCGCCGCCCATGCGATGGGCGTGCTGCACCGCGACGTGAAGCCCCAGAACGTGCTCCTCGGCTCGGACGGCAGGGCGCGTCTGGCCGATTTCGGATCCGCCCGGATGGTGGACATGTCCACCGTGACACGCACCGGCGGGCTCGTGGGCACGATCGCCTACGCGGCACCCGAAATCGTGGCGGGCGATCGCGGAGACGCCCGGTCGGATCTCTACGCGCTCGGCATGACGCTCTACTATGCGCTGACCGCCGTACTGCCGGACCAGCGTTCCCTTCATTTGCCTGCGACGCCGTCGCCGGTCGGCTTCCGGCCGCGCGCGCACCGGCCCGACGCACCGGCCTGGCTCGATGACCTGGTGGCCAACCTGACGCGCGAAGAGCCGAGCCTGCGTCTGCCCACCGCCGGCGCCCTGGGCCTCGCGCTGAGCGATCGCGAGGGCGGCGCGACGTCCGTGCCGGCGCCCTTTCGTCGCGAATGCGTGCTCTGCGGAGACGCCGATCCAATCGGCGCCGGCCTGTGCATGGCGTGTCTGGGCACGGGCCGGTCGGACTCGGGCGACGATCGTCTGCTGTTCGTCGAGAAGGTGAAGAGCCACAGTCAGAAGCTGGAGATCGAGGACTGGCTGGAGGACGTGGCTGGTGACGAGAGCTCTACCGCCGACATCGCCGCGACGCGTCGGGGAGAGCTACCCCTGGCTCGCGTCCCTGCGCCGGCCGGACCGCGGGTGGCCCGTCATCTCCGGCAAATCGGGATCCCGGTTCAGATCACGCATCCGGCGAATCTCGTGGGTCGGCTGTCGGTCCGGCTGCAGGTGGCTCTTTCTACGAGCCTGGTCCTGGGCCTCGCGGCCGGAACCGCGGCGCCCGCGATGCTCATCCTGACCCCCGCGTTCACGGCAACCGTTCTGTTCGCTGCCGTTCGACGTCAGTCGCGGCTCTTCCTGGCGGGCACCCACGCATCTCCCCTCGACCCCGCGACGGAGACCCGTGTCCGCTCGACGCTGAGCGGACTCACCGACGGAGCGGCTCGCAGTCTGCTGGCCGACTTCGTTCGCTTGGCTCGGCTGCCGTCCGTCGACGGGGACCAAGCTGAATGCGTCGACCCTCACGTAGTCGATGAGCTGCTCGCCAGCGCGGAGCAGCTCGCGCAGGATCTAGAGAGCCTGGATGCGGGCCTGGCCGTCATGGAGCGGCAGGCGACGTTCGCCTCGGGCGAGGTGGAAACCGGATGGCTCGAGACGCACGACCGGGTGTCAAGGACCCGAGACCGGCTCGTGCAGCGGATGCTGGACGCGCTGGCGGCCCTGGCTCGAGCCCGAGCGGCCGGGTCGGAGGCGGCGCTCAACGAGAGCGCGGATCTCGTCGAACTGGCCCGCGAGCTCGCACGGGACGCCGAGCTTCAGGCGGAGGCGCGCCGCGACGTGGAAGCGCTGCTGGGATGACGCGCCGTCCTCACGGCCGATGCACCCGGAACAGCTTCACGTACTCCACGTCGAGCTCGTCCTTTGTCAGGGCCAGGAAGAGATCGGGTGTGAGGAATGCCGACGGGAAAACCGCGGCGCCCTCGATCGTTCCCACGTATCCACCGTCCGGCGAGGGTGTCGCCCGCCCTCTGAAAAGCGATTTATAGAGGTCCCCACGGCTTGCCATCCACGCGTCACCGGTGAAGTCTCAGAAACCGCCATCCGATAGCCCACGTTCCCGACCCGAGGTGCCGCGATCGACCTGCTGCCCGTCTTCCTCCTCTCGCTGCTGACCGCGGTCGCGACGGGGCTCGGTGCGCTGCCGTTTCTCTGGGTGAAGCGGCCGGGCCGGCGCTGGCTCGGCTACGGCAACGCCGTGGCCGCCGGGCTCATGCTCGCCGCCTCCTATCAGCTCGTCGTCGAGGGATTCCACGACTCGCCCGTGGGGCTTGGCTGGGGCATCCTCGCCGGGCTCGTCTTCATCGCCGGGAGCCGCTGGTGGCTGAACCGGTTCGACGACGTCCACGTGGGCGCGCTTCGCGGCGCCGACGCGCGCAAGAGCCTTCTGATCGTGGGCGTGATGACCGTGCACTCGGCGGCCGAAGGAATCGGCATGGGTGTCTCGTTCGGCGGCGGCGCCGAGCTCGGCGTGTTCATCTCGCTGGCGATCGCCGTGCACAACATCCCCGAGGGTCTCGCGATCTCACTCGTTCTGGTGCCGCGTGGTATTTCCGCCTGGCGCGCGTCGTTCTGGAGCGTGTTCTCGAGCCTCCCGCAGCCCCTGTTGGCCGTGCCCGCCTACCTGTTCATCCTGACGTTCCGGCAGTTCCTGTCGGCGGGGTTCGGTTTCGCGGCCGGCGCAATGGGCTGGATGGTGCTGACCGAGCTGATCCCCGAGGCCCGGCGGGAGACGGGGTCGGCCTGGAAGCCCCTTGCCGTGGGGGTCTGCGCGGCGCTCACGCTAGGGGTTCTGCAGGTGGTGTTGAGGGGCTGACGGATCCGGCCGAGACGACGAGAGCCCGACCTCTCGGGCGGGCTTTCGCTTCGAACCATGGGCTGCCGCATGTTCCTACATTGCCTCGCCCAGGTACTTTTCGTCGATCGGCCGGTTCGGCGCCTCGGCCTCCCACATGATCGTCACGACCCACCAGCGCGTGCCGTCGTACATCAGCTGGAAGCTGTTGATGCCGCGCTGAAAGTGGTTGCCGGCTTCCATGTCGGCGGACGTCTGGTACGAGTTGTACGTGCTGAACACGTGGGCGATGTCGGCCCAGCGCTCTACCACGCGGTGCGCCTCGTTCTCGAAGAAGCCGTTCTCTTCGAGATAGTTGCCGGCGGTCGCGAGATATTCCTCGGGCGACCAGACCCGATAGCCGTGCTGCCCCTCGGGGTTGCGGCCGCTCGGCATCAGGCGCGCCTCGGGAATGAACAGCGACCGGAAGCGATCCCAGTCGCGCGCCTCGCCCGCCTCGCCCGAGATGACGTCGTACACGGCGGTCATGATCGCGTCGATCGACTCGACGTCCGCCGGGTGCGCCTCAGGCGGAGTCATCGGAGCCTCGGCTGCCATCTCGTCGTCGGCCTCCTGAGCCACGGCGGTTGCCGGGGCTGCCATCCAAGTGGCTGCGGCCACCAGTGCCACCGCGCCACCCATCCTCCACCCGTCAAACGTTCTCCGCATCATACGGCTCCTGGTCGTCGTGAAACCCACGGGCCTCGCACCCCTCCGTGATCCCTCGGACAGCATACCAGCGAGACCGCATCCGGGTCCAGTTTCGGCCTCCCTGCCGCGCCTCCCGACCGCCGCCGCTTCCGGCTTGCCCCCAACATGTCGTGGGGGTATCATGCCAGTGCCCCAAGATGTTGTGGTCGGTGTGGAGAATCGATCGCAGCGAGGGGATAACAGTCCCGCCGGCGTGGAAAACTCTGCGAAGCGCAGGGAGCCGGTTCCGCGCGATCCCGAGCTCGCGCTTGAGCTTACGGTGATCACGCCGGCGAGATGCAATGAGGGCGGCCGATCAGGGAGGCATCATGTTCGGGCTTCGAGAGTGGCGTGGAAGGCAAGCGGCCGAGAACCCGCGGCGCTCGAAGCCGGCGCTCACCGCGCGCTGGCTCCGGGAGGCGATTTTCGCCAATCGTCTCGCCTTCGAGCGCGAGATGCAGCGCGATCGTCGTCGCCTGGAGCGCCGCTACAAGGCGTACATTGAGCAGGAGAGTACCCGCCAGAGCTGAGCACGCCTCGAGCGAAGCGATTCGGCGTGCCGGCCCCGCTTCTTAGAGGGCGGCGGAGATCGG
>Ga0055480_10000758_pt1 | contig 12366 bp, 11 predicted proteins | sample Muzzi_PWB_D2_FD_57935 | JGI IMG/M metagenome (GOLD analysis project Ga0055480, IMG submission 57935) | Wetland microbial communities from San Francisco Bay, California, USA, that impact long-term carbon sequestration - Muzzi_PWB_D2 | ecosystem: Environmental > Aquatic > Marine > Wetlands ... | reverse complement strand
TGATCGGATGCACCACGGATGGCGAAATCTCTTCATCGGGCTTAAGCGAGTCTTCAGTGGTCGTCCTGGCATTGGCAGGTGAAGATATCACCTTTCACACAACCCATGCGACATCTCTATCTCAGGACTCTTACCTCGCCGGAGTCAATATAGGTCAAGCCTTTAAAAACTGCAGATGCGAATACATACAGATTTTTTCCGATGGATTGACGGGAAATGCGGTCAGGATCATTGACGGCATACAAAGTGTTCTCGGGAAAAGCATCAAAATTGCGGGCGGAACATCAGGAGACGGAGGTTTGTTTATCAAAACCTACCAGTACCACAACGATCAGGTATTGACAGACTGTATTGTGGCCGTTGCCTTTGAAGGGAGATTTTCCCTTGGCACCGGCAGCGGTTGCGGCTGGTTCCCGGTAGGTACGACAAAACAGGTCACGAAATCGGACGGGAATACGCTGTATGAACTGGACGGAATGCCCGCCCTGCAGGTTTATGAAAAATTTCTCGGCAGATACGCATCTCAACTGCCGGCGGTCGGGGTGGAGTATCCCCTGGGACTTTTGGGCTCTCGCGATGATGGCGGGGGAGACGAATATTTTCTCTGTCGTGCGACGATGGGAGTGGACCGCGAAAAACAATCCATCACCTATGCCGGGGATATCCCTCAGGGAGCCCTGGTAAAGATGACCATGGGCAATGAAACAGATGTGATTGAGGCCGGTCGGAAAGCCGCCGAAGAGGCCTTGGCTGCCGTGAAGTCAAATTCCAGGGATATCCAGGCAAAAGCAATCTTTGTATTTAGCTGTATGGCAAGAAAGATAGTATTAGGTTCCAGAACCGGTGAGGAAATAGCTGAAATACGAAAAACAGTAGGCAACGATGTACCTATTATCGGATTTTACACCTACGGTGAATATGTTCCATCAGGCAAGCGGGAGCAATCCCGTTTTCACAATGAAACCGTGACATTGACAATAATCGGTCAATAATGAACTTCCTTATGGGAAATAAAGCGGAAGAAATAATCAAGAGATTGCACATTCAGCTTGAAGTCGCGGAACGGAAAGCGGAAATCCTCAGTAACATGCTCAAGGAGGCAGTTTATGAATATGATAGTGCCTTGGATGAACTCAGAACGGCCAAATCCTTAGCTGACGAGTCAAGTCGAGCAAAGAGTGAATTTCTTGCCAATATGAGCCATGAAATCAGAACGCCGATGAACGCTATTGTCGGCTTGACTGATCTGACTCTAAAAACCAATCTCACGACAACCCAGAAAACCTATCTGACGAGAGTTCGCGATTCGTCCTTGCTTTTACTCAGCCTCATCAATGATATCCTGGATTTTTCCAAGATCGAAGCCGGAAAACTGGAACTGGAGTACTCGGATTTTCTGCTCAACCACGTCATAGACAGGGTTGCCAATCTGTTCCGGGAGAGGGCTGCGGAGAAATTCATTGAACTGTTATACATTATTGACCGGGATGTCCCGCTGGCTTTAAAAGGCGATTCCTTCCGTTTGGGTCAGATTCTGATCAATCTGATTTCGAATGCCATTAAATTCACCAATCAGGGCGAGATAATTATCAGGGTAAAGCGGAGCCACGAGGATTTCTCCGCAGTTCAAGGTCGGGTTGGGCTTCATTTTTCCGTTGAAGATACTGGAATGGGCATCCCACAGGATAAACTGAGTATTCTGTTTGCGCCTTTTACACAGGCTGACGGATCTGTTACCCGGAAATTCGGTGGAACAGGGCTGGGACTGTCTATCTGCCATAGACTGGTGTCTTTGATGCAGGGTCAAATTCGGGTCGAAAGCGAGATGGGCAAGGGAACCGCTTTCCATGTGATCCTCCCCTTGGAGTATGGTCCCGAAGAACAACCATATAGGATGACCGCCCCGCCGGACGTAAAAGGTATGAATGTGCTGCTGGTGGATAAGAAAGATACGGTCCGTGAGCTTTTGCGGGAAATGCTGGAAAGTTTTGACTTTAATGTCACAGCAGTTGCGTCCGCACGGGAAGGCATGGATGCCCTGCACAACGCTGTACATGTAAATCCCGTCACACTCGTTCTCGTTGATTCAAATGCTAGCGAAATTAATGGGTGTAAAATGGCAGAAGTGATCCATGCCGATCCACTGCTTACACCGATTGTACCAAAGATCATCTTGATCACGATGCACGACCGGAAATTTACTTCGCCGGGACGACAGGACTACGGAGAAGAATCAGGGGCTGATGGCTACCTGGTAAAACCGGTGAGTTCCTCGGAATTGTTCAACTCGGTGATGGAAGTTTTCGGCAAAAACGAAGCGATTGTACCCAGGATGACGATTGATATCAACGGCAGAAAAAATATCGATATCGAACAGATCAAAGGAGCGAGAATCCTACTGGCAGAGGACAACAAGGTTAATCAAGAAGTGGCTGTAGCCATGCTGGAAAGGGCGGGGATGTATGTTGATGTAGCTGAAGACGGGATAGCAGCCGTGGATATGATCAAAACCGGACCTGTTTACGACGCCGTACTCATGGATATTCAGATGCCGCTCATAGATGGTTATGAAGCCACCAGGATCATTCGTGCAGCATCCATTTTCAAGGATCTGCCTATCATAGCCATGACAGCCCACGCCTTAAAAGGAGACCGGGAAAAATGTCTGGACTCCGGGATGAACGATTACCTAACCAAGCCCGTAAATATGCAGAATTTATATGCGACCCTGGTCCACTGGATACAACCCGGAAGAAGAGCGGGAGTAAAGGAAGATTCCAGACAACAGCAAAAGGAAGCATCACTGGCAGCAATACCTGACCATATACCGGGTATCGACCTGGTAGATGGACTGAACCTGGTTCTTGGCAACAAAGAGCTTTTCAGAACAATATTGCGATCATCCCTGAAAACGTATTCCAGTACTTCCAAGGCTACTCAAAATCTTCTCAAAGATGGCAATCTCAAGGAATTGAAAGAGATTAGCCATTCAGTAATGGGAACTTCCGGACAAATCGGCGCACAATCTCTTTTCCAGGCGGCTTCGGCACTGAATAGCATGCTTCGGTCGGAGGACAAAACTGGTCTGCAACCGCTTGGTGAAAAATTTATCTGGGAACTGAAGAGGGTAATCACCTCTTTGGGGGATCTGTTTTTAGAAAACGATTTTTGCAAAACGAATATAAAGAAAACTGGAACAAAGGCCAAGTCTGACCCCGCTGATAAATTGAACCCATCCTGAAACACCCTTTTCTTCCTAACTCCTCGTTGCTCTTAAAGAAATCACTTCCTTGAAGTGTGCGGTTCCTCCCTCTGAGGAATTGCACATGAAGGAGGAACATGGAATATTAATTGTCGGATGAAAACAACATTTGGGGCAGGTATACTGAGCTTGCCTTCCCACAATAGCGTCTCGGCCCCGCGACATTCCAGGACCCTATATTTTTTGCCCACTCGATACTACTTCACTACTTCTTTAAGTGGGTCTTTTTTGATTCTGATTGCCCACCTCATCAATCAAGCACTTCTCGTTTAGCTGCTAAACTCTGTTTTGTTACAAGCCATAAAATCATCTGCATCGCCTGAATGCTAAAGTCCGGGTTGCGATATCTACACGAACGTCCTTGACTAAAAAGCCATTTATTAGCCAGGCGCAATAAATGTATGCCCTTGTTTTTCCGAAATTTCACTCTGTTGAGGGGCGCGATTTCATCCCTTTGAGGGATTGTACCTGGAGGAAAAGCGTGGGATATAGTCACTCATTTATCAGGCACTAGATAACAGTATGTATGCCGATGAGTGTTCTGGGGGGAAAGCAGGCCCCAAGTTTCAAACTAAAGCAGTTGTGGTTTATGGATCAGTAAACCATAAATGACAATTTCAAGCTGGTTGCAAAATACAATCGCGACACCATCGATATTGGTGCTGCGCAAGAAAAAACAGATACCATTGCATTGGGTCTCATAGCCAGCTTCTAAATTAGAGAATAATTTTCACGCAACGCCTCTATTTTGCTGTCAGGGCGCTAAGCCCCTGACAGCAAAAACAGTTCAGCCCTGCAGGCAGGGGTTGATGGCCCAGGGGGTCTCTTTTGTATAGCGACTGCCCTCTTGGAAAGTTCATTATTTTATTTCACAACACCGGGTACGAAAGGAGAATGATCATGGATTTAGAAAAATATCAACAGGCCATTTCAGATGCTATCAGAAGCGAAATTGATGCGAAACACTTTTATAAAAAAATTGCCGACAGAATCAAAGATGCCCGTTCCAAGGAAATGTTTCTAAAACTTGCCGACGAAGAAGCGAAACATGAAAGAATACTGACAAGTTTATTAAGCAAGGATAAAATGAACAGCTCTTTTTTTAATTTTGAAAAGGATTATAACGTTTCGGATGCCATTGAACTGCCCGAAACAATAGAAGATATTGATATCAAGACAGCGATTGATATTGCCATAAAAAGTGAAGAACTTGCCATGAAAAAATACCTGGCCCTTGCTGAAAATTGTAACGACAAAGAACTGAAAGCGGTTTTTCTTGACCTTGCAGCTATGGAACGGCGACATAAATTAAATGTAAGTGATTTTATGTTGTCACTGCCGATTTAAAACAGCTCCACCCATTGTCGATAAAAAGGGGGTCGCCAGTCTCTTCAGCAAAAACCATCTTTTCCTTAAAAAGCCCTTTGCCCCTGGTACTGAGGTATTGAGGTTATTGGAAGAATAAATGGTTATAGCTTTCAAGGAAAAATGGCGCTATCCTCCCCAAATGTCCACAATCCACCGCAACATCAGGAAACTCTACTGCTTCTCCTTCCTGCAGATGAGCCTCTTCCCGATGGCCATCATCACCCTCTTCTGGAAGGATCAGATCGGCCTGAGCCTGACCAATATTCTATTGCTCCAAGGGATCTTCTCCATCGCCATGGTGGTTATGGAGTACCCATCCGGTTATGTAAGTGACAGGATCGGCTACCGGACAGCACTCAATTTTGCCTCTCTCTTGGGGGTTATCGGCTGGGGTCTTTACGCCTGGGCCGATTCCTTCAGTCAGGTGCTGATCGCAGAGATCATCCTCGGCATCTCCATTTCTTTCATCAGCGGTACCGACAGTGCCCTGCTCTTTGAAAGTCTCAAAGCCGATGGCCTGGAACAACACTATGCGCGCCATGAAGGGCGGATGAACGGTTTCGGCCAGATCGGTGAGGCATGCGGAGCAATCTTCGCCGGCCTGCTCTATGCCGCCTACCCCCTGCTCCCCTTTTTAATCCAGATCATCGTCTGGGTGCTGGCGCTGATACTGACCCGCAGCCTGACGGAACCACAACGAAAACTCAAGTCACCCACCAGCCATTTTGCCGAAGCCTTAAAGTCGACCCGTTATGCATTGCTGGAAAATAAACGTCTCCGCTATACCATCCTCTTGAACCTGGTGCTGGGACTTGCCTCCTTTTATCCGGTATGGTTGATCCAGCCGTACATGCAGGATGGTGGTGTGCCGGTCGCCTGGTTCGGCCCGATCTGGGCCGTCGCCAATCTGAGTGTCGCTCTGTTTGCCATGGCCAGCTACCGCAGCCAGCTGAATCTGGGGGATCGACACATGATCCTGCTTTTTCTGTTATTGATTATTGCAGGATATCTGGGACTTGGATTGGTAGGTGGTCTGTGGGGTTTCGTTTTCTACTACCTGCTCACCAGCATGCGTGGTCTGCGTGGTCCGATGTTTCTCAACCATGCCCAACGGGAAATTCCCTCCATCAATCGCGCCGGTATCCTCTCGCTGCAGTCGCTTGCCTTTCGACTCAGCTTTGTCTGCACCGGACCGCTGGTCGGTATGATCGCTGACAGGTTTGGTGTTCAGCGGACCTTTCTCTTGCTGTGCTTTGTGTTTGCAGTGATATTGCCGCCTGCGGCATGGTTGTTTCTCAAACAATTTGGCAGAGTCCGTCACATCGCAAGGCTTGATGATACAAGCCCCACCCATTAGTGCATCAATAGACAAAAGGAGAGTCGCAGCCCCTGATGGTATCTGGGTCCGCCCCACTATCGCCCAGCCCTTTGGCCCGCATGGTCGTGGGCATACATAGCCCTTCTCAGCTTGCCATTCAGCTCCTCTTGGTTGAGGATACTGTCATCTTGCATAAGTTTCCTCCCGCCCGGCTTGCCCCGACCCATTACAGCAGACACATCTTATTGAAGCTTGAGGTGCCGGTGAGGCAATGAGCTTACGCCTTCCATGGATTCCCAAGAGGAAACGGTTCCCAGCTAAAATCTGGCTGTTTCAATAATAGCTGGTCACCCTATCAAGCTGATTTTTTCAATTGTTCGATTAATTGTCCTCTATTACAAGGTAAACAAGAGTTTGATTAAGTAACTGGTAGGCAATTTCGCCAAACGTCATCGGCCCGAACATCGGGGGCGTTTTCTTGCCTTCAAGGTCGGAATAGAGGTAGTTCAGGATGCAGCTGCAGCCAAAGATAACTACCTGATTCTGTGACAGAAGAGCATCTATAAAGGCGGTTACATATTCAGAGACAGGTTTTGCAAGTTTGTATTCCACACCACTAAAAACCGGAGCAGAAAATGAGACAGTATTACTCTCCTGGTCAATTTCCTGAAAGGAAACATTTATCATGGCACCGGAATAATCAGCAACCAGAGGTTGATTTATGTCTACCTTGTTTTCGAGAAGGTACGCGGCAAAGTTCTGTTCCACCCCGTTCACCAATACATTTTCTGTGGCAAAACCTGTCTGTTGAAATTCCGGGGTGTCGCCATCACCCTGTTCCTGGATGTTGACAATGTTAATACTGGCCATTTTATCTTCTTTCAGGGTTACATGCATAACGAAGGCGTTTTCTGCAGAGTCTTTCCCTGTCCCCCCGTTGAATACCCGTGGTTTTACTGAATCAATGTCATCCAAGTGAACTCCTGCTACCCAACCGACTACAGGTTTCAGGTACATATCCTCATAATCTGGGGCATGCTGGGCATATTGCAGGTGGATATCCGTTAGAGCCGGGAGCAGTAAAATGCTGAATCCATTATCAGGTGCGTCCTTGGCTATATTGTGGAGAGTAGCTATCGTATATGATTTTCCTTCCGAGCAACAGCTGTAAGCCGATCAATTATTTTCCCCGGCGGCAGGGTAACATGCATGACAATGGCAGCCTTTTCGATGATTTCACCAGTCTGGCCGTTAAAAACCTTGGGGGTTATTTTACCCAGGTTGTCCAGATGAGCACCGGCAATCCAGCCAATCAGCGGCCTTGCACCGAAATCCTTGTAATTGGGCGCATTGATGGCGAAAGTGCAATGCACACTGCTCATTGCCGGTACAATAACGAAACTGAAACCACTGTCTCCTCCGTCACAATAAACCTGGCCCAGTTGGTTCGCGTCGTATGATTGAATTTGCACCTCGGCAGCCATTGCCGAGATATCAGTGACGAAAATCTTGTCCTGCGATACCATCCCACCTCGATTGGGGGTAATGAAATATGGAATAGTGCCTGCAATCCACTTGCCCTTTGGTAATTGAGCAAGAAGATTTACTGGCACAATTCTTCTCGAAGAGCACGTACAGTTGGTCTATAGCCTCACTAACGTTTGCCCTTGTCGGGTTGGCGCTGACTGTGCGCACCACTCGACTGAGAAAAATATCCTCCGCCAGAAATTTCAGGGTGTAAGTCTTTTTGCCGGTCACGATGTCGGTCCACCGCGGATTTGTCTTTGGGGGAACATTCATAAGAACTTCCCTCCGTTATAATTAAAGAAAACATGCTACCGACCGGATAACCAGCAAGTTGCGTAAGACGTCACAAGAGCATCAACAGTGAGAAGAAACCGGAATTACAGTTATGTTTCACTCTGCCGCCACGCTATTCGATGGTACTTCGCCGATCAGAGAACAATGCGGCCAATTTGCAACCATGAGAAAAATCATGGGCGACAAAAACATTGAGGATCAAAATAGAAGCGCATTTTCTACCAGGACAATCTCCAGCAAAGCGACCAATGTTTTTTGATTGGCTGATTCTGTCTTCTCTATGGTATGCTAAAATTATTTCCCAGCTACATTAATAATCAAGATCTTCCTTAGTTATGCAAACAATTCTATTTGTGGACAGTGGATCACCGGACAAGCCATTGCTGGCAGCAGCAAGTGTTGAGTCCATTGGCAATAAAAATATTCTGGCAAGGATCGCTTCTTCAAAACCAGCGGCGCAGCATAAAGAAGTTATAGATATAATAGCAAAATATGGGTGTAACCCGTCAACTTCAATACTGCCGCTTGAGGGTATTGTGCCTTATACCTATGATCTCGTCGTCTCCTTTGATGACAAAGAACAGGTACTCTATCCGGCCCTGCCGGGTACCCCTGCCATTGTACAGTGGCGTGTGCCAGGCGCTAACAACAAAAAAGAATGGGAGAAGGTATATTTACGAATTCAAAATCTCATACAGGATCTTATCAATCAGGGCTATCTTAAAGCATTAATTCAATCGAGAAGAAATGGCGAGCTGATACTTGATAACCTGAGTGAAGGGGTCATTGCCCATGGCTGTGATCGGCGGTTCTTTTTTCTGAACAAGGCAGCTGAGAAAATTACCGGCCTGAAGCGGGGAGATGTAATCGGCAAAGATTGTCATGTCGTTTTTCCAGCCAGGTTCTGTTCGGCTCATTGCTCTTTTTGTGATGAACTTACCAATCCGATGTTTCCGGTTGCCCCGTATCAAATTACGGTGAGAAACTCAAGTGGTGAAGAAACCTATGTTGAAATGTCTGTTGTTCCGATAATTGACAGTTTACATAAGCCCACGGGTGTCATGGCCACTTTGCGGGATATCAGCCGTGAATATGAATTGCAAAAACGCCTTGGTGAAATCACCAGTTTCTCCGGTATCATTGGCCGGGATACCAAAATGCAGGATATCTTTAAAACAATTACCCGGCTTGCGGAAAGTGACGTGCCGGTACTGATACAAGGTGAGTCGGGAACAGGTAAAGAGCTGGTGGCCGCAGCCATTCATGATAATGGTAGTCGTGCCAAGAACAATTTCGTCACAATCAACTGCGGCGCCCTGCCTGACGATTTACTGGAGAGTGAATTGTTCGGCTATGTCAGAGGTGCTTTTACAGGAGCAATAAAAAATAAAAAAGGCCGATTTGAATTAGCTGATGGCGGCACTCTATTTTTAGATGAAATTGGCGATATTTCTCCGGCAATGCAGGTGAAACTCCTCCGGGTGCTTCAGGATGGGAGTTATCAGCCGTTGGGCAGTGAGGAAAACCAGCGCCAGGTTGATGTCCGGGTTATCGCCGCAACCCACAAAGACTTAAAAAGTGAAATTGAAGCGGGTCGATTCCGTGAAGATCTTTTTTATAGACTCTGTGTTGTGCCAATCACTTTACCGCCCTTAAGAGAGAAATTAGCCGATATACCTCTCCTGGTGAAACACTTCCTCAAACAGGCAGCTGAAGAAGAAAATCGCCCAAATCCTATTTTATCGCAGGAGACGTTAAGCGTTCTCATGGAGTATCATTGGCCGGGCAATATCAGAGAATTACAGAACATTCTCAGGTATCTCGTCATAAAATGTCCCACCGATATCATTGAACCTCAATATCTGCCACCGGAGTTTAAAAAACAGCAGATCTTCCCGGTACAACCTAAGGCCTTGGTCAGGGGGAGCAGAAAGCTCAACAGAGCCAATGTCCAGGAAGCCATTGAAAGTGCACGTGGCAACAAGGTTAAAGCAGCAAAGATCCTAGGAGTTGGCAGGGCAACGCTGTATCGTTTTCTCTCTGCCAACAGCACGAAAGATTCTCACAACAAAGACGGTATATAGCCTGACCTCTCGCTCAGGAGTTCGTTGTCAATAATGGTCTCTGCAATCTTTGCAGAGGGGCAGCGCCCACGTATATGTCTCATGTGTCTCAACCGAAGATTTCTGTATCATTGTTCCAAGTTGAGACACTTTCTTTTCTCTTACGTAACTATATAATATAAAACGAAGAATACCTGAAATACCGAGAGTATCCAGTTTTCCGTGAGCAATTCCAAACAAGTGTCTCATCTCCCTTCGTTTTTGAGACACTTCTTGCCGCCAAATTTTATTTCCGCCGGTTGTTTCCAATACAATTAACCAACATATCAATATGTTATGGCATTAGATAGATCCTGGAGCGTTTTTTGCTTTGCGATATCCCATGACAGACATAAACCACCACATAGAAATATTGGTACAGAAAAGTCTCGATCTTATTGATCTTTCTGTTGTGGGGTGTGAATTGGCGAAAGATGAAAGCTGTCTGCTGCTTTTTAGTGTCGTTCAGGATTGTGCCTACAAAATTCTTCGCCAGGCTAAAGAAGAACTTGCTGTACACAAAAACAGGGGGGACCACACCACTCGGCTGAGAGAATGAACCATACGCTCTGTGAAGAGGTCCGATGAACGAAGTTAGGGTGCTGGTGAACGGATACACAAGATGGGTTGGCTTTGGCAGACCAGCTCTATATTAAAAACATAAGCCGGATCGATTGAGATTACTTGATCTGAAATTGATTCAAAGGAGGGAGGACATTTGATGACAACCAAGGACCAATATACCTACGATGTGGTAAAAGGGTTCACCTTTTCCGCACTATTATGGGGTGTTGTGACGATAATAGCCGGGATTTTCATTTCCCTGCAGATGGTCTACCCCAACCTAAACCTTGCTCCCTTGCTTACCTTCGGGAGACTTCGGCCCATTCATATCAATGCCGGGGCAATCGGCTTTGGCCTGGGGGGAATTTTCGCCCTCTTCTATTACATGACCCAGCAATTGACCGGGACAAGGATTATTTTCCCGAAACTTGCCAAGGCCCATCTGTATCTTTTTAACCTGGCGGTTGTGCTGGCGGCTTTGAGTCTGTTGATCGGCATGAACACCACCAAGGAGTATGCCGAACTGGAATGGCCCCTTGATATTGTCGTGGTCATCATCTGGGTGATGTTTGCCATCAATATCCTCGGCACCATCTACAAACGGCGCAATCTGCAGATGTACGTTTCCCTCTGGTATATCATCGCAACGGTGATTGCGGTTGCGGTGCTCTACATTGTCAATAACCTGGCCATACCGGCAAGCCTGACAAAATCCTATTCCGTTTTTTCCGGTGTGAATGATGCCAACGTAGAATGGTGGTATGGCCATAACGCGGTCGGATTTATATTTACCACCCCCATTCTCGCCATGTTCTACTATTTTCTGCCGAAAACGGCCAATCTCCCCATCTACAGCCACAGGCTTTCCATTGTGGCCTTCTGGAGCCTTATTTTTGCCTATCTGTGGACCGGTGCGCACCATCTGGTCTATACGCCTGTACCGGACTGGATTCAGACTCTGGGCATAGCCTTCACCATCTTTTTGATTGCCCCTTCCTGGGGATCGGTGATCAATGGCTATTATACCATGGGCGGCAACTGGGACCGTATGCGCAGTAATTATCTGATCAAGTTTTTTATTCTGGGCATCACCTTTTACGGGCTCCAGACAATCCAGGGTCCTTCACAGGGATTACGAACCGTCAGCGCCCTTGTTCACTATACGGATTGGGTCCCGGGCCATGTGCACATGGGAACCATGGGCTGGGTCACCATGACCATCTGTGCTTCAATCTATTATCTGATTCCCCGTATCTATAACACCACCATCTACAGTATCCCTCTAGCCAATGCGCATTTCTGGCTGGTCCTCGTCGGACAGTTGCTCTATTCCATTACCATGTGGATTACCGGAATACAGCAGGGAGCCATGTGGCGGGCAACCGATCCCGACGGAACCCTGACCTACAGTTTTATTGAAACAAATCTGGCCAACGTGCCGTTCTGGCTGATGCGGAGTGTTTCAGGGGGAATTTTCCTTCTCGGGTTTTTGATCTTTTGCTTTAACGTCATTATGACCGCGAAAAATGCCGGCCAGCCTCAGCTTCAAGAGGGGGTGTGACCATGAATATCCATAATAAACCAATCATTTTTACTATTCTTGCAACCCTGGCAATCCTTGTTGGTACAACGGCTATGATGTTTGTACCCCTGTTCATGTCCTCAACCCAACCGACAAACGCTCTGCAAAAGCCATATACAGCCATTGAGCTTGCCGGCAGGGATATTTACCAGAGAGAAGGCTGCAATAACTGCCATACCCAGACGGTCCGACCCCTTAAGGCAGAGGTTGCCCGGTATGGCCCCTATTCAAAGGCCTGGGAATTTTCCTACGACCGTCCTTTTCTCTGGGGATCAAAAAGAACCGGGCCGGATCTGGCCAGGGTCGGGGGGAAGTACACGGACAAATGGCATTATAAGCATATGTCCTA
>Ga0055480_10000757_pt1 | contig 12368 bp, 9 predicted proteins | sample Muzzi_PWB_D2_FD_57935 | JGI IMG/M metagenome (GOLD analysis project Ga0055480, IMG submission 57935) | Wetland microbial communities from San Francisco Bay, California, USA, that impact long-term carbon sequestration - Muzzi_PWB_D2 | ecosystem: Environmental > Aquatic > Marine > Wetlands ... | reverse complement strand
GCAGCGCCCCGCGGATTGCATTTTGATGCCTACCGCAACCGGCTGGTTCGTACCTGGCGCCCATGGGGGAACAGGCATCCCGCCCAGCGCCTGGGTTTAATGCTGGCACGCAGGCGCTTCGGAAATGAAGTTGCACGCTCAGCCTTACCCATGACCGATACAACAGCACAGGACCGCGCCATACTGGGAATACTGGATTTGGCCAGATGGGCACCAAGCGGCGATAACGCACAACCATGGCACTTCGAAATCCGTGATGATTATCACATGGTTGTTCACGGGAACGACACCCGAGACCACTGCATATATGACCTGAAAGGCCGTGCCAGCCAGATCGCCCTGGGTACACTGCTGGAAACAATCAGCATCGCAGCCAGCCAATACGGTTTGCGCGCGGAAGCCCGGCTGCGCCCCGGACAACCTGAACCTCATCCGAAACTCGATATTGAATTCCTGACCGATCCGGATATCCCAGTTAGCCCCATGCTTCCATACATCACCCTGCGTTCAACCCAACGCCGGCCATTTTCAACCCAAGCCCTTGCAAAAAATGATCGCATCGCGATGGAAACCGCGATCGGCAGTGGATTCCGCATTCTGTGGCTGGTTGATTTCCCGCAACGGCTTCGCATGGCAAAACTGCTGTTCCGGAATGGGCATCTGCGACTAACACTCCCCGAGGCATACCCTACCCACAAGTCGATCATTGACTGGGAACACGACCTGAGTGAAGACCGCATACCCGCCAGGGCAGTCGGACTGGACCCGATGGCACGGCGCTTGATGCACTGGGCTTTGGCCAGCCCGGAACGAGTAAACTTCCTCAACCGCTATGCGGCCGGCACGCTGGTGCCATGCATCGAGCTGGATTTCATACCCGGCATAGCCTGTGCTGCGCATTTTATTGTCTTAGCAGAACGCCCCCCCGAATCACTGGAAGATTATCTGAATGCAGGACGTGCAGTGCAACGACTCTGGCTGACGGCGACCAGTCTGAACCTGCAATTTCAGCCGGAGATGACCCCGCTGATATTCAGTTCTTACATCCGGGACGGGATTGAGTTCACCAACAACGCGGACAGCTACCGGCTGGCACAAAAGCTGGCAGGCCGTCTGGCTGACATCGCCGCACCCGAAAATATTGCAAATGCTGTTTTTATGGGAAGAGTCGGGGCCGGTAGCGCCCCTAAATCCAGGTCCATACGGTTGCCACTGGAAAAATTATTGCTGCAGTCATGAAAGAACGATATTCGTCAACCCGCGTTGTGTAGAACTGACAACCACTCCGGACAGCAACAATCACGATCTACTGGACCAACATACCATCATCCAGCCTGATGATCCTGCCGGCCATCTCCATCACCCGGGGGTCATGCGTGGAAAAGATAAACGTCGTTCCCATATTCTCATTGATCCGCTGCATGAGTTCCAGAATACTTTCGCCGGTCTTATGGTCAAGATTGGCCGTCGGCTCATCGGCCAGGACGATGCTCGGTCTTGTAATCAGCGCGCGGGCAATGGCAACACGCTGGCGCTGCCCGCCACTCAACTGGTTGGGTCTGTGCCTGGCAAACTCATTCACCCCGACCAGTTCCAGATAGTTCGACACCAGTTCACGACGCTTGATCTTGTCCATGGATACGCGAAGCAGCGGGTATTCCACATTCTCGAATGCAGACAATACCGGCAGCAGATTGAACGTCTGGAAGATGAAGCCGATTTTCATGGCACGCAGGTTGGCCAGCTGATCCGGAGTCTGCTGGCTGGTTTTCTGCCCCTCGATATAGAGGTTTCCACTGGTCGGGGTGTCGATACACCCTATCAGATTCAGCAAAGTAGATTTACCGCTGCCGGATGGCCCGGCAAGCGCCAAAAATTCGCCTCTCAAAACTGAGAGTGTGATGTGCTTCAACGCCATCAGGGTCTGCTTGCCAAAGGCGTATTGCTTGGAGACATCCTTGACCCGGACAACAAATTCATCGCCGATTATCATGACTGCCAATCAGATCTCTAAACCAGTGGTTTATGATTCGAGGACACCAGCACTATACACTGCAATCTTTGTTTCCTGGAATCAGGAATGCATGATTATCAGCCCGGCGATAGAATCTTACGCAAGCAACCTTTTTGCCTGCATCTTCTATAGTTTACCCTATGCATTTATGGGACAGTAACGCATTTCAACTCCTCTCTGAATTGATCACTCAATCCGGAGTACCCACCGTAGCGCATACACTTGGTATACTGATCCGGTTAGCCCGCACTGCAGCTGCAACAAACGATAGATGAGGAATCCCGACCGTGAAAAGAAAAGCTGATGATATACCTCATTGCGTCGCCTGCGCGCCAAAACCATGGCGGATCATCACGATTTTGATCCTCCTAGTCGGGTGTGTATTACACGACCAGTCCTCCTTCGTCCATGCGGGGAATAGAGCGGGAAATTCGCCCAAGGAAATCCTGGAAAAGGCCGACCGCATCCGTTTTCCCGCGGAAGGATTCCAGGTGGATGTCAAAATCACCACTACAAGACCCGGCAGCGATCCCGGTGTGAAGGAGTATCAGGTACTCTCCAAGGGCAACGACAGAACCCTGTTGATGACCACTGCACCCGCCATTGACCGCGGCACCCTGCTGCTAATGAGAGATCACGATCTCTGGGTATTCCTGCCCAATATTTCCCAGCCGGTGCGCCTGCCGCTTTCACAACGACTCACCGGTGAAGTGGCCAACGGTGATCTTGCCCGCGCCAACTTCGCGGGTGATTACAAACCTGACCTGTTACGTACAGAAACAATAGACAAGCAGAAATATTTTGTCCTTGAACTGAAGGCCGCGCGCAGAGGTGTGACGTATAACCGCGTTCTGTACTGGATAAACCAGAATAACTTCAGACCTTACAAGGCGGAGTTCTACTCCCTGTCCAACCGCCTGATCAAAACCTGCCTCTACCAGAACTATAAAAAATCCGTTGGCACCAGGAGACCAGCGCAACTTGTCATGATCGATGCACTCAACACGGAAAATCGATCGGTTCTGGATTACAGCAACATGCAGCTACGCAAGTTGCCGGACAAGGTATTCACGAAGGATTACCTGAAAAAGTTGTCGAAGTAATCCATGTCTACGTTGGCAGGCAACCCCGGAACCGGCTGTCATTAGTTAGGGGTTTCTATGGTCCGTGAAACGCCTTGTCTTCAGGTCGAAACGCGGCAAGATCCCGTATGGCACTGGTATGACCTTCACCCGAATACCGAGATTGTTGCGGATTTCATTGGCGACCATGCCTGCGAGTGTCTCCGGGTCGGTATCGCGTACCTCAATCCGTACCTCTATCTCATCGAGCAAGTTCCTGCGGAATATGTCGACAGCGAACTCTCCAACCTCCGGTAGGCGGCGGACGATATTCTCGATCGCACTCGGGAACACATTAATCCCCCGAACGATATAGACGTCGTCGATGCGGCCGGCAACCCCGCCATCCAGGCGCCAGTATGAACGGCCACAATCACAGGGTGTTTTCAGCAGCTTTGCACGATCGCCGGTTCGATATCTGATGACCGGCATGCCTGTCCTGCCAAGGTTGGTCACCACCAGTTCGCCCTCATCCGCCGCCTGGCCCGTAACCGGGTCGATCACTTCAAAGATGAACTCGCCCTCGTTGAGGTGCAGTCCCTTCTGTGATTGACATTCGAATCCCCATGCGCCTACCTCCGTGGCGCCTGCATGGTCGTAACAATGCGCACCCCACGCCACTTCTATGCGTCTCTTGGTACCAGGCAGACTTGCACCCGGTTCACCAGCCTGGATAGTAATGCGGACACTTGAATTCCGGATGTCGAGACCCTGCTCTTCAGCAACTTCGGCAAGGTGCAGGGCGTATGTCGGTGTGCATACCAGTACCGTGATGCCGTGGGTCAGGATTGCATTGATCCGCTGATACGACGACATACCGCCACCAGGGATACTGAGCGCTCCGAGCTGATGCGCGCCTTCGTAGGCACTCCAGAACCCGATAAAGGGACCGAAGGAAAACGCGAAAAATATCCGGTCCTGCGGCATCACCCCCGCTGCCTTGTACACCGTAGCCCAGCATTTTGCCCACCACTTCCAGCTGTCCTCTGTATCAAGCCATCGCAGTGGATCACCAGTGGTGCCGGAAGTCTGGTGAATCCTCGTGTACCTCTCCCTCTCGAAGGTGAGATTGGTACCGTAGGGCGGCGTTGTTTCCTGATCTGCCGACAACTCCTGTTTTATCGTGAAGGGCAGCTGTTGCATATCCTCCAGCGCTCGTATGTCCCTTGCACCTGCCAACCCCGCCTGTATGAACTTGTGCCGGTAAAAGGCATTGGATTCCAGCACCCGCCCCATCAACAACTGGAATTTCTTCAGCTGTATCTCCCGTAAAGCCTCGCGCCCTATCGTTTCGATAAAGTGGTCCAGATAATCGTGTTCTGAGGTGTTCATAATTTCACCCGGCTTGAGGCTGTATATTCAGCTCGACGTTCGAGGCCCTGTTTACTGGCTGTGCAATCAATCCTCAATGGTGTTGTGGTGGCACAACGACGAGCACGGGAAAGTTTTCGCTGAAAAGGACAGCAGGTTTTCCAATAGTGTTAATATTGCCGGTACAACTGATAACAGCGCCCACCGGGACACCGGCCATCCGGCGAGAATAGCGTGTCAGACGTTCCTACCGAACCACACCATCCAGCGCCGGGTATTCATCTACTAACCGTTCAAGAACCATTACCTTCGACCTGTTTCTACAGGCATTCAGTATCCGCAAGCACCCACGATCAGAGTGAATGACAAGCACAGGCGCTGTACACGCCTCTTACAACCATCCTGTAGCACAGCAGGCGCTCTCCAGTCTTCAAGTCAATGACTTTAAATAGCCGTCCATGTGGAAAAGGCACCTTAACTCAAACATTCTCCCGCAGGGCAGCTACGACCGGTATTCGCGAGACGCGGTAGGCGGGCAATATGGACGCAAACACCGTCGCGGCAAAGCCGACACTGAAAGATTGAATGACCACCTCCGGGACAATGCGAATATACGCCGTATAGCCGGCATCCGAATTAGGTGGTGGCGGCATGTCAATGCCTATCCCTGAAATCAGCCATGCGAGGATAATCCCGGTTATGACACCAAGCCCAGCCCCGACAAGCCCCAGCAATATATTTTCCTTGAGGACTTGCCAGAAAATATCTTTCCTTCTGCCTCCCAGGGCCATCAGGGTACCAAATTCACCCAAACGCTCATACACCGCCATGTTTATCGTATTCGCCACACTCAGTAACACCATCGCCAGTATAATGACCTGCATGATCACGAACTCTCCGCGATAGTGTGCAGACATCTTTTTATAGAAATCCGCAAGTTCGTACCAGGTTTTCACTTCGTAACGATTTACATCCAATCTCGATTTCAAATCATCTGCAACACTATTGGTAAATGCGGTTTCATCCAGGGATATCACAAGACTGTGAACTCCGGATGTATCCAGCAATTCCTTTGCGGCTGATAAGGTGATTCGAATCGCGCTATTGTCATAATCACGCGCAAAAGTGCCGAATACACCGATGATTTCAAACTCCAGAGAATTCAGCGCCCCGTCAGGGGTGTTAACGAGCAAAGTGACGTAATCACCTGGTGTGACTTGCAGTGTACGCGCAACACCCTTGCCCACCATGATTCCATAACTGTCTCCCGATGTTAGCTGCCTTCCGGAAACAATCGACAATATGCTCCCTAGATGCGCTTCCTTTTCGGGCTCGACACCCTCCCCGATAATGGGCAGATCTGCCTTCCCGTTATTAATCAGACCGGAAAAATTCAGCCTAACCATCACATCCGAGACGTGGGCTTCCGCCGCAACATCCTGGACCAGTTCCCGGGTATCAGACAACAGGAACTGATAGGGATTACGGCGGCCAATCGTTGTATATCCTGCTTTATAGACCTGAATGTGCCCGAGTCGTGAGTGTATCGTGGCCTCCCGCAACTGGATAAAGACATCTTCGATAAATCCGCCACTCAGTATCAGGCTGACAACCCCGAAGACAATGACGGTGATGGTTAACCCGGTTCGGACACGGTGACGAAACAAGCTTCGGAACGCCAGAAAAAACATAATGCTATTCAGCGCCAGGGAGAGGCTTACTGTATTGATGTAGGGGTGGCATACACTTGACTTTCAGGCAGGCAACCGCACCGGGATGCATGTAGTCCCCTTCGCACCATACACTCCATCTGAACGTTCAATTATTCAATGATTGTGACGCAGTGCGTCAACAATCTCCAGCCGGGAGGCCTTCCAGGCAGGGTACAGACTGCCAAGCAAAGCGGTAGACATGGCAAGCGCCATCGCGCCAGCAACCAAAGGCCAAGTCAACATAATGCTGCCTGTGAAGCCAACTTCCATGCCCGGAGGGGACGGCATGGGGATACCGATTTTCGATATTACTTTAGCGAGCATTATACCGGCACCAACCCCGAACCCTCCTCCGATTATGCCGAGGTATATACCCTCGGTGTAAAACAGCTGGATTATCCTGCGACGGCGAAATCCTAATGCCAGCAGTGTTCCGATTTCGCCCGTTCGCTCCAAAACACTCATGATAAGTGTATTGGAAATGCCGAGGACGATTATCATGGCAACTATCAGGCGTATGGCATCGAACTGCCTGGAGAACAGCTTCACCATCTTGTTATAGAAGTCCGCCAGCTCATACCAGGGGGTGAACTGTACATCTGCGCTTTTTTTCAGGTACTTTCCACGCAACTGCTGCAACAACCGATCGGTATCTTCGGTATTATCCAGCAGAATCACCCACTTATGCGCACCGCTGACACGCAACAGATCCCTGGCCGTAGTCAATGGCAATCGCAGCGCCATATCGTCAAATGCCTTCGATGCGCTCTGGAATATTCCCCGCACCCTGCCCTCAACGGCGTTCAGTCCTCCCGAACCGGTATTCACCAGCAACACCACCTTATCTCCAACGGACACACCCAGAGTGGCAGCCAGCCCTCCGCCGAGCAGCATGCCACGGGGTTCATCGGTACTCAGCCGCTCTCCCGAGGTGATGATCAGATGCTCGCTGAGAACCGCATCCTTCACAGGATCAACCCCCTCACCGACAAAGCCGATCGAAACATCGCCATGACTGATCAGACCGCTCAGGTCCAGGCGTGGGGAAACCACCACCACCCCCTCAATGGAGCCAAGGTCAAGATGGTTTTCCTGCCCCTCCGGCAACAGGTAGGCAAACGGGTCCGCGCTGCCGGTCTCGAAATAACCGGGCCGGGTGATCTGTATATGTCCCAGACGCGAATGTATCGTACCCTCTCGCATACCCCAGAAGGCCCATTCCATAAAGCCACCGACAAGCAATAGTGCAATCACCCCGAAACCGATTGTCGCCAGAATGATTATCGATCGCCTGCGGTGCCGTAACAAATTACGCAGTGCCAGGGTCATCATGATCAGTCCAGCCACTGTCCCAGCAGATTTGAGAATCGTTCAACGGCATTGTATTGCCGGAATTCCTTTTCGATCGCAGCGGCTGACTCGCGGTAACTCACATCGCACAGCAGCGTCTCTGCAGCAGCTCTGATGGCTCTTTCACTGGCACAATCTGAACGCAACCCGACACCGGCACCCGCTTTCTGGACATAGCGCATGAGTAGATACTGATCCATGTTGGTTGGAAGCCCCAGCACCGGCACACCCGCGTTCAGGGCCTGCGTAACGGTCCCGCTACCCCCGTTGCAGATGACCAGCGCCGCCCGGGCAGCAGCCTCCTCGCCGGGCAGATAATCGGAGACCCACACATTACCGGCTTGTCTGCCTAGCCGAATACGACCTGCCGTCGCAATCATAAGACTAACAGGAAGTCCTTCCATGGCCTCAACGACCTGTTCTACCTGACCGGCCCGGCCAGATGTTCCAAAACTAATGTAGACACGGGGAAGATCGTCGTTTACCGCATCCCACCATTTGGGACGCGTAGTCTGTGGTGACCAAAGTATCGGTCCGAGATAGATGTGATTCGCTGGCGGATCGTAGACCGGTATCAAGCCAGGCACATCTGCGTACAGCGTATAGTCCGCGCAGGTGTTGGCGGTCACGATATCGGGAAATTGCTCGAGCCCGTGTTCACGTCTGAGGCGGTTGATTGGCCGGGCATGCCAGCGCAGGGCCGCCGGTTGCAGGGCCTGATATATCAGGTTGCTGATGGTAACGCCAAGATATCGCACCATTGGCATATCCGGCATCGGATACCGCCCCCGGGCATTAGGGCTCCAATAGGCATTTGTAAGAAGGGCGTAGGGCACACCGGCAAGCGGTGCGCTAACAGCTAGTGACAGCCGGTAATCGCCGACCACCAAGTCGGGAGAGACTTCTTCGAACAGCTGACGGTCCTGCGCCGCATACCCGGCAAGTGTGTGATAGTCGTACAGAAGCTTGCCAGTAGCCAAAGAATCGAGGAATTGCCTGGTGGGTATGCTCTCGATGTCCCAGCGTCGGAATGTCTCTTCGCCGAAAGCAAATCCAAAACGGTCAGCGCATGCAAAGTGTACCTCGTAGCGCGTCGGATCCAGGGACCGGGCAAGCACCAGGAGCCTGGTGACATGAGCCAGGGTCACTGCTTCACAGACAAACAGAACACGCGCGGGTCGGTTCTTGGCCACCATGCGCTCACTCCGCCGGATCATAAGCCCTGTCGCGGAGCGTGGCCCCGGCAGATCAGTCTCTCTCACCCGCTTCCATGCGCGAGAAGTAATCATATTTGCGGGCCGGCACGCCGACCCAGGTTTCCCCGTCGGGAATCACTGTTCGCCGGCTGACGGTTGATTTTGCCCCGATGGTCACCCTGTTCCCGATGCGGCATCCGGGAAACACGATGGCACCTGCGCCCACGACTGTTTCATCGCCGATTTCGATTGCCTCGAGCGTGACCACACTGCCTTCAACCTTGTGGGCAGCGAGATGCGACTCATCGCCCAGCAGGACATGATGTCCCAGCTTAACCAGCCAGGGCTCGGTGATTTTCACACCCTGGCCGATCATCAGGCTCCAGTCCAGTTTGGCGCCCATCCCCCGGTAGAACAGCATGCGCAGCAGGCAATTCGCCTCGAGCAGTGAACGAAAGGGGCTGCGGAACATGATTTTCATGAGCCGGTCGAGAATGAACCAGGGGATGGCGCCACGGCTGCCCAGCAGCATGCGTCCCGAGGGCCACTGCCTGACCGAGAGACGTGCCAGGACCACTAGCAGCGCCCCGAAGATGACGCCTGTCACGGGCCAAAGCGCCAGACCCAGCAAGACCAGCCACGGCAATGCCAGGTCTTGCGCCCCCCACAACAGGTAAAACGGCCCCATAACGCTTACTGCGTAGATCAGCAATTCAAGCAGGTTCCATACCGTATCGAACGCGAACAACCCGTAATCCGGAGCGCGTTTCATTGCTATCCCCCCCCCCGCTTATCCTGAACACTCGATTTCATCGGTCGCGCCACCATCGATTGGAATCCTGATGCATCATAATCATGTCAGTTATTTTTACAACCAGATTGTCGGGTGCGTGTAGGTAGCTCTATTGCTGAATCCCTGTCCGGTAGCCAAACACACTCGATCCGGGCATTGATGAACACCGCAAATCCGCCCCTATGATTTCATATGTTATTGTTTTTATTTTATTTATTTAGTTTCAACCACCATCAGGAAAAACTGCATCACGTCGAGCGGCATTAAAATTAAGGAGCTTCCAGGCCCACACTCCCTGGCAGCAACGGGGAAGTCTGCGCGCGAATAACCCCTTACCGTCCATTTCCAGCCCTGCGCCGACCGCCATTGGCATGAATTGGGACGTATTCTCGTCAAGATTTTTTACAGAACGTGTGGTCAGCCCGCATCCCCTCTTGAATGAACATCTGTATCTTAATGAAATAAATGATTTTTATTAATGATGGCATGCTGTCTGCATACTAACAGTTGAACTCAATACCGCAGTCCATCCAGTTGCAGCCATTGGGCGGGTACTGGCAATCAACGCTATAAGGAGACACAGCAGATGAATAAAAAACTGTTTATAACCATGGGCACAGCCCTTGGGATAATGGCCGCAACCAATGTGTCGGCACAACCAACCGATCCCATCATGGTTGACTTTGACGGGACCGGAAACAATGCAAACGGGAATGGTACGGTAGAAATCGGCTCCCTCGATTGGGCCGTGGGCGCCAGCTTGGCGGATCAGGTCCTTGTTACCGATCCATTCATGGTGTATACCCATGCCGCCCTGCAGGGCGCCGCTGATATCAATGGCGACCCGGTCGGCGTCAATGGTTTGAACAGCGCTTTCGAGTGGACCTTCATACTCGGCGTCAATGAGACTGCCACGTCGTTCTCTCAATCGACTGGCGCTCTGCTTGATGATGGTGGTGATGGCGTGGGCGGCGGCAACGATGTCTATGCAATTACGCAATCCGCCAACTTTGAGGACGCCGCAAGCCAGACCAACTTCTTCATGAACATTTACTACGATGACAATATCGGCGGGGGCGGGACCAAGGCAAACTCCCTGACCGGAGAGGGATATGACGATGGCACGCTGATCCTCAGCGCGACCACACCCATCAACATGAGTGGTAACTTCACGTCTACCGTCGGTTCCTTCGTTGACGTCGACAATGACGGGGAGTTCACGCAGGGTACTGACACCCTCATCACTGACCCCAATGACCCCAACTGGGTGTTTGCATTGTTTGACCAAAATGCCAACGGCGATGACTGGTCAAGCGCCAACTTCACCTATTACAGTGTCACGGGTGAGGGCGCTACTCAACTGGACGCCGAGGTGGGTTCGCAAAACACCGATTTCTTCGTCACGCTCATCGGTTCGATCTTCTCTGATCTTCACTGGACCACCCAGAATGTCGATCCATTCCTTGAGACCAATCCGTCCAAGTGCTTCGACAGTGATGGCGCCACCTCGGCGGACACCAATGCCTCCTCGCTGTGCCTGGCCGATGGCGACATCGTGTTCGGTGAGGGTGTTGGGGGAACCTCCGAGATTAATGGCATCACGGGTTTGACTGCCGATCAGTCAGGTCAAGACATCATGTTCCAGACCGACGCCAATCAGGCCTTCCGTACTACCCAGGCAGTCCCTGAGCCGGGCATCCTGGCGCTGCTCGGTTTTGGTTTAGGCATCCTCAGCATGAGCCAGCGCCGTCGGTGCAATCGCGTCTGATCCGGTCCAAGAACTAAGGAGTCGTTATCACCGCGACAATAAGAGAAGGGGGGGGTGGATGCCCCCCCTTTTTCTCTGGAGTGAAAGTTTCGCCATCTACCTTGAACTATCAAGGACTTCGACTAAGTTAATAGTACGAGCACAAAGGTATAAAGAATTGACTGACTGCCACTCAATAATACCAGGTGGCAGGTGATTCAGCGGAGACTGCAAGTCGTGCAGCAACAGCAACAACAATGGTAAATCAATAATAGTCAGCGTTGGAGGTACAAAATGTCACACCGAATCTCGAAATCACTCTTGGCACTGGCGTTGGTTGGCATAACTGCCACCGGCTATGCCATAGAGCCCGTAACAACTGCACCAATCACTTTCGACCCCCAGGGGACGGGAGGAGCAAACGGCATATTACTCGGAGGCTTCGACTGGGCGGTCAACAGCATCCTTAACGAAGATGCCGTGCCGGCACCGGCAGATGGTCCAACGAGCTTTCAGGCGTATTTTCATAGCGCGCTTCAGGGAGCGACGGATCCGCAAGGTGACCCGACAGGCATCCCCGGTCTCAACACCGACTTCGAGATAACCTCAATCGCGGGAGTCAAGGTCAGAGCACTGGTCACCGGTGGTACCCATATCGAGACCCAGACCATCTGTCCTGACACGGATCCACCCTATACCACACTGGTATGTCCGGACCCGGTGGAGGACGTCGGGCAGAATTTCCTGCGCTTCTACATCGATGACACCATCGACAGCAACGCCCTTACCGGTGATGGCTATGCCGATGGCACCTTGATGCTTTCGGGACAACTGGTGGTCGTAAGATCCGTCGACGACGTCATGTTTGATCCAACCCCTCTCCTCGATGAATACAATGCCGATGATTGGGGAGGCACTACCACAGTAACCAGTGACGGAGCGCAGCAATTGTTCATCCTGGTTCAGGAGGTGAATCCGGATTACTTCCCCGATCTGAAACCCGGCTCGCTGGTCCATTACACCACTGAAACCGTCCTCAGCTACAAGGAGGTCAACCCTTCAAGGGCTCTGGATACGTTTGACGGGACCAGCACCGGAACCACCTCCTCGGATGTGGGCAACAT
>Ga0055480_10000753_pt1 | contig 12384 bp, 14 predicted proteins | sample Muzzi_PWB_D2_FD_57935 | JGI IMG/M metagenome (GOLD analysis project Ga0055480, IMG submission 57935) | Wetland microbial communities from San Francisco Bay, California, USA, that impact long-term carbon sequestration - Muzzi_PWB_D2 | ecosystem: Environmental > Aquatic > Marine > Wetlands ... | reverse complement strand
CCTCGGCTTGGTGGTCGCCGGCGCGGCGGGTGAGCCATACCTGGCGTATATGCAGGAGCACGTGTTCGATCCAGCGGGAATGTCCCACACCGTCGCCGAGCATCCCGATAGCCTCATCCTCTTCCGGGCGCACTTCTATACGGTGCGGGACTCCGGCGGCGGAATCGTCAACGCCCCGTACGTCGATGCCAGTCACAAGTGGGCCAGCGGCGGCATCCTTTCCACCACCGAGGACCTGGCCAGATTTGGGCAGGCGATGCTCGACGACATCCTGGTCTCGCCGGAGACGCGCCGGCTCATCTGGGCGCCGGTCACTACCACGGACGGGAAGGCGACCGGCTACGGATTGGGGTGGGGCACGAGCCGGGATGATGCCGGCCGGCTCCGCGTGTCGCACGGGGGCGGGTCGGTAGGCGGGACGGCGTATCTCATCGTCTACCCGGAGCAGCGCCTGATCGTGGCGCTGCTGGTGAACAGCGACCACTCGTTCGTCGGGGCGACGCCGCAGATCGCCAGGTGGTTTCTCGAGCCTTAGGCCGGGCGCGCCTCCGGCTCAGATCCGATCGCGTCCACCCGCCGCTGCAGCACCAGGCGCTCGAGCTTCTCCATCGGAAGCGCCAGCAACAGCTCGATCCGACGCCGGATCAAGGCAAACGCGTCGTGGAAGGCGCGCCGCCTCTCCGCGTCGCTCCCATGTACTGCCGCGGGGTCCGGCATCCCCCAGTGCGCCACCATCGGCTGGCCGGGGAAGATCGGGCAGGCTTCCCTGGCGCGGTCGCACACCGTGATGACAAGGTCCCACCGCTCAGACTCGACGTCCGCGACCGACCGCGGTGTCCGCTCCTCCCACTCGAGGCCGTTGGCTCGGAGGGTCTCGATCGCCAGGGGATTCACCCGGGCCGCGGGCTCCGACCCCGCGCTCGATACGCGGAAGCGGTCGCCTCCCATCGCAGCGAGAACCGTATGCGCCATCTGGCTGCGGGCGCTGTTCCCGGTGCACAGGAACAGTACCCGCCACCGAGAAGCGGTCATACGGGCTTCCGGGCTCGCACGAAGGCGCTCATGATGCGCCCGTCCAACTCCCGCGCCAGCTCGACACTGTTCAGGCCTGCGTCTGCCAGGAACGTGTGGGCGTCCTCGAGTGCGTAGACCTTCATCGGCTCGATCGAGGCGTCCTCGAACCCCGCACCGCGGAGCAGCGCGAGAAACTCGCCCTCCTCCAACGCCCCGGCGATGCAGCCGGCCCAGAGCTCCACGCTCCGGCGAACCCGCTCGGGGAGCGATCCCCGTACCACGATGTCCGACACCGCAAAGCGCCCGCCGGGCTTGAGGACCCGGAAGGCCTCGGCGAGCACGGTCCCCTTGTCCGCGGCCAGGTTGATGACACAGTTGGAGATGATGACGTCCACTGCGTCATCGGGGAGCGGGATGTTCTCGATGTCGCCCTTCAAGAATTCGACGTTGTCGACACCGGCAGCCGCCTGGTTCTTCCGGGCCAGCTCCAGCATCTCGTCGGTGAGATCCACTCCATAGACCTTCCCGCTGGGGCCAACCCGCTGGGCCGAGAGGAAGACGTCGATCCCGCCGCCGCTCCCGAGATCCAACACCGTCTCACCGGCACCGAGCTGAGCCAACGCGGTGGGATTGCCGCAGCCGAGGGAGGCGAGCACCGCTTCCATCGGAAGACCCTTGGTTTCCGCCTCCTCGTAGAGGTCAGCCGAGATCGGGTCGAGTTCGGCGGTGGTGGAGGCGCAGCAGCCGGTTCCACAGCAACTCCCCTGTGCGCCGGAGGCCGCTGCGCGTGCCGCCGCCCCATACCGCTCCGTCACCCTCTCCTTGATGTCTTTTGCACCCATTGATCCGCCTCCAAATATCAAAAATGGTTGATATATTTACCACGAAAGAATCCGCTGGCCTCTGCTGGATGTCCTTCTTGGCTGGGTGGTTTTTGTCGCCACGTCGTCCGACTCACCGCCGTCGAAGGGGACCGCGCGACGTGGGACGGCGCGGTGGCCCATTCCACTAGTGCACTGCCACCGGCGCCTTTCACCCCCGACAGCAACCCCCGATGTTTGGCCAGTCCGGGAATCCCTCCTCAAGCTGATTCACTAGCCCCGTGACCTCCGCCAGGGCATCGCGGTTGACCTGATAGTAGATCCAGCGCCCGTCACGGCGGTCGGTCACCATCCCGACGTCCTTGAGGACCCGGAGATGAAAGCTCAATCGCGACTGGGCCGCTCCCACCGAATCACTCAGCTCGCAAACGCAGCGCTCCCCCCCGGCCAAGAGGCTCAGGATCTTGAGCCGAGTCTCATCCGATAGTGCCCGGAAAAGCCGCTGTGCCCGCGGGATGGGATCCAGCGTGGCCGTAGTGGTCTGGGAGGCCTGAGTCTCGAGAGGGTGTGCCATGGGGTCAATGTATCAACTGAATTTGATATGTCAAGGATGAGGAGTTCGTCGGTGGTATCTGGTGTGGGTCACCTACCGGTTCGTCCGAGGTTTATTGACAATTCGAGTGTTTTCTACTATGTAGAAAATCATTCCTATCGGATGACGCCGAATGGCCAAGGGCGACAACCTGGGTGAGTTCGAGCAGCTCGTGGTGTTGGCGATCCTCCGTTGCGGCGGCCATGCCTACGGGATGGAGGTTCGCCAAGAGATCGAACGGACCACCGGCCGCGTAGCGACGATCGGGGCGGTATACGGACCCTCGAGCGATTAGAGGCGGAGAAGATGTTGGCCTCGCACCGAACGGGGAGCGGCACCGAGTCGGTGTCCGGCCATGGGCGCCGGTTCTTCACGGTCGAGCGCGCGGGACGCCAGGCGGCACCGTCTCCTTGTCGGCCGCCAGATTGATGACGGGTTGGAGACGATCACATCCACGGCGCCGTCGGGGAGCGGGATGTTCTCGATGTCGTCCCTCAGAAACTACCCACACCGGGACATATCAAGTCATTTGATGTGTCCATGAAACGGGCGCCCACTCACCTGTTGACCACGACAGGCTTTTTCTACTATGGAGAACACTCTTTCTCGGATGGGGACCGATGGCCAAGGGCGATAACCTGGGCGAGTTCGAGCTACTGGTCACATTGGCCATCCTCCGCGTCCGTGGCAGTGCCTACGGGATGGAAGTCCGCCAGGAAATCGAACGGACCACCGGCCGCGACGTGACGATCGGGGCGGTGTACGCCACGCTCGAGCGGTTGGAGGAGAAGGGATTGTTGGCTTCCCGCCGGAGGGAGACCGGCGCCAAGTTGGCGTCCGGGCAGGGCCGCCGCTTCTTCACGGTCGAGCCTGCCGGACTGGAGGCATTGGCTCGAGCGCGTGAGACGCTGACGCGGATGTGGGAGGGGGTCAATGTCCCGCTCCCCGGAGACGCCGGCCGGTGAGGCCCCCTGCGGTCGCGGTATTCCTCCTGCGACTCCTCATCCCGAGGCACCTTCGGGAGGATGTGCGGCTGGAGCTCCGGGAGGAGTATCGCCAGCTGGTCGCCACCCTCGGACCCCAGCACGCCCGACGGTGGTATTGGCGCCAGGTCCTCGGCAGCATCGCCCATTTCACTCTTCGGTTTTTCCTCACCCGGCACGCTCCCCGTCGGCCCGCGTCCGTCGAACGGAGCCCCACCATGCCCCCCGTCACTAGCGACATCCGCTACGCCCTTCGCACTCTGCGGAAGTCTCCATCGTTTGCCGTCATCGCGCTCCTGACGCTGGCCCTCGGCATCGGTGCCACCACGGCGGTGTTCAGCGTCGTGCGAGCGGTGCTCCTGAGTCCGCTCCCCTTCCGCCATCCCGAGCGCCTCGTCATGGTCGGCGGGCATGTGCCGGGTGTGGAGGGCGCGACATTGACGTCCCGATCGGCCGATCTCCGCGACTTCCGCGAGCGGGGGACGACGATCGAAGAGCTGGCGGCATCGTGGACGGTCAACGCCAACATCACCGGACTGGACCAGCCGCTCCGGGCGCAGGCCAGCCTGGTGACGGAGAACTACTTCCGCCTCCTGGGCCGGACGCCCGCCATCGGGCGCGATTTCCGCGACGACGACGCCCAGGGGGACATCGGCTATGTCGTCCTCCTGAGCCACGAGGCATGGCAGCGATACTTCAGTGGTGATCCGAATATCGTTGGGCGATCGATTCGGCTCGACGATGATCCCATGACGATCATCGGCGTCATGCCGCCGGACGTGGGGCAGCCGGGCGAGTCGCCGACGAGCCCGGTGGAGATGTGGGTGCCGATCGACTTCGACCCCAACACCCGGTTCGACTTCCTGAATTTTCGCCCGCTCGAGATCATCGGCCGTCTGTCTCCCCGCGCATCCCTGGCCGCGAGCCAGGCGGAGTTCAAGACCATCGGCGAGGCGCTGCAGGAGGAGTTCCCCCAGGCGTACCCGGCGGAGGGGTGGACCCTCTCCGTCGTGCCGCTCCTGGACCGCGTGGTAGGGAGCGCCCGGATTGCACTCCTGGTGGTATTCGGCAGCGCGGGCCTCCTCCTCCTCATCGCCTGTACCAACGTCGCCAACCTGATGCTGGCGCGGGGGAGCGTCCGCTCCCGCGAGATCGCCATCCGCACGGCCCTCGGCGGGGGACGTAGCGTGATTGCCCGCCAGTTCCTTGCCGAGAGTATCGTGTTGGGCCTCGCCGGCGGGGTGCTTGGGCTCGGGATCGCGGTGGCGGGGACGGCCGGGATCCGGCGCCTGGCCCAGGCGTACGTCCCGCGGTTGGAAACGGTCCAGGTAGACGGGTGGGTGCTTCTCTTCGCTCTCGTCGTGTCGATCGGGGCGAGCCTCCTGTTCGGCCTCATCCCGGCGCTCCGCTTCTCCAAGGCCGATCCACACACCCTCCTCAAGGAAGGCACACCGGGGTCGGGTGCCCGACGGTCGGCGCTTCGCCGCGGGCTGGTCGTCGTCGAGGTGGCGGTGTCGTTCGTGCTCCTGGCCGGGTCCGGCCTTCTCCTCAAGAGCTTCGACCGGTTGATGTCCGTCGACCCCGGGTTCGTGGCCGACTCGGTCATGACCTTCAAGACCTATCTCCCGTGGCCCAACACCCCCCAGGAAGGACGCTACTTCCAGGCGATCAACCGGGTCCGATTCTACGAGGAGGTGTTGCGCCGGCTGGAGGCCCTTCCCTCGATTCGCGCCGCCGGCCTCGCCAACCAACTGCCGCTTCGCGGGCAGAACTCGGTGGGCCTCCAGGTCGAGGGGATGGATGTCGATCCCACCGCACCGCCGGTGACCGCGGAGTTCCGGACGGTGAGCCCTGACTACTTCGACATCATGGGCATCACCGTGGTGCGGGGGCACGGCTTCGAAAGCGGCGATACCTTCAACACCCCGCCGAGCATCGTCGTCGATCTGGCGTTTGCCGATCGCTACTTCGCCGGGCAGGATCCGTTGCAGAAGCGGGTCCGTATCGGAACCAATCCGCAGAACCCGATGCGGAAGATCATCGGTGTCGTCGGGAATGTCCGACACCGCGGCTTGGACGCGGTGCCGCAGCCGACGATGTACGCCAACTACCACCAGTTCGGCGCGGGCATCGACGTGACGTTTGCTGTGCGTCCCTCGGGCCCGTTCGAGGGCGTGGCGCGCGCGGCCACCGAGGCGATCCACAGCGTCGATCCCGAGCTGCCGATCTATGCCGCCGAGCCGATGGTCCAGATCGTGGCGGACACCGTCGCGTTTCGTCGGCTCCTGACCCTCCTGATCATCATCTTTGGCGGCGCGGCGTTGGCGCTCGCGGGGATCGGGATGTATGGGGTGCAGTCGTTCGCGGTAGCGCAGCGGACCCGCGAGATCGGCATTCGGATGGCGCTGGGCGCGGCCGCGAGGAGCGTCATGGGGATGGTTCTTCGGGAGGGGCTTGCCGTCGCCGCCCTCGGTGCCGTGGTCGGGGCGCTCGCGGCCGCGCTCCTCTCGGGTACCGTGTCGACACTTCTCTTCCAGGTAGACCGGTTGGATCCGCTGGTGTTCGGCGCCGTCGCGCTGGTGGCGATGGTGATCACCGCCGGGGCGACCATCGTCCCCGCTCGCCGCGCGACGCGAGTGGATCCCGTGATCACCATGCGAACCGAGTAGCCGCGGGTCGCGCGAGCCGCTCGAGCGCCCCCCGATCAAGGGATAGGACGCGTCGTGGGTTTCGCGTGTGTCGGATTGCCGCGGCGCGGTACCGTTCTCCTCCGGACCATCCACAGACCGCAGGCGTCAGGGTTCGTGGCGAGGAATCGGACGCAGGTCCGGCTCGACGAATCGGGTGCGCGCCTCCGGCGAGAAGAGCATGCCGGCGGAGTAGTGCGTCAGCATGATCGTGCTGTCCAGCAGGATCGGATTGGCGTCGATGAACGCATCGGCGGACGCCGCGGGGGTGGACGACTCCATGAAGTGGCGCACGGCGAGAATCCAAGCGGCGGTCATTGTCTCGTGGAACTTGGAGACAGGGATGCCGTGGTGGCGGAGGAACGCGAGCAGCGCGCTCCGCATTCGCGCAAGTGCCGCCTGCTCATCGTGCTCGACGAGGTAGACGTACGCCAGGCGGATATGGGCCCGGTGGCCGAACCGGTCGGGTGGCCAGCGGCAGGCCTCGAATTCGGCGAGGAAGCGCCTGTCACCAGTGGAGCATCCGTGGGTCAGAAGGGCCTCCATCGTGGGAGCCATTCGAGGTTCCGGCCATGCCTCGGCGCGATGCGCTGGCTCACCAGCCCAAGTGCTTCAGGCCACCGGACGACGGGCGACGAACCACGCGATCGACTGACCGATCGACCTGGACCTCACGGCTTGGAAGCCGGCCGCAACCAGGGCCTGCCCGAAGCCAGCCGCATCGAACCGGTCGGTCTGCGGATGGGCCAGGAAGTTGCGCGTCCGTCGGAGCAGAGGTTGGAGAATCTCCTCGCCATAGAAGACCCCACCAGGCTTCAAGACCCGATGGATCTCGCCGATCCCGAGGCCCCAGTTCGGGACGTGGTGAAGCACGCCGAAGTCAAAGACGGCGTCGTACACCGCGTCGGACGCGGGGACCATGGCTGTGTCGCCAACCCAGCAATGGGCGCGCGCGCCACCGTGTGCGTGCCGGGACCGCGCCCGCGCGATCATCCGCCGGTCCCGATCAAAGCCGTGCACCGCTGCCGCGGCGAACACGTCCACGATGATCTCGGCTCCGACCCCACCACCGCACCCGATCTCGAGAGCGACCCCTCCTGGGACCGGCCCCCCCAGTCGAAGGAGTTGTCGCGCCTCGACGTAGCGTTGAAGGGCCGCACGGAGAGGGTTGTTCATCAGGGCGAACTCCACGCGGTTCAGGAGCACGGGCCTCCCCGCGTCGGGGGCAGCCTCCTCAGGCCCGAGCCGGATGGGCGAGGTGGACAAACGAGCATTCGCCGCGGCCGTGATTGGCAAAGTGGTGTTCCACGGCCCCCGAGTAGGTCAGCGTATCTCCGACGCGTACCGCATAGACCTCGTCGCCGACCGTCGCCGTCAGCCGTCCTCTCACGACGGTCACCTGTTCCTGGAGGCGCGGATCGCGGTGAACGAACGGTCCGGCCTCGGCGCCCGGCGGAAGGCGATACCAGGTCACTTCTGCCACCGACGGCGGGAGGTTGCGCGACAGGAGGACCCGGTGAACCCCGGTCTCCGGATCGACAGCCCCGGACGCCTCTTCTTGCCGAAGGACGCCCTGAACGGCCGGGGCGGGGCCGTCGAGGAGATCGGACAAATGGCAGGCGAGGCCCTCGGCGATGCGAAGCGCGATCGGGAGCGTGGGGACGCGCTCCCCTCGCTCGACCTGAGACAGCATCGGCACACTGACCCCGCTCGCGGCCGCCAGCGCCTGCAGGGTCAAGTGGCGACTGGTCCGGCGCGCCCGAACGCGTTCTCCAAAGGTGAGGGGCATCTTTGCCGTGCCTCGTCGGTCGTATACGGGGGCCGTCATTGGCTCCTCCTCCAATTTGCCCAAACCCCGTGCTGCCGCCAGCCATCGGCGGCCGGTTCCCACCCACCGGACTCAGAGCTCGATCTCGAGATGGAAGGTCACCCCCCAACCTTCCGCGGCCGCGGTCAGGCCGAGAGGAATGCCCACCGCCACGACCACACCCTCCGCCCGGCGGCCTCCCGGGCGCCACGCGAGGCCCGGGACCACGGTCGCGGCCGCGGGTGTTCCCACGCGTCCACGGCCGCTGATCGCCAGGATCAAGGCGGGATGGATCGGCCGCTCGACTGCCACGTTGAGCCACGCCGCCTCGATCTCCTCGAGGCCTTCCAACGCGATGCCGACCTCGACATGGCCGCGAATCCGTGCGGCCGGCCACGGCCGGGTCGCGACCAGCGAGGCCTCTATGCCCCACCCAGACCCGTTCGCCGCCGCAGGCCCACGCCGCGGGGTAACCTCGACACCCAGGGACGCCGCAAGGAGGGCTGGGGAGGCGTCGTGGATAGTCCACTTCCCTTCCAGTTCGAGGAGATCCTCCCGGACGGACTCGGAGCCATGGGCGGATCGCCGGGTTGCCACTCCCAGCTCGACCTGGCCGGCCTGGGACACTCCATAGGTGACCTCCCCCCGCACCTCATTCCAGCGGGCGTCCCGGGAGGCCCCATGCGCCAGGACCAAATCCACCTCCACCTCACCCGCGTCGACCGTGTACGCCGTGTTCATTCCCAATTGCTCCAGCCCTTCCGGACGAGAGCAGTCCCCGGCGCTCGCTCCGCTTAGGGGTCGGGCGCAGTGGGCGGCGAGGGAAGCCGGGAGGGGCTGGGCGTGGCTCTCGGCCGCTGCCGCCCGCCCCAGGACGGACAATGCCATGCACATGACCGCCCATCGGTGCCGCGTTGGAGATCTCACGCTGGACAGGTCCCTTCAATGAGATTATGCTATAGCATAATCATAGCTATTCTATAGCACAAGTCTCTTTGGACCCTTGCCCGATCGGAGGTCTCCAATGCCTCTCGACTCATGGCTCGGCGTAACCGGGACGATCGCCCTCGTGGTCCTGGCTCCGGGACCCAGCGTGACCCTCGTCTGGGTTCAGCGGGCCCGACACGGGCCGCGGGCGACGTGGCCGACCATCGCCGGGGACCTGACCGCGAACATGCTGCAGCTCGCCGTCGCCTGGCTTGGCGTTGCCCGTCTCCTGGCCGTCGGCGTCGCGGGGAGGGTCCTCGGATCGGCGGGGGTGGCCTACCTCTGCTACCTGGCCGTTCGCCAACTGTGGCCGGTCGCCGGCGCGGCCACGGCGGTCGCGGCCTCGTCACCACCCGCCTCCGCGATTCACTCGCGCGCCTTCTTTGCGCGGGGATTCATGGTCTCGGCTGCGAATCCCAAGGCCATCGTGTTCTTTATGGGTCTCCTCGCGCCGACGATCGCCGAGGCCAGAGGAAGCCTCGTCAGCCTCGCCATCCTTGCGGGCACCTTCGCCGCCATGGATGGGAGTGCCCTCGTGCTGTACGCCTACGGCGGGGGGCGGATGCGGGCGTGGCTGGCGCGCCAGGGGCGGCTCGTCTGGGAGCGGCGCATCGCCGGTGCACTCCTCCTTGCCGCCGCGATGATGCTGGCGACTAGGATCTGAGCCGTGCCCTCTCTCTGTGGACGGGTGTGTTCCGCGGCCGGGGGGGGTCGGAGACACCGGCACCGCCTGTCTCCCTCTGGATGCAGCCACTAGTATCTTTCAGCCATGGATGCGCTCTCGGATCTCCTGCGCACTGTCCGTCTCGACGGCGCGTTCTTCTACGCGGTCGAGGCGTCGGAGCCCTGGAGCGTCGAGGCGCTCCCGGCCGCCGAGCTGACGCCTCGGATCCTCCCGGCGGCGGAGCACTTGATCTCGTATCACATCCTGACGGAGGGCCGTTGCTACGCGGGTCTGGTTGGTGAGGAGCAAGTCGAGCTCGGCCCCGGTGACGTCATCGTGTTCCCCCACGGTGATGCTCACATAATGTCGAGCGGACGGGGGGTACGGATCGGTCCGGATGTGTACTCCAATGTCCCCGCCCGATATCCCGAGACCGTCGTCCTCGGCGACGGAGGGGAGGACGTCACGTCGTTCGTCTGCGGATTCCTCGGGTGCGATCGCCGTCCCTTCAACCCCTTGTTGGCCTCGCTCCCACGCCGGATGCACATGCCGGGGATGTCCAACACCGGCCTGGGCAACTACACTCGCCAGTTGGCCGAGGAATCGGGTCGCGGCGGGGCCGGGGCCGACTGCGCCCTCACACGCTTGGCCGAGCTGATGTTCATCGAGGTCTTGCGTCGGTATCTGGACGAACTGCCGCCGGGGCAGACTGGTTGGCTGGCCGGGCTTCGCGACGAGGTCGTCGGTCGGGTGTTGGCGCTACTCCATTCCCAGCCCGGGCACCCTTGGACCCTCACGGAGCTGGCGCGGGAAGCCGCGTCTTCGCGGTCCAGCCTCGCCAAGCGATTCGCCCTCCTCGTCGGGCAGCCGCCGATCCAGTACCTGGCCCAGTGGCGCATGCAGGTCGCAGCAACCCTCCTGATTGAGAGCGGAGCCAAGGTCGCGGCGATCGGTGCGAAGGTCGGGTACGATTCCGAAGCCGCATTCAGTCGTGCCTTCAAGAAGGCGACCGGGTTGGCCCCCGGCGCCTGGCGCGAGAAGCGCACCACCGCTCGGCCGTAGGCCCCCTCCCGGCCCGATTGAGACGATCGGGCATGTCCGCTGGACGCTCGCACATACAGAGAGGAACATCGAGCAGGAAGTCGGGACGACCAGTCATTGGTCGAATGCCCGCGCACGTGCACTATTGGGTTCGCGTGCCACGAGGGTGCACACGATCCCTGTTCAGAGAGGCTGGTATGCCATCCGACACCATTCGCTGCGTAAGCGGCCCTGGCACCCACGGGGACCTCCGTATCCGGACCGAAGATCCCCTGACCACGCGTGCGCGGACCGTGTGGACCGCCGGCGATTTTCTCCAAATCGCCCGCAGCTTTGAAGTGGGCGCCCAGGACTTCGTTGCCCGACTGTCGTTCCGTCCGGAGGAGGCGGTGCTCGACGTTGCGTGCGGCACCGGCAACCTCGCCATCCCGGCGGCCCGTGCCGGTGCCAGTGTCACCGGCATCGACATCGCCCCGAACCTGATCGAGGAAGCTCGCCTCGAGGCGCAAGCGGCCAACTGCGCCATTCGGTTCGAGGTGGGCAACGCGGAGACCCTACCCTATGGGACGGGGCAGTTCGACACAACGATGACAATGTTCGGGGCAATGTTCGCCTTTCGCCCCGAACGCGTCGCGGCGGAGCTGGTCCGGGTCACTCGATCGGGCGGGCGCGTGGCCATGGCCAATTGGACACCGCAGAGCGTGATCGGTGACATGCTGCGGGCCCACACCGCGGTGGTGCCCTCGCCGCGCGAGCTCCCGAGCCCGCTGGCGTGGGGCGATGAAGACACGGTGAGGGCGCGCTTCGGCGGACAGGTGGATGCGTTGACCTGCACGAAGCGCATGCTGGAGCTTCGCTTCCCCTTCCCGGCGGCGGAGGTGACCGAGCTGTTCGCCGTGTATTACGGCCCCACGGTCACGACCCTCCGCGCCGCCGACTCTGAAGGCGGGCGCCGCCTTCGCACGACCCTGACCTCTCTCTTTCAGGAACACAACCAGGCCACCGACGGCACGACCACGATTGTCAGCGAGTATCTCGACGTTCAGGCGCGAGTCGCCTGACAACCATTCCACACCGGACAGGAGTAACACATGAGCCAGCGTACCAACGCCCTTGCCGATCGTCTCGAAGCGGGGGCCCGCGCTCTCGCAGATTTTGCCGAATCACTCACGGACGCGGAGTGGCAGACCCGGGTCCCCGGGGACGACCGTAAGGTGGGCGTCATCGTGCATCACGTGGCCAGCATGTACCCGCTGGAGATCCAGTTGGCCCACGTACTCGCCAGTGGCAAGCCGGTGGCGGGTGTGACCTGGGACGACGTCCATGCCATGAATGCCAAACACGCCATGGAGTACGACGGCGTCAGGCAGGAGGAGGCGCTGGACCTCCTCCGACGGAACAGTGCGGCCGCGGCCGACGCCATCCGCGCCCTGAGCGACGAGCAGCTCGACAGCGCCGCCCCGCTCTCGCTCAACGCGGACGCTCCGCTGACGTGCCAGTTCATGTTGGAGGATCACGCGGTCCGGCACAGCTATCACCACCTGGCGCGGCTCCGAGGGGCCGTGAGATCACCGGAGACCGTGGCCGTAGCAGGGTAACCTCCGTGGTGCGGGTCGAGCGCACACCGGTGGAGATCGCCGCCAGCGTTCGGCCCTCGCCCTGAGGTGGCGAATCGGACGGTCCCTCGAATTCGAGGCCCCCCCGTTTCAAGGGATGGATTCAACTGACCGGTCGGGCATGACCCGAATCGCGCGGTTGGGTACGTTTGGGCCCCCGGCGCACGACCCC
>Ga0055480_10000749_pt1 | contig 12387 bp, 9 predicted proteins | sample Muzzi_PWB_D2_FD_57935 | JGI IMG/M metagenome (GOLD analysis project Ga0055480, IMG submission 57935) | Wetland microbial communities from San Francisco Bay, California, USA, that impact long-term carbon sequestration - Muzzi_PWB_D2 | ecosystem: Environmental > Aquatic > Marine > Wetlands ... | reverse complement strand
GTGCGAGACCCCTGGAAAGCGCAGGAGGTCGGCCAACGACTGGAAGACGCCCTCGGCTATCCGTATCGAAGCCTCGATTGGCAGCGGCAGAACTCGGCCTTGTTCAGCGCGCTCAAGCTCGAGAAACTCATGATGGGGCTGATCATCTTCTTCATCATGATCGTGGCCGCCTCCAACATCGTCGGCACGCTTACCATGATCGTGTCCGAGAAGACCCGGGAGATCGGGATCCTCCGCGCCATGGGGTTCACCGGACAGGCCATCGGCCGGGTATTCCTCGCCCAAGGGGCCATCGTGGGCGGCATCGGCATCGCGCTCGGGCTGGTCGGCGGGATGTCGGTGGCCTTGGCAGTGGACCGCTGGCACTGGATCAAGATCGACCCCGAGGTGTACCTCATCGATCATCTGCCGGTGACGATCCAGGCGCTGGACGTGACCGTGGTCGTCGTGGCGTCCCTCCTCCTGGCGATTCTCGCGACGCTCTACCCCTCGCGTCGGGCCACCGCGCTCACGCCTGTCGAAGCGATCCGGCACGAATGACCGACGTCCTCGAATGTGCCGGCCTCCGGAAGGTCTTCATGGGAGGCGATGGCCGGCCGATCGAGGTCCTGAATGGCCTCGACCTGGCGGTCGCCCGAGGCGAATTCGTCGCCGTAGTCGGGGAGAGCGGCTCGGGGAAGAGCACGCTGCTCCATCTCCTGGGCGCGCTCGACGAGCCGACGAGTGGCATCGTCAGCCTGGCCGGCACGCCGTACGCCACCCGCACCCCGGCCGACCTGGCCCGGGTGCGGAATGAGCAGATCGGGTTCGTCTTTCAGTTCCACCACCTCCTGCGCGAGTTCTCGGCGGTGGAGAACGTCATGATGCCGCTCCTCATCGGCGGGGTGCCGGACACGGCCGCCGATACCAAGGCCCGGAGCCTCCTGGACCGCGTCGGCCTCAGCGAGCGACTTCACCATCGCCCCTCCCAGCTTTCCGGCGGGGAGCAGCAGCGCGTCGCCCTGGCCCGGGCGTTGGCCCGCGACCCCATCCTCCTCCTGGCGGACGAGCCGTCGGGGAGCCTGGACCACCACAACAGCGAGCGGCTCCACGATCTCCTCGCCGGCCTGGCGCGGGACTTCGAGACGGCGCTGGTCGTGGTGACGCACGAACGGTCCCTCGCCGCGCGCGCGGACCGGATCCTGGGGCTCAACGACGGCGCCCTGTCACCGGTGGCGGGGGTGGAGGCGATGCCCTGATGGAGTGCCAACAATGCGGTGAACGCGACGCGGTGGTGCACCTGACCCAGATCGTGGACAACAACGTCACGACCGTCCATCTGTGCGAACAGTGCGCCGCCGAGAAGGGGATCGAGAGCGCCTCACCGATCAACAAGAGCCCCCTGGGCGATTTCCTGGCGCAACTGGGGAAGGGCGTCGGCGCCGGCGTACCCGCCGACACTCCCCATATGTCCTGCGCCGGGTGCGGGATGACTCTGCAAGACTTTCGCGACCTGGGGCGCCTGGGCTGCGCCGAATGCTACCGGAGCTTCGAGGCGCCGCTGCGGGAGCTCATGCGCCGGCTCCATGGATCCACCACCCATCTGGGCGAGCGATATGCACCCCCCGGGGCACCGGCCGAGGAGGCGGGCGACCGGGTGGAGGAGTTGCGGGAACGGCTCCGGCGGGCCATCGAGAACGAGAACTTCGAATTGGCGGCCAGCCTGCGGGACCGGCTGCGGGAGCTAGAATGATCGACCTGAGCCTCCTGAGCGACGGGGGGATGGCATGGCTGGACGCCTCCGGGCCGTTGAGCCACCTCGTCCTCTCGACCCGAATCCGCCTGGCCCGGAACCTGCGCGATCACATCTTCGGGGTGCAGAATACCCCCGAGGAGCGGGAAGCCATCCTGTCCGAGGCGGAAGGGGCGGCCCGGAAGACCGTCGGGCTGGGGCAGGCGATGACCATCCGCCTGGATCGGCTGGAGCCGACCGACCGGCAGCTGCTTCACGAGCGGCACCTGGTGAGCAAGGAGTTGGCGGGGTTGGAGGGGTCGGGGACTGTGCGCTCGGGCTCGGCGTTGCTCGTCCAAGACCGGGTAGGGGTGATGTTGAACGAGGAGGATCATCTGCGGCTCCAGGGGCTGCATTCGGGGTTCTCCCTGGAGGCGGTCTACGAGGAGGTCGATCGGCTGGACTCCGAACTGGGACAACGACTTGCGTTCGCTTTTCACCCCGAGTTTGGTTACCTTACCTCGTGCCCGACCAACGTCGGAACGGGGCTGCGCGCGTCGGTCTTGATCCACTTGCCGGGCTTGGTATTGACCAAGGAAATCGCCAAGGTCTTACAGAGTCTGTCGCAAGTTGGCCTGACGTTTCGGGGACTGTACGGTGAGGGGAGTGAGGTCGTCGGCAACTTCTTCCAGTTGTCCAACCAGCGGACCCTCGCCAAGAGTGAATTCGACCTGATCGATCACCTGGGTCGGATGGTCCGACAGGTAGTCGATTACGAAGAACAGGCGCGGCAGGTGCTGTTGCGGGACGCGCCCGCGATCATCGAGGACAAGGTGTGGCGGGCGTACGGGCTGCTGCGCTATGCGCGGTCGCTCTCGTTTGACGAGGCGATGAACTTGTTGAGTGGCGTGCGGATGGGGGTCGGGATGGGGCTGATTCCAAACGTGCGTCTCTACACGTTGAACAAGCTCCTCATCCACACCCAACCGGCGCACCTCCTCGCGGCCGCCGACGGGACCTCCCGAAGCGCGGCCGAACTGGGCCTCCAGCGGGGCAGCTACGTGCGTGCCCTCCTGGAGGCCGACGAAGACCGGGCGGCTTGAGCAGTGACGGCCGCCACCTCGGTGGAGCGAAGGAACGATGAACGGCTACAACTTTACGGATCGTGTTCGGAAGGTGCTGCAGATGGCGCGGGAAGAGGCCGCGCGTCTTCACCACGAGTACGTCGGGACCGAGCACATTCTTCTCGGACTCATTCGCGAGGGCGAGGGCGTCGCTGCCGCAGTCCTGACCAATCTCAGCGTTGACCTCGACGAGATCCAACAGAAGATCGAGGAAACGGTCAAGAAGGGGAAGGCCGCGGCGGCCTCCGGACCGGACCTCCCCTATACCTCACGCGCCAAGAAGGTCCTCGAGCTGGCCATGACCGAGGCGCGGGAACTCAACCACTCGTACGTCGGCACAGAGCATCTCCTCCTGGGTCTCCTCCGGGAAGAGAAGGGCATCGCCGCGCAGGTCCTCAACGACGCCGGCGTCACCCTGGAGCAGTCGCGGGCCGAGACGCTCCGGCTCCTCGGCAGCGACATGCCGCAAACGGCCACCGCGGGCGCGGCGCCAAGCGCTGCGGCGCCCAAGACCGAGAAGAAGTCCAAGACCCCGGCGCTCGACCACTTCTGTCGCGATCTGACCCAGCTCGGTGCCGACGGCCAGCTGGACCCGACGATCGGACGGGCCAAGGAGATCGAGCGGGTCATGGAGATCTTGGCCCGGCGTAAGAAGAACAACCCGGTCCTGATCGGGGAGCCGGGCGTGGGAAAGACCGCGATTGTCGAGGGACTGGCGCTCCTGATCGCCAACGGACTCTGCCCCGACGTCCTCCGGGACCATCGGGTCCTCTCGCTCGACATGGCGGCGGTCATCGCCGGCACCAAATATCGTGGGCAGTTCGAGGAGCGGCTCAAGGCCGTCATGAACGAGATCGCCCAGAACCGCAACGTGATCCTGTTCATCGACGAACTCCACACCCTGGTCGGCGCCGGCGCGGCGGAGGGGGCGATCGACGCCTCCAACATGCTCAAGCCCGCCCTGGCGCGCGGGGAACTCCAGTGCGTCGGCGCCTCGACCCTGAACGAGTACCGCAAGTACATCGAGAAGGATGGGGCCCTGGAGCGGCGCTTCCAGACGGTGGTGGTCGAGCCTCCGACCATCGAGGAGACGATCGAGATTCTCCTTGGGCTCCGGAAGAAGTACGAGGAGCATCACCGCGTCACCATCCCGGATGAGACCCTCGACGCCGCGGCGCGGCTGTCGGAGCGCTACATCACCGACCGGTTCCTTCCGGACAAGGCGATCGACGTGATCGACGAGGCCGGCGCGCGGGCCCGGTTGGCGTCCCAAGCACCGCCGCCGGAGGTGTCCTCCCTCAAGGCGGACTTGGAGAAGGTCAACCAGGAGAAGGAAGCCGCCGTCCGCGATCAAAATTTCGAGAAGGCGGCCTCTCTCCGAGACCGGGAGCGCGACCTCCAAAACCAGATCCGCCAGCGGCAGGAGGACTGGGAGAAGGAGCGACAGACCCGCCGGCCCGTCATCGACGAGGAGGCCATCGCCTTCATCGTCTCCCGCTGGACCGGGATTCCGGTCACCCGCCTCCAGGAGGCGGAGGCCTCCCGTCTGCTCCGGATGGAAGACGAGATCCACACATCGGTCGTGGGGCAGGACGAGGCCATCAAGGCGGTGGCCCGCGCCATCCGGCGGTCCCGGGCGGGGCTCAAGGACCCCGACCGGCCGATCGGTTCGTTCATTTTCTGCGGGCCCACCGGGGTGGGGAAGACGGAGCTGGCGCGCGCCTTGGCCAAGTTCTTGTTCGCCGACGCGGCCTCCCTGATCCGGGTGGATATGTCGGAATACATGGAGAAGTTCTCGGTGTCTCGACTGATCGGTGCCCCTCCGGGCTACGTCGGGTACGAGGACTCCGGATCGTTGACCAAGGCCGTCCGGCGGAAGCCGTATTCGGTGGTGCTGCTCGACGAGATCGAAAAGGCCCACCCGGACGTATTCAATATCCTCCTGCAGGTGCTGGACGAAGGGCATCTGACGGACAACTACGGCCGGATCATCGACTTCAAGAATACCGTCGTGATCATGACGTCCAACGTCGGCGCCCGGGACATCATGTCGGGCAAGAGCCTCGGCTTCCATAGCGAGGAGGCCGGCCAGTCGTTCCAGATCATGGCCGACAAGATCCGCGACGAACTGGACCGCGTCTTCAACCCCGAGTTCCTCAACCGGCTGGACGACATCATCGTGTTCCACCCGCTCACCAAGGACCATATCGCCGAGATCGTCACCATCCTCCTCAAGGAGGTCCAACGGCGCCTGGGCGACGAGGTCCGCCTGACCCCAGCAGCCATCGAGTTTTTGGTGGAGCAGGGGTACGACCAGAGCTACGGGGCACGTCCGCTCAAGCGGACCATCCAACGGTTCATCGAAGACCCGCTCAGCGAGAAGATTCTGGTCGGCGAGTTTGGCCGCGGCGACGAGATCGAAGTCGACCTCGCGCCCGACGGCGATCGCCTCGCCTTCCGGACGCTCACCGGGACGGAAGCCCGATAACCCGCAGGCGGGCCGCACCCGCGGCCCGCCGCTTCCCCCTCTCCCGCGTATTCATGAAGTATGTCCTCCGCTCGAGCCTGGCCCTCGCCCTCCTGATCGGCCCCGCCACCGCGTCCGCCCAGGAGGTGCCGACCCTCTCGGTGGACAGCATCGCCGTCGAGGGAAACTCCCGCCTGACCGCGGCCCAGATCACCGGCACCGCGGCGCTCGTCCTCGGCCAACCCGTCAACTACCGGGACATCCAGCGGGCCATCGTCAACCTGGTCCAGACCGGGCAATTCGATGACGTCTACGTGGAGCAACGGGAGGTGGGCGGGAAGTTGGTGCTCGCCTTCGTCGTCCGCGAGCGGCCCATCCTCGAGAGCCTCACGATCAGCGGCAACGAGCGCCTCCGCACGCGGACCCTCCGAGAACGGATCCACGTCCGGGAGGGCCGCCCGATTGATCGTGCCGGTCTGACCCAAGCGATCGCCTCCATCGACTCGCTCTACATCGACCGCGGCTATTACACCGCGCGAGTGGAGAAGGAGGAGACGATGGTGGGCCCCGCCTCGATCCGCGTCGTCCTGCGGGTCCGAGAGGGCGAGCGGGTCGCCATCAGCCAGGTCATCGTCGACGGTAACGAACGGTTCTCGGACAAGGACATCGTCAAGAAGATGTCCACCCGGCCCGAGGGGTTCTGGTGGTTCCAGCGGGGGGAGTTTGACGAGCTCAAGCTGGAGCGGGACATCCGCGAGCGACTCCCCCGGTTCTATGCCAACAATGGGATGGTCGACTTCCGAGTCGTGAGCGATACCCTCGTGCCCGACCGTGGGACCGGGAAGGCCGTGCTGTCCCTCACCGTCGAGGAGGGGGAGACCTACAACGTTGGCACCATCGCCATCAGCGGCAACCGGCGGTTCTCGGCGGCGGAGGTCGCCCGCTATTTCCCGTTTGGCGGCGTTGAGGCGCTGGGCTCTCCGGAGCGGGCACCTCCCGAGGCGGATGTCCCCTTCGACCGGTCGGCGTGGGATGAGGCGACGGAGAACCTCCGGACCTTGTACGCCAACAACGGCTACATCTACGCTCAAGTCACGCCCATCGAGACTCGGCGGGAGACCCCCACCGGGCCCAAGCTGGACCTCCGATGGAACATCCAGGAGGGCTCGCCGGCTACCATCAACAAGATCATCATCGTGGGGAACGACGTGACCCACGAGGGAGTCATCCGGAGCGCCATTACCATGGTGCCGGGGCAGCTGTTCAGCCGGGACGCGCTGATCAACTCCTACCGGAGCATCGAGAACCTGGGATTCTTCCAGACCCCGTCACCGCCACCCGACGTGCAACCGATCAACGGGCGGGGGCCCGATGTGGATGTCATCTTCCGGGTAGAGGAGCGGCGCACGGGGAACATCAACTTCGGCGCCTCGCTGGGGCAGGGGATCGGCCTGGGCGGATTCCTCGGCCTGGAGGAGCCCAACCTCTTCGGTCGAGGGAAGCGGGGCAGGCTCCAATGGCAGTTCGGCCGAAACATCAATGACTTCACCTTGAGCTACACCGATCCGGCCATCCGGGAGAGCCGGATCTCGGGAACGATCACGCTGTTCGACTCCCGGGCCCGGTATACGATTTCCGACCTTGGCCGGCGCCAGGCAACCGGTGGGAGCCTCCAGGTCGGGTTTCCGTTCCTCGGCTCGCGGTACACCCGGATCTTCGCCTCGTACGGCCTCCAGCGGATCAAGTTCACCGAGGGGTCGCAGGACTTGCGCGCGCGCTTCTCCTGCGCACGCTGCACGCGGTCCACGCTCGGCCTCAGCATCGTGCGGGATACCCGGATCGGACTCCCGTTCCCCGTCGGCGGAATGCAGGTCACCGGTCGGTTTGAGCTCAACGGGGGTCTCCTCGGGGGAACGGGCGACTACCGGAAGGCGGAGTTCGAGGGGCGCTGGTACGCGCCCGTCGGCCTCCTGGGCGGGAATGGCGACTTCGGAGGCGGTGTGGCACTGGTCCTGGGCCTCACGGCCCGGTCGGGCTTCATCTTCGGCGACGCGGGACCGTTCTTCACCGAACTGTACTCGATGGGCGGGACGCAGTTCGGCACGCCCCTCCGGGGGTACGAGGAGTTCTCGATTACGCCCAACGGGTTCGACCCGCTGGCGGGCGGGTCCCGCGCCAACCCCGACGCTTTCGGCGAGTCGTACGCCTCGTTTACGGCGGAATTCGGAGCGCGGATCAGCCAGTCCTTGTACCTGAACACATTCCTCGATGCCGGCAACGTCTACCGGACGCCGGCGCAATGGAATCCGACGTCCCTCTTCCGGGGGGCGGGGGTCGGGGCCTCCCTGTTGTCCCCCCTTGGACCCATCGGGATCGATCTCGCGTATGGATTTGATCGGGTCGATCGGTTCGGCGCCCCGGACCCGGGCTGGAAGATTCACTTCAAGCTGGGCAATTTCTTCTGATCTTCGGACTGATTCTTCACTCGGATGGAGTTACGCATGATGCGCTTGGTTCGTGATTTGTGCAGGGTAACCGCGCTGCTCGCCGTCGCCGCGGGGGTCCCTGGATCTCTGGCGGCGCAGGTGGGCCTCAAGATCGGGTATGTCGACAGCCGCGCGGTCCTGCAGGCGACTCCGGGGTATGCGGCGGCGGATTCTCAGTTCAGCAAGGAGCTGGAATCCTACCGGAACGAGGTGCAACGGTTGCAGGCGAGTCTCGATTCGGCCGCGCGTGAGTTCGAGCAGAGCTCCCTGGTGCTGACCCCCTCGGCTCGCGAGGCCAAGCGCAAGGAGCTGGTCAACCAGCAAGGGGTACTGGAGAAGCGCGCTTCCGACCTGGACCAACGAGCATCCAACCGCCAGCGCGAGTTGCTAGACCCGATCGAACGCCGGGTCAATGCGGCCATCGAGGCGGTGCGAGCCGCGGGGAACTACGCCATGATCTTCGATGTGGGGAGTGCCTCCAATTCGATCGTCGCCGCCGACAAATCCCTCGACCTCACCCAGCTGGTGATCGATCACGTCAAGAAGGGCGGCAGCTAGGCTGTGAGCGCGTCCCCCCTGACCGCGCAGGCGGTGGCCGAGTTGGTCGGCGGCCGCCTGCGCGGGGCGGGTGACGTGGTCCTCACCCGCGTGGCGGCCCTGGATCGCGCTGGGGCCGACGCCCTCTCCTTTCTTTCTTCCACTAAGTACGTCGAGCAGTTCCGCCGGTCCCAGGCCGGGGCCGTCCTCATGGCAGAGCCCTTCAGCGACACCGACGGCGGCCCGGCGACTCGCATCATCGTCCCCGACCCGACGGACGCCATCATGACCGTGGCGACGCATTTCACGCCCGACACGTCGGCGGTCCCCGGGATCGCGCCGAGCGCCGTGCTCGCGGAGGGCGTCCGGCTGGGCGCCGAGGTGACGATCGGTCCGTACGCCGTCTTGGGGCACGGGGTGCGCCTCGGAGACCGGTGCCGCATCGGGGCGGGCTCCGTCCTCGAGGACGAGGTGCAGGTCGGCGAGGCCTCGGTACTGGAGGCGCGCGTAGTCTGCTATCGGGGGACGGTCATCGGTCGGCGGGTCGTCGTCCAGGCGGGGACGGTGCTCGGGGGTGTCGGGTTCGGCTTCGTCTCCTCAGCGGTGGGCCACCGACGAGTCCCTCATGTGGGGCGGTGCATCCTCGAGGACGACGTGGAAGTCGGTTCCAACTGCTGCATCGACCGCGGGAGCATCGACGACACGGTCATCGGGAGCGGCACCAAGATCGACAACCTGGTCCAGGTGGGACACAACGTCCGCATGGGCAAACGCTGCTTCGTGGCGGCCGGGGTCGGGATCGGGGGGAGCAGCCGGATCGGGGACGACGTGGTGTTGGCTGGTCAGGCGGGCATCGCCGGCCACCTGACCGTGGGGGACCGCGCCCGGGTGGCCGCCCAGGGGGGGGTGTCCACGAGCGTCCCCGCCGAGGCCGACTACGGGGGCTCGCCGGCACGCCCCCATCGCGATACCATGCGTGCCCAGGCGTCCGCGTTCCGGGTGGCACGGATCATCAAGGATCTCGAGGCAATGGTCGAGGAGCGGCACCAGCGTGGCTAGACGCACAATTCGTCGCCCCGTGTCCCTGGAGGGCAACGGTCTCCACACCGGCGCCCACACCACCGTGGTCTGTCGGCCGCTCGAGTCCGGGCGCGGCATCGTGTTCCGCCGCACCGATCTCGAGGGGTCGCCCGAGATCCCGGCCCGGCTGAGTGAGGTGGACGTCACCGAGCGGCGCACGGCTATCGGGCATGGCGATCGGACGATCCACACGGTCGAGCACATCCTGGCAGCGGTCACGGCCCACGCGCTGGACGACCTCTGCATCGAGCTGGACGGCCCAGAACCTCCGATCGGTGACGGATCGTTCCGCCCCTTCTTCGACCTCCTGGCCTCGGGCGAACCGGTCGAGCACGACGGAGAGGCGGTGATCTATCGCATCGCCGCCCCGCTCCAGGTCACGGAGGGAGATAGCAGCTACGTGGTGGCGCCCGCCAAGGATCTGCGGGTTACCGCGTCGATCGACTTCCCCCACCCCACGATCGGGAGCCAGGTGGGGTCGTACCCCGCCACGGCGGCCGCCTTCGACGCCGAGGTGGCTGACTCGCGGACCTTCGGCTTCATGGCGGAGGTGGACGACCTCCGGGGCCGAGGACTCATCAAGGGGGCCACCACGGCCACCGCGCTGGTGCTGGACGACGCCGGGCCGGTCGAGACTGCGCTGCGGTGGCCGGACGAGTTCGTCCGGCACAAGGCGGGGGACATCATGGGAGACCTGGCGTTGATCGGGGGGAGGGTCCAGGCCCACATCGTCGCCACCAAGCCCAGCCACCAGGGGAACATCGCGTTGGCCCGCGCCATCGCGCGGACGGCCCAACGGGGCGGAGGGTACGCGATGGACATCGGTCAGATTCTCGAGGTCATCCCGCACCGGTACCCGTTCCTGTTGGTGGACCGGATCGTGGAGGTGGAAGGCAGCAAACGGATCGTGGGGATCAAGAACGTCACGATCAACGAGCCGTTCTTTCAGGGGCATTTCCCCGGCCACCCGATCATGCCCGGCGTGCTGATCATTGAAGCGATGGCCCAAGTCGGTGGGATGCTGCTCATGGGGGCGATCGACGATCCGGAGGAGAAGGTGGTCTACTTCATGTCGCTGGACGACGTGAAGTTCCGCCGGCCGGTGGTACCCGGGGATCAGATCCGCTTCGAGCTGGAGATGCTCCAGTTCCGAGGCGCCACCTGCCGAATGCAGGGGAAGGCCTTCGTCGACGGCCAGCTGGCCGCGGAGGCGGTGATGATGGCACGAGTAATCGACAAGTGACCGCCGTCGAGCTCCATCCGACGGCGCTCGTCGACCCCACCGCGGAGCTCGGCGATGGCGTCCGGGTGGAGCCGTACGCGATCATCGGTCCCGGCGTCATGATCGGGGACCGATCGTCGATCGGGCCGCACGCCTCACTCGAACGGAACGTCCGGCTGGGTGCCGATGTGCGGGTGGGACAGGGCAGCATCCTCGGCGGCGACCCGCAGGATCTCAAGTACCGGGGGGAGGAGACCTGGGTAGAGGTCGGCGACCGCACGATCATCCGGGAATACGCCACCATCAACCGGGGGACGAGCGCCTCCGGCCGGACCGTGGTCGGGGCAGATTGTTTCCTCATGACCTACGTCCACGTGGCGCACGACTGCGTCCTCGGGAACTGCGTGACCATCGCCAACGGCACCCAGATGGCGGGCCACGTTACTATCCAGGATCATGTCGTCATCAGCGGCCTGGTGGTCATCCATCAGTTTGTCACCATCGGCGCCTATGCGTTCGTGGGCGGGGGCACGCGTGTGGCCCAAGACATCCCCCCCTACGTCAAGGCCGTGGGGAAGCTCTACGGCCTCAACTCGGTCGGACTCCAGCGGGCGGGCTTCTCCGGCGAGACCGTGGCGGCGTTGAAGCGGGCCTATCGCCTCGTGTTCAACTCGTCGCTCAATCTCTCACAGGCCATCGACCGCGCGCGGATGGAGGGGCCGATGGGGCCGGAGGTGAAAAACTTCATCGACTTCATCGAATCCGCCGGCCGCGGGGTACCGGTGTGACGCCTCCGCTCCCGATCGGCGTCGTGGGGGTGGGAGCCCTGGGCCGCCACCACGCCCGGCACCTCGCCACCCTCGACGAGGCCCATCTGGTCGGCGTCTACGACCTCGACCCAGCCACCGGGGCACGCGTCGCGGACGAAGTCGGGACGAAGGCGTTTGCGGACCTCGAGGCGCTCCTCGCGGAAGCCGAGGCGGTCACCATCGCCGTGCCGACGACCGATCACACCGACGTGGGGATGCAGGTGCTCGACCGTGGTATCCCCGCTCTGATGGAAAAACCCCTCGCCTCTACCCTCGCCGAGGCCGACGCGCTCGTGACGGCCGCGGAGCGCGCCGGCGTCCAGCTCCAGGTGGGTCACATCGAGCGCTTCAATCGAGCCCTGCGCGCCGCCGAACCCTTTCTCGAGGGGCCGCTCTACCTCGAGAGCCACCGGGTGGCCCCGTTCCAACCACGGGGAACGGACGTGGCGGTGGTGCTCGACCTCATGATTCACGACCTGGATCTGATGCTCCATCTCACCGGTGGGGCCGATGCCGCCGACGTGCGCGCCAGCGGGGTGGCCGTCCTGTCGCACCACCTGGATATGGCCAATGCCAGGGTCGAGTTCGCCAACGGCGCCGTGGCGCTCGCAACCGCTTCCCGACTAGCGCGGGACCGCGTCCGCCGGCTGCGCGTTCTTCAGCCCAACGGCTACCTGTCGCTGGACCTGGCCGCCGGCACCGGGGTGTACATGCGCCTCAAACCGGGTTGGCGGCCCGGCATCAGCGACAAGCTGGAGCAGATCATCGACACCATCCCTCTCATCGCCCCCGAGGCCGACGCCCTCCGTCTCGAGCTTCAGAGCTTCGTCCACGCCGTCCGTGGTGAGCGGGAGGCCGTGGTGACCGGCGCCGAAGGGCGTCGAGCGCTGGCGCTGGCCCTCCGCGTCACGGACGCCGTGGCGGCGGGGCAGGCCCGCACGTCGATGGCCC
>Ga0055480_10000748_pt1 | contig 12392 bp, 12 predicted proteins | sample Muzzi_PWB_D2_FD_57935 | JGI IMG/M metagenome (GOLD analysis project Ga0055480, IMG submission 57935) | Wetland microbial communities from San Francisco Bay, California, USA, that impact long-term carbon sequestration - Muzzi_PWB_D2 | ecosystem: Environmental > Aquatic > Marine > Wetlands ... | reverse complement strand
GCGATGGAGGACTCCACCGAACATATTCTTTTCGCCGGGGAAATTCCCCCGTTCCAGCAGTGCCACGTCCAGCCCGGCCCGGGCCATGGTCAGGGCGGCAGAGGATCCGGCCGGCCCGGCGCCGACCACGATCGCGTCAAATGTACGCTTCATGCGGCACCTCCTGTGGCAGAATGGATCCGCTCCAAAAGCAGCGGCAGAACTTCGCGCAGATCGGCGACAAAACCTTCGTCCGAATTGGGAAACATCGGTACCTTGGGATCGATATTGACCGAAACAATGTACTTGGACTCCTTGATTCCGCCGAGATGATGCATGGAACCGGAAATCCCCAGCGCCAGATAGAAACGTGGGGCCACGGTCTTTCCGGTCTGTCCGACCATCCGCTCGAAATCGGCGAAATCGAGATCATAGACCGGTCGGGTCACACCGAGGGATGCATTGAGGAGGCGGGCCAGCTCTTTAACCTGTGCGAAGGTTTCTTCGTTGCATCCAAGCCCGGCGCTGACGATCACTTCCGCTTCCGCGACATCAACCGTCTGGGGATCGGCCGGAATGCGCTCGACGATTCTGGTTGGTCCTGGCGATATCTGCTCCGAGGGTTGCCAGTTGGCGACCAGCAAACTGCCGTCCTGCATGGTCGGCAGTACCGTAGCACTCAAAACTCGCGGATTTATGGTCAGGACCAGAGGTGTAAGACCGCTCCAGATTTTACTCTCAGCGACCTGTGCACCCAAAATCTGCCGTATCAGCATCAAGCTGTCGCCGTCCCGGTCGTAGGCAATTGCCTCGGTGAAGAGTGCGGCACGCATGTGAGCCGCCAGCAGGGGCGCCAGAGACCCGCCAAGGTCATTGTGGGGAAGGAGCAACAGGTCCGCTTTTCGCTCTATTGCCGCCCCGGCGATAATTTTTGCCTGGGATTCGAGGGAATCTGCCAAACTTTCCGGGCCTTCGATTACAGTAATTTGCTCGACCCCGTATGAGGCGAACACCTCGAGCGTTTTCTCAGCGGCCCCGGCAAAGATGATTACGGACCATCCGCAGTCGAGAGTCCTGGCGAGCCTTGATGCCTCGGACAGGATTCCCTTGCCGGCATCGTCCGGTTCCCCATCGAACAACTCGACAAAGACCTGTATATCGGATGGGGGCGTGGCGGCCCGGGAATTCAAACGCGCCATCAGATCTCCCTCCCGACCTTGTGGCCTTCCCAGATGGCCATGTCGACTTTGCGGGGAGCAACGCAATCACCGATCCGATACAGCTCCTTGACCTTCCCCTTGAGCCCGAAATACAGATCGTCATCGACTGCTTGCCCCATCGCCAGAACTATGCTGTCAAAGGGGCCCCATTCATCCCAGGCGTTGGAGTAGACGTTGAACCCTTTCACGATCTTCCTGCCGGCCTCCCCGGCAACCTCCATCACAGCGATATCCGGGGTGAAACTGACCCCTTTCTGCAGCAGGCGCTGGCGGGTCAGGTAGAGGTCCTGGGTGGGGCCTAGTTCGGCGCCGATGAAGAGACTGGAGGTGATCATGTGCACGGTCTTGCCCTGATCGGCAATGAACTCAGCCGTGGCAGCGGCGCGTTGATGGCCATCGTAGTCGATCAGACAGACCTTTTCGCCCAGATCAGTCGGACCATCGAGAACCTGCCAGACATTAAAGATCGCGGGACCGTCCGCCCCACCAACCGGCTGGGGTTTGGGCCGGCTGCCGGTGGCAACGATAACCGCATCGGGCCGGGCGGCGAGAACGGTTTCGGCGGTGACGTCCACTTCGAGTTTCACCTTGACCCCGGCTTTCTCAACCTGGTCCCTCTCGTTGCGGGCAATGACTCCGAACTCATCGCGGCCCGCCCCTTTCATGGCGGTCAATACCTGTCCGCCAAGAGTGTCGTTGCGCTCGAAAAGAGTGACATCGTGCCCACGCCGGCCGGCCATTTTAGCCGCCCACATTCCGCCCGGGCCGCCGCCGACGATCACGACTTTCTTCTTTATCGGGGCGGGCTTCAAGGTCCCCTCCCCCCACTCCTTTTCCCGGCCGATAGCCGGGTTTTGGATGCAACCGAGTGATTTGTTCATGCCGATGCGGCCGATGCACCCCTGGTTATCCGCGACACAGTAGCGAATATCCTCCAGTCGGCCTTCCTCGGCCTTTTTGGGCAGGAACGGATCGCAGATGAGCGCCCGGCACATACCGATCATGTCGGCCTGGCCTGCCGCCAGCACTTTTTCTGCCATCACCGGGTCATTGATTCTCCCGGTACAGAAGACCGGAAGCTTGACCTTCTCGCGCACTCCGGCGGCGAGGGGGATCGTATAGCCGAGCGGGGTATGCATCGAGCCTTCGACCAGATAAAGGTTGTAGAAGGTGGCGATGGAAAGATCCACGAAGTCAATGAGGCCGGAAGCCTCGAAAAGAGAGCAGATTTCCTGAACCTGAGCCAGGTCGAGGCCGCCGGGAATCATCTCATCGGCGCACATGCGGATTCCCAGCGTAAAGTCATTCCCCACCGCCTGACGTACCGCGGCAATGAACATCAACGGCGCCCGCATGCGGTTCTCCAGGCTGCCGCCGAACTCGTCCTGACGCAGGTTGGTCAAGGGCGAAAGAAACTGCCGGGCGAGACTGGAGTGGCCGAATTGCAGCTCCACGCCGTCGAATCCGCCCTGGCGGACATGTTCGGCGCTTTTGGCGAAATAGCTGGAAACCTCGGCAATGTCCTCCGGCTCCATCTCCTTGGGCGTTTCCCGGAACAACACATCGGGAACCGGGCTGGGAGCCCAGACCGGAAGACGGGACAGGCTGCCGTCGCACTGCTGGCCATTGTGATTGAGCTGGGCGAATATTTTGGAATCGAACTGGTGGACGTAATCGGTAATTTTCCTGAAACCGGGAATCACCTCGGGATGATAAACGTCGATCAGTTTCTCGTAAGCCATGTCCGTGGGATGAACCGTCAGCTCTTCGGTGATGATGAGACCGGCGCCCCCTTTGGCCCTCTCGCCCCAGTAATACATGTGGCGCTCGCTGGGGAGATTGCCCACGGCCAGATTGGTCAGGTGAGGCTGGAAGGAGATGCGATTCTTCACCTCCACCTTGCCGATTTTAAGGGGCGAAAAAAGGTATTGGAACATCATAGCGACGACTCCTTAAATTCGTTCTGGAAGTGCATTCGGTTCACCCTCCCCTGCATAGGAGAAGGCCGGAAAGGAGGGGACCGGTCAGACGGCTATCGCGGTATCATCCCCATCGGCGATAGAAGTCACGCAGCGCTCCAAACATTCGGGATCGCCGCCGTTGAGATCGTTTTTCAAATGCCAGGCGACAGCCGGACAGCCGCCGTGGCACTGATCGAAACGTCGACATTCCTCGCAGGAATGGATCCGTAGCGAGCGGAAGGACCGATAAATTTCAGAATCATCCCAGACTTCCTGAAAGGTCTGTTCACGCAGGGAGCCGGCCTGAAAACGCTCGGTCTGAAGAAAGGCACAGGGATACATATTGCCGGTGGGCCCGACGCAACAGGTCAGCTTGGCCGCGCCGCAGAGATTGAGTCCCAGTCCCTGGCGCTCCTGGGACGTCAGCGAGAAAAAGCTGTCGCCGGTCCGAACATCACCGCTTTTCGCCAGCCAATCGGAAAAGGCCAGCAGTTGAGACGGATTCGGCCGGAGCTTGTCCCAGTTGTCCGCGCCCCTACCCGACGGCCGGAAACGGCTGACCCTTAGCGACACGCCGAGGGTTCCGGCCAGATCGTGAAGCGCCGGAATTTCATCCGCGTTGTCGGCAGTGAGTACCGTGTTGATGCTGGTAGGGATGGAGCTTGCCGCCAGAAGCTTAAGAGCCCGTATAGCTTTTTCGAAAACTCCGGATCCACGGATAGCGTCGCAGGTTTCACTCTTGGCTCCATCCAGGCTCACCTGAATGGCCACCAGCTTGGTCCGGGCCAGCCTCTCGACCAGATTTTCATCGATGAGTGTGCCGTTGGTGGAGATGCAGGTCATGATCCCACGGGAGTGACAGGCCGCGAGAATGTCTTCGAAGTCGGGGCGGAGAAACGGTTCCCCACCGCCGAAGTTGACCTGAAAGACCCCCGCGGTATGAATCTGATCCACCAGGGACAGGGCTTCGCCGGTCGTCAACTCATCCGGTGCCGGCTCCGCCGAAGCCGACAGGCAATGACGGCAACGCAGGTTGCAGGCGAAAGTCACTTCCCAGGTCAGATTGACCGGTGAGCGGAGTCCTTTTTCAACAAAACGGTTGCTCACGGAGGAATCCTTTATTTAATAATTGCGTTATAAACTTCTGCAAAATTCTCTGCTCCCGATCCGAAAGCCCGCCCGGAAGTTCGTCTCTGCGCCGGAGGGTCGAAAAGAAATCAGGGGGAAGAATGCAGCCGGATTCGGCAAAAAGGAGGCGCGGCCCTCTGGAATCATAAAACAGAAGGCCGAACCCCTCTTGCCTCACGCGGCAAGCAGGATGCAACTGGATGCCTGCCGCTGCCATCTCAGTACACCCCGCAGATGCCGTCAATAGCCAATTCCTCGACTTCAATCTCCTCAAGGATCTGGGGCTCTTCCTGGCAGGTTTCTTCGTTTTCATGTTTCTTTTCGGTTTCCATGTCTATCTCCTTTTGCAGTGAATTGTCGCGACCTCGCGCGAGGCGCTGTTAATAACCCTGGTTGCAACCGGGGTGCCAAATTAAAACATCGATCTAAATCAGGTTTTATGGGGTTCTCCACAGGAAATGGATTTTTAGAAACTTTCAAGAATTGTAGAGAATTTGGACAATTTGGGTTGGGAAGCGTCTTCCCGTGGCGGAACAATTGGGGAATTTTCCCACGCTGGGGACATTGTCTACATAAAAAATCAACCCATTTTGAAAAAATTACCATTTTCTCGAGGGAATAAAAAATGCAGATGGACGTTATTCAGCAACCCGCTGAAAAATCTAATAGTGGGGGACCCTATTTTATTGGGCCGCCCGGTCGCGGAATTAATGCCCGAGGAAGGACGTATCATGGTGAAGCGCGGAACGAAAAACTCCCACTGCTCGTATTGCGGCGCCGGGTTTCCAGCCGTTGAGGCCTGGCCGCGAATTTGCCGGGAATGCGGTCATACGACCTATCTGAATCCTCTTCCGGTCGTTGTTATGTTGCTTCCAATCGCCGGGGGATTGGTCGTCATCCGCAGAAACACCGAACCGCAGAAAGGCACCCTCACTCTCCCCGGGGGGTACCTCGATTCCGGCGAAACATGGCAGGCGGGAGCGCGACGGGAGCTTTTGGAAGAGACCGGAATCGAAATTTCCGAGGAAGAGATCAGCCTTTATGATGTGAGAAACGGTCTCGATGATACTTTGGTGATTTTCGGGCTGGCCAAAGATCAATCGAAGGCTATTTTTAAACCGTTTTCTTCTCATGAAACACAGGAGGTTCGCCTGATTGACCGTCCGATGGAACTCGGCTTTCCGAATCACACTGAAATCGTCAGTCAATACTATGCCCAAAAGCATCGGTGATGGCTCTGGATGGTCGGGGTGAGGCGAATCGGAGGACAAGAATCCTTCTGACTTCCCCGCGCCGCTCACCTGCAAGCAGGATTGTCCCCCTACTCACGGATGCCTCAAATCTCAAAGGATTTCCGCAGGGTCGTGTTCCTCTTCCAGTGGATATCATCGGTCTCGGGATAATCCATTATATAGTGGAGTCCTCGACTCTCCTTTCGCGATAAAGCGCTTCGAATAATCAGTTCAGCTACCGTGGTGATGTTCCGCAACTCAATCAAATCCGACGTGACATAAAAATTCCAATAGTAGTCCAAAATCTCCTCCTGGATCATATTGACCCGGCGGAGAGCGCGTACCAGACGCTTGTTGGTGCGAACGATTCCGACATAATTCCACATGCAAAGACGGACTTCGTCCCAGTTGTGGCTGACCACAACTTCTTCATCGCTGTCGGTGGCCGTGCCGGCGTCCCAGGGAGCGATAAATGGCATTGGGGCTGTCTTTTCGCGAAGGAGCTCAATGGAGCGTCGGGCGGCGCGGTCCGCGTAGACTGCACCCTCCAGGAGACTATTGCTGGCCAGGCGATTTGCGCCGTGCAACCCGGTACATGAGACCTCCCCGATGGCGAAAAGGTTCCTGATGTCGGACTCCCCCCATTGATCAACCTGAACGCCCCCGCACAGATAATGGGCAGCAGGAACGACCGGAATGGGATCGGTTGTGAGGTCTATGCCGAAGCGGAGACACGTTTGAAAAATGTTGGGAAATCGGTCGCGAAGGAAGTCGGCCGGTTGATGGGTAATATCGAGGAAGACGCAGTCGTCGCCCCGAATCTTCATTTCATTGTCGATGGCTCTCGCCACGATATCACGGGGGGCCAGATCCTTCTGCGGATGATATTCCGACATGAAGGCGGTTCCGTCCCGTCGGCGCAGGACCCCCCCCTCGCCGCGAACCGCCTCGGAAATGAGAAACGACTTGGCATGAGGGTGGAAAAGAGTGGTCGGGTGGAATTGCATGAACTCCATATTGGCCACCGTCGCCCCGGCCCGATAGGCCATGGCCACCCCGTCGCCCGTGGCCACGTCCGGATTGCTGGTGTAGAGATAGACCTTTCCCGCGCCGCCGGTGGCCAAAACCGTAACCCTGGCGCAGAAGGTAATCATTCTGTCGTTGACGATATCGAGTGCATAGGCGCCGACGCAACGATTCCGCTGAAGCCTCCCCCGAGTCACCTTGGCCTCGGTGACCAGATCCACGGCGATATGTTGTTGATAAACGGTGATATTGGGGTGCTTTTGAACGGCGGAAACCAAGGCCCTTTCGATTTCCTGTCCGGTCATGTCTTTGGCGTGCAATATGCGCCTGTGGCCGTGGCCGCCTTCACGCGTAAGAGCGAAACTGTTGTCCTCGTTGCGGCTGAATTGCACGCCCCAGTCGACCAAGTCACCTATGGCTGTCGGACCGCTTTCAATTACCATTCGAACCACTTCGGGGTCGGAAAGATAAGCCCCGGCAGCCATGGTATCCTCGATGTGGCCGTCAAAGCTGTCGTCGACCGAAATCACCGAGGCGATCCCCCCCTGGGCAAGAAAAGTTGCCGTTTCGCTTATTTCCCGTTTGGTGATCACCGCCACGTTCCCGTGACCGGCAACCTTGAGGGCAAAGGAAAGGCCGGCAATTCCGCTGCCGATGACCAGATAATCCACTTCAACTTTCATGGCATAGGTCCGTTCGGTATCAAAGGGGAACGTCTCTCCCTGCCGCGAATGGTCATTCTTAATCCCGGGGCACCGCGAGCATCTTGTCCAGTGCTATTCTGGCCTTCAGCCGAATATCCTCGGTCACCGTCACCACCGGATTGAGGGTCTCGAGCGAGGACAGCACATCCTCCAGAGAGGTCAGCTTCATGTTGGGACATATCAGGGCCTGGGAGGCCAGGATAAAAACTTTTTCGGGATTTTCCTTGCGCAGCCGGTACAGGATACCCGGCTCGGTGCCGATGATGAATTTCTTCTCCGAACTGTCCCGGCAATACGTGTACATCCCGCTGGTCGAGCAGACATGATCCGCAATCGCGGAAACCTCGGGCCGGCTCTCGGGGTGACAGACGAAAAGAGCATCGGGGTGCTCGGCCTTGCGCTGGAGGACGTCCTGGAGAGTCATCCGCTCATGGGAGGGGCAGTACCCCTCCCAGTAAATGAACCTCTTTTCGGGGACAAATTTGGCAATCCACCGGCCGAGGTTTCGGTCCGGCGTGAAAATCACCTCCTGCTCCGGCAGGGACTTGACCACCTTGATGGCATTTGCGGAGGTACAGCAGATATCGGAAATTGCTTTCACCTCCGCCGAAGTATTGACATAGGTGACAACCGGAACACCCGGATTCGCGGCTTTAAGAGCTTCCAGCCCCTCGATACTGACCATGTCCGCCATGGGGCAGCCGGCGTCCAGGCGCGGCAGCAAAACCGTCTTTTGCGGGGAGAGAATGGCTGCGGATTCGGCCATGAAATGCACGCCGCAGAAGACGATCACGTCCGCGTCGGTTTTCGCCGCTTCAATGGAGAGGCCCAGTGAATCGCCGGTGATATCGGCAATCTCCTGAACTTCGTCCCGCTGGTAGTTGTGCGCCAGCAATACGGCATTCCGATCTTTGAGCAGCTCCCTGATTCGTTCAACGATGTCGATTGTAGACACGGCCGGCTCCGAAAATTGAGGCTGGTATACCTTTACAGGATTGACCGGCGTGGGGATTGTCGACCCCGTCAAGGGCGACATCTTCGCATTCGAAGACCGCACCCGGAGCCGCTTCGGTCAAACGAGCGGCGCAGACATTGCGGAGGCTATTGGCCCTGGCGCCGCAAAACCTGCATTCAACCACCGGCTTATTCGAAAGTCGCTGAATCCATTCATCCAGACCCTGTTCACCAAGGACGCACATGTGCTTCCTATGGTTTTTTCCACCGGATTTCATGAACCCTCCGATCTCAGGCAAAATAGTCCTGCCAGGATTCACGCGTCACCGGCCTATTCTCCGGGAACCCGGCCATAGGATGTATCCGGCAGAGGGCAGGTTTGAATCTTTTCAATCCCAATCAACTCTCGGGTCGACCCCTGTCCCGAGCGTGCGGTTTGCCGATATTTTCAAAGTCGACAGAGCCGTGCCCGCCTTCCACATTGGGCGCATTATCGCCCAGATGTGCTGCGCAGATATTTTCCAGGCTGTTTGCTTTGGCACCGCATTGTTTACATTCGACCGTAGGACGGTTCGAAAGGCTTTTGATCAGATCGTCCCGCCCGGAGTTTTTTAGCGCGCAAATATGCATTTTGTGTGAGCTGCTGTTACACGGCATGACTTGTCCTTCCCGTCGTGTGGTTGTCGATTCGGGGTTTACGTATTGAAGATCGGAAGCAGGACCGTAAACTTGGATCCTTCCCCCACCCGGCTTTCCAAGTGGATTTCCCCCCCGTGTCGTTTGACGATATTGTAGGTCAGGGCCAGACCGAGGCCTGTTCCTTTCCCTGTCTCTTTCGTCGTAAAAAACGGTTCCCAGATTCGGTCGAGAATCTCCGGTGACATGCCGCTGCCGGTATCCCGAATGATGACAGCGACCGTGGAATCGTCGACTTTATCCGTCGTCACTTCCACCATCCCGGATCCGCTGATTGCCTGGTGGGCGTTGGCCAGAAGATTCATGCAAACCTGGCGCAATCCGGAAGGGTCTCCAAGGACTCGGGGAAGATCCTGTTTCAGGTGGGTCAGGACCTTGGTTTTTCGAAATTCCGACTGATATCGCAGCAATTCGAGTATCTCAAGCAACACCAGATTCATGTCGACCTTGGAGGTTCTCCCGTCCGATTTTCTGCCAAAGCTGAGCAGGTGGTCGATGATCTCCTTACAGCGATAGGATTCCCGAACGATTACCTCAAGATAATGGGGAAAAGAATCCAGCCTGGCATCCTCTTTCAGGACCGGCTCGTCACGAAAACGCCGTAGCAGCCCTTCTGCGAAACCTGCAACCGAGGTGAGCGGATTGTTGATTTCGTGGGCGATTCCGGTGGCAAGAACGCCGATGCTGGACATTTTTTCGGTCTGAATCAGATGCATCTCCTGAAGTCGTTTTTCCGAAACATCCCGGAAAAAGACCAGTGCCCTATTTTTTCCTCCCTGAGCGTCCTTGATGGGGGTGGCGGTAATATCCACATAACGGGTTTTCCGCCCGTCCCCGACGGTCACCAGGGATGAATCCGCCCGCTCCCCCCGGATAGCCTTTTCGACGGGACACTCCCGGGGCTGGGAGGAGGCTTCCGGGTGAAAGATGTCCCGGCAGGATTCCCCTATCTGGGTCTCCCGGGGAAACAGTTTGGAGAAGATGAGATTGTGATGCTGAATCCTTCCATCATGGTCATACACGGTGATGCCGTCTCCGATCGAATCGAAGATGGTTTGCAACTCGCTGGTCTTGTTCCCGAGTTCGACTTCAGCATGTTTGCGCGGGGTGATGTCCTGAGTCGTGCCGTAGAGCCGCAGCACTCTCCCGGCACTGTTGACCAACGGCTCGACGATCGTATAAACCCATTTCAGGGTCCCGTCCTCAAACTGCAGCCGGTGCTCTAATGCATAGTTTTTTCCATGGTCGATTCCCAGGCGGAGGTGGTTCATAACTCTTTCTAGGTCCTCGGGATGAACCACGCGGGCAAAGGCCTCCTGCGTCGTTTCTTCCCGGGCGAGGCGCAGGATTCGCAAAAGTTCGTCTGATGCATTGACGTTACCGGTGGCGGGGTCGAAGCTCCAGGATCCTACGTGAGTCATGGACTGGGCTTTGGCCAGGTTGTATTCACTCTCCGCCAAAGCCTGTTCGGCCCGTTTTTTTTCGGTTATATCCACAAGAACTGCGAGGCACTCTTCTCCCGCTTCGGTCACCATCGCCTCGATCCGGACAAAAAAGGGCTGGGGACCATTCTGGACAAGCTGAATTCGACAGGTTTCTTTCTTCTGACTGGCAAAGACCGATCTGATGAATGTTTTGAAGACGAAACGGTCTTCGTCGGCGACAAAGTCCTCAAAGCGGCCGCCTACCAGTTCAGAACGCTCGATACTCAGCAAACCCGCGCCTATCAGATTCACCGACAGGATGATTCCGTCCTGATCGAAAGTGAAATACCCGACGGGAGCGAACTCGTAGAGAAAAGAATACTTGTTCCGAGACTCTTCAAGTTTCTCCCGGGACTTTCGCAGTTCTTCAATCTTGGTTTCCATCTCCCTGCGGTGAGCCTGAGAATTTTGAATTTTTTCCAAGGGTTTCGTGCCTCGAGCCTCTTGTCTGGTTCTTTCCTGAGGATCTGTCGTGGGGCGGTAAAATTAGGGCCGGAGCAGTCAGTCAGTTGGGAAAAACCGTCCCTTCGTGGTCCGGTCGGCAGGACCAAAAGGCGATATAGGGCCAGGCGGTTTTCCCTGAGTCGACCATTTTATAATTGCTAGTATCCTCCGCAGAAACCGTCTCCTGGAAGCTGACGGGTCGCAATCTCCCCTCGCGCAGCGTCAAGGGCGCTTGCGTAATCAGGCTCCTCGGTAATTTCCGAGACGAGCTGGACATATTTGATCATGTCATCAGGATCGACCACAAAAATCGCGCGGGAAAGGAGTTGAAGCTCCTTGATCAAAACACCATAAGAAAGAGCAAAGGAGCGTTCCTGGTAATCGGAAAGGATTTTAACCCGTTCGACACCGGCCCCCGCACACCAGCGCTTCTGGGCAAAAGGAAGATCGAGGCTGATGGTCAAGGTCACAATGTCGTCAGGCAAAGACGCTGCTTCCTGGTTGAACCTGCGGGTTTCGGCATCGCAAACGGGCGTGTCGATGGATGGAATCGCACAGATGATCTTTGTCTTGCCAGCGAAATCGGCAAGGGTGACGGGATTGAGATCCGTATCGACCACCTGGAATTCAGGTGCTTTGTCCCCGACTTTCAGGTCCGGACCAAGCAAAGTGACGGGATTTCCCTTGAAACTGACAACGCCGGTTCTTTCATCCATCATTTGACTCCTTGAGAGGACAGGTACTTTTTAGGGTTTTTATTGGGAAACCCGTTTCACGAGGCCAATCAAAAATGGCCGGGCTTCCTCTGTCTGTCAGACACCGCCCAGATCCTCGGCGATAGCTGCCCGCTGCTCTTGGGTCAGCACGGTTTCACAGGTAATCCCGGGGAGATCAATGCCGATCGCAACAGGAGGTTCCTGGCCGATTGAAAATTTCAGATACTGGACGGAAGATATTCGTTCCGTGTTCCTCTGCTCCTCATCGACAACCGGCCGGGTCAGTGAACCGTCCCCCCGACGAAGGTAGATATGTTCGGGCAGGGCGTACCACTCGCGCAACTTAAGTTCTTGTTCCTGATGTTTGTCGAGCTCGATGAGAAGCGTACAGGCGAGTTCGCCCTGATCTCCCAGGAGACTTCCGTAAGTCTCCATTTCATGCAGAATGTCCTGTTCTCGAACAATCCTCTCCACCCGCATCATTTCCTGTACCTGGTAGCGCAGGGTAAGTTCGTTTTCGAAAAGAAAGGTGAAACAAGGTCCGACTGAAATCCGGCGGCGGTCTTTTTCAGCCATTACCCTGCGCCGGAAGTCAGGGCGGATTTCTTCGTAGGTCTGATAATCAACGATATCGCTGCGCTGAATTTTTTTCATGGACGAATGCTCACTTCTTAGCCGGGGCTTGATTCGCCAACCCGGTAAAACCGTCCGCGCGATAGGCCCGGGCAAGAATCGACATGGGATGAAGCGGCCTGTTTCCGGCATGCTGATGGAACTGCAACCCCGCCAGGGGACAGTCCGTTGCCCATAACTCCGCTCCCGATTCACTCATTGCAGTGAAGGCCTTT
>Ga0055480_10000743_pt1 | contig 12411 bp, 11 predicted proteins | sample Muzzi_PWB_D2_FD_57935 | JGI IMG/M metagenome (GOLD analysis project Ga0055480, IMG submission 57935) | Wetland microbial communities from San Francisco Bay, California, USA, that impact long-term carbon sequestration - Muzzi_PWB_D2 | ecosystem: Environmental > Aquatic > Marine > Wetlands ... | reverse complement strand
CCGCGGGTGCTGGCGATCGCGACGGAGGACGCGGCGCGGTTTCTGGGAGAGGAGAACGAGGTCGGTCGGGTGGCTCCGGGGCTCCGAGCCGACCTCCTCCTCGTGCGTGACAACCCGTTGGAGGACCTGGTGACGCTGAGGACGCCGGAGCTCGTCATGGTGCGGGGACGAGCCATACACCCGGACTGATCGACGCCACGGTGTAGGTGCCCACCGGCGGTGTTGCGCTGGGAGGATGGGGTCGGCGTCCGACGGGTTTCCGTTTCCGGTCCCCGGGCCCTACCCCTTGAAACGGGGGGCTTCAACCCGGGTGGGCGCTGCGAAGGCACGCCGCTGCGGGGCGTTGGGCCACACGAGCGGTCCGGGTGGCCCATCTTGACTGCCGAGTAACAGTGGGAATCAGGTTGGGTCGACCGGCCTGACGATGATCCGACCACCGTAGCCGACGTGCGGCGCACCGCGGGCAAGTGCCAACGCCTCCTCGAGATCCGCGGCCCGAATGACGAAGAACCCACCTAGCGTATCGAACGAGCCGGTGACCGCTGTCCCCGTGGTTTCGACGGAGTCGGCGGGGATCGTATGGCTCGGCCCTGCCAGCTTCTCTCCCAGCACCAGGTGCCCCTCGGCGCTGAGCCGGTGGGCCCATTCTCGGTTGGCCTCGATCTGGCGCTGCAATACTCCCGGCCGGACAGGTGCTGTCGCCGGCGTTTCCTCCAGAAGAAAGACGAAGCGAGCACCATCTGCGGGAGGCGTTGGTGTCGTCGTCCAGCGGCCAGCGGCATAGCCGGCCAAGAGCAGGACCGCGGCGGCGGCGGCTATTGGTCCCCAGCGCCGGTACCGCGACCTTCGCCCCAGGAGACCGTGCCCCGCGAGGCCGGCGACGACCGCATCCTCGAGATCGGCGGGCGGGGGAATCTCCGGAGGAAGTGTGGGAAGCTCCCGGTCGTGCCCGGGGGAGTCGGAAGACAAACCTGGCGGGGTCATGACATCGTCCCTTCTGCGGGTAACCCGCTGCGGGGTGGGGATTCTTCTCCCAGCGCCGCTCGGAGGGCCGCCCGCGCGCGCGACAGCTGACTCTTGCTCGTGCCTTCGCTGATACCAAGGAGACCGCCGATCTCCAGATGGGAATAGCCGTGGACGTGGTACAGCACGAAGACCTCTCGGTACCCGGGGGGAAGCGCCGCGACGGCACGTTCTAGGTCGATCCGGGCGCCGGGCAACCGGGGTGGGGCGGCGATTGCGTCCGGGTCGCTCGCTGGAGCCGCCCGATATCTTCGCAGATGCTCGCGGTGGCAATTGGCGACGATCCCGATGAGCCAGGTCCGGAGCGTCGAGCGCCACCGGAACGTGGAGAGGCGCCGGGTGCCTCGAATCCAGGCGTCCTGGACCACCTCCCGGGCAACGCCCTCGTCGCCGCCTGAAAACCGGAGCGCCACCGCGTAGAGGGCCGGTGTGTGCCGGCGATAGAGATCGCGGAACACGTGCTCATCTCGCGACGCGAGGAAGGCCGCGACGAGGGATCGGTCATCCACTCCGGCGGGCTCTCCTGTACCTCATGGCATGTCCGGATCGACGAATTCGCGGACCACGATCATGATATTGGAGTAGGGCGTCCCCGGGTCGACGACCACGGCCGCGGCAGTTGAGGGCGGACCTCCGAGGCCGAAGCCCTCGGCGGTGAGGTAGGGGTAGTAGATCATCAAGTGCGGCTTCCAGGCACCGGCGTGGTTCCCTTCATCGTCATAGAGATCCTGCGCCGCCGACATCATGTACGTCATCACGGGCCGCGACGGGAGCCGGAGCTTCCCGAGGCGGAGCTCCTCGGCAATCCGGCGGTCGATCTCCTCGGCGCTCAACCCCTCCTCCCTGAGCGCCGCCTGCCGGAGGCGCATCTGGAGCACGGTAGCGCTCCCCTCTGCATCGTAGCAGTGGGGCTCGAGGCTCTTCGGTTGGCTCCGGTCGACCAGGCAGGTCACGCCGTTGGTCCCCTCGACTGCCACCACATAGCCACCGCGTTGCAGCACCAGGATGGTGGCATCCTGACTGACGTTGGCCGGCGCAGCGCTCCGTGCCAGAGCGACCTCGCGGTCGCGCGGGAGGAGGGGGCGGAGACCGCTGGTCTTGACGGCGGCGGCGCCCTGGGCCGCGGCCACCGCGGGGAGAGTCAAGGCGGCAAGGAGGGTGGCGGACGGACGGATGGTCATGACAGGCTCCTGAGAGGGTCGCCATGAGTGGCGTCAGGGGCCTCCCGGGTTGCATCAGGGCCGCGGCGTCTGCTCTGGCACGGCGGGTCGGTGAACGACGCGACGATCGGGGGTCACCAGGATCACCTCGCCGACCTCCACCGCGACCCATCCAGGGTCGGTGCTGAGGGGCTCGGAGCTCACCAGGACCGCGTGGTCGTCCGCTTCGGGATCGAGCATGCGGCAGACGCCGTCCTCGCAGACGTAGCGCTTCCCGCTGTGCACATAGAGCGAGTCGGCCTCCTCCGGTGGCGCATCGGTGTAGCGACATGCCACGATGTGGCGCCCGTCGGTCACGGCCAGGTTGAGATAGCACCGGCTGCCTGAGGCGTGGGCAGCCACCAAATCGAGGACGTCACCGATGGCGGCGACCAGGGCATCGGCGATCCCCTCCACCGTCGCCGGTCCGGCACGACGTTCGACCCGATCGAGGAACAGGGCAAAGAGGTGCTCGGAGTCCGTCGAGCCTTGGATGGCTTGAAACGCGTGATCGCTGAGGCCGGCGAGGAGGGGGCGGCGAACGTGACGGAAGCCACCGATATCGCCATTATGCATGAAGGTGTAGCCCTGATGCACAAAGGGATGGCAATTCTCCTCGCTCACGGTGAGCCCCTGGCTGGCGGCGCGCACATGGGCAAAGATGCATCCGCTCTCCACCACCCGAGCAAGCTCGTGGAGGTTGCGGTTGTTCCACGCGGGGGTGATGGACCGGAAGATCCCCGCCTGGGTCCGGCCAGGGACATACCATGCGACGCCGAAGCCGTCGCCGTTGAGTGGCTCTTCCCGTTCTTGGGCGTGAAAGCTCTGATGGATCAGTGAATTGGCCGGTTCGGTCACGAGGGCGCTGAGCCCGAGGGGCTTCCCCAGATAGGCGACGAACCGGCACATGCGGCCGACTCCCTACCGCACGGCGTCTGCTCGAGAGCCAAGCCAGCGCTCGCGGAAGGCGCGCTGCCCCTCACTCACGGGGCGGCCGAGGCTCTCGGCTGTGATCACCGCGGCCTGGGGATTCTCCCGAAGCGTGATCGAGCCGACCACCGTGATCCCGCGGCTCTCGTACGTAATGGGGAGCACGTCGCCTGGCCGCCGTTCGGCCAAGAGGCGCGACACATCCTCCGGGGCCGCGACGGTCACGCCGGCAAGCGTAATGATGCGGTCGCCCCGGTCGAGCCCAGCCTGATAGAGGGGAGAGTTCACCTCCGTACTGCCGACCACCATCAGGCCCTCATCGCTGGTCCGGAGCCGGACGTCGCCGAGCCAGGCGGCACCTGGATGGGCCTTCTGGAGGACGAAGCCCGCCTGATCGAGGAGGGAGGCGTAGTCGACCACCTCCCGCCCGGCGATGTAGCGACTCCAGAAGTCTCGGGTGAAGGCGGTATCCCCCGTGACGGCGGCCAACGTTTGGCGGACGTCGTCCAGAGTGTACGGGATCTCCGTCTTCCCGTAGCGGACCCACATGGCATGCATGAAGTCATCGAGCGTCAAGGATGGAAACCGCTGACGGATGCTCAGGTCGAGCCCCAGACCGATGGCTGCACCCCAGGTGTAATACGAGATGAAGGTGTTGGTCTTGTTTTGCGGGTCGATCGAGGTGGCCGCATCCACAAACGGCGCCTGCATACTCATCTCGATCGGAGAGAAGTATCGCCGACCGGGATCGTTGATGACCGCATTGACCGTGCCGGACAGCCCACGGGCGTAGGTCGAATCGTCGGTGAGGCCTGCCCGCCGGATGAACAGATCGTCGTAGTAGCTGGTGAATCCCTCGGCCAGCCACAACTCTCCCGACATGTTGGCCCGCTCGAAGTCGAATGGTTCGAGGGCCTTGGGGCGGATCCGCTCGACGTTCCACGAGTGGAAGAACTCGTGGGACACGGTGCCGAGGTTGCGGAGCGCGTTGTCTGCGAGCGCCCGCGATGAGGTCAGAATCGTCGAGTTGCGGTGCTCCATCCCGTCCCCGTTCACGAAGGGGAGGTAGTCGGCGATAAACGTGTAGGTGTCGCCATCATAGCGAGGGAGCTCACCGAACACCGCCCGTTCCTCCATGACCACTCGTTGGATCCAGTCGAAGAAACGATGCGCTTCATCGTCGGTGCCCAGATGATGGAGCGCGAGACGGAGCCGCTGGGTCCGGCTCCCCGGGACGACCAGCTCCCAAACCCGGAGGTAGTGGTCCGACAGCTCGGTGGGGCTGTCCATGAAATACTGCAGATCGGCCGCCGTGAACGTCTTCGGATCTTCGGTGGTGAGGAGCTGGGTGGCGATACGCCAGGCGGGGGAAGCCGGCTCGAACGTAATCTTGATTGGACGGTGTTCCAGCCCCCGCGCCCACATGAAGGTGGCGGGCATGTTCATGTGAGCGTGCGTCCGGTCGATCCCCAGGTAGGTCCCATCGGTCCGGTCGCCGTACACGGTGTAGTACATGGTCACGGCGCCGTCGTGACCGCTCACGTCCCATTGGTACGGATCCGGGCGGGTTATGGTGAGCCCCGTCCCACGACTATCCACAGCCGTTACGGTGTAGACGTTCTTGGCGAACTCATGCAGGGCGTACCGGCCAGGGCTGCTCCGGCTCATCCGGACCTGGAGCGTCTCGGCCGTCACTCCGGGGAATGTGACGGACACACGGGCTTCGTGGTGCTCGGGATGTGGGAAGGAAACCCGGTAGAGGATCGTGTCACCGGTGGCGGCCTGGGCCGCCAGGGCGGTGGGGGAGAGAACGAGAAGGCAGAGCGGAGCGAGTCGCATGGGTGCGCGGAGTCGAAGGGAAATGGATGATCGAGATGTGGACGGAAACCTAGCCGAGCGAGCCGCCGGATACCACGGACGGCCCGCGGCCCCGGTGGATCATCTTGGCCAAAAGGCGCCGAACGTCCCACCGGTGAGGAGTGCGTAGAGGAGCGCGTCGCCCATGAGCTTCCAGACGGAGCTCCAGGGGCGGCCGAACCAAATAGCGTCCGGGATCGCCCCGAATCCGTACGCCAGCCACGCCACCGTGCCGGCCACCTGGAAAACGCGGAGATACTCGGTGCCCGGATCCACCGTGCGGGAGGTTACGTACGCGATGATCCCCGCGACCACGAGATAGAACAGGAAGGAGCCGACCATGGCCTTCCCCATCGCCGGAACCCGGCTTGGGAGGACCGTTACGAAGGCGCAGGGTCCCTCGGTGAACTTGGCGACGACGGCTGGATTCTTCATCTCCGCCATCGATTCGACATGCGGGATGTTGTACTGCCCCGGTGCCAGGCCGCCCAGGGCCTTGCGGGCCGCGGCTTCGTCGGCAACACCGCTGAAGTCCTTCTTGTGGTGGGGAAGCACCGTCCACACGATCGCGCTGGCGATCCACACGAAGGCCGCCGAGAGGAGAATCGGAAGCCAGAGGGAAGCGATGGGTACCATGACGCCGCCTTGGTTGAAAGGTGCGCTCTAAGAGGCAGATCGGCGGCGCGCCGGTCAAGGGGTGGTCCGGAGACGGGCCGTCAATCCTCCGCACGGCGCTGCTTCCGACCCCAACCAAAGCGGCGGAGGTCGATGCCGCCCCCGGCATCGAAGCGGACACCCTCCTTCTCGAGCAGTATCCGCTGGGACAGCTCCGGCCCTGGCCGCGACCGCAGGCTGATGCGGCCTCGGGCGTTGACCACGCGATGCCATGGGACTCGGCTGCCGCTGGAAAGGGCGTGGAGGGCGTAGCCGACCTGCCGGGCTCGACCCGCGAGCCCCGCCCGGGTAGCTACCTCGCCATAGGTCGCCACACGGCCGCGGGGGATGCGGCGCACGACGGCGTAGATCCGCTGGTAGGCGGAATCCACGCTCACGCGGGGTCGGGCTGGAGCCGGGGTGGGTCGATCACGGATGGAGCGCAATGTACTGCGAAGGCCGATCTGGTGACCACGCCAACGCGCCCCCGGACTAGGCCCGCGGGCGCGTTCGAGACCCTGTGACGCTAGTGATGTCGAATCGTGATGTCGCCGTTGACGGTGCGCACGTGGATCAGGCTTACCGGACCGCCGCTGGCGTCGCCAACCGTGCCGGTGGCCCGGACGTAACGGCGTGGCGTCCCGCGGCTGTCGTCCCAGCGGTCCGTTTCCTCTCGACGGAGCTCCCAGTCGCTCTCGATCCTGGTCGCACGCTCGAAGTTCTGCGTATATGCCGACTCGAGGTCGAATTCCATCAACAGGCCCTCGGGGAGATCCAGCACGACATCGCCGACCGTCACTACGGACACAGGCCGCTGGTCCTCGCCGGTCCCTTCAATGCGGACCTGCACATGCCCCGCACCGCTGGTGGCTCTGACGGAGCCCGCGATCCGACCCAGGACGATGTCGCCGCCGCCCGTGTGTGCCTCGATCGGCCCACCCGCTTGTGCCACACGGATGTCACCGCCGCCGGTCCGGATGGTGGCGCCGTTCGGTGCGTCGTCGAGGATGATGCGGCCGCCGGCTTTCGTCACGACCACTGGACCGCCGTCAGTGCTGAGGGTCTGGGTGATCTCGTTTCCCGACACGGTCGTCTGTCTGATCACGCCATGGGACTCCCCGGCCCCGGTCACCGTCCCGGAGCTGCCTGTCGCACCGGAAACGCCGGAGATCACCGGACCGCTCCCGCTCGTGGCGGTCAGCCCGCGGGACACGCCGGACAATACTACCTGGCCGCCGCCGGTCCCCACCGCACCGTCGAGGTCGGAGTCCGTGACTCGGATTTCACCCCCACCGGTCCGGAGATCAACCCGCCCGGAGGTGCGATCGATCGCCAGGTCGCCGCCCCCGGTCTGGCCGGTGAAGGTCCCGTGGACATCGCTGATGGACACCGCACCGCCGGCGGACTCGAGTCGGACGTTGAACCGATGAGGGACCCGAATCTCGAAGACGTGGGCGGTCGAAGACGATCGATGGCCCCCGGTCTGGCGGGCGGCGACACGCACACCGTCGGACACCCGGCTGACCTCCACATCTGTATCACGCCAGTCGCGCCCCCCAAGCCGCACGCGGATCGTGACCCGCGGTTCATCCCATCCACGAATCTCCACTCGCCCTCCCGAATCCAAGTCCAGCGTGAGCGTCTCCCCCGGCCGAGTGTCGACACTACGATCGAAGACAGTATCGTGGGCTGCGGGGGGGACGACAGAGAGGGGTGGGAGCGCGGTGATGGCCGCGAGTTGGGGAAGCCGTGGGGTGGGAGGCACCTCACTACGGCTCGGGTTGGCCGCGGCGAGAGGAACGACGATCGCCATGAGGCTCCCCCCCACGATGGCTCGCATCCAGGCACCCGAATGACGCTCGCGCCGCTCATCCAACACCGCGAGGAGTCGTCCCTCCAGGTGGGACGGCCGCGCCATTCCGATCACGGCGCTCCCCCCGATCCGGAGGTGATGCGCCCCTCGGGCGACCTCGAGGAGGTGGGTGGCGTACTCCGAACCGGAGGCTCCCAAGGCGAGGACGGCATCATCACAGGCGCGTTCGCTCTCGTTCTTGAGGCGTCGGGTTGCCAGCCATGCGAGCGGGTGGAACCAATACAGCGCGCATGTGACCATCGCCGCCAGCTGGACCGCGCCATCAAACCGCCGCGCGTGGGCCAGCTCATGCTCCAAGACCACCCACGCTCGCTCCTCCGGCCAGCGCTCGGCATCCGCCGGGAGAAGGATGACCGGACGGCGGATCCCCCAGAGCACCGGGGAGCCGACAGCCCGGGATCGGAGCAACCGGATGCGTGATGCGACCCCGCCCCGGGCGCTCGCGCCATGGAGGACCCGTGGCCACGGGCCGCCAATCACGGGGGCAGCCCGTCGGACGAGAGCTGCGATGCCGAGGTGACCAAGCCCGTACCAGCCGAGGACCGTTGCGACGCCGATGAGCCACAGCAGGAAAAGTGTGGAGGCCGGAGACGAGATTTGTGTGGCCTGCGGCGCCGTGACTTCGGCCGCTGGAGTCAGCGGTGCCGTCATCGCGCCCTCGGTCGTGGGCAGAGCATCGGGAGCGGAGACGGCAGCCTGGGGCGCGGCGTCCGATACCACGGCGGCACCGGCGGCACCTTCCTGGAGCGCCGCCGCGGGGAGCGGGACCTTCACCGAAGGGAGGAGCCGCGACATCGGAGCGATGGCGACGGCGGCGACGACGGTGGCTGTCCAGACGAGATGCCGGAGTGAAGCCGCTCGCGACCGGAGGAGGCCTGCGAAGCCCCATCCGACGACAAACACCAGGGTCACCTTGGCGACGGTGCCAAACACAAATGCGGCGGTCATGAGCGGGGCCCCTTCCGGCGATGACGTTGGATCAAGTCGGCGAGACGCGCCAACTCGTCCTCCGTGGGCGGATGGTCGCCGGCACCCAGCATCGCGGCGACGGCCGATTCCATCGAGTCGTTGAAGAAGGTTCGGAGCATGTGTTGAGCGGCGGCGTGGCGGAGTTGCTCCGGTGTGGCGGTCGGCTGGTAGACGTAGCGGGGCCCGTCCCACTCGTGGCGGACGAAGCCCTTCTCCTCGAGGAGTCTGAGCATCCCCCGCACCGACGAATAGCTCGGCGGGTCGGCGAGCCCCGCACGCACCTCGGCCGCGGTGGCGCTGCCGCTTCGGAACAGCACGTCCATGATCTCCCGCTCTCGGCGACCGAGCTCCTTGTAGGGATTAGACATCCGGTGGCCTCGTCTCCTGCCAATGGGAAGACAATATGTCAATATACTAGCACGTTGCCAACACACTAACATTTGGTGGATATGCCGTCAAGTGGAGGGCTCTGTAGCCCTAGACGGCAGGGACGCGCGGGGGGTTCCGGGACGGTCGAAGAGCAAGGGCGCCGCCGGCCAGGTAGGTGATCACGGCAGCCGCGAGGGAGGTGAGAAGGGGGTGCGGCGTGGCGAACGCGGTGGCGCCGAGGTAGGTGACCATCCCCGCCACCATGGTGGCGGCGGCCGTGGTCGGGCCGCCGAACCTGGTGAAGAGCCCGAACACCACGGCGACCAGGGTGCCGGCGCTCCCGAACGCCGAAGCCTCCTCGACCAAGGCGAACACCCCTTCGGCGCGGAGGGCCAGGAGGAGTGCGATGCCCCCGAACGTCACGACGATCCACTGTGCCAAGCGGACCTTGACGCGCTCATCGCGGATGTCGAGCGCGGGGACGACCAGGTTGTGCGACAGGAGCCCGGCTGAAACGGGGAGCGTGCTATCCACGGTGGACAGGATCACCGAGATGAGCCCTCCCGCGAAGATGATATGGAGTGCGGTCGGAAACAGTTAATATATTGTCGAATAACGACTTAGAATGTCTGGGAGGAATGAAACCTAGCGTTCGATCGGTCGGGGTACAACCATAGCGGTTCGCTCATGATGCCCAGCGGGAGGGAGCTCCTGTTTCGGTACGTCGTGTTCGGGAGATCCACGTGCAGGCGGATCGCTGGTGATCGCGGCGCTACTCGGCGCGGAGCGCCAGCGTGGGCTCGACCCGCGCGGCGCGCCGGGCGGGGAGAAACGCCGCCACCACGGCGACGGTCACCATCCCGACGACCACGCCGCCGATAGTCGGGATGTCGGTCGGTTCCACTCCCGCCAGGTAACTGCGGAGGACGCCGCCAAAGGTCATGGCTGCCCCGAGCCCCACGACGAGTCCGAGGGCTACGGGGAGGAGCCCCTGGCGCACCACGAGGGCCACAACGCGGCGCCCGTCGGCACCGAGCGCCATACGGATGCCGATTTCGTGGGTGCGCTGCGATACCGCGTAGGCGACGACGCCGTAGACACCGCCGATCGCAAGGACCAGCGCGGTCAGGGAGAACACCGCCATCACGACGAGGGCAAAGCGCGGGTACACCAGTTCCCGGCTCACCAGCTCGGGAAGGGTGTAGATCTGGCTGATGTCCATCGTCGGCGCCACCTCCCGGAGTCGATCGACGGCCGCGCGCGCGACGCCGCCCGGATCCCCGGTGGTCCGGAGGACGAAATAGCTGGCCCACCGAGGCAGTTGCTCAAACGGCCAATAGATCTCCGGCTCGACCGCCGCCGTGGGGTCGAGGGGAGGGACGTCGGCTACCACGCCTACGATCTCGAAGGTGTTCTGGAGGAGCGGCATGGTGGCCCGTTCGCCGATTGGGTTTCCGTCCGGTGCGAGGAGCCTGGCCGCGGTCTCGTTGATGATGGCGACGACGGGGGCTCCACGCCGGTCCCGCGCGTCGAATCGTCTCCCCGCCAGGAGGCGGATGCCGAGAGTCTGGAAGTAGTCCTCGCCCACGTCAAACCATCGAAGGTTCGGGCGCTGGCCGGCAGGGAGGGGGCGACCCTCGACCCACACCTCCGCACTCCCGTCCCCTCCGCCGAACGCAGGACCCGCCGAGGCGGTGGACGCCGACATGACGCCCGGGAGTGCGGCCAACCGTTCCGTGGCCTCGCGGTACACGCGGACGACGTTGTCCACGTCCGGGTACTCCCCGGGCGAGAGAAACGTCCAGGCCGTTAGGAGATGAGTCTGATCGAACCCGGGCTCCCACGCGAGCCGGTTCATGAAGCTCCGCGCGAGGAGTCCGCCGGCCACCAGAAGCGCAAGCGCCAGCGCGGTCTCCGCCGCGACGAGGAGATTGCGCGCGCCACCGCGACCCCTCTCCGATGGCCCGCGTCCTCTCCCCACCCCCCGGAGTACCGTGTTGAGGTCCACCCGCGCGGCGGACAGCGCCGGCATGGCACCAAACAGGACCGTGGTTAGGAGGATCAACCCGGTCGCGAAGGCCAGGCTGCGGATGTCCAACCCCACCTCCTCGAGGCGTGGGATGCCCGGCGGCGCAAACTGGTGAAGGCCCGCCAGCATGCCTCGGGCGACCAGGAGACCGCCGATGCCCCCAACCAACGCCAAGAGGAGGCTCTCCAAGAGCAATAGCCTGAGCAGCCGGGTCCTCCCGGCACCGAGCGCCGCGCGAACGGCGATCTCTCCTTGACGGCTCTGGGTGCGGGCCAACAAGAGGTTGGCCACATTGGCGCATGCGATGAGCAGCACGCAGCCCACCGCCCCCAGGAACAGCCACAACACGGGTTGCACGCCGCGCACGAGATGGTCTCGGAGGTCGACCACCCGAACCGACCATCCCTCATTGCTCTCCGGATGACGGCGGGCCAGCTCGCGCCCGATCTCGCCGAGCTCGTCCTGAGCCTGCGCGATGGTACGGCCTGGAGCGAGCCGGGCGTAGGCGAAGAAGCCTCGCCAGTCCCGATTCTCCTCGTCCGATGGGTCGATATGGAGCGGGCGCCAGAGGTCCACGCTCCGCCGCCTCGGTTGGACGAAATCTTCCGGAAGCACGCCGACGACCGTGATCGGCTCGTTGTCCAGGATGATCGCACGACCGACAATGGTCGAGTCGGCGCCGAACGCGTCTCGCCAAAGGGGATAGCTCAGCACGGTCACGGCGGCGCCGACACCGTTCTGGTCCTCCGGTGCCAGGAGGCGACCGAGGGCCGGCCGGACGTCGAGGGCGGTGAAGAAGTCCGGCGTGGCGAGGCCACCGTGAATGCCGCGGGCGCGGCCGTCGCTGGTCAGGATGAAGGGCCAGCTGCGCGCCAGGCCCATCGTCGCCAGGGATTGGCTGGATCGGCGCCAGTCCATCGCGTCCGGCGGGGAGACGGTGCAGCTGCCTGGCGACTCACGCGTGTACTCGCAGAGCGCCACCAGCCGGTTGGAGGCGGGGTACGGCAACGGCCGCAAGAGCACCGAATCCACCACCGAAAACGCCGCCGAGGTTGAGCCGATGCCGAGCGCGAGCATCGCCAGGGCGAGGAGGGCCAAGCCGGGTTGCCGGCGCCATTGGCGCCAGGCCGTCACTGCGTCCTGCCCGACCCCACGGAACCACTCGGCCGTGCGGCGGTCGCCCTCGCGCCCGGCAGCGATCTGCCGGCAGGTCTGGAAGACGGCGTCGTAGTCGCCGAACTGCGCCCGCGCGCGTCGGCGAGCGTCCACCGGCGGGAGACCCTCCGCCTCGTAGTCCCGCGCCAACATGTCGAGGTGGAACTCGAGATCCTCGCGGACCTCCTCCTCCACGCTCGGGCGCCAGAGGGTGCGACCCCGCGCTGCGTTCTCACCCGAGGCCCTGCGGAAGAGTCGCATCGGTTCAGGCCAGCCGGAGGACCCGGCTCACCGCGCCGTGGAAGGCGAGCCACTCGGCGGTATCGGTGCCGAGCTGTCGCAGACCGCGGTCC
>Ga0055480_10000742_pt1 | contig 12432 bp, 16 predicted proteins | sample Muzzi_PWB_D2_FD_57935 | JGI IMG/M metagenome (GOLD analysis project Ga0055480, IMG submission 57935) | Wetland microbial communities from San Francisco Bay, California, USA, that impact long-term carbon sequestration - Muzzi_PWB_D2 | ecosystem: Environmental > Aquatic > Marine > Wetlands ... | reverse complement strand
AGCATCAATTACTGATTTAGGAACCGACTATGGTAAGCATGAGAAACGTTAACTAAGGTGTATCCCTGAGTCAAGACAATAATCCACCGAGTTCAAGCTACGCATTGAACTGCGAAACACAGCTAGGGTACAAAGATTGTTCGCTGCAAATTCAGCAAATACCCGAGACACTTGCTCCACTCCTAACCATCACCGGCTTTGATAGTACTTTCTTAGCAGTGCGGAAAGCGATTCGACAGATCGTGTTGTGGTGTCAGTTATTATATTGCAGATTGCCTAACCTGCGCTCTATTTGTATAAAATTACAAAATAGACAGTTCCTGCATAACCTCTTGTTAACATGCACACTGGAGACCATCTATGATTTACATTCTGAGTATCCCAGCTCTTATCGTCCTCGGCATAATGTTTATCCTCTACGGACAGAGTCGTCGTAGGTTCTACTTTGGACAAAGGCGTGTTTTGGTGAGGCCCAGCGGATGGATGATGGCAGAGCCGGGTGCACATGAGAGAATTGAACGCGACAAAGAGAGCATCGACTTTTCACTGGGGCTTCACACGTTTGAGTTGGGACTCTGGTTTCTGTGCGTCCTAGCGGCGATCATTCTGGGGACAGTATATGCCTTCGGTTAACGTCGCCGCAGTGATGTGCGGCTCGAAATGCAAACAAAACGCTGGAGACAGCCACCCCGCCACTCCGCTCGACACGCACGTGGCTGCCATTTGGACGCGCCGTTTACGCTCCACCTTGCGTTTCCGGCGGCAGTCGCCCAGAGCTTTGCGTTGCTCCGTTTTACGTAAAGCAGTTGATTGATATTACTTTCATAGCAGTGCTGGCAGGAATTCGACAGACCGTGTCGTGTTTCAGTTATTATCTTACAATCATATTTTAAAAATGGAGTAACATGCAAAAAATTGCAGTACAAAGAAAATGAATCAAAATAGCCCAAACGGAGCGGATAAATTCAAATATACGAGGTTTGATTCAATGAATTTTAGAGAACCCAAGATATGGTTGATTTTAGGATGTATAGGAATGGCAGCAATGGGCGTGTGTTTTTTTTACTGTCGGGTGGCCTAAAGAAAGTGTTTTGGCTCCGTTAGCTCTTGGCTTGATTGGGGCAGGTATAGCAAAAGCTAATCAGTAAACAACGAGGTTTGATTCATGCCTGTTTTCGATTCTACCAGAATATCTTATGTAAAAACGGCTGAACTTATACTTGGTAGTGACGTTAGTTATCTGACTGACAACCCTGACATGGTGCCACAATTCGTGAATGCCCTGTTTCAATCCCTTGAGATTTCTCTAAAAGGTTTCGGGACCTCATCTGGACTAGTGTCAGAAGATGAAATGAGAAATCGGCGTTTAGTTGGAAATGGCCATGATATTGAGAAAATAGGGGACCTTTTAAAAGAGAAGTTAGGAGATATATCCAACCGGCGTTTAGTGGCAGTGCTGCTTGATGGAATTGAAAGTGATGTATCAGTCATAATCGAAAAGATGATCTTTGGGAGAGATTTCAAACCAACAAGAAAGTCATATTACAAGAGAAAATTAGTTTATCATGCCGAGCTGGAAAGTGGAGAAATCCAAATTGTTAATGGGTTAAGACCATGGCTGGAGGCTGTAAAGGCGGTTGCTGAAAACGTTGATAATGCGATTGCAGTAGTCAATCGCTGGAGAGCTTCAGGCACTGATCTACCATTTGAAGAATGGCATATACGAGAAAATAGCTTCATGTATCGCTGAAACGGTATAGCCCATAGGGTTATTTTTGCCCATCCCCCGATATGGTCAAATTCGGGTTTTTTGGCACAACGCCCCGACAAGATGATGCCTTCAATACTGGCAAGGAAAACGTTCGTTTTATTTGCTATAGATGAATGGGTGGTTTATGGTATAGTAATAAAAAGTACTACCTATTAATAATGAGGTATCAGCATGGCGACATCCGTAAAACTTGATGACGATCTGAAAAACCGTATTCAGCATCTGGCTGACGCACGACATCGTTCAGCGCACTGGATCATGCGCGAAGCAATTCGCGACTACGTTGAGCGCGAAGAAGCACGAGAGGGTTTCAAGCAGGAGGCCTTGGCGTCTTGGACAGCTTATAAGGAAACTGGGCGGCATCTGACAGGCCAGGAAGTACGTAACTGGTTGAAGACCTGGGGTACGGTTGAAGAAAAAGAGATCCCTCCGTGCCACGAGTAATTATCACGGAAGGCGCAGCGCAAGGGTTGGAACGCTGTCGGCGTTTTCTGGCAGAAAAAAATCCGCAGGCGGCGAAGAGGGCTGGTCAAGCGATAGAACGCCAATTTGCGCTTCTGGAAACGGAACCAGGTGTAGGCAGGCCGTTTGACGATCTCCCAGAATTTCGCGAGTTAATCATCCCATTCGGAGACGCTGGTTATGTGGCGCTTTATCACCACGAAGTAAATGCCGGTTTGGTTTACGTGCTGGCCTTCCGACATCAAAAAGAAGCGGGCTACTGATAATTACTAACGATAATCCGTGAAAGCGAACCAAAACCGCCTTTCCATACTCACCCAATCTGAAATACAGAATTATTTTGGCATTCCACAATTGCCCCAGGAAGACAGGGAATATTACTTCGAGCTCGCGGATAACGAAGTAAGCCTCATCGACAACAATTGGCGGCTAAACTCCAAATTGTATTTTATACTGCAACTGGGCTATTTCAAAGCCAAGCGCATATTTTTCAACCTCGATGCTGACGCGGTTGCCGATGATGTTTTCCACATCATCGGGACATACTTTCCTGATGATATCGGCCACGAATTCAAGGTGCCGAGTAAACCTACCCGCATTAACCAACAGAAGCTCATTTGCGGGCATTTCAACTTTCGCCGGTTATAAGACTCGACGCTGCAATGTTCCACAAGCATCGGCCAGGGCGACACCAAACTGAAGAACGATTGTTTTCCTGTCGAGCGGCCAGGCTGCACACCCGGGCCTTAGAATTTTGCCATCATCCTTCCAGACCTGACGGCACCGAGCCATCATCTCTATGATCTAGTTACCACCATCGTCTTTATCTTCACCACTCGATCATCATCACCTACAGAGCGCCCCTTAGAGGATTGACTCAACGTTACCCAATATACCAACCCCTCGCCGATTGCTGAAATCCGGCTGCTTCGGTTCGGGGGGATTCGGACGTTTGTAACAGGTGGCATGACAGTTTTCTTCTTCTGGTCGGTGTTGGCTTCTAATTTCCTCATTTGGCCCACAATCAGCCTGATTTTCGCCGTTGACCAAACAACCTCGGCCCAATCCCGAGTCGAAACTTTTGGGAGTCCTTAAAGGGGTAAATATCTGAAATACACTGCTGATACAGCTTGTTACCAGTCCTCGACACCGACAATCATCTGCAAAGAAATACAATGGCCCCTGCCGTTATGTTCTGCCGATGAAGCGATAAGCAGAATAAACACACGTAAAAATATAAATAAGAGAACAAAATTCTTGACAAGTAAATTGTTAGAGAATATTATCCATTCATCATGAGATTTAGGAGCATCTAACAAAGATAAAAGCACCTACTTTGCCACAAGGAACGCCTCAATGATACAAATTCATCGGACAGTTGCGGATCAGAGAACATCCCTTCTCGAGTACCAGAGATTTTTTCACAGTCGTCCCGAATTGGGTTTCAAGGAGTTTGTCACCGCTGAATATATCTGCAGCAAATTAGACGAGATGGGGGTGTCGTACAAAAACGGTATCGCCGGGACTGGAATACTCGCCACTATTCGCGGCAATGGTTCTTCGGACAGATGCATTCTCTTCCGGTCGGATATGGATGCAGTGAGGACCGTCGACGAGCAGGGTGATCCATTGGTAGCCCACTTGTGTGGCCATGACGCCCATATGGCCGTGATGCTCGCATTGTGCGGATTAATCGAAAAACACAGGGACCAATTCGGTGGGATCGTAAAAATCCTCTTTCAACCGGCAGAGGAGGCTCTTGGGGGAGCGACCTCCATGATTGCAGCTGGCGTGCTAAAGGCTCCACGGGTGGATCGGGTGTATGGTTTCCATATGTGGAGCGAGTTTGCCAGCGGCCAGGCATGCGTCACTGAAGGGCCACTGTTCGCAGCTGGGGATCAATTCTCCGTTTCTTTTTCCGGAACTCCAGGCCATGCAGCCATGCCCCATTTGGCGGTAGACGTCATTTTGGCGGGTTCCTCATTCGTCCAGAATCTTCAGAGCATTGTCAGCCGCCACCTCTCTCCGCTAGAACCCGGGGTGATTTCTGTGTGTGCATTCCATGGCGGAGCCGGACCCAACAGTCTTCCCCAAACTGTGCAACTTACCGGTACTGCACGCACCTTCTCTGAGAACAACAGAAGTTTATTCGCCCAGGGAGTGGAGCGCTTAGCCCGAAGCACCGCAGCTTTTTTCGGTGCCGAAGCCAATGTGCAGTACCGCCACCTTGTCCCTCCACTGGTCAACTCCGCAAAGGCAATACCCACCGTCAGAGCCGCTGTGACGGATGTGCTCTCCCAGGCCGGTGTCGTCAGCGGGTATCGGGCTACCTGCGTTGACGATTTCTCCTTCTATCTACAGGAGGTAGAGGGAGCCTACATTCTCGTTGGATGCAAAGAACAGGAGTATTACCCCGTTCACAACAACAACTTTTACGTCCCCGAAGAGAGCATGATTATCGCTCTTATGATTTTGTACCGACTGATTAAATCCGAACTTTTTGTCTGAAGTATCAGCTCATAACACAACAATCAATTGCAACGTGAAAAGGAGAGAAAACAATGATGAATAGCAGCGTGATAAGGATCGGCGGACTTCCAGGTATCGGACAATGGATAGAAAAGGATGATTTTGAAAGCATAGCAAGCGCTCTGCCATTTTTTTCGAACGATTTCAAAGAAGCTTTCGCGGATTTCCGAAGACTACTCAACGAAGGACAAATACGGGCTGCAGAGAAACAAGGTGGCAAATGGGTAGTGAATTCCAATGTAAAGGAACAGATACTCGAGGGATTTCGGAACGGAACCATCACTGAGTACGCCCACGAAATGAATGTCTATTACGACAAAGACACCCTCCCGCTCAAACGTTTTTCAGCCGAGGGGAAGATTCGTACAGTTCCGGGTGGCTCCAGTTTTCGGGATGGATGCTATATCTCTGAAAATGTCAGCATCATGCCTCCTTCCTTTGTGAACATTGGCGCCTATATCGATGAATATACGATGCTGGATTCCCATGTGCTGGTCGGATCCTGTGCCCAAGTGGGAAAGCGGGTTCATTTGAGCGCTGGAGTCAAATTGGGTGGCGTTCTGGAACCAATCGGGAGTCTGCCGGTTATTATCGAAGACGATGTTTTCGTTGGTGGCAACTGCGGTATTTATGGAGGCGTCATCATCGAACAGGGAGCAGTGATCGGCGCAGGCACCGTCATTACCGATAAAACTCCAATTTACGACCTTGTTATGAAAACCGTGTACCGCAAGGAAGGGGATTCCCCTTTGATCATCCCAGCTAATGCGGTGGTTGTTCCCGGTTCACGGTCCTACGGCGAAATCGAGGGGGAAAAAATAGCGGTGCAAACCCCGGTGATCGTCAAATACCATAGCGATGCGATCAACTTGGAAAACGCGTTGCGATAGTTCTTAACAACCAATATCGACACGATACGGAGTACGAAAATGACCATTATGAAAATCGACAATCTGGTAGCAATGACCAGCCAAATAGAAATTCGGGATAACCAGCTGCTTATATCCGGCAGACAGGCGCAAGACCTGACGGAACGCTTCGGCAGCCCCTTATACCTCTACAGCGAGGAAGTGATACGCAAGAGTTGCCGCAAACTGAAAGAGGCAATGGGTTTTCCTGGTTTGAGTCTGCATTATTCAGCCAAGGCAAACAGCAATATCTCCATCCTCAAGATCATGCGCGAAGAGGGATTCGGGATGGACGCCGTCTCGCCGGGTGAGATCGCCATAGGACTTAAGGCGGGATTTTTCCCGGAGCAGATCATTTTCATTTCCAACAATATCACCACGGAGGAGTTCAATTTCGCGGTGAAAAACCGCATCGATGTTTCGGTAAACTCCTTTGGGCAGCTGGAGCTCTTCGGCCGACGCTTTCCTGGAGGGCGAATTGCGGTTCGCATCAATCCGGGCATTGGCGCCGGACACCACCAGAAAGTGATCACCGGCGGAACCAAAACCAAATTCGGTGTGGACCTAGCTCAGGTGGAAGAAATTAAAGCCATCGCATCCCGCTACGATCTGCATATTTGCGGTTTGAACACCCATATCGGCTCAAACTTTCTTAATTGCAAGTCGTACCTCAAGGCGGCGACCATTCTTTGCCAGGTAGCCGAGGGTTTTCCAGAGCTGGAATACCTGGACCTAGGCGGCGGTCTCGGCATCTCCTACCAAGGGGGAGGATCAAGTCTGGATCTAATGCGCATGGGGCGTGCCTTGGAGCGGCTCTATGTGGATTTCACCAGACGATATGGGAGACGGGTGCGCTTCATCATGGAACCAGGACGATACCCAGTGGCCGAAAGTGGCGTTCTGCTCACCACAGTTACCGACCTGAAACGGAATCCACAGCGGTCGTTTATTGGTACGGATGCCGGCTTCAACGTCCTTTTACGCCCCTCTTTGTACAATGCGTACCATGAGATTATCAACTGCGGCAATATCAAGGGTCCCCTGGAACCCTTTGATATCTGCGGCAACATCTGCGAAACCGGAGACATATTGGCCGCGGAGGCTCCGATGCCACTCACTCAAATTGCCGATACCCTGGCAATATTGGATGTGGGGGCCTACGGCTATGCCATGGCCTCCAATTACAACAGCCGCCCCCGACCGGCCGAGGTCCTCATCCAGACCAACGGCGAGTTCCGCCTTATCAGAAAACGGGATCGACTGGAAGACCTGTTAGAAAACCAGCTGGCCGCTTAGAGCTGGTGGTTAAACGAATTCAAATCCATAAAGGAGAGAGATATGCACACGAAAAGAGATGAGTCTTACCCGGTCGAGATCCTGATCGGTATGAAAGAACTGGAAGATGGGAAGAACATTTGCAAAAAAGTGCATTCTGCCGTCGAATTTCAAAGATGAAGGCCTGAACGATGAAGGCGAGTGCCGTTATTGTCAGGAGATGACTTTTACTGGAAAGAAACGGGAGGTAGATGCAGTAGAGAAAGGGCACTTGGCAAAACAGCTGGATTATATCCTCAAAAGCGCACGGAGAAAGGGCAAATTTTACGATGTAGCAGTAGGGTTCAGCGGCGGGAAGGACAGCGTCTTCCTTTGTCACAAGCTGCAGCAGGAGTATGATCTGAAGGTCTTGGCCATAACCATAGACCACGGCTATTTCCCCCCAACTGTCAAGAAGAACATCGCCGAGGTGGCCCAGAAACTTGAACTGGACGTTTTATATCACCGCATCGATCAGCACTTCATGGACAAGTTTTTCAAACACCAGTTTGAGACCTACCAGGCCTCTGCCAATTCTGTGTTCGACGTTATGTGCGGCCCCTGCTCTGAAATCCTGGAAGGAAACGTGATGAGGATCGCAGCGCAACTGGAAATTCCCGTGGTATTGATCGGCCTTTCCCCCGAACAAACCAACCGGTATTTCTTCGAGATGCCCAGGGAGCATGTCGAGGAAAAGTACTGGAACCCGATATTCGACGCCGCCTATTTCAATGACGGAGACCGGGGTAACCTGTGGAACCCCAACAGCAGTCCGCTCTGCCCCGAAGTGTATTTTCCGTTTCATGTATGGGACTACAACGTGGAGGAGATCGTATCAGAACTTTCACACCGAGGGCTTTTGAGCACCGAAGCATCTGATCCATTGAAGACCGAATGTAAAATCATGCAAGTCATGCGTTATCTCGACGGTAATCGGCTGGGTTATGACCCCAGGATCGGACCTTTCTCAGACCTGGTACGTTTCGGCAAGGCTTCACGGCAGGAGATGATCGAGAAATTCTATGGCCGCAGCTTGAACCCTATTAGTATCCGGGAAACCAGTCAACGGCTCGGTGTCGACCTCGCAGGGCTCGTTGCGGCCTAGTACCATGTCACGTCTCAGATGGCACAAACTCACGCCGCAATTTTGGTTTTCTGCGAAGCACGACTGAGGGCGCATAGGTAACGCTGTGTACGCTCAGAAGTAACGAAGTCAGGAAGCTCAAAAGGCAAATGAGATTCGCGCAGACGAGGCGTGATAGGACACTAGTACCACCCGAGGAACAGTTCCCAACCATTGATCATCTTCACTCAGGAGGTTTGTACAATGAATACCATATTCACCCATCGTTCCTTCATCCTGTTGTGGATCGCCATGCTGCTTTCCATGACAGGGACCTTCCTGTTCCTGCTCGTTTTGTCCGCACGCATCTTCATTGCCAGCGAATCCAGTTGCATGGCAGGTGGAGTTTTTGCCGCACAGTGGCTTCCGGCGATCTTTCTGCTACCACTGATCGTCCAACTATGTTCCCGCTTCAGCCCAGTACGGCTCCTGCCTGTCCTGGAGATTTTCTCGGCGGTGGTGACCATCTGCACTGCTTTGGCTGCTGACCATGGTGTTTTTGCCGTTTTCGGCCTGCTTTTTGTCCGGGGAGGATTGGAGGCGACAACCAAATCCGCCCGACTGGTCGCTCTCAAACGATATATGCCTGCACATCTCCTGGAGCAGGCATCATCAGTGTTCAACACATCTACCTATATTGGGGCAGGCCTTGGTGGACTCTTGGGATCACTAGTGGTTGAACACTTGTCTCTAATATCAATTGGGGCTATCGATGCTGGTACTTTCCTAGTTGCGGCCATCCTCTATGCCCTGGTTCAACCGCCCACAGTGGAATCGAAAGCTCAAGTTCCAATGGACGCTTTCTCTGTCTGGAGGAAGGCCAAGGATGTCCTTTCCAGAGAGCATCGACTCACGGAATATGTAGTGAGCCTGGTTATTCTTACCGGGGTCTACCAGGGTTTCCATGTCATCGCTCGTACGGTGATTCCGATCAGTATTCTGAGTGTGGGGCCTAAAGGAGTGACGGACTACCAGATAGTAACGTGCGTGGGTTTGGTATCGGCTGGCTTTTTTGTCTACCGGTTCATGTGTGGTGAAGCGAGAGGTCAGTATAATCCCCTTGCACTGTTCTGCATCACAAGTCTTTCCATGATCTCCACTGTTTTTGCACCTAATCTTTTGACCGGCCTGATTTCATACCTTCTGTTCATTTTCCTCTTTGAGGTCAACTATACCAAATGCATGACCTTGATCATCGACAGGTGCCCTTCCGAGGAATTACCGATACTCCTTCCTTTCATAAATTCGGCCACCATGATTGCAATGGTGCTCGTTGTCTTTGGTGGAGGGCAAGCTATGGACGACTGGGGGTTTGTCCCAGTGACCATAGGCCTTGCGGGGGCGGCCCTTCTTTTGGCTATTTTTAGTTTCGCTGGTATTCGCAGATTTTGTTTCCGCTTTTCAATCGCTATTGGAGAAAAAACATGAAACACATAGTTTTCGTAGAAAGTAATGCTAATGGACTTTCAGCACTCACTACCGCTAAGGAGCTGGGATACTACGTGACTTTTATCCGGTCCACCCATTTCGAGCACTATTACATCCATGATAGTATGTTCGCTAAGGCAATGGCCTCGGTCGACGCCTACATTGAGCTTAACGATATCACAGATGAATTAGCATTGGGCGCTACACTCTCCTCCGTCCATGCATCTCGACCCGTCGATGCCTTGATCACCGTATTGGAGCATATCATTCTTCCTCTTGCCCGGGCAGCAAGACGGGTCGGTATTCCCTTCACTAGCGCCGAGGCAGTTGAGTTGGCCCGAGACAAGGGCGCAATGCGGCAGCGTCTCGATGAAATGGGGGTCCCCTCGGTCCGGTTCGTAACAGGCGCTGATCCCAACTATCTGATCGAACAAGCAGATAAGATCGGGTATCCCCTCATTTTCAAACCTACATCGGGGTTATCCAGTTGGTTTATCAAGCGTGTGGATTCCAGAGGAGACTTGGAAATCGCCTTTGACGAGTATCGTCGCGAGCTCGGGGAGATGAATGAGGTCTACAATACAATCATGAACGATACTGTTGTGATCGAAGAATATCTCGAAGGCACTATGATCTCCCTTGAAATCTGCGCCAGCAGAGGTGTCACGACCCCCCTGTCTATTTGCGAGCGTAAACGATACAGTAAGAACGAGATTCTGGAGTTGGGCTCCACCATGCCTGCCACACTCCCTCCCGACCAATGGGAGGCGGTATGTCAATACGGCCAAAGTGTCCTGGAAGCCATGGGACTCGACATGGGCATTTTTCATTTGGAGATCATCCTTACCACCAGGGGTCCACTTCTTATCGAAGCTAACCCTCGACTGATTGGGGGAATGGGCCCAAGACTTCTCTCTTTGACACTCGGCCGCAATATTTATGGTTTGCTGATTGACGCCCACCTCGGAAATCCCGTGCTTCCGCCTGATTCGGCACCTCGATGTTACGCCACATCACGAGTCATGGCGCTTGAGGAGGAATCTATATACTACCAAGAGGAGCTTTCTCCTTGGCATGAGGAATACCATTCGTCCCTAGTATATCACCGTTTCGGCTTGAAGCAAGGAGACAAAGTGCCCAAGGCCGCTTCAAATGAACACTCTTTCGGATACTTTGTCGTTCAAGCCAACACCCCTTGGGAGTCAGAGCACTTGGCCGAGGCGATTCTCGAACGACTACGTGAAGAGCTGCAGCTGCCCCTGATCATCCATTGATCAATTGTTATCATTCGAAAATGGAGCCCTGCCCATGTTTCAAAGAAGGGACACCCCCCTGATTGCCGGCAACCAGTCGGCTTAAGGGGGGGGCATTCTCAAACCAGATCCGATAACGCCCGTCGCTCGCGCGGACCGAGCAGAGCTGTCATCCGAGGGGTTGATTCAGAAGACGGAAAAAACGTACGCTAATGGTTTGCTGAGGCTGGCACTCAGTGATACAGGGAAGGGATGGACACACCGAGGTATTCGTCTGACTTGATCTCGAATGTTGAAAGGAAGAGAATACTGAGCATGACGGTCAAAGACGACCCCTGTGGGTAGATCCACTTCGTTTGGTCAACCTTGATCACCATGGGCAGCATCTCTCCAAGAAATGCCCTGCAACCCTATAGCACAGTCGAATCACCGGCACCGGCACCAGGACTACGACTAACCAGAGAGTTTTGAGTCATGCCTAAAACAATCAAAATTAAATACGGAAATGAACTCTTAGCAAAATATCAAATGGTTGGTAGGTTTTGGACAGGCATATACCAAGAAAAGAAACTGGCTCACATAGCCATGCAACTTCCGTTTCAGTTTAACAGCTTCCAAGAAATGAAAGGCCACATTGAAAAGCGAGGTTTCACCTTAGAGGCTGTAACCATATAGCCCAGGCTGCGCGGCAGGCTGCAGCTGATCCCCGACACCAACCAGGGCGACACAAAAAGAATATTTCATCACCGCTGACCGTGCTGGCGGCGCCCCCGGTCCCTACCATTTTGCTATCACATCTTTTGTTTGACTACTGCTACACCTCTTGGTAATCAAAAGATAGAGTTACTGCGTTTACTTGTAGTTCAACTTCTGCGCGAGACATCATGACCGAGAACGCCAAGACACGAATTTTTCTCAGCTACGCCCATGAGGATCTGGATACGGTCCGGAAGATCGACGCCAGCCTCACTGCGCGGAACCTCGATGTCTGGTTTGACAAGCGGTGTTTAAAGCCAGGTTCATGGAAAAGACAAATTGAAAGCATAATCCCCCATTGTCGTTATTTTGTGATCTGCATTAGTAACGCCGCTTTGAAAAAAACCGGCATTGAAGAGCGTGGTTTTCAGGGTGATGAGCTGCAACAGGCTTATGAAATAGCCAGGATACAGCCTGAAGGTGTCTTTACGATTGTTCCTGTGCGGTTGGAGGACTGTAGCCGAGGGGATCACCGTTTAGCCCCTTATCAGCAATATGATCTGTTCAATGATCTTGAGGCTGAATTGGATAACCTGGCGGTGAATCTCGGTGGAATTTCTTTAGCGGATAGTTTTGCGGAAGATACAAGAAGTGAAGATGAAAAGATTCTTTCAAGCCTCATGGGTAGAGCGGAAGCAGCCTACTACGCTGGGGATTATCAAAAAGCGTCAGAAATTTTTACCTCAATAACTTACCTTAAACCTGATTATGCAGAGGCCTGGTACAACAAGGGTATCGTTCTTTATGATCTTGGCCGGAAGGAAGAGGCTATAGTGGCTTATGACAAGGCCCTGAAGATTTTCGAAAGTCTCAATTCACCTTATACCGAGACGGTTTGTAAAATATTGACGAAATTGAAGGCAAAAAAGAGTGACACGGTATAGCCCA
>Ga0055480_10000741_pt1 | contig 12453 bp, 6 predicted proteins | sample Muzzi_PWB_D2_FD_57935 | JGI IMG/M metagenome (GOLD analysis project Ga0055480, IMG submission 57935) | Wetland microbial communities from San Francisco Bay, California, USA, that impact long-term carbon sequestration - Muzzi_PWB_D2 | ecosystem: Environmental > Aquatic > Marine > Wetlands ... | reverse complement strand
TTCCAGCCTATCACCACTTGAACACCGCCAACCGCTGAACCGCCTTCAGGAAAGCCACAGGATGCGGTGATTGAGAAGGACCCTTGCATGCACCCCAATAATGGTGAAGTTGCCATTCCGCTGACCGGCCCTATATTACTATTTATGCATCGACCAAGCTGGCCAAACAGTTTCCGGCCTGATCCCTGGGTCGACATCGGAGATTGCTTATGCACAATCGATTGATTCATGAAAAAAGCCCTTACTTGCTTCAGCATGCCCACAACCCCGTGGACTGGTTCCCGTGGGGAGATGACGCTTTCAATAAGGCCCGCTCTGAGAACAAGCCGGTTTTCTTGTCGGTGGGATATGCCACCTGCCATTGGTGCCATGTCATGGAACGAGAGTCCTTTGAGGACAGCGAAGCAGCGGCTGCATTGAACGGGGCTTTTGTGTGCATCAAGGTTGATCGTGAGGAGCGTCCCGACATCGATGCCGTTTTCATGGCGGCCTGTCATATGATGAACGGGACCGGCGGTTGGCCGCTGAATGTCGTCATGACGGCAGACAAAAAACCTTTTTTTGCCGGCACTTACCTGCCCAAACGCAGCCGGTTCGGCCGGCTGGGGCTGATGGAGCTTTGCCGGCAGATTCAATCCCTTTGGCGCAACGACCCCCAGCGGGTGCTGGACGCGGCCGATGGCGTTGCCGGCCAACTGGATCGGGCTTTTGCAATTGCCTCAAGCAGTGGCCAACAAATTGGGCTGACGCAATTGGATCAGGCCTTTGACCAGATATCGCGCGGCTATGACAGCCGGCACGGCGGGTTTGACGGCTCGCCCAAATTCCCCACCCCCCACCGGCTGGTGTTCCTGCTGCGCAACCATCATCGCACCGGCAATGTCCATGCGCTGGAAATGGTCACGCACACGCTCACCGCTATGCGCCATGGCGGGTTGTGGGATCATGTGGGTTTTGGGTTTCACCGCTACGCCACGGACGCCAGCTGGTTATTGCCCCATTTTGAGAAGATGCTTTACGATCAGGCCCTGCTGGCCATCGCCTATCTGGAGGCTTATCAGATTACCCGCAATTCGTTTTTCGCCCAGACCGCCGAAGAGATTTTCACCTATGTCCTGAGGGATATGGTTCACCCCCAAGGCGGTTTTTTTACGGCCGAAGATGCGGACAGCGAAGGCGAGGAAGGCAAATTCTATGTCTGGTATATGGCGGAATTTAAGGAGGTCGCAGCCATAGGAACGGACGGCATACCTTGGCATGATATCTTCAATCTGCAGAATGGCGGCAATTTTGCCGACGAAGCCAGCCGACAGCAGAGTGGAACCAATATTCTTCACCTGACGCGTGCATGGCAACAATGGGCGGACAACCTGCAAATGCCGGCGCCATCGCTTGCCGAACAATGGGATATCGTCCGCCAGCGCCTGTTTAACCGTCGCCGGGAAAGGGTGGCGCCGCTCAAAGACGACAAGGTCCTGACCGACTGGAACGGGTTGATGATTGCTGCCCTGGCATTGGGGGCGCGGGTGCTGGGATCGGAGACCTATGCTGTTGAGGCTGAAAAGGCGGTCAATTTCCTGCAAACCCGGTTGATGGATTCCCATGGGCGCCTGCTGCATCGTTATCGCGACGGCCAGGCGGCCATCCCCGCTCAAGCCGGAGATTATGCCTTCTTAATCATGGGGCTGATCGAATTGTACCGCACTACTTTCAGGACTGATCTGCTGGAATATGCCATCGAAACCCAGAAGGAATTGGATGTCTGCTTCTGGGACCCGGCCCAAGGCGGATATTTCTTGACTGCCGACAACGAAAACGAGCTGCCGGTTCGTCCCAAGGAGCTGTATGATGGCGCCATGCCTTCGGCCAACTCCGTGGCCCTTTCCAATCTTATTCTTTTGGCGCGGTTGACCGGCAAGCATACATGGGAAGAACGTGCCGATCTGCTGACGCGGTCTTTTGCTTCATCGGTCTCGAGCCAACCGGCGGCCTTTACCCACTTTCTCAATGGGTTGGATCTGGCTTTGCAGCCCGGCAAAGAAGTGGTGGTCACCGGAGCAGCGGCCGCGCCCGATACCCAAGCCATCCTGAAGGCCCTGCAGACCGCGTATGCCCCTCATTTGGTGGCACATCTGAAGTCCGACCAAAATGCCGATCGCCTCTCCACTTTGGCCGGATTCACTGAGGCCCTTCCATACAACAGCGGGCAGGCGACAGCCCATATTTGCACCGGTTTCAACTGTAAAAATAGTACCACCGATATTGACATCATGCTGAAGCACCTTTTAGGATAGTGGTGCACCTTTGCTTCAAGACAATCGATGGGATGTATAAGGCCCGATGCATTCTTTAGCGGGCGAGGATTAAAATACCCAGGCAAGGATCGCTTCATGAGCATACAGAATCTGAGACCCGAGGAATTACGCCAATTTATTCAGCGCCACCATGAAAAGGCGTATGTCCTCATTGATGTGCGGCAGCCGGGAGAATATGAGCAAGGCCACATCCCCGGTGCGCGCCTGCTGCCCTTGCCGGAGCTGGTGCAAACCATGGACACCCTTCCCGGCGACAGGCAATTGGTGTTTTACTGCCACAGCGGTGCAAGATCCATGGCTGCGGCGACCATGGTGGCCGAGGAAGACATCGGATCGGGTGATATAATCAATTTGAACGGCGGCATGCTGGCCTGGGATGGGGGGGTAACCGCAGATTACCCTGACGTACAGCTGTTCAACCAACATGCGGCCCCCTCTGATATGTTAAAAACGGCCATGAATCTGGAAAAAGGCGCTCTCAACTTTTACACCCAGGTGGGCCGACAGCACCAAGACCAACCCTGGGTCAAGGTGTTCGATACGCTTGCCAAGGCAGAGTTGGGGCATGCCAGAACCGTTTACCATTTCTGGCGCCAAATTGAGACCGAAGGCGAGGAATTTGACCTCCTCTTCAATCGCTTGTCCGGAGAAGTGTTGGAAGGTGGTATGAGTCTCAGTTCAGCCTTGGAGAAGATATCCGCCATCAAGAGCCGGGTATGCCTGCGGCTGATCGAAATGGCCTTGAAGATTGAGTACGCCGCCTTTGATCTCTACCACACCATGGCTGACCGTGTCACCGCTGCCGATGCTCAGGAAGCCTTTATCACCATCGCCCAAGCTGAAAAAGCGCATATGCAGTCCCTGGCCAAGGCCATCGATACCTGCAACTGATGCGGACCGCGGCGGCACCCCCCTATAAACGCAGTCACTTCATTTGCAATTCGGTTTTAACCATCCTGCCGATATCTGCGAGCCGGTAAGGCTTCTTGATGTATCCGCCGGCGCCCAATTGTTGTGTTTTCCGCACCCGCTCGGTTTCCGAATATCCGCTGGCAATAATCGCCTTTTGCTTTGGGCGGATGCGTTTGATCTGACGATAGGTTTCATAACCGTCAATCCCCGGAGCCATGATCATGTCCATGATCACCAGGTCGACCTCTTGTCGCTTCAAAAATTCGATCGCCTCTTCTCCACTGGCCACGGATGCCGAGCGATACCCCAGCCGTTGGAGAATGCTCGTGGCGATTTCCCGTTGTGCCGGCATGTCATCTACGATCAAAATTAACTCCCCGTGGCCGGTAAAGTCGGCGAGGTTTTCCTGTTGTTTGGTTTTGCCCAATTGATCGCGGGTGGCGGGGAAGAACAGGTCAAACTTTGTGCCTCGTCCCTCCTGGCTTCGAATATCGATATAGCCCTTATGATCCTTGATTGTTCCCCAGACCACCGCCATACCGAGTCCCGACCCGCTGCGGCCCATGACTTTTTTGGTATAAAAAGGCTCAAATATCCTGGATTGGTCGTCTTCTGCGATGCCGATACCGTTATCTTCAATTGATACGACCACGTACTCGCCCTCTTTGACGGTATCAAACCCGGAAATGGCGCTGTCGGCATAGTGGTTCTTTATGGTGATCTCCATGCGACCGCCCTTGGGCATGGCTTCGACAGCGTTGATGATCAAATTGGATAAGGATTTAAAAATATGGATGCTGGATCCATAGACATTCAGCAGATCCTTTTGAAAACAGGTGTTGACGGTAATTTTTGAATGGCGGCGGAGCAAGGCTTGAATTTCCGGCGAGCGGAAGCAATCTTCGGCAATCTTATTCAAATTCAACAACTCAAGTGTGGCGACCCCCCTGCGGGCCAGCGTCAGCAGGTCCTGAACGATGGCGGCGGCATTATCGCCTGACTTTTTTATGGTGGCTAAGGGCCGCCGCAGAGCACTCTCTTCAGGCAGGTCCATCAAGAGCAGTTCAGGGTAGCTGACGATGCCGCTTAAAATATTGTTCAGGTCATGAGCGACGCCGCCGGCCAGCGTTCCCAAAGCTTCCATCTTCTGGGCGCGCTGCAGTTGGTCCTCCAGCCGCTTTGACCAGGAAATATCAACGAGTACACCCTGTATCCCGATAATTTGATCACCTTCCGAAATCGGGCGGGAATTCACGCGACACCACCGCGTCTCTCCGGACTTGTCCAGGAACCGATATTCTCTAGGCCCCCCCATTGCTTTCAAGGCTTTTTCAAAATCTTTTTTCAGACGCATCTGATCCTGGCGGCAGACAAAATCGAAGATGTTCTTGCCGATCAACTCATCGGTTCGGTAGCCCATCACTGATTCGATCACCGGGCTGATATAGGTGACGGCGCCGTGCCGATCGATGGCGTAAAGCACATCATTGATATTTTCAACCAACTCCCGATATTTTTCCTGGCTTTGGCGCAATCCTTCCCGGGCAGCCGTCTGCTCGGTGACATCGATGGCAACACCGATAGCGCCGGACAGACGGTCATGCGCATCCATTACCGGTTGATAGCGCACCTCGAAAAAAACATCTTTAAACCCGATGGTATCGGAGATAAATTCTCCGGCCAACACGCGCTTTGTGATTTCATTGATCGGTTCGTTTTCACCAAACAGTTCGAAGACCGATCTTCCCACGGTGTCGCCCGACCCAAAACCGATTTTTTCCAGCCCTTTGCCTTCCGAAAAAGTGACGCGGCCTTCACGGTCTACGGCCCAGATGACCAGTGGGGCATAATTCAGGATCGCCCGCAGCCTCTGATTCGCATCTTTGAGCTGCACTGTGCGCTGGGTTACCATATCTTCGATCTGTTCTTTTTGTTTGCGCAGGCTTGCCTGGGCTTTTTTGCGCTGATCTACTTCTTGCTGCAGGTCGGCAATAAACTTGGTCCTTTCATACTTCAGGGCCAGCAGATAGAGGATATCCCGGTGCATCCGGTTGGCTGTAAGGCTGATGATGAATAGAAAAAGAAAAATCATGGCGCCCATGGCCATATGAATTTCGCTGCCGAGAAGAAAAAAACGGATTGCGATGGGCAGCAAGGCTGGGATGCTGAATATAAAAAAGGCCGCAAGCACCGATGTAAATGCACCCACGGCGCCGGCCACCATGCCGCCAATCACAAAGGCCATGAAGGCCTGGTGGCCAATGGAATCGGATGGAAACAGGAAGATGGCGGCCGATCCCCACATTACGCCGGAAAGCAGCAGGGTCATGATGAACCAGGCGTTCCATTTCTCAGGTTCTGCATACTGGCTGCGGGACTTATGATAGCACCTGCCCAATATCAACCGGCAGGCGCTCACCAAAACGGCACATGCGAACCATACCAGCAGGCTTAGATGATCCACGTGCGTTCTGAGGGTGGCGACCAGAATTATGCCATTGATGAGCGTTGCTGCAGTGCCGAACAAGGTATGTTCATATTGTTTATGAACCTGGTCCGCAAACAATTGGTGGCTGAATGTGGATAATCTGGGTATCTCGGGACCGCTTTGCATTCATCCTTCCCCGTCCGGTAACCTGAAGGCGTGTTGATGCGCATCGAAGCGACAGCCGCACCAGGGAGGGGATGTAATCTTGGACATCCAGAATAGAGATCAGAAGGAACGCAGGCATATAGAAGGCTGACCGATGGCTGCTGTTCAAGGCCGTTGCTGCAGCAACAGCCTGCGTCGTGCTTCGGCATGCCGGGGATCATTGGTCACCGTCGAAATATGACAATCCAGGCAAGCGCGATTTTTATAATGATAATACACGGAACCGAGATTGACCAGTTAATTAATAAAGATTGTAAATACCGAATGTTGACCGGGACAGGGCAGTTTTGAAATCCTTGCTGCGCCTGCCGGTGGGGCACCCTTCAGGGTCAGGCCGTCGGTCAGGCTTTTCAGCCCCGGATCTATTGAAAGGCCATATGCTTTTCCATGGCAGCCCTTAAAGACGCTTCATTGAACGGCTTCTGGAGGATATCGGTGATGCCGGCAGTATAAGCAGCCTCGTTATCCTGGCATTCGTTTTGGGTGGTGACCATGATCACAGGCAATTGTTCTTTGGAGAACCATTGGCGCACGGCCCTGGTCAATTCCACCCCGTTGATGTCGGGCATGTTCAGATCGGTGAAGATGAGGTCGGGTTTCAGGGCTTGAACCCGTTCCAGCGCCTCGGCCGGGAACTCAAACAGCATCGGGTTGCATCCCAGATTATGCAACACGCTGCGATATATGTTGAGGATCATCTTGGAGTCGTCCACGGCAAATACTTTAAGCGCTTTTCCGTTCCGGGCGGGCGTCTGGCCTTCGATGCGGCCGGCCACTTCATCACTGCTGTTGGCCCGCAGCAGGTCAAGATAATATGTACGGGTGTCTGGATGCGCCTTTTGACTCAGGTATTTTATAGCATAGTCCTGGAACGGTTCGTCCTGAACTAGATCCAGGAAGATGGCATCACACTCGGCATCGATGATGGTATGGCTGATGGGGCGTTCAAAGCCCGCCTCATCGCGGATCATGTTTTTGATGCCGGCTGCCAGTACCGTATTGTAATTGTGGTTGATCGCGCTGGCGGCGGCGGCGCGTACGTTGTCGATGGGATCGTGAAGCCCCTGGGCCAGAACGAAAGCCCCTTTGGCCACCGGCAGCAGACCCAGCGCTTCATAGGCTGCAAAACGGACATTGGGGTCCTTGGGCTCATTGTGCAGCAATTTGCGAATGGGGGGAATGGCCGATTCATCGCCGATGGCGCCCAGCACATTGAGGGTATGGATGACCAGATCAGGATCATCGTAGCGCAGGTTGCGAATCAACACTGGGACCGACTTGGAGCCCATGTCGACCATATGTTGTTTGGCTGCATTGCGCAGATGGGCGTGTTGTGCCGAGAGCATGGCGTTGAGCCGTTCCAGGGCTTCGGGTTCCTGGGAACAGGCGAAGACATCGAGGATCATGTAATCAAGATCCTTATCAGCGCCCAATTTCTCGGCCAGCCGCTGAATGGCAGTGGGGGTGGTCAGCTGGCCAAGGGCCTGGATGGCGGCGATAATTAATTCCACGCTGCCGGAGTAGAGAAATTCCGAGATGGGGGTGGTGGCGGATGCGTCACCGATCATGCCAAGTGCATTGATAACCCCACGCAGCACCCGTTCATCCTGTTCCTCACTGAGCATGCCCAATAGTACCGGGCTGGATGCATCCAGGCGGATCTCACCGGCCACTTCGGCCAATACAATCTTATGGTCGGGTTTGGATTCACGGATCAGCATTCTGGTAAGGGTGTCGGGATAATCCAAAGCCTTGGAGAACAGCATCTCTTTGAATGTCGGCAGTGCTTCTCCCATGCCGGTATTGCCGGCCAACAGGCGCACCATCAAAGGGATAACAAAATCATCGGGTGCCTTGCTGAGTTCGTACAGCGCCATTTTCTGGGTTTTGACATCGATTTCTTCAAAATGGGTCATCACCAGACGGGCTTTGATCAAGTCGCTGTTTTCGATGTCAAACCGCAGCTCTTCGATAAAATGTTGGGCATTAATAGCAGCCATATTGTTTCCTCATGCATTGGTGGAGGTGTTTGAAACGGTTTCTAAGATCCTATCGGCACAGCGGCATTGGATCTTTAGCACGCGGTAATACCAGGGCGCTAGAATCGCAAAGTGGCAATCCGGGAGGGTTTGTGATAGCTGCAGGGTATGCCAAAATACAAATATCTGCATCATGGTAACCGTCCGTCCGATATAACGTCCGCCAAAGGCAAAGCCCTTCGGCTGGTCTTGGGCGCCTGGTTTGCAAAAAATCGCCGCGACCTGCCCTGGCGCCGCACCAATGATCCCTATCGCATCTGGATATCGGAGGTGATGCTGCAGCAGACCCAGGTGAAAACTGCGGAACCTTACTTTCGGCGCTTCGCCAGGCGCTTTCCGGATGTTTTCCAGCTGGCCGAGGCCGATCTGCAGAGCGTCCTGAAGTATTGGGAAGGGTTGGGATACTATTCCCGTGCGCGTAACCTGCACAAGGCCGCCGGTATCATCGTGGCCGATATGGACGGGCAGTTCCCGGACCATTGGCAGGCCGTGCGGCAGCTGCCCGGTATTGGCGACTACATCGCTGCCGCCGTGTTGAGCATTGCCTTCGGCCAAGCCCATGCCGTGGTGGATGGCAATGTCAAACGAGTACTGGCACGCATGTTTTTGGTGGACTTGCCGGTCAATCAAGCTGCCGCGCACCGCTTTTTTCAACACCTGGCGACCCAGCTTTTGGATCGTCGTCATCCCGGCGATCATAACCAGGCCCTGATGGAGTTGGGGGCCTTGGTGTGCCTTCCCCGCCGTCCCGAGTGCGGCACTTGTCCCTTAAATAAGTATTGCCGTGCCTTCAAGGTGAATGACGTGCAATCCTATCCCCGACGGGTTAAACGGGCTCCCCTGCCCGAGCGCCATATCACCGTGGGGATGGTGCAGAAAAAGGGGCGCATCCTGATTGTTCAGCGGGCCGAACAGGGCTTATTGGGAGGTTTGTGGGACTTACCGGGGGGGCCGGTGGGTGCCGGTGATGATCCCGCGGACGCTTGTAAGGATCACATCAAAGCACTGGTAAACCTGGATGTGGACGTGGCGGCGCATCTGGCCACGGTGCGTCATGCATACACCCATTTCAAGCTGCGCATGGATGTTTATTTGGGTCGCTGGCGCGCCGGGCGCATATATCTCAGAGGACCGGCCGCCTTTGAATGGATTGACCCTGTAAAGATCGATGAACGGCCGTTTCATGGTGCCCTGCATAAGGCCTTTGTCACCCCGGAGGTACTATTCCACCTGCACCCGGAACCGCAAGGTAAAGGCGGGATTTGATCCGCTGTCAGCGCCTTGGAAGCTCCCCTTGGGATTGATGCGGATATAATCGATCTTCGGGACCGTGGCATCTATCCCGCCCGCCTGAACCACCGCGCCGAGGGGCAGAAAACTGGTGCCGCCGTCGTTGGAGAGCGCCACGTCATTATTAGGCAAAGCATTGTTACCCACATCCTGCGGGTCGAATGTCAGCCCGCTGCCGCTGTCCAGGAAGGTGACCGGTGCAATGGGCGCATTGAGCACCAGTCGTAAATTAGCGGGAATTGCATCGGTGATTACCACACTATCCGCATCCGCCGGTCCCGGCCCCGTATTGGTGACCGCCATCTCATATTCCATGATGGCCCCTGGTATGGCCTTGGCATTGCTTGACCCCTCAATGGGGTTGGAGATGGCGGACACCGTTTTGGCGATGGAGATGGCGGGGAGACCCACCAGAAAATTTCCTGCTCCCAGATGGGAAATCGTGCCTTCGGTGCCTTCATGGGCCGTGACGTGCGCTGTCCAGGTCCCGGTCGGCCCGTTGGGGATTGTATAGGCATACTCAAAGGTCTTGGTGGCCCCCGGCGAACCCGGCGACAAAGGATCGACCTCCGTCATGGATGCATCGCTGACCACCGGCGTGCTGCCGGGATCCAGAATCGTGATGACTGCGGAAGTGATGTCATCCTGGCCAAAGGGATCGCTCACCGCGGCCCTGATGCGGATATTGGAGTTGGGCGGGTAGCTGGACTGAAGCGCACCGCCGGGAAAGGGGGTGTCCGTATAGGCCGCTACGCTGTCCACATTGATCACCGTGGCGGCATCCAGGGCGATCTGGGAACGGATGCTGTTCCGAAAGCTGCGGGCGCGTATGCTTCTGGACGAACCCGGTTCATGGGTCAGGGTAACGCGCAGGGTGGTATTGGGATTCAGGGTCACCGGCGCGGCCAGGTTGATATTGAAGGTGGTGTAATTCCAGGCGTTATATCCCAGGATATTGTTCAATGTTGTGCTGCCGAGGGTGCCGTTGGAGCCACCGAAATAGTCCAGGGTCACCGTCACGTCGCGGCTACCGCCGCCACCGCGCCGGCGCAGCCACACGGAGACGGGAATATTGCCGGCCCGCAAGGTGAGCGGGGCCTGGATTTGGGGAGATAAAAGTGCTGTGTAGGTGTTCCCGGCAGCGATATTGCCTGAATCGGTGTCGCTGGTATTGACCGTGCGCTGAATGGTATTGGTGTCCGGCGCAGGGGCGTTGGCCAAGTAGAAATATAGCAATTTGGTGCCCGAGACCGGCCCCAGGTCGATGACGTTGGCTGTATCGCTATTGTTGTTGTTGGTTGTCTGATTGTCGAACAGGGTGCCGGAGACGGATGCCGTGTTGGTCACCGAAGGCACGGCAGCAGCATCCACAGCCACCGTCAGGCCGAGATCGGGAAGCGCCGCGCCGTTGGCCAGAGGTCCCGAATGGGTGCAAGTGACATTCTGGCCCGCTGCGCTGCAGGTCCAGCCGGTGCCGGTGCCGGATACATAGGTCAGACCGACCGGCAGGGCGTCGGTAACCGTGATGGTCCCGGTGGCATCATTGGGTCCGTTGTTGTTGACCCGCAGGGCAAAGGTCTCCTGCTGGCCCACGGTAAAATCGCCCGAGTGGGATTTGATGATCGCCAGATCCGCCACTGGCGAATTGCGCACAGAGAAGACTTGGGCCGACAACAATACCAGATCGCCTCCCGACTGGTAGGTGGTGGTGGCACTGGTATCTCCGGCCGACAAAGGCAGGGGGGAATAGACATCCGCGTCGATGCCGTAAGTATAGGTGGCCGGAGGATTGGGTGCCGTGCCCATGAGGTCGATGGTGGAATTGAACTGGTTGTTGACCGGATTGGCGGCAGAGGTCATGACCGTGGCGTTCACGAAGAGGTCTTCCGTATAGCCGCCCAGGGGCGCAGAGTTTTCGACATCGCCTTCCCAGGTCAGGATACCCCATTTACAGTCTCCGGCAGCCCCGCAGCCCGCCGCCGGAATTTGAAAATTGCTCGGCGTCAGGACGATCTGGCTGGCCCGGAAATATCGGAAGCCATCGTAAAGATTGATGACGCGCAGGGGCTGCGCGGCATGTTCGTAGATGACGATCAGGCTCCAACCGGAAACTACCGCCTGCACCGGGCAGTAAGGTGAACCTGTATCGACCGACAAGCCTGACAAGACATAGGTGCCGTTGCCCGTTACTTGAGACGTTACATCGGCAAAACCGGAAAAAAAATAGTAGTCGGTGCCGCCATAGTTGAAAATTTCGGAAAATGTTCGCGTCGCACTGGTGGTTGCTCCCTGAAACACCACCTGGTTATCTGCCGTGGCACCTGATCCGGCCCAGTATAAGTAGGCGGCCCGGATGCTCGCGCCGGCCGGAATGCCGGTTAAAGCCGCCGAGCGCGATGCCGTCACCAGGCAGGCATTGCCGGCGTTGGATTCTCCCCGCAATGATGCGCCGGTCATCTGAAAATCGATATTTCCGGCAAAGCTTTGGTAGAAATTCACCGGGTCGGCATGGGCTGAGGGAGGGGCCAGGGGGATAATCATTGTCAAGATCCAGGCGGCCCAGAGGTTCATTATCAGCCGCATGGGGGAGGGAATGCACATTCGCTGCCGTACCATTTGAGCCCCATATCCAACGTGAAAAGTGAATGCCAACAGAAATATCAGCTACTTATAGTGGCCAGTATGTCAATGGCGGTCAAATCTGTCAATATTTCGATCAACCTCCCGTGCAAATCTCAAAAAGAAGCCCACCCACCGCACCGTATTTGTTGATGGCATTACAGCTGGTCGTTCAGCATACGCTGCATGCCAACGGCATCGTTTGAGAAGATCCAGTCGATTCCCCGGTTTATTTCCCTGAACAGACAGTTGCGGGACTGAATGTAGCCCGTGCCCACTTGTTGGCCGTACCGGTGATGTGATCGAACCATATGGTCGGGCAGCAAAAGATAGTGGCTGCACAATCCGCCCCATGAACGGCGCCGGACCCACCGGCTGCGCAAAACCGGGCAGTACTCCGCAATGGCGACATTGGCATGTAAGGGGATATGACCAATGGGTGCCAGGATTTCAGGATGGCAGGTGATCAGGTGGTAATCTGCCGATGGCTTCAGCGGAGACATGATTGCTTGCAAGCGCCGGACCTGTTTGGCCTGGTTCAGCCAGGGCTGCCTTTTGATTTCCACCATCAGGTGCAGCCTGCCGCCAAAACAATGAACGACTTCCGATAACGCGGGTATGGCGG
>Ga0055480_10000740_pt1 | contig 12460 bp, 7 predicted proteins | sample Muzzi_PWB_D2_FD_57935 | JGI IMG/M metagenome (GOLD analysis project Ga0055480, IMG submission 57935) | Wetland microbial communities from San Francisco Bay, California, USA, that impact long-term carbon sequestration - Muzzi_PWB_D2 | ecosystem: Environmental > Aquatic > Marine > Wetlands ... | reverse complement strand
GCTCCGCGTGAGCGATCTGGTCACCGGTGGAGATGCCGGGAACCTCCGCTGGAGCTATGGCGGCGAGAACGTCGCCGTGCATCCCGCCACCGCCTTCGGCCGCGGCGCAACGGTGGAGCTCTTCTACGTCCAGGGAGGGCTTCGGGTCGGCGAGACCTATGAGACCGCCATCGCCGTCACCCGAGCGGGGAAGACGGCGGCCGTGGTCTCGGTGCGGTTCGAGGAAGAGGCCCGGCTGACGGTGGAAAGGAAGCGGCGTGGATTGGCGCTCCGGGATGTCGAGCCGGGCGAGTATGACCTGACGCTGACCCTCCGCGAGGTGGGGAGAGACCGGGTGACGAGTCATACCCGCCGGATCACGGTTGCGGATTGAGGGCGGCGCCATCCCCGCCCTCGAACGCTATCGGAGGCCGAGAAAGGGCACACTATAGATGAAAGGGGTTTGGGGGAGGGCCCCACTCGCGATATGGTGCATGATCCCGGGGGCAGTCTCCGCCCAGGCTCCCGACCACGCCCCGGCCCCCCTCGACATCGCCTGGTTCGGCCCCGTGGGTAACGCCGCCCTCGATCCATTCCTCGATTCGCTCGCGGGAGCGAACTCGGTCCGGGACCTCCGGCAGATCGAGCAGCCCTGGAACCCCCGCGTTCACACCGTCGACCGGCCGCTCGGCCGTCTCCGCCTCGGCTTCCATCACCTCCGCCGAGGGCAGCTCACCGGCGAGCGGGGGCCGTTCGACGATGCCCGGGCCGCCTTCACAGCGGCCGCCGAGCGCGATCCTGGCTCGCCGGTCGTGTGGTACGCCCTGGGACTCGCCGACCTGGAGCTCCGGCGCCGGGACTTCCCCGATCCGTCCGTGACCCAGCCCCACATGAGCAGCTACACGACCTACTACCTCGGCGCTCGTCGCGCGTTCGAGAAGAGCCTGGCCGCCGACGCCACGTTCCGACCGACGCTGGAGGCCGTGAAGACGTTGGCGGCCGGGGAAGGGGACCGGATCCAACCGAAATGGCTCGTGGCGGCGCTCCGGCGGCTGGAGGCCATCGCGGAGGACCCGGACGTGACCGTCGTGCTGGGTCGCCAAGATCGAGTCGCGGGCGACTATGCGGCGGCCCGCACCGCCTTCGAGCGGTACGCCGAGGAGGGCGGCGACCTCGGCGTGGCCCGGCTCGAACTGGCGCGCACCCTGGCGGGATTGGGGGAATGGGGCAAGGCGATCGAGGCCTACTGGGCGGGCGTGCGTGCCGCGGGGAACGCCGGTCGCGACCTCTACCGCACGGACCTCGCTTGGGTCGCGACGCCGGAGGAGATCGCCCGCTACGACTCGCTGCCGGCGGATTCGCTTGCCAACTGGGTTGGGCGCTTCTGGTTGGTTCGGGACCTGGAGGCGCTCCGACCGCCGGGCACGCGACTCCGGGAACACCTCCGCCGCTGGAACGTGACGAATAGAAGCTTCCGTGTTCGGCGCCCTGAGCATTGGGCCAGGTTCAATCCGCCACTCATTCCCGACATCGGCCCGTGTCGACAACGGCTCCTCCTCGTCGACGATCTGGACTTCCCCAATTCAACCCGACCTCGAGATCTCCGCTCCTTCGAGCCGTTTCTGGATCAGCGGGCGATCCTCTACATGCGCCATGGGGAACCACTTCTCCGGTCATGGTCAAGCGGTTCCACGGCCCCGCGGATCGCGGAGGAGCCATTGCTGGACCCGGAAGACAGCGATCTTCCCACGCCTCCCGACTTCGACGAGTGGGAGAATGAGTTCGACCAGGGCGGTAGTGTCGAAGTATGGTCGTATTGGGTGGACGGCGCGTTTCGATTCTACTTCCTCATGTCCTCCGAAGCCTTTGGAATCGGGCCGACCACCATCATGTCGGAAGTGCCTGCCGGCCCCTTTCTCCATGCGCTCCTGGGCGACGAGGCCAATCTGGCGGCCGAGGTCTCGGGGGTGAAGCGCGAGTTTGCCCGCGTCCGAAACGACCTCATGGCGCGGGAGGCAGGCTTGCGGCCGGCGCTCCCCGCGTCGAGTTGCCTCGTCAGCAGTCAGAAGGTCCGGAACTGGTCCGAGGAGGGCATCAAAGCAGCCGTCGCCACAGACGGTGAGGCACTGTTCTTCCCGCGAAATCTCTTCCCCACCATACAAGCTCTTGGTATGCCAGGGAGCCCCGGCTCGGATCAAGGTACGGTCCTGGTGGTGTTTGCTGTCCCCGCCAGGAACCTGAGACCACCGGAGGGAGCGGGGTCCATCGCCCTTCGCTTCCGCGTCTCGGGCGTGCGAACGGAGTCAGGGAAGGGGTTCTGGGTCGACACCACCCGGACCTTTCAGGTCACCGGGAGGCTCGAGTCCTCCAGCTTCGTCACCGGGCTCCTGGAGCTCCGGGTGCCGCCGGGGCGCTACGATGTCCGCGTGGCGGTCCAGTTGGCCGATTCCTCCGCCGGCAACGCCATCGAGCTCCCCGGCACGGTTGCACCGTGGGTCCCGGATGATTCCCTCCGGCTGAGCGGTATCGTGGCCGGTGGGGGAACCGACAACCTCCTCTGGGCCTCGCTCGGGACCGCCGTGAGCGTCAACGCGCTGGCGGCCTATCAACCGGGCGACACCGTCGAGCTGTACTACGTGCAGGGAGGCCTCCGTCCGGGACAGACGTATCGGACGGAGATCGTCCTGACCAGGGCGAACGATCGCGATCGAGTCCAGTCCTTCAGCTTTGAAGAGTCGGTGTCCGGCGCACTCGAGGGGAAGCGCCGGGGACTGGCGCTCGGGGGTATGAAGCCGGGGGAGTATCTCCTGCGAGTGACACTCCGCGAGGCGGGGAGCGGGCGGCGGGCCGAGAGCAAGCGCCGGATCACCGTCGTGAAGTGATCGGCTTAGTAGTGCGTCCCGTCGAAGACGCACGACTTGTCGATCGGATTCTGTCGCGTCACCCGGATGCGGCCATCGGCCGACCCGAACACCGTCACCGTCATGTGCCGGTTGGTGCACCGCACTCGACTGGCGCCGCCGGTCGCGGCAATGTAGGCCGCCACCGCCTCCGGCCGAGGGTGGCGAAAGGTGCCGTTCACTCCGGCCGATATCACCACGCGCTCTGGGGTGACCGCGGCCAGGAGCGAGTCCGACACTCCGTTGTCGGCGCCGTGGTGGGAGGCCTTGAGGACGTCCACGTCCAAGAGCTCTCGATGGTGGTCGAGGAGCCACTCCATCTCCTGCGTCTCGGCGTCGCCCGGGAACAGCATCGAGAATTCTCCGAAGTCCAGCCGGACCACGACGGAGTTGTCGTTCTCCTCCGAGGGGCAGGCGTCGTCGACGGGATCGGTCGGGAGGATGGTAAAAGTGACCCCGTCGATGGTCATCGTCTGATTGGCCGGAGTCTCGCGGGGGATGGCGCGCGCCGCGAGGACACCGCGGACCTTGTCGTCCTGGACGTTGCCGGGGCAATCCTCGAGGTTGCCGATGAAGCGTTGGATGGTGAACCGCTCGAGGATGTCGTCCATCCCGCCGTTATGGTCGAAGTGCCGGTGCGACCCCACCACCAGCGCCACCGTGGTGATTCCCCAGCGCTCCATCAACTCCGCCTGCTGGGCGTTGGTGCCGCCGTCGATGACGACCCACTGCTCATAAGGTGTGCGAATCACGATCCCGTCCGCCTGCCCCCGATCGATGACCGAGATCCGGACGGACTGTGCCGAGGCCGGGACCGCGAGGGTGAGCACCAGGCTGGCCGAGCCGAGCCAACGGATCACGGAGGTCTCCATGGGTTGGGGTCGGGGTGGGGGTGGGGGTGTGGGATGATTCATCGATAGGGACGCGCCCCGACCGGCGCAAGGAGATCGCAGAAACGTCCCGTGGGTGCAACGTTCTTGCGGGGCGCCTTGCGCTCTCCGTCGCCGGTCCCCTTCTTCTAATCAAGGGCCTCAACGCGATCGCTCTCCGCCCTGAGGACCCCACCTCGATGGAGGGACGGATGATGAACCCCGGTCCCGCCGGCCTCGTCCTATGCGCCTGCCTCTTTCCCTGGAGGCTCGCGGGGCAGGCGCCGTCCCACCAGCCGCGGCCGCTCGACATCGCCTGGCTGGGGCCCGTGGGCGACCCCACCCTCGATCCGTTCCTCGACTCCCTCCAACGGGTCGCCACGGTCGAGGCGCTTCGCGTCATCGACCAGCGTTGGGATCCCCGCGTCCAGCACGTGCGCTCGCCGCTCGGGCGTCTCCGCCTGGGCTTCCACGACCTGCGTCGCGGTCAGCTCGAGGGGACCCGGAAGTACTTCGACAAGGCGCGTGAGACTCTTGCGAGGGCCGCGGCCGAGACGCCCGACGATCCGTTGCCGTGGTACGCGCTCGCGCTGGCCAACCTTGAGCTTCGTCGGCGCGACTATCCCGACCCGTCCGTGACCCAGGACCACATGTCCGGATATCTGGCGTATTACCTCGGCGCCAGGAGGGCGCTCCAACGGAGCCTGGAGGCCGATGCGGCCTTTGCCCCGGCGCTCCTCATGGTCGAACGGCTCGCGGTCCTGGAGGGCGACCGGTCACAGCCCTCGTTCATGACGGCCGCCCTCGAGCAGCGAATCGCCCGCGATAGCGGGGCCACAGGCGCCTGGCTCGCCCTGGGGCGCCAACGGCGCGTCCTCGGCGATCTCGACCGCGCCCTCCAGGCGTTTCGGAATTATCGGCACCGAGGGGGCGACAGCGGCGTGGCGGATCTAGAGCTGGCTCGCACCCTTGCCGCGGCGGAGGCGTGGGACGAGGCGATCCGCGCCTACCATGGCGGAGCGCGCGCCATGGGCGAGGCAGGCCAGCGCCTCCTTCGCGCGGACCTTGCCTGGGTCGCTACCCCCACCGAGCTCGCCGAGTTCGACGCCCTGGCGGCCGACTCGGTGGCGCCGTGGATCGAGGGCTTCTGGTCGAGGCGGGACCTCGAGAGCCTCCGCGCGCCCGGATCGCGCCTTCGAGAGCATCTCCGGCGTTGGAGCGAGATCCACCGCGCGTTCCGCGTGACACGACCCGAGGCCAGGGCGATCTGGAACCCGAGATTGGGCGCCGGTCCGGCCGTGTGCTCAACGCCCTCCCTGCTACTGGACGAAATGGACTTCGCCAATCCGGCTCGCCCCCACGACTTGCGCGGGTGGGAACCGTTCCTCGACGACCGCGCCATCATGTACGTGCGACACGGTGAGCCGATCAAACGCTCGTGGACCGCGCACGCGTTCGAGCGGAGGTTCGACGGCCAGCCGTCAACATTGAACCCGCGCAAGGAAGTTGGATACTCGGATGACGAGATCGGCGCCGCGCCTGAAAGCGGGCCGGCGGTCATGGAGACCTGGGCATACTGGATCGAGGGGGAGCCGCGCGTCTTCTTCTTTGGTCCTTCCAGTGCCCTCGGGTATGGTCCAACGAGCCTGAGTGCCACCGCACCACCGGCGGCGTTGCTGGAGGCGCTGGAGGGCCTGTGGACCCCGGACTTCCAGCCCGAACGGCTCCGTCGCGATCTCGCGCGGCTGCGCCACGATGGCCAGGTGCGCGCGGCCGGATTCCCCCGGGCGATGCCCTCGGCCCGCTGCTATGCCTTCTATCAGCGATACCGGACGTGGTCCGAGGAGAGCGTCAAGACCGCGGTTCGAACCGATGGCGACGTCCTCTTCTTCCCTCGGAATCTGTACCCAACTGTCCAAGTGATGGGCATGCCGGGGGCGAGGGGAGCCCCTACGGGGAAGGTCGTAGTCGCCTACGCAGTCCCCGTCGAGCGCCTGGAGTTCCCGAAGGGCGCCACCTCCGTTCCGCTGCGACTGCGCATCGCCGGGATCCGTGATGGCACCCGGGACGGGTTCTGGGTCGACACGACCCACACCCTCCGGGTGACGGAGGCGCTCACCGCAGACAGCTATGTCAGCGGGCTCCTCGAGCTCCCGGTGCCCCCCGCGACGTACCACATCCGCGTGGCCGTTCAACTGGCCGACTCCTCCGCGGGGAACGCCATCGACGTTCCGGGGGCCGCCACCACGTGGGTGCCGGACGACACCCTCCGGCTCAGCGACATCGTCGCCGGCGGCGGCAGCGACAACATGCTGTGGTCTTCGCTGGGCGAGTCGGTGAGCGTCAATGTGCTGGCGGCCTATCAGTCGAGGGACACGGTGGAACTGTACTACGTCCAGGGCGGGCTTCGTCCGGGGGCCGGTTATCGGACGGAGATCGTGCTGACCAAGGCGGGCGACCACGACAAGGTCCAGTCCTTCACGTTCGAGGAATCGGCCGCCCGCGTCCTCGAGGGGAAGCGACGTGGCCTGGCGTTGGAGGACGTCGAGTCCGGCGTGTACGACCTGACGGTGACGCTCCGCGAAGCCCGCGGGGGCCGGAGCATCACGCGGACACGGCGAATCACCGTCGTGATGTAGGGCGCTCGGCGAGCGTCAGAACATGAGGTGGTCCACGTAACACCAGGCCCAGTCCTCCCCCGGCTGAACCGACCGGATGATGGCGTGGCCGCTCCGATGATAGTGCTTGGTGGCGTGCTTGTTCTTGGACGAATCGCAGCACCCCACGTGGCCACACATCATGCAGAGGCGGAGGTGGACCCAGGAGTCTCCACTCGCGAGACACTCTTCACATCCCTCCGCGCTCGGGTGCACGTCCCCGGTCTGGGCGGCATGAGTGCATCCGGCCTTGCGTTGTTCCTCACTCAGTCTCATCGTTGGGGTCCTCCCTCCGATGTTGTTGCCGGCTCCATCTCCTCCAACATACGCGAAACCGCCAGCCGGGACATGCCCGGGGCAGTGCGAAACGGCACCGGTCGAGCCGGTTACGATGGGCCGCGAATGCCCTTAACTTTGAGCGGGTGCCAACACCTGTTCATCGGAGGAGTCCCGACGTGCCCCGACATGGACGCCGTCCGTTCTTGCTGGCAGTCGCCGCCGCCCTCGTCCTGTTTGGGTGCTCCAAGGAGGCGGAGGAGGCGCTCTATCGCCTCGTCCCCGTCACACAGCGGGACATCGTGGTGTCCGCCTCTGCGGCCGGCACCATCGAGCCGGTCCAGACCATCGAGGTCAAGTCCAAGGCCTCGGGAGAGATCGTCGAGGTGCGCGTGGAGGAAGGCGATCGGGTCGAGGCGGGCGACCTCCTCGTCAAGGTGGACCCGCGCATCCCCAAGAACGCCGTGGACCAGGCCGAGGCCGACTCCGTGGTCGCCCGCGCACGACTCGAGAACGCGGAGTCACAGCTCGAACGTGCCAAGTCGCTGTACCAGACCCAGGCCATCACCCAGACGGAGTACGAGGCGGCGGTCCTGGCGCGGGCCACGGCCTACGCCGAGCTGGTGAGCGCCCGCCGGGCGTTGGAAGACGCCCAGATCGCCTATGAGGACACGGAGGTCCGCGCCCCCACGGCCGGCGTGATCCTCGGTCGGAGCGTCGAGCCGGGGATGGTGATCGCCTCCGCCAGCCGGGATGTCTCGGGCGGCTCGGTTCTCCTCCGGATGGCCCGGCTCGACACGGTGCAGATCCGCGCCTACGTCGACGAGACCGACATCGGTCGGGTCGAGCCGGGGCTGCCCGTGACTATCGTCGTGGACGCCTTTCCGAACCGCGAGTTCAACGGTACGGTCCTCCGGATCGGTGCCGAAGCGGTCGTCGAACAGAATGTGACGATCTTCCCCGTCTTGATCCACATCGACAACCGCGCGCGACTCCTCCGGCCGGGGATGAACGCCGAAGTGGTGATCCACATCGGGGAAGAGGACGACGCGGTGGCGGTCCCCAACGCCGCCCTCCTGACGGAGGAGAACGTCGGACCGGCGGCGGCCTTCCTCGGGCTCTCGCACGAGGAGGTGCAATCCGAGCTCGCGATGCAATCCAGTGCTAGCGAGCCGGCGATCGACTCCCTGAGTGACCGCGCGCCGCGGAACGGCCGTACCGCGATCAGCGCGGCGGCCAGGACCGGCGCGGAGGAGCCCGTCCGCGGCGAGTATGTGGTCTTCGCGCTTCGGGACGGCGTGCCCGCCGCCGTCCCGATCCGCACCGGCCTCACCGACTTCAGTTACGTCTCCGTGATCTCCGGCCTCGACGTCGGCGATACCGTGCTGGTGCTTCCGACCGTGGGCCTCCTCCAATCGCGTGAGGAATGGCAGGAGCGGGCCCGCCGCCGCGCGGGCGGTCCGCTCCCAGCCTCGGGAAACTAGATGGCCTTCCTGGAGATCCTCCGCGTGGCGCTGGGGGCGCTCCGGGCCACCAAGCTCCGCTCACTGCTTACGATGCTGGGTATCGTCATCGGAGTGGCCGCTGTCATGACAATGGTGGCCCTGGGCTCCGGGGCCCAACGCGCGGTCGAGGCCCAGCTCGACGCCATGGGGACCGACCTCCTCTCGATCTACCCCGGGCGAGGCGGACGGTGGTGGGGTGCCTCCGACACCCGGGTGCCCCTCACGGTCGACGACGTGGACGCGCTTCGGGCCAAGACCAAAACGCTCAAGGCGGTCGTGCCGACCCTCGGTGGCCGGGTGGACGCGGAATATGGCACGGGCAGCACCAACGCGAACGTGGTCGCTACGACCGCCAACTTCGCCGAGGTCAACCGGTTCTCGCTCGAGTTCGGGACGTTCTTCACGGATGCCGACGACCTGGCACGCCGCCGGGTCGCCGTCCTCGGCTACGAGGTCCCCGAGGAGCTCGGCGTCCCGGCGGCCGAACTCCTGGGTCGCGACATCTCCCTCCGCGGTGTGCGATTCCTCGTCATCGGGATTCTGGTGCGGAAGGGGGAACAGCCCGGGCCGGATCCGGACGACTCGATCTACATCCCCTTCCGGACCGGCCAGTACCGGCTGTTCGGGACGGATCACCTCCAGTCGATTGCCGTGCAGGTGGTCCGGCGCGACTCGATCGCCCTGGCGATGTTGGAGATCGAAGGGGCCCTCCGAAGCCAACACCGCCTTCGTCCCGATGAAGACAACGACTTCCGCCTGATCGACCGGACGCAATTCCTCGAAGCCCGCGCCGATGCCAGTGCCACCCTGACGTTCCTCCTGGCAGGGATCGCGGCGGTGAGCCTCCTGGTCGGCGGCATCGGGATCATGAACATCATGCTCGTGTCGGTCACCGAGCGGACCCGCGAGATCGGGATCCGCATGGCCATCGGAGCCACGCGGCGGAGCGTGCTCCTGCAGTTCCTGACCGAAGCGCTGGTCCTCTGCGCCCTCGGTGGCTTGATCGGCATCCTCACCGGCGCCGCCGCGGCGTGGGTCATCTCCTACACGCGCGGGTGGGATACCGTTGTCTCCCCCGAAGCGGTGGCCCTGGCGGTAGGCTTCTCCTTTGCCATCGGGATCTTCTTCGGCGTGTGGCCCGCGCGGCGTGCGGCCCAGCTCGACCCGATCGAGGCGTTGCGCTACGAGTAGGGACCTCCGCGCTCCACGGCCGGCGGCGGCGTGGGCCGTCATCGGCGCGCTCGTCGCCGTCAAGCTCGCGCTCCACTGGGGCACCACCCTGTGGGGCCCGTACGAATTCCATCGCGACGAGTTCCTCTACCTGGCAATGGGCGAGCACCTCCGCCTCTTCGGTATGGACTTCCCGCCCCTCATCGCCATCCTGGCGGAGACGGTCCGGGGCGTGCTCGGCGACTCGCTCTTTGCCATCCGCCTCCTCCCGTCGCTGGCCAGCGCCGGCGTGATGGTCCTTGCGGCACTGATCGCACGCGAGCTAGGCGGGGGCCGATTCGCCCAGGGCCTTTCCGCGCTCGCGGTCTTGGCCAGTCCCCTCTTCCTCAGGACCGGCTCTCTCTTCCAGCCGGTGGTGTTCGATCAACTCTGGTTCGCGCTCGCCATGTGGTGCCTGGCTCGCCGGTGCTCGAGCGATGACCCGCGGTGGTGGCTCGGTTTCGGGTTTGCGGCTGGCTTCGGGCTCCTGACCAAGTTCTCCATGGTGATCTTCGGGGCCGCCGTCTTTGTCGCCGTGGTGGCCACCCCGGAGCGCCGGAGCCTCCGGACGCGCTGGCCATGGCTCGCCGCGGCGATCGCCCTCGTGCTCGGGAGCCCTGGCATCATCGGGCAGATTGCGCTCGGATTCCCAGTCTTGGGGCAGATGGGGGACCTCCGCTCCGCCCAATTGGGTCGGATGACCGCCTCCGGCTTTCTCCTCGAGCAGCTCCGCCAGGGCCCGACCACCATTGTCGCCGTGGTCGGCCTAGGTGCGCTCCTGTATTGGAGGGGATTCGAACGCTACCGTCTCCTTGGAACCGCGGCGGGGACGGTACTGGTCCTCCTCCTCCTCCTCCATGGGAAGGGCTACTACCTCGGCCCGGATCATCCGGTGCTGTATGGGGCCGGCGCGGTGGCCCTGGAGGCGGTCGGTGGGCGCGTCTGGCGCCCCGTGGTCCGATGGGGTACCGTGACCGCACTCGTCGCATACGCCGGCATGCTCCTCCCCCTGGGGCTCCCGATCCTGAAGCCACCAGTGATGGAACGCTATCTCGAAGCGCTCGGGATAGAGGACGCCGCGGACACCAATATCGGTGTTCGCGAACGGATCCCCCAGGATTACGGGGACATGCTCACATGGCGCACGATGGTCGATAGCGTGGCATCGGCCTACCGCACCCTTACCGCGGAGGAACAACGGAACGCGACGATCCTTGCGCGAAATTACGGCGAGGCAGGGGCGATCGACTTCTACGGTCCGGCGCACGGTCTCCCCAAGGCGGTGGCCATCGTGGGGAGTTACTGGTTTTGGGGCCCGGGAGATAGACCCGGGGATCCGCTGCTGGCCGTGGGATTCCCGGCGGAAGACCTGGCGGACCGGTGTGGCGCGACGTCGTTGGTCAACGAGGCGACCAACGCCTTTGCGGTCGCGGAGGAGCGCGTTGTCCCGGTGCGCGTGTGCCGAAGCCCCGTGCGGCTACTGCGGGAGCTGTGGCCGGAGTTCAAGGGGATGAACTAGGACGACGTTACGCGCCCTTGCGCGGCGAACGGGTACCGTGTTTTCCGAGTCGCGGATTTACCCCTTGAAGCGGGGGGCCCTCTGGTCAGCTTCGGAGCCACAATGCTCCCACAATTGGGGTGAGGTCACCGCTGACCCTGGTCACGCCTCCGCCGCCCTGCCGCCCTGCCGAAAATCACTCGCTCTTGAGCGCCTCCATCGGCCGGATGTCGAGCACTCGACGTGCCGGTACCCAGCACGCGACCAACCCGGCCACGGCTACGAGCCCCACCACGGAACCGAAGATCCACGGCCCGGGCGCCTCGAGCCGGAACGTGAAGATGCCCCGGGCCTGGAGGAGCAACGCCCCGAGACCGGCGCCGGACACCGCGCCAAGCCCCAGGTACCACACTGCAGAGGCAAAGATGTGCGCCAACACTTGGCCGCGGGTGGCGCCGAGGGCTACCCGCAGCCCGATCTCCCGGGTGCGGCTTGTGACGGCGAGCGACATGATGGCATACACGCCCGCCAACGACAGGAGGAGGGCGACGAGTCCGACCGTGGTGAGCGAGCCACTCGTGGCGGCGAGGAACGTCACGTTTTCGCCTCCCACGTCCTCGAGCAGCGTGCCGTGACGGAGCCAGAGGTTGGGGTCGGCCTTGGTGGCCGCATCCCGAACCGGGCCCAGGAGCCGCATCGGATCGCCGACGGCGCGGATGGCGAGATAGAACCCTTCGAGGGTATCGCCAGGGACGTAGACGCCCGCGGCGAGTTCCGGGTCCCCCACGCTCAGCCCGAGGTCCGGCACGACACCCACGATCTCACGCCAGGGCGCCTCCTCCTCGCCGTGGCCCGTCGCGACGCGGAGCCGTCGGCCGATTGGGCTCCGTGCACCCAAGAACTTCTCGGCAAACGGTTCCGTCACGATCGCCACCGGCTGGGCTCCGGGGAGGAGGTCGGCTTGGCGGATCAACCGACCGGTCGTGCGGAGCTCTCCGTAGGGCGCAAAGAACTCCGGGCTCACCTCCGCCACCGGGGCGGGAAGCGGATCGTTGCTCTCGCCGTCGACTCCCTCGATCTCGACGGGCAGTGGGGCGGGGCTCAGGCCGGGGACCGTGCTGCCCGCGCCGACCGCGCGCACGCCCTCGACGCGGCTGACCGCCTGAATGATGGCGCGGAGCCGTGTGGAGTGGCGCGCATTCGAATCCGGGGACGGAGCCAGATTGGCCCACGCGACGAGGATCTGTCGCTCCGGGAGGCCAAGGGCCGGGTGGACGAGCGCGTCGAGCCCCCTCGCCATGATGATCGCCACCGACAGAAGGGCAACCGACAGGGTCACCTCCACCGTGATCATCGCCTTCCCCGCGCGACCGATCGCGGTCATCGCCCCGGGCCCGGCGGTCCGGAGGGCGGCGGCCGGATCGCCTCGGGTGGTACGGAGCGCCGGGATGACTCCGGCTGCCACGGTCGCCAGGAGCGTGAGCGCGACCACGAACCCGACCGTGGCGAGGCCGGGCTCGATCACGATCCAGAAGGGGAGGTCCTCCACCGACTGGCCGATGTAGCG
>Ga0055480_10000737_pt1 | contig 12482 bp, 13 predicted proteins | sample Muzzi_PWB_D2_FD_57935 | JGI IMG/M metagenome (GOLD analysis project Ga0055480, IMG submission 57935) | Wetland microbial communities from San Francisco Bay, California, USA, that impact long-term carbon sequestration - Muzzi_PWB_D2 | ecosystem: Environmental > Aquatic > Marine > Wetlands ... | reverse complement strand
TTATAGCCACGCTATCGTCTTCTTCAATGCACTTATCCAGGCCTGCAGCATAAAATAAATCCTTGGCTTTACAAATCGTGCTTTCCGTCCAGTTGGTTGCACCGGCAGCGGCGAACCATACTTTTGAGGCTTTCTGAGCCATAGTTGCTCTCCTTTTTCATCTAAAGTTGTGGGAATCTCAAACCAGTGACAATTTAGAGGTTAACGGTTCCGAACCAGATCATTGATTGTCGTACCAACCCCCTTTCGATTTTTTTACTCGACGAACCGAAGCTTTTATTGTCCGGGGATATGCCCCCGATGGTGCGTTGCCATGATTCGACTTCATCAGGCCGCGTCGGTTAATCTGTCGCTTTCGGTACCAACCTCTTTAGGCATCTTGTTTGGATTGTGAATTTCAGCCTAACCCACATGTGAACAACTTGCTGTTATAATGTTAAATTTTTCGAAGCTAACCGCCATGCACCGCTATTCTTGCAAGCACTGTGCCCAGAAAATATCTGAGTGCCTCCGCATTTCTGATCTGTTTGCTTTTGTTTGTAATTTCAGATGGTCAAAAGAATCCGAGGACGACAAATGTCAATAATAGCATTGGATGAAAGTGGGTTCTGAACCACGCCGGGCGGGACAAAAACACCCGTAACAAGGTTCTCGGATTTAATAGTGGGCTGTTATTATACCTGTTTTCCGCCGTGGCCCGCCCTGGGGTAAAATGGGGCAGGAGGCCACAGCAGACTATAAGTGGTTTCTAAAAAAGCTGTAGGCCGCTGCCGGACGGCGGCCGTTCAGGAGAAAATTTTATAGCGGTGAATTTTTTTATACAACGTCTTGCGGTTGATGCCCAGGACCTCGGATGCCTTGGTCTGGTTGCCTTTGGTTTCGGCCAGCACATTGATGATATGCTCTTTCTCCATGTCTTCCAATGTCTTGGATTTATTCGGGGACTCGTAATGTCGGGCTTTCATGTGGGCGGGAAGCTCATCCGGTTGGATCATGGCCGAATCGGTCAACAGCGCGCACTTTGCAATCACGGCTTTGAGTGCACGGACATTGCCCGGCCAGGGATAGGAAGCCAGGATGGCCTGCGCCTCCTTGGAGATGCGTACCTGCTGCCCGTTGTGAGGAAGATTATCCAGGAAGTAATCGGCCAAAGCAAGAACATCATCCGCCCTCTCGCGCAGCGGCGGGATGGTGATGGTGAATTCACTGATGCGATAGTATAGATCGCTGCGCAGGGTGCCATCCTGGATGGCTTTCTGAAGGTCCAGATTGGTGGCCAGCATGATGCGTGTGTCGATATGCTGTTCCTTGGTCTCGCCGACCCTCCTGAACCTTCGCGTTTCCACAAACCGCAGGAATTTCTTTTGAAGTTCGAGGTCGACATTTCCTATCTCATCCAGGAACAGGCTGCCGGTATGACTCTTCTCCACCAGGCCGATTTTGGCATCCGTTGCGCCCGAGAATGCACCTTTGCGGTGGCCGTAGAGCTCACTCTCGGCTAAATTGTGCGTCAACAGCCCGCAGTCGACAACCACAAAAGGGCCGTCTTGGCGCGGACTCTGTTCGTGGATCTGCCTGGCCAATATATCCTTGCCGACGCCGGTTTCACCATGGATCAGGATGGTGTGGTCCGTTTTGGCCACACGCCAGGCCAACTGATAGACCTCTTGCATCGCCGAACTCGGGCAGATGACAAAGCGCTTCGGATTTGTCCGACTGCCGCTGATCGGTTCCGAAGGCCTCAATTTTCTGGCCTCACTGTCTGAGGCGGCTTTGCGGACAATGGTGAGCAGGTCATCGAGCTTAAACGGCTTGGTCACATAGTCCCTGGCGCCCAACTTCAGTGAGTCCACAGCCGATTGAATGTCGCCGTAGCCCGTGATCATGACCACCTCGACGCCATCCGATGTTTCCTTGATTTTTCTTAAAACCTCTATGCCGCTCATTTTTGGAAGCTTAATGTCCAGCAGAATGACATCAAACTGCTTCTTACGAATAAGCGCCAATCCCTCCTCGCCACTCTTTGCAGTGCTTACGTCAAAGCCTTCCAGGGTAAACTCATTTCGAATCAATCGTCGGATATTCTGCTCATCATCAACTGCTAATACAGCTCCGAGGCTCATTCTCGACCTTGCCTTCTCCCTTGCCGGGATATTTAAAAGTATTTTGCATCAGATTGACTTGTCCCTCCAGGGAGCGGATTCGGTCATGAACCGCCCAAGGAGGCCTCAATATGCGCCATAGCCCGCACAGCGTCCCTTACGGCTGTGAAGATCAGGTTGGAGTGTTTGCGCTCACGAAAAGTGCCTTCTTCCTGGATTTCGATATATACAGGGCTAACCGCGCCGCCTATGGCGTAAATACCCCGTTCGCTGGTTTGGAAGTCCGGGGTGAGCATGATCAGCCGGTCACCCGTTTTCCCCAACTTGCAGACACCTTCGGTACATGTAATTTGCTGCAATCCCAGCCGGTCGAATACAGGTGAAGGCCCCTGAGTTCCGATACAGGCGATGACATGCTTCATGGGAAAGCTCATCCATTGCTGCAACATGGTCCCCTGGCCGAGATCGACCCCCTGGGATTGCACCAGCAGACGGTCTACACCGTCCTCGTCCACCTCCCCGATTTTTGGGATGACGCCCTGCAGGATCTTGATATGGCCGCCGAGCAGGATTTCCTCGCCAAGATCCCGGGCAACATCCTTGTTGATGGTGAAATGCTCCATGCGGTTGCCCCAGAATACCGGCGTGGCATCGTTGGCTGCGCGCTTGGCCTTGGAAAGGGTCGACACCACATCGGCGGCCGCATTGCCGCCGCCCAGGATCAAAGTGGGCGCCCCGAGATGATCCTCGGGGTTCTCCAGCTTCCGGGCGATGGTCTTTGCTTCTCCGTATACGCCTAAATCCACAGGTATATTGCTCCCGAAAGCCAGCACCACACGCCTGGCGCGGTAACTGTTGTGACGGGTCACGACGGTAAAATAATCCTCGGACTTCTGGATTTCCTGAAACTCTTCCGAGGGCTCCATAGTGATGGCGTGCTTTACCAGACAACGCTGAATTTTAGCCAGGTATTCCTCCACCGGCTCATTGTTGGGGTCCGGCGCAAGATCCGCAATAGGGAAAGGGCCGGTTTCGCTTTTTGGAATGGTCGGGTAAACTTTCTTGCCCCGGGGATATGAATCGATGATCCCCTGAAAAAGACCGGTGCCTTTTTCCAGAAGAATATAACTCAGTCCCATAGTCTTCGCCTGGAGGGCGCAGGCCAATCCGCCCGGCCCGGCGCCGACTACCGCTACATCAACAATACTCATAATTTCTCCGATTTGTGCTTAAACCACCACATGGGACTCAAAATACTTATGCACGTTTTGAAGGATTGCCGGGAAAATATATTTACTCTGCCACAGGAAAATAGATTGCCAAAATTTTGCCCACCTCCTGAGATAATTCAAACTGCATTATCCCTTTGTGATGTTGGACGATATTATAGCATATCGACAGATCCACTTCGCTGCTGTAGGCTGAAAAGCCCTCTGACGGTTCGTTGGGCTCCTCGGCACAGCCTCGATCTACGGGGTTGCCGATGTCGCAGAGCGCGATCTTGATTTGACGACCTTTGCATAACGCCTGTATCCATATGTTGCCGCCCTCTTCCACCGATTTGAAAGCCCGGATCAGAAGATTCAGGAAGAGATGTTTGAGCTGCGACTTCTTACCGTAGATGGTGTCCATTCCAGTAGCCAACTGGGCATCGTAGCTGATCCTGATATTGTGATCCTTGGCCCGCTGCCGGAATAAAGACAAAGTGTCGCGGATAATGTCATCGATGGAAAGGACCTCGAAATCGTCCAACGAGTTACGGCTGAAATCCTGCAGGTTGCATATGATATCTTTGCACCGGTAAGCTTCCGCATTGATAATACCCAGATATTCCTCAAACGCGGCAAACAGCTTGCGGTTGAACTCGCCGGAGGTATTTTTCATGCGTTTAAGCAGCGCTTCTGAAAAACCGGCAATGGAAGTCAACGGATTGTTGATCTCATGGGCCACGCCAGCCGCCAGAAAACCGATGGCAGCCATGCGGTCGGCCTGCATCAATTTATATTCATATTCTTTTCTTTCGGTGATATCGCGCATCAGCAGGAGAATTTCATAAACTCGTCCGGAAGGGTCCTGTACCGGGGAAGTGGTCCATTCGTAGTACCGGACGCTTTCGGCGGTGTCGTTGACAAATATCTCGCCGGTTAAATTTTGCTGGGATTGAATGGTCTGCAGAACCGGGCAACTTCGGCAGGCCGAGCCTTTATGAAAGAAGCCCTCAAAGCATTTCATGCCCACCAGTTCCTTGTCCGGGAAACTGGCTTGCTGGACCTGGTTGACAAAAACGATATTCAAATTGCGGTCCAAGATGGTCAAACCATCGCTGATGCTGTTGAAAATAGCTTCAAGCTTGTTATGGCGCCGAGCCAGTTCGATGTTAAGCGATTCCAGCTCTTTGATCTTGGATCGGGTCTCTTTGAAGAAACCGATTTTGGAATAGCCAATCCCTTTAAAGTCAGGATGATCGTCTTTAAAGTCCGGATTCATGGCAAACACCTATAATGCGTCCAGGTACATCCCCTCAATTTCATGCACATCATATCTTTGCGGATTGGTCATCATGCATAGATCTTCGGCCGCATCACGGGCCAAGCCGGGAAGATCCTCCGCTTTGACGCCGACGTGGGAAAGTTTTGTGGGGATATGCAGTGACTTTATCAGGTCCTCTATTTTTTCCGGGACCTGCATGGCTGCCTCGTCTATGGTCTTGCCGCGGGTATCGATACCCATGGCATTGGCGATCAAGGCATATTTTTCCGGTGCATGTTCCAGATTCTTTTTCAACACGACCGGCAGCAGAATCGCATTGGCCAGCCCGTGGTGCATATCGTACAGTCCGCCTAGAGGATGGGCCAAGGCATGCACAGCCCCTAGTATGGCATTTGAAAAAGCTGCGCCCGCCTCCAGGCTGGCAACGGCCATGCCTTCCAGCGGATCGAGGGATTTTTTGTGCGCTGCATCCTTAAGATGACGAAATACCAGCTTGATGGCATGACTGGCGTGCGGGTCGGTCAACGGCCAGGAGAGTGATGACGCAAAGGCCTCGATGGCGTGGGTCAGGGCATCCATACCCGTTGAAGCAATCAGTTCTTCTGACTTTGTCTGCAGCAGCCGGGGATCGATCAAGGAGATGTCAGGCATGATGGCCCGGCTGAGGATGGTCATCTTAATCTTCTTCTCCTGGTCGGCGATGATGGCGAATTGACTGACATCCGAACCGGTGCCCGCCGTTGTGGGGACACAGATCAATGGCGGGATCGGCTGAGTGATTAAATTGCAACCGACATAGTCCACGATGCGGCCCCGATTGGAAGCCAGGATGGCAATACCTTTGGCGGTATCCATGGCACTGCCGCCCCCGATGGCAATGATCACGTCGCATCCCTGGCGGGTGTATTCCAAAGCGCCTTGTTCAACCTGGAATGCCCGCGGATTGGAGACCACATTGTCGAAGACAACCGTTGTAAGTCCCTCCAACTTCAAATACCCCAGGGCTTCATCTACCCAGCCATTGGCGATTATTCCGGGATCTGTCACCAGCATGACCTTATCACCGCCCATGCGGCGGCTGCATTGGCCAAGCTGCTTCAAAGAACCGCGTCCGAATATAATTTCCGGAATCTCGAATTTCAGCAACGAATCCATCTCGTTGATCATCGTTCAACCAGCCTTTATCCTGAACTCATATGTTTCTTTAATTAGACCGTCAATTAGACCTTCAAGACGGGTCAACAGCACCAAAGACCGATAATGATGCTTGCCCCGTTCAGATCTAAACTGCTCCGTGAGATGCTCGCATTCCGACAGGATCTGGTGCGCTTTTACTGTTTTAACAAACAATTTATCAGCTATTGCATCGAGCGTCAGGACAAGCTTCTCAAACCGGTAAACAAACTCCCGGGCAAGCCCTTTTGCAACGGCAATTTCCTGCCAGATCGAATTTAATCGGGCGATAATATTTTTTCCGTTAGATAACAGACACATAACTTAAAGCCAGTTCGACTTGAAATTCTGTATGGAAAAGAATCATAGCAATAATTAAATGATTAATCCAAACGATATTTCAAGATTGAATTCAATTTATTTTTTTTCAAAGCTATCTGAACACAAAATCAGCCTCATTTTATCGGCTTGTTGAATAGATAATAAAAGAAACTATAACAGGAGGTTAGATTGACCGGCGGGAGGGATTTGGTCATGCCGAAAATAAGGCTCGGCGATTGATTAAAAAAATAAGAGGGGCTTAATTCCAGTTTTCGCTTTCACGGAATGGACTTGCGGACGGATTCAAAAATTACCGCTCAATGGCTTTCTCTATCTTCCTGAGCCCTTTTTTTATCTGCAATGGATCTTCATTTCTCGAATCCAACCCATAAAACCAGGGTCGATATTCTCGTTTGTACCAAAAGCCGATCAAGGGTTTTTTGCCATTAAAATGGGTCACTTTCCACCCCGCCTTGTATAGAGGCGCATGCAAGGCGATGGGGTAAATTTTGGGACCCCATCGATCGCCAATCTCAAACACACCGGCAATTAGCGGCAGAATAAAATACAGCACCGTTATACCCATCAGGAGAGCCAATTTTACTTTTCCGGCCATACCTTTTTCCCTTGGATTGGCATTCATCATCGTACCTCACAAGTTCTTCTACACCATCAAGCGTCCCCGGAATCCTGCAACACCGGCTTGATATCCACCACCGGCGTGCCGTCGATGGCCTCCAGCGGACCCACTTTTAATCTTCCTTCGGTGATCTCCAAAACCGTCACGCAATGCAGACCCACCGGGTTGGGCCTATCGGAAGACCGCGTAGAAAACACACCGGTTATGGGCCTGCTCATATCCCCGCGAGGATGCAACTTCAACAAGTCGCGGCGCGCCTGGTGCAACCATGTGACCAGGATAATCTCGCTACCAACCGCAATATCATCAAGCCCCTCGACAACCGCCGGATCAACCTCGATCCATGCGTCCGGTGCACCCTCACTTCCCTGCCGCGGCGCCGCCTCTCGGTTCGCCAATTCAGATCGAACAACGCCAATGGGTTTTATATTATACGTAATTTCACTCATCTGCCAATCCTTCTAAGCACCGTAGATATGAGACTTCAGTTGCTGCTATACGCCGATTTCCTATCCACCCGCCTTGCCAGTTCACTTGTGTACCTTAAGCCCAACGACGCGGTATTCTTTTTCGCCCACGCCGTAAGCTTTGTGGTCCCGGCAGGAGGGGCATCGACGTACAAAAGATTCGCCATCAAGCCTTCAATTTCTTCTTTGGTTACCATGACATCATTGACAAGCTTGCCGATTATCGCCTTCATTATATTATGTCAAAGAAATAATTATGTTTTCTTCAATATCACGCGCAATGGCGGCCTCAAACGGGATGATTCCGATGCAGGCGCCGGCCCCTGGATTTGAGACCGTCTTCGCCCTGAAGAACATAGGTATACCGTTGTAATTACAAATTATATCTGATTAATACACCATTTTGATGATTACGGCCTTGTCTTAAGGCCGTAAATCCTGCTATATGCTGATTTCCCCCCATTTTAATCTACTGTTTTGATCCAAAGTGCCGGCGATACCCTCATCGCGGAAGGTGCCTGAACCATCAAAACCTTTCACGCAGTTGGCTATGCGTGTTAGGGGTTGACAGGCCAATCAAACAGGGAAATATAATTATTGTGTTGTTAAACATCATAGCGATAGGACGGTTTATTCATGTACCAGATTGTGAAACGTGAAGAGATGGCAGAAGGAACAGTGATTCTGAACGAAATAGAAGCACCGTTGATTGCCAAGAAAGCCAGGCCCGGGCAATTCGTGATTCTCAAGGCCCACGAAGATGGCGAACGCATTCCATTGACCATGGCCGAAACAGATCCTGACAAAGGGACCATTACCATCATTTATATGGTGGTGGGAAAATCCACCGCGCTTTTCCGCGACTTGAAAGAAGGCGACGCCTACCAGGATGTTATCGGTCCTCTGGGCAAGGCCACCCATGTGGAAAACCTGGGTGAGGTCGTCTGCGTCGGAGGCGGCACCGGCGTGGCCGTTCTGCATCCCATTACGCGTGCCATGAAAGCCGCCGGCAACCATGTGACCTGCATCATCGGCGCGCGCAACAAGGACCTGCTGATCCTGGAGGACAGAATGAAATCCGCCTCCCATGATCTGCGGGTGTGCACCGACGATGGCTCTTACGGCCATCACGGCTTCGTCACCGACATCGTCAAAGAGATTCTGGAACAGAAGAAAATCCAGTTGGTCGTGGCTATCGGACCGGTGCCCATGATGAAGGCGGTCTCCAGACTCACCAAAGAATATGACACCCCGACCATGGTCAGCCTGAACCCCATCATGATCGACGGCACGGGCATGTGCGGCGGATGCCGCGTCACCGTGGGCAACGAAACCAAGTTCGCCTGCGTGGACGGACCGGAATTCGACGGCCACCAGGTCAATTTCGATGAACTCATGCTGCGGCTGCAGGCCTATTGTGAAGATGAAAAACGCTGTCACGAGGCGTACTGCCGACTGGACCCGCGATAACCGCCAACGCTTTGATCAATACCATGCACAGGGTCGGAGCGGAACGCTCGGCCTGATTTGGAGGAATAAATGAGTGACAAGAAAGTAAAATCCCAACGCGTGCCCATGCCCGAGCAGGCTCCGGAAATACGCAAACGCAATTTTGAGGAAGTTCCCACCGGATATAGCGTGCAGATGGCCCAGGAAGAGGCGGCCCGCTGCCTGCAATGCAAAAAACCCAGTTGTGTGGGCGGGTGCCCGGTCCAGGTGAATATCCCCGGATTCATTCAATTGATCACAGAAGGCGATTTTACAGGCGCCATCCGCAAGATCTGGGGCACCAATGCCTTGCCGGCCGTGTGCGGCCGGGTCTGTCCCCAGGAAATCCAGTGCGAGGGCCAATGCGTGCTGGGCAAAAAAAATACCGCCGTGGCCATCGGCAACCTGGAGCGCTTTTGTGCGGATTACGAAAGGCAGCACGGCACCGGCGCCCTGCCCCCCAAGGCCGAATCCACCGGCAAAAAAGTGGCCGTGGTCGGCTCCGGCCCGTCCAGCCTGACCGTGGCCGGCGACCTGATCGTCAAAGGCCATGACGTTTCCGTCATGGAAGCTTTTCACAAACCCGGCGGTGTGCTGGTCTACGGCATTCCGGAATTCCGGCTGCCCAAAGCCATCGTGGCCCAGGAAGTCAATTTTCTGCAGCGCCAGGGGGTCAAAATCGAATGCAACAACGTCGTCGGCCGCACCGTCAGCCTGGATGAACTCTTCGAGCAGGGTTATGACGCCGTCTACGTGGGCGTGGGTGCCGGCCTGCCGCGCTTTATGAACATACCCGGCGAAAACCTGATCGGTATATTGTCGGCCAACGAGTATCTCACCCGGGCCAACTTGATGAAGGCCTACAAATTCCCCGATGTTGACACGCCCATTCCCATGGGAAAAAATGTGGCCGTACTGGGCGCCGGCAATGTGGCCATGGATGCCGCCCGCACCGCCATGCGGCTGGGCGCCGACAAGGTGCGCATCGTTTATCGGCGCTCCCGGGAAGAGATGCCGGCCCGGGTCGCAGAGATCCATCATGCCGAAGAAGAAGGCATCGAGCTCATGCTGTTAACCAATCCCATTCGCTACATCGGCGACGAGCGCGGCCGCCTGACCCGGATGGAGTGCCTGCGCATGGAGCTGGGCGAGCCGGACGATTCCGGCCGAAGACGCCCGGTACCCGTGGAAGGGTCGGAATTTACCATCGACACAGACCTGGTGATTGTGGCCGTGGGCTCCGGTGCCAACCCGCTGCTGACCTCGTCCACAGCCGACATGCAGCTCAACCGGTGGGGCTATATCGAGGCCGACCCGGAAACCGGCAAGACCACCAAACAAGGGGTCTGGGCCGGCGGCGACATCGTCACCGGCGCCGCTACGGTGATCCTGGCCATGGGCGCCGGCCGCAAGGCCGCCGATTCCATCCACCAGTACCTGACCTGGGGTTGGTAGCCGCTAATCAAAGCAACGGGGCGGCGAATCCCTCACCGCCCCATTCAACATAGGCCGGTATCAAATTTTTTTTCAACCGATCCCTAAAATGTAATATCTTCCCTCTGAAGAAATGTACGTATCTTTTCTATCAGCCGGGCGGGCTGCTCTTCGATCACCAGATGCCCGGCATCCGGAATCGCATGGAAGGATGAACCCGGGATCATGGCGTGCAAAGTCTCGCCCCGGTCCAGAGGTATCCAGGTATCTTCCCGTCCCCACAGAATCAGAGTGGGTCTGGCAATGCTCCCGTACAAGGGTTGCACCTCATCCGTATAGCCAGAATGGGCCTGTGCCATCTGCCGGTAAAAAGCCGCTTTCCCGCCCGGCTCAATCCACGGCAGAACAGTCATATCCAGGGCAGGGCTTTCAATGGGTTTAAATGCAGCGGTTTTGATGTAGGCCCGGACAATTGCTTCATGAATATAGTCCGGCACGCCTGCAAAAGCTTCCTCGTGAGCATGGACATGCTGGAAGAAAGACGAGCCCCAGGGGGATACCGCCACAGGGTCGATGAGCACGATTTTATCGAAATCACACCCGCTTAAAAGGTGCGTCCGAAGTACCGTCGTGCCGCCGAAATCATGACCGATTATCGATGGCTGCTTGAGCTTCCAATGATCCAGAAGCCGGGCCAGCACCTGATTCTGGATACCCAGTGAAACATCGCCGGATGATTTGTCCGACTGACCGTATCCGAGAAGATCGAAATAATAGACCGTAAAGTCTCGAGACAACGATTCGATAAGATGGCGCAGGTTGAATGAAGACCAGGGCGTCCCATGCACAAGAACCACCGGAGGGCCAATGCCTCTCACCCCATAACCAACTGTACGTCCATCAAAAACATAGGTGTCGCGCAGCTTCCACTCAATCATCCATTTTGCTCCTATTTTTGCATATTCAAATAGAATGGGATCAAATCAAGATCTGTATTTCTCTTAATTGCTCCTGTTTGACAAAGTTTTAACCTTACCTATTCTCATACCCATCGCTATAGAAAAAAGATCTCCTGCCGATAGCATAGCCAACCGCCTGGTGGCCATCTTCTGCCAATAAGGTAGCAATATATAATTGTTACCTTATTGGACACCAAAATTCTATCCTGGTTCCCTCCGGATCGAAAAGGTAGAAAACATCCGCACCCATGACCTGAGAACGAATTTCAGAAGGCACCAGACCCGATTTGGCGAAATCCACATGGGCGACTCTGAGATCGTCGATTTGAAAGGATAAGGTGATGCCTTTGCCACCGGCGCTTGATATCGTCGTCCGGGATTGATCCGCGACGCTTAAAAAGGCCGCCTGGGACAAACGAAATTCAACAAACCAATCACTTTCAAATACCACCTCAAGCCCAAGCCGATGGCTATAGAACGCTACCATCTCTTTCCAATGCTTGCAGTAAATAATTGTGTTCGTTCTTTTTATAGCAGGAGGTATCGTCATTTTTTATTCCCTGGGCAGACTGACACTTTTCTATGATTTATCCACAAAGAGCACTTCCCTATCCCATCGCAATTACGCTGCCCGCGGCATCGATAACCGATGGCCGGCCACAGTGAGTGCTTTACGCGAATTCTCACCCATCCCTACCACCGCTGCGAAAGGCCTCGTCGACTTCTATTTGAAAACCGTTGGCCAGCGCATTGGTCTGGTTGGACATGCCGACCACCGCCATCAGCTCTGCAAGCATCTCATCCGTCATGCCCTTCTTTCGCGCTCCCGCGGTATGGCTGTTGATACAATACTGGCAGGCATTGGTGACACTGACCGCGACATAAATCATCTCCTTGGTCAGCGCGTCCAACGCACCCGGCGCCATCACCCGTTTGACCGCATCCCACGTCCGCTGCAAAAGTGCGGGCTGAACCGCCAGAGCTTTCCAGAAGTTGTTGACCCAGTCCACTTTGCGGGTGGCCATTATATCATCATAGATTTGACGCACTTCAGGGGTTGCCTCATCATATTCTACCAAATGAACGGTTGCCATGACTTGCTCCTTTCAAAAAGTATCCGCTTCGCCGAATGGCCATAGCCATCAGAGACAGCAGTAAATGTTTTCTTGTATATTTCTTTTAATTCAGCTTGATCCATTGTAGTTTTTCCCTTGTCTCGTTTTTTTCCAAAACGATTAAGTCAGCGTTCTGTCGTATACGTTGCTCTGGATTTAAAGGTCGTACGCCTGAGTTCATTAATACCGAAGTCTGTCTTAGTTCTTCATTCTTTTCGGATGTCTTTTGTATCCCCCGCCGGTTCGACAAAAGGCGCCATGAAGCGGAACACCCGCCCGTCACTGGCCACCAC
>Ga0055480_10000736_pt1 | contig 12489 bp, 16 predicted proteins | sample Muzzi_PWB_D2_FD_57935 | JGI IMG/M metagenome (GOLD analysis project Ga0055480, IMG submission 57935) | Wetland microbial communities from San Francisco Bay, California, USA, that impact long-term carbon sequestration - Muzzi_PWB_D2 | ecosystem: Environmental > Aquatic > Marine > Wetlands ... | reverse complement strand
AAGAAACGCCACCGGCAGAATATAGAAATTCTGAAATTTGGCTTTTTCTACAGACTCGTTAGCTTAGGGTTAGCACTTTATTCATCGCTACGAAGGAAGACCCGGCACGACTCAAGGGATTAGCGGCGCGATTTCACCTCTCAGAGGAGGTGGTTAAATGTTACGGGTGTCGGTCGGACAAGAGAGGGCCTTATTGTGAAAAATGTAAAATGTTCTCGTGTGCTGTTGAACGTTGATTTCTGTATTGAATGTGATGAATATCCCTGTAGTGATTTAAAAAAGTTTCAATCTGAAAGACCTCACAGGGCGGAACTTTGGGATGACCTGAAAGAGATCAAAGCAATGGATTATAAACACTGGCTTAAAAAGATTCGCACGAACTATGCCTGCCCTCAGTGTCAGACCATAATTCCGCGTACGATTTAAAATGCAGGAAATGAAACTAGGAACCGAGTTGCGACTACGTCGTCAAACATAAATTATTGATCGAGCACACTCTTGAGAATATGTGATGTATAATCAATCAATCCAGCGGATGTTTTGCAGCCGTAGCTAATTTAATCGTCGGGGAAAGCTTGATAATGGGAAAAATAATTTTTTAGTTGTCTGATTCGAGTATCAATTTCAACTGTACAGCTCGAATATAGTAAAATGGGGAGTATAGCAATGAATACCGAAAATACGCAATATCCTCCTCTCCTTGAAACCAAACTTTACATCCCACAACCGCGATCTGATTTAGTTCGACGCGATCACTTGCTCGATCGGCTGAATAAGAACATTGATAAAAAGCTAACGCTGATTTCTGCCCCGGCCGGTTTTGGAAAGACAACTCTTTTAAGCGAGTGGATCTCTCTGTGTGAAATACAGGCGGTCTGGATTTCTCTGGATAAAGGCGATAGTGGTCCTACCCAATTCATTCAGTATCTGATCGCTGCTTTTCAAAGTATTAATGTGAATGTCGGCAGGGCTGCATCATCTATGCTGCAATCTTCCCAAAAACCGCCGATCGAGTCAATTATGATAAACCTGATCAAGGAGGTTTCCGATATTTCCAATAATTGCGTGATAGTTCTTGATGATTACCACGCTATCGACACGAAACAGATTCATAATATCGTTGAAATGTTGATTGATTATTTGCCAATGCAGCTGCACCTTGTTATTGCCACCCGTGTCGATCCGCCTTTATCACTCGCTCGCCTGCGCGGTCGCAATCAATTAGCCGAGCTGCGTGCCGCCGATCTGCGTTTCACTCACATTGAAACAACCGTATTCTTAAATAAAATGATGAACCTGGGGCTATCGAGCCAGGAGATCTCTGTATTGGAAACGCGTACGGAAGGTTGGGTTGCAGGACTGCAACTGGCTGCGTTATCCATTCAGGGCCGCGATGATATTTCAGAATTCGTAAAGACATTTGCAGGAGACGACCGCCATATTGTCGATTATTTAGTAGAAGAAGTGCTGAACCAACAAGCCCAACCAATTCAGGATTTTCTGGTGCAAACTTGCATTCTCAACCGATTATCAGGACCGCTATGTGAATTTGTCACCGGGCAAAAAAATGGACAGGAAATGTTGGCTGACCTGGAAAGAGCGAACCTGTTCATTTTTCCCTTGGACAATAAACGCTGCTGGTATCGTTATCACCACCTGTTCGCAGACTTATTGCATGCCCGCCTACGACACTCCAAGCGGAAAAAGGAAGCAGAATTGCATATGAGGGCGGCCGAATGGTTCGCGCGAAATAAACTGGTAGCAGAGGCTGTGGAACATACAATATCTGCTGGAAATTATGAGCAGGCTGCCCGTTTAGTGGAACAAAATACTTTTGGGTTATTATCTCAGGGGAAACTGAATACGCTACTGAAATGGATCAGAACGCTACCCAAAAGGGTCGCTTGTCGTCGTCCTTGGTTATGTATCTATCAGGCATGGGCGTTGTGCTTTGCCGGGCAGTTTAACGATGTGGCGCCACTTCTTAAGGACGCAGAGAGGTGTATGCATCTCACCGCCTCCAAGCAGGATAGTAATTTAGGTGATATAGTTCAGCAGGAGATGATGGGAAATATCGCTGCTATTCAAGCTCACATCTCTGTCTTAAGCGGAGATTTCCACCAAGCTATCGAATATGCAAATCTGGCAATTGAAACATTGCCCAAATCAAGTCTCTTTCCGTGTAGCGTTGCTCATTGGGCTCTTGGGATTGGGAACTATCTGAATGGTGACATAGAAATTGCCAGGCATTCTTGCGCTGAGGTTGTAAAACTTGGTCGAGCCATGGACAACGTTTGGACTACTGTGACAGGTCTGACCGACCTGGCCAGTGTACACCAGATACAGGGTCAGCTAAGTCAAACAGCTACCCTTTGCCGAGAGGCTCTGCAACTGGCAACTGAGTGCGGTGCTCAGAGCTTGGGTTATATGGGTCGTGTAGAGGCCAAACTAGCCGATGTACTTTACGAGCAAAACGAATTGGTGGCTGCCAAGAACTACCTAACTGATAGCATTGAAAAAGCACATAGATGGAAAAATCCCAATCATTTTGTTTACTCATACTGCCTATTGGCACTTGTGCTAAGGGCACAGGGAAATCTTAAAGGCTCGTTCGATGTACTAATGAAGGCAGACCATATCAGAGGCAAATTTCCTATTTTACCGGTGCTTGAAAGCATGCTTGAAAAATGCAACGTCCGATTATGGCTCAGCCAAAATAATATGAAGCCCATCGAACACTGGGCAGAAGAGAACGACATCAAAGATGCTAAGAGAAACGATGCTTCCTTTAAAATCCCGAAAGTTAAAAAACAAACGCTCATAACGCTGGCACGCGTTTTTATTGCAACGGACAATGCCGATAAGGCACTGAATATATTGAAGCATCTAGGAGGAGATGCCGAGTCCGAAAAGAGGATAGGCGTCTTAATCGAGATCCTTATCCTCCAGGCACTGGCCCTACAGGCCCTAAATAAAAAGGCATCCGCTCTTAAGGTGTTGGAAAGGGCTCTTGCCCTTGCAGAGCCGGGCGGTTATGTTCGCGTTTTTGTGGATGAAGGACCATCAATCGCTATATTGCTGGAGAAACTCCTTAATGATAAAGCTGGTGTTTCACGGGCGTACGTAAATAAGCTGTTGTCAGCATTCAAGGTGCACAAATTAATTCAAACACAAGATGGTCTGGTCGAGCAGTTGAGCGAGCGTGAACTGGAAGTGCTGAGGCTCATTGCCGCCGGGCTGTCCAACAAAAAAATTACGGAGGCGCTTTTCGTATCCTTGAGCACTGTTAAGACCCACCTCCAGAACATTTATGGCAAACTAAACGTGCACAGTCGCACCGAAGCCATCGCTAAGGCTAAGGCATTGGGGCTATTATAGATGGTATCAACCCATCAATGTGACTAACCCGCATCATACCCGCCCAAATTCAAAAATCATCCCTGAAAATCATTCTGTTGGATGATTACAATTTCCATTGAATAATTTATTTTCATTGCCAACAAAGCAATCGAATTTTTCAAAAGGAATCCGGCAATGGAAAAACACAATGCCTGGCAAGGGCCGGCGGACTATCAAATAAAGGTAAAAGGACAACTCGGAAGCCAGTGGTCTGATTGGTTTGAGGGTATGGCAGTTGAATCGGAGGGGGCAGTAACAACTCTGACTGGTCAGGTGTTGGACCAGTCCGCATTGCACGGATTGTTTGTTCGCATACGGGACTTAGGTTTGCCTTTAATTTCCGTAAATCGCCTTGAGTCGGGACAGAAGACCTATAAATGAAGGGTTAAGAGCTAAATAAGGATCTTTCCAAGTGCGGCTTTCCATCTGATTTCGTCCAACCCTTCTCTCAAGAGGGGAAAGGTGTAGCCAATGCGATCAACATCTTCGGCAATACATGTCGCGCGTCTATTTATTATCACCCTTTCTATTTTCTGCTTGTCCACAGGCGCGGGATTCGCTTCGGATGACGTTACCGCCCGAGGTTGGCCTGTTTCCTCGCCGGAAGCCCAGGGCATGGATTCAGAAAAACTGAGTGAAATGCTGCTGGAAACGCTCGGGGAAAAATACCATCTGGATAGTGTAACGATTATCCGCAATGGATACATGGTCCTGGATGTCTATTTCTACCCGTTCAAGTGAGGCGCCAGGCATATCATCCACTCCTGCACCAAAAGCATCACTTCAGCAACTTTCGGGATCGCCGTGAACCGGGGCTATATCAAAGATTTAGATCAGCCGGTCTATCAAATTTTTCCTGAGAAAGAGATTGCAGGCCTGGACGATGTTAAAAAAGCCATCACTCTTAAACATTTGTTGACCATGACGTCCGGGCTGCAAACCGAAGATTCATACATCTACGGTTGGCGGGGTTTGAATGAGATGGTTCAGACGGACGATTGGGTGCAGTTCGTGCTTGACCGGCCCATGGCAGAACATCCCGGCGCCCGGTTCGAGTACAGCAACTGCGTGACGTTCCTGCTATCCGCGATTATCCAAAAAGCAACCGCAATGAACACCTTTGAATTCATGCAAAAGCACCTTTTCGACCCGCTGTGAATATCGGATGTCAAATGGCAGACTTCCCCGGCCGGAATCAGCGTCGGTTATGGTGCCATGTCACTGACGCCGCACGACATGGCCAAAATCGGGTGGTTGTATTTGAACAACGGACGATGGGGCGATCAGCAGCTTGTTCCGGAAAAGTGGGTAACCGATTCCACCTGCAAGCACATCAACGCAACCCTTTTTGACGGGTACGGTTACCAATGGTGGGTAACAGCGGGTAAGTACTATGCGGCCGTCGGTCACGAAGGGCAATTTATTTTTGTTTTACCCGACAAGAACATGGTGGCCGAGTTCACCAGCGTTCTGGATCAGGTCGAATTTTTCTTCCCGGATGAGCTGCTGAACCGGTATGTCATCCCCGCAGTCGTCAGCGACAGCCCCCTGCCTGAAAGCGCGAGTCAGGCGATGCGCCTGAAAGGGTTGATCGACAAATGCGAAGAATCCCGGCCTTATGTATGGCAAACGGAAGCAGAGGGCGTGGCCGCAGACAGTCAGTTTACGCGAACAACAGAACCGGCGTTTATATTCACCTATCCGCCCGACGCTTTCAAACTTGAACTGAATCCAGCCCGCCCCAACCAGATTATGTCCATGCGAACTCAGGATAACATCCGGTTCTCCGCTTATATAGTCGAAGTAACCAACCATATACGGTTGGAGAATTTTGGTCCGAATTATTACGCCCGTTTATTGGGGTTAAACCCCAAGATCAGCGACCTGGCTGTCATTTCAAACAAAGCCGTCGTTCTCGACGGCGGTACGCCCGCTTACCGGACCGATATCAAATGCAAATATGGTGGTTCTCCTACGAAACTCGTCCTGGTGGCGGCGAAAAAGAAGCATCGGTATGTGTACGTCGTGGCCGGCGCCTGGGGGGGGCGAAGCATGGAAAGGGGCGCCCAGATAGTTGAGAGCCTGACCTTCAAATGATAAGAGGATCGAATTGGCGCTTGTCATAATAAAATTTCGATATCGGAACATAATGGTGACAACCGGTATAAAGGAGTCGATAATGAAAAAAACAAGCTCATATTGCAGTATCTTATCGTACGCCTTCGCCATGCTGGCGCTGTTGGCCGTCATGGGTTGCGACACCGTCACGGTTAACAAAGACGAAGAGGCGATTTCCAGCGAAACAAGGAATAAGGCGACCATGCGCCGTTTTATCGAGGAGATTTATCACAAGGGAAATATGATCGCATTTGATGAGGTGTTTGCCGAAAACTGCGTCTTGCATCTCAACGAAAAGACCGCCGAATCATTGGAAACGGCCAAGCGGCAAACCCGGATGATTATCGGTATGTACCGGGACATTCAGGTCACCATCGATGACATCATTGCCGAAGGCGATCTGGTGGCGATACGGACAACTTTTAAGGGGATTTTCAGGCGCAACGGCAATGAAATGACCCTGCCAAGTATTGGCTTTTGCAGGTTCAAAGACGAGAAGGTGATCGAAATATGGCGAGCATTCGATAATGCCTATATTTTCAGACAGATGGGAATCGAGCCGCCCCCAGCGAAAAGGTAAAAGAAAACCAGTCATAAGAGAGGAAAGAAAAGATGAACATATTCTTTTTGGAGTTTCACATCAAAGAATTGCAGCAACAAATATCAAATGAATTTGAACGGATTCACAATGTGCGAGCTGCAAAAAAAATCCAAGGCGGGAATTTCAAGAAGAATGCTCCTGATGTTACCTATATCAGTTTCTTATCCGAGCGTATCTTGATTATTCTGGAAATATTTGATTCACCATAAAGCAGCTTGTCAACAAGTTCTTTCTGGCTGATTGGCCCATACAGAATAATTTCTTTGAGCACTGTAATATTCTGTTATTTAATATTTAATTACCCGAGAACAGTATTCATCTCCCGTTCGCTAGAGTGGCTGCACTTTAAAAGCTTGTGGAGAAACTGCATTTCACTGTTTAACTTGCTTTTTTCTGATGTGTTCGAATTTATGAACGTATTTAACTACTTCATATTTATTGATTTCGACAGAGGAATAATTAGTTACCTGCCAACTTTGCACTTCTTGGTTTATGTGTCAATCAGTTTCTCCAGTTTTGGCTCATCTGGGAAACAAAATATCATCCTCAAAAATCATCCTTCTGGCTGATTCCGCAATCACCATTAATGGGTAACGTTCCAGAAATTATCTGAGATTCGATTGAGAAGATAATTCACCGCTACACCAAGCTTTGAAAATTGCGGAAGGACGTGCAAAATGAACGCACTCATCATTATCGGAAGCTCTAGAAAAATCGGTACTCACACATCGTTTCTTTTTTTGATTAAGAGAAACGATACACGGCTTTGTTCCAGGCCAAGGAAGGATAAATGAATATTTTCTACATCGATTATATGGTCAAGGATCAGATCAGAAACGAAATTGAAGAATGCCGAAGAAAACGTTTACTGAAACAACATGGGGAGCAAGAAATTCGTTCAAACATATTGGATTCGGCGCACTCCTGTTTCCGATTGTCCGGTTTTGAAAAGACGAGAATTGAACATATTTGCAGGGATCTTGGCATAAGTAAAAGGACTTTTAAAAAATACTTCAATTCGCTGGATGAGATACTCGAGATTCTGTGGGATAGGTGAATTAATGAAGTCATGAAAATACTGTTACTAATATGTTCCATTATTATAACAATGTTGTTTGGCTCTGCTTGTTCAAAAATGCAAGTGATAGTGGTTTTGGATGATATTACTAGGGATACCTATGAAAACAATATAAGAAAACAGCGCATTGAAAATATTGGAGACCCAGATTACGAAGAACCTCCAACATATGATCAGTATCAAAAACAAAAAAAGTTGAAATCAAATCAAGATTAAATGGGCATAGGAACAGATAGTGGCACATTTAGAGGTCTGTTTGGTCGCTACAATGACGAATTAAAGCGGATGACTTCAATCGGTATATCTAATTTTGATACTCTCCGTATGGCAACGGAGGTAAACGCCGGTATCATCGACATGCAAGACAAAATCGGAACGATTGAAAATGGAAAATATGGAAAGCGAAATTGTCCGAAACCTGCAACCAGAGTTTGCACCAGTGGCAGTGGTCTGGAGCAGGTAAAGGACCTGGGCGACAAATTGAAAGAACTGGAACGAGACAAATAGAGAAACGCGGCAACAGGGGTAACAATGATCATATTGTATTGCATAACTTGTATGGCACTAGTCGGATCATTCCTCATGAATCGTAGAAAAACAAAAGTAGCTGTTATCACAGCTGCCAGGCGATTCAGTTATCTCATTCCTTCCATTTTTATCATGCTGGTCCTGATCTCATGCATACCGGTCCATGTGATGATCGGCAGATTGTTCAATATAATTGATCATGTTAACGGGGCTGCAGGGGCAGCAATTGCGGCACTGGTAGGTTCTGTCATGATGCTGCCTGGATTTATAGTGTTCCCTCTTTGTGATGAGTTTGTTCGGGAAGGAGTCCCTTATTATATCCTTTCAGCATTGACGACTACCATGATGATGGTGGGAGTGATGACCTTTCCTTTGGAAAAAACCTATCTGGGAGTCAAACTTGCCTTGGCAAGAAATTTGTTTGGATTTGTCATCGCCCTCGCAGTTGCAGGTATTACGGGTATCGTGTTTGGAGAATTCTGATGATGAAAAACAAGAAAGGTCAGATGAAGAGGCTGTTTTTCATGATATTTTCAGTTGGTTTTTGCCTGTTTACCACAATATCCTTTTTCATCGAATTTGGACCAGGTAGACGAATCGGACAGACTTTTTTCACCATGGCGATCCGAATGCTGCAAATTCTGCCTCCAGCGTTTGTTTTAATTGGTTTGTTTGAAGTATGGATAAAAAATGAAACCATGAAAAACCATCTTGGAGAAAAAGCAGGGTTCAAAGGGCATCTTTGGGCGATCATATTGGCTGGAATGATTGTGGGCCCTTTATATGTTTCTTTTCCAGTGGCCTATGCCATTATGCAGAAAGGTGCAAGGATAGGAGTTGTATTTACTTATATTGGTGCATCAGCCATCTGTCGCATCCCCATGGCAATTTTTGAAGCCTCCTTTCTGGGCCTACAGTTTACAGCGGTTCGACTTGCCGTCTCACTCCCCCTGGTACTGATTACCTCTATCGCATTTGAAAAATGGTGTGGGCATCTTGAAATATCTGGGGTGCCCGCGTGTAGCAAACAACTATTAAAGATCAAAGGAGATGGAAGACATGCAAAACATTGGTAATGAAACAGATCAGGAAAAGAAATACGCACAGGATTTACAGATCATGGAAAACGTTAAAAAGGTGAAAGGAAAAGTTCCAACCCCATTAAAAGTCATGGCCTTAAGACCGGGAACACTGTCCACATTTATGACACATCGAAACCAAGTAATGGAGAATGGACCGCTTTCTGAAAAAACAAGATCACTCATCGGCATTGGTGTAGCTGTGGCCATGCGCTCCTCCCAGTGTATCAAAACCCAATCTGACTCAGCGAGGGGCGCGGGGGCAACCGATGATGAAATTGCGCAGACTGTCCTCATGGCAAGCGTAATGCTCGGCGCATCTCCGCTCCGTTCGGCAAGATGTTGTCTTGAAACTGAACCGGAGTAAATCAGTGTGCAAAAGGCAGGGTACATCACATGGATATCCCTGCCTTTATTTTTTACATTCACATGTGAAAGGCCCTATACAAGAAATATTGGAAAACTAAATGATATCTACGTTGGAAACTTTAATGTTTTTTTACCACATGTATAAATTTTGGGGTGAAATTGGCATTTTCGGATGAATCCTAAAATTTATATAACTAGGGCTGGAGTAACTAGAGTGGAAAATAAAAAAGCAAAAGATCAGTTCTTAGAGAAAAGAATTCATAAATATGATGAATGGATAGAAAAAAAATAAATTTCATATTCATCAAAAGTTATACCAATAAAAAAAAAACTCTCCACAAAACAATGGGTACTTCCGACTAATCAGGTTTTAGAAATACTAAAAAATATGGAATCAATAGCTGTTCAAAAGTGTGAATGCAGAACCCACTATAAGAGATGCGATAATCCATTAGAGGTATGTTTGGTATTCAATAGTGCCGCTGATGTTTTTGTGGAGAATGGTAAAGCGCGTCTAGTCAGTATTGAAGAATCCCTAGAAATTATAAAAATAGCAAATAATAGTGGCTTGGTTCATCTAAGTTTGTACATGCCAGATCATCAAATATATGCACTGTGCAATTGTTGTTCATGCTGTTGCCACGATTTACAAATTGTTAAAAATTACAACCGAAAAGACCTGATGATTTGGTCTGATTATATAGCATTTACTGACAATACTCATTGCGTAAACTGTGGTGAATGCATTGATGCATGTATTTTTGATGCGCGATTTTTTGAAGGAAGCAAACTCTCATTTAATGCGTCTAAATGTTTTGGCTGCGGAGTTTGCGTAATGAATTGCCCTGTTGAGGCTATATATATGGAGAATCGCGAGTATATTCTTCCCAACAATGCAATGCATGAGACCTCGCTATCACTCGGTGCCTTATCGCCAGTTAGTAAAAAAATGACATGAATATATGAAAACACGGCACTTAAAGATCGCCATAGTTTTTATTTTAGGATTGTAATCGGCAATTTTGCGAATTGTTGGATAGCGGACATACAGGAAAGGAATAATGAACGCACTAAAATCTGCAACGCTCGGTCTGAAAAAAGCTCGTCCTCTTGCTTACGCCAAGATGACGGGCACTCTTTTGATAGTTTGTTTGGTTACAGCCGGTTGCGCCTTGATTAAACTAAATAAGGAGGTTACCGAGAGTCTCTCCTCCACCGTCCTCGTCGGTAGAATTTCAACCGCGTTTCCAGGTAAAGGGCCCATTATTGTGTCTGCCTACTCGATGAATAATGGCAAAAGAGAAGTGGCCCATTACACCGTGCTGCATGATTTTGGTGAATACGAACTCATGGTTGCCAAAGGAAACTATTACGTATTTGCATTTTGGGACAAAAACAGCAACCTGATTTATGACGCCGACGAGCCCGCAGGGCAGTATGGTGATCCCAAAATGGTTACTGCACCGTCTGGAGGCGTGGTTGGTGGACTCAATTTTTCTATCCCGGAAAAGACTCAAACTATTGATGTGCCCACTGGATTTGAAATCTCATCAGTTAAACCCGATAAACTCTACAGCCGACTTGCCGGGGCAATAGTCGATTTGGATGATGAGTTGTTTTCAGAAGAGAATGGAATAAAAGGTTATTGGGAAGGTATTTCATTTTTTAAAGAGTTTGGGGGAAATGTCTATTTTCTCGAGGAATATGATCCCAAAAAGATACCTATTCTCTATATACATGGTGCCACAGGTACACCCAAAGGATGGAAATTTTTTGTCGATAACATCGATAGAACACGGTTCCAGCCCTGGTTTTTTTATTATCCCAGCGGGGCCCGTATTCAAAGCATGTCCTATCTGTTGCTCTGGAAATTAGAAAACCTGAGAATCAAGTATAATTTTGAACAGCTGTACATTACGGCTCACAGTCTGGGAGGGTTGGTCGCCCGGTCCTTTATTATGGATTATGGTGCCCGTTTTCCCTCTATAAAACTTTTTATTTCACTTGCCACCCCATGGGGGGGCTCTGGGATGGCCGAATACGGTGTCAAGCAATCTCCGGCGGTGATACCGTGCTGGATCGATATGCAGCCGGAAAGTCCGTTCATCAAATCATTATACAGAACAAAAATGCCTGAGACCGTCAGCTTTTACATGTTTTACGGCCACAAGGGAAACCGTAACCCCTTTCGATCGAATAACGACGACACTATTGATTTTTCCAGCCTTCTGGATCTCAGGGCTCAGTCAGAGGCGAAAATGAATTATGCCTTTAATGAGGACCATGCCAGCATCATTTACAGCAAGGAGGTGTTGGAACAATACACTACGATTATCAACAATTTTGACTATGAGACAGGTGGATACCTTAAGCTCCACTTTTCATATAGCCCTGCTTTCGAAGGCGAAAGGCCTGATCCCACACTGATTCTACAGCCCATTGGCAAAAAGCATGCGGAAATGACAATCGATTTAAGTGCCAATGACAACAACAGAACACTTGGCCCCTTTGCTCCGGGGGACTATTTAGTAACCTTTGGCGCTTTAACTGCTCTTGGCAAAGCACACGTGCCCGTGACGATTGAGAACAATGAAACAAGCGAGCTTAAATATGTTTTGAGCCCCGATAATGTTATTTATGGGAGTCTTATATCCGCTTTGCAATCCAAAGACTGGTCTGCCGGAATGCCGTACGAGGAGAACTTCACCATTCACTCAATCACATTGAAAGGCGCCGGGACTCAGCGAATGCTGACTCTGCTTGACGATGAAGATGAGATGTACAGCCATGTCATTCAACGTACCGATTGCTACTATAAAGGGAATTTTGCCTTCTTTGGGGTACCCCCCGGAGAATACGAGCTCATTATTCGTGCTCAAGGCTACGAACCCTTCACGAAAAAGTGTTTTGTCAAAGCGGACAAACTATCAGCACCGATGCTTGTTAAGTTAACACCACAACAATAATTGTGATTCAGAACTATTTCACTTCTTATTGACACCGATTTTCGCAGAATAATATCCTATAAGAGTTTCTTTCGGCCTATTCTGTGAAATCCCAGGGAGATTTTGGAAACCGCATATTGTTTCTTCCAAAAGTAAGGTTTTGAGAAAACGGACCTTTCAGACATTTGCAATAGCCTCAAAATCAATCACTCAGTGTTTTATCAATATTTTGAGTTATTGGACGAAGTACTCGAGATATTGTGGGCAAGGTAAGCAGGTGATGCAGGTAGGAAATGATGCTCAAAAGTCGAGACCGGGAACATCATAGACCTATTGGAGCTCGAAGGGGCTTCTGAGCGCGGGGGATAAATG
>Ga0055480_10000734_pt1 | contig 12518 bp, 10 predicted proteins | sample Muzzi_PWB_D2_FD_57935 | JGI IMG/M metagenome (GOLD analysis project Ga0055480, IMG submission 57935) | Wetland microbial communities from San Francisco Bay, California, USA, that impact long-term carbon sequestration - Muzzi_PWB_D2 | ecosystem: Environmental > Aquatic > Marine > Wetlands ... | reverse complement strand
GACATGAAAAAGGGGCTTTCAGCGGAGCGACCCAAAAAAGGGACGGACGTTTCACCCTGGCCAATGGCGGCACAATTTTCCTGGACGAAGTTGCGGAACTGCCGCCCGACCTCCAGGCCAAGCTTTTGCGCGTACTCCAGGAGGGCGAATTTGAACCGGTGGGCAGTTCCAGGACGAAACATGTGGATGTGCGCGTCATCGCGGCTACCAATCGCGATTTAAAGGCCGAGGTCGCTGCGGGCCGTTTCCGGGAAGATCTTTATTTCCGACTTAGCGTATTTCCACTGACTCTCCCGGCACTGAAGGATCGCGGTGACGATGTTATCTTGCTGGCCAACTTCTTTGTTGAAAAGGCAGCCCGCAGAATGGGCCGACCGATAGATCCGTTGTCGTCAACAGATCGGAAGCGTTTGAAGCGCTATGGTTGGCCCGGCAATATCCGGGAGCTGCAAAATGTCATCGAGCGGGCTGTGATCACCGCCGAAGGTACACGGTTGAACCTTGACCGGGCATTGCCTGAAACAGCAGTTGAAAAGAATTCCGCAGGCCTCTCCGAAACCGATGCTGAAACCGCATCGATTCTCACCGCGGACCAGATGGCGGATTTTGAGCGCGAAAATCTGCGCAGGGCGCTCACATCTGCGGGGTGGCGCGTTTCCGGAAGAACTGGAGCAGCCCAACTTCTGGGTATCCCTCCATCAACCCTGAACTCCCGGCTAAAAGCCCTGGGATTGAAACGTCCCCGTCTCTAACTGGACAATAAATCCGCAAAACTTCAGCCCATGGTGCGGCAGAATCATTCCTCATCGACCACGCTTCGACATCCAGCTAAAAACCAACCTTGGTGAGAAACAACGAAAATAGCGAATTCTCGCTAACCTGTTTAGCGAATTCTCGCTGACGCCACAATGGAATCGCAGCCGTTCTGCATTCCAACATATTGTTATTATATGTTTTTACTAAATTTATCCCTCCTGGCACGCTTTCTGCGGAGCAAAGCCCATACAAGCGATTCGAAAAGCGTAAATCAACAACACCGCGATATGCCCCGCAACCCATGGCGAACGCGTTGAAAAAGAAAGGAATCAACGATGAACCCTGTCATTCAAATAGACCATCGCAACGATGCCCAGCAACGGGATGCCTTCATGGAACAAATGCTGGATGCAGTTAATGGCTTTTTTAAAGTTCACACCCTTTACCTGGGAACCCGCCTGGGGCTGTATCATGCCCTTGCAGGTCAGCAGGCACTGACGTCACAAGAGCTATCCGCCCGCACTGACACTGACGAGCGCTATATCCGCGAATGGTTGGAAGCGCAAGCCGTGGTTGGAATACTGAAAGTCGATGATGAAAAGGCTTCCGCACAGGAGCGCCGGTTTTGGCTGCCGTCCGGTCATGCCGAAGTGCTGACCAATCGCGAGAGCGTTAACTACCTGGCGCCGTTGGCCCAGGCCGCTGTGGGTGCTGCCAGCCCCTTAAAGGCCATTGAAAACGCATTCCGAACAGGAGGTGGCGTGCCTTTTGCCGACTACGGGGAAGACCTGCGCCAGGGGGTCGCTGAATTAAACCGCCCATTGTTTATGGCGCAGCTGGGCAAAGACTACCTGCCTTCGATAGCCGACATCCACCGGCGGCTTGCGGCTGACCCGCCGGCGCATGTTGCCGATATCGGCTGCGGCACAGGATGGTCCAGCATCGGAATGGCTTTGTCCTATCCCAAGATTCATGTGGACGGATTCGATCTGGACGAAGCGTCCATCTCAGAGGCGCGCATCAATGCCCATCAAGCCGGTCTTGACGGCCGGGTAAGGTTCGAAACCCGCGATGCCGGCGATCCAACGCTTGCCGGACAGTATGACCTGGTCACCGCCTTTGAGTGCATCCACGACATGGCCGATCCGGTCGGCGCCTTGACGACCATGCGGCGCTTGGCCAGTCAAAGCGGCAATATCATCGTTATGGATGAACGCACCAATGAGCATTTTTCCACCGCCGAGAATCCCATTGAGCAGTTGCTGTACGGGTTCAGTATTCTGGGTTGCCTGCCGGCCGGCATGGCCGAACGTCCCTCTGCAGCGACCGGCACCGTGATGCGGCCCGACACGCTGCGCCAGTATGCTCGCAAGGCCGGATTTTGTGATATCGAAACGCTGCCCATCGATAATATCTTCTTCCGTTTCTACCGTCTGAAGACGACATGCGATGTTTAGAAAATAAAACCTGACAATTGCGGCCGTCGGGCCGCTTAAGGAGACCGATCATGCGTATAGATAACAGCACTTCCCTCGTTGAAACCTATCGAAAGAGCGATCCCGATCAACGGACTGCACTGTTTTTGGGGTACCCGACACTGCGTCCTGATTTTTTAGCCATTGATATGGCTGACTACAGAGCGTACCGAAACACCACTTCGGTAAAACAAAAGAAAAGCACATCCATGATTAAATGGCGGCCCTCAATGAAAAGGGCTTTGCGATTCGTTTCATCCAAACAATAAATCATCAGCCAACATTACTTTCGTTGGACAATTAGGAGACTACCATGAGCACAACAGCGACATACCAAAACAACGATGCTGACCCGGCGAGCCGGAAGCATCCCTTGCTGATCATCGGTGCGGGGCTCAACGGACTGGCGGCAGCATATGAATTAAAAAAAACAGGAGCCCGGCCGGTTATTCTGGATGCCTCCAGCAAGCCGGCTGCGCCATGGCGAAACCGGCATGACCAGCTCAGGCTCAACACCCACCGGCGGATCTCACATCTGCCGGGGATGCGGATTCCAAGAAGTTTTGGAGCCTTTCCGGCACGGGACGACTTGGTCCGGTACATGGAAGCATACGAGAATTTTCTGGATGTACCCATCCATCGCAATGTACACATTAAGCGCATCGATACGGATCAGGACGGTTGGCGGCTGACTTCGTCGGATGGAAGTTGGCGGGCCAGCGATGTCATCATCGCAACCGGACTCGAACGGGTGCCCACCATCCCTGCATGGCCGGGGCGGGACGAATATACCGGAGAATTGATACATGCCGCTCATTTTGGCTGCATCGATCGCTTTCAAGACAAAAGCATACTGGTGGTCGGAGCTGGGAATTCCGGAACCGATGTGCTCAATCACCTGGTTCGGATAAAGACAAGTGCGTTAAGCGTTTCCATTCGCAACGGACCGTCGGTATTGCCGACCAGAGTCCTGGGTATCCCCCTGCAGCTTTTGTCACCGTTGATGGCCCATCTGCCGCCATGGATAGTCGATATCCTGATGGCGGCCACCGAAAGAATGATTTTCGGGGATCTTAAAAAGCACAATCTGCCCAAAGATCCTGACGGTGTTGCTACCCGGTTGATTCAAGAAGGTGTTGCGCCGGCTTTTGATAACGGATTCGTAAAAGCATTAAAGGCCGGCCAGGTAACAGTGCTGCCGCAGATCAAAAAATTTGAAGGCCGCACGGTTCATTTTGTTGGAGGCCAAACCGCTCGACCCGACGCCGTCATCTGCGCAACGGGCTACAACCCAGGTCTTGAAAATCTGGTGGGACACCTTGGGGTGCTCAACGCGTCCGGGAAACCTGTTTACAGCGGGTCTGAATCCCATCCGGAATTTGAAGGACTTTGGTTCATGGGCATGACCCCGCGCCTGCCGGGTGTCTTTTATGCCGCACGTGGAGAAGCCCGGAAGATAGCTGCAGCTATCAAGCAAAAAGAGATCAGTCGGAGGCATCCCGTTGTCGATCAAGTTCTTCCCGGACGGCTACGGCAATTGATTCGAGCGTATAGGGCTTTTTAACGAAGGATCCGGCACCAAGCCGCTGGATCTCGTGGACACGGTCCGATTCGGAATACCCGCTGGCAATGATGGCTTTCTGCCGGCGATGCAACTGAACGATGCGGCCGTAGGTTTCACAACCATCCATGCCGGGCTCCATGATCATGTCCAGGACAAGGATGTCCGCCGTATGGTTCTGCAGGTAGTCGAGGGCCTCTTCACCTGACGCCACGGCATTAACCTCATACCCCAGAGTGGCCAACAAGGAGGCGGCGATCTCCCGCTGCTCCGGCAGGTCATCGACCACCAGCACACGCTCCGAACCCCGGTAGTCCTTCATATCAAGGTCGGCGGTGTGCTCAGCCCCCGCCTGATGGGTTACCGGCAGGTAGACCGAAATAGTGGTTCCGCGCCCCTGCTCGCTCCGCAAGTCGATATAACCCCCGGCATCTTTCACCGTGGACCATATCACGGTCGTGCCCAGGCCGGTACCGCTGCGGCCCATGCGTTTCTTGCTGAAAAAGGGTTCGAATATCCGCTTCAGGTCATCGGGCGCGATGCCCACCCCGTCATCGCTCACACGGATCACCACATAATCTCCGGGAGCGATTGTTTCGTAGGCATGCATCCGCCGATCCGGGCAACGGTTGGCGGTGGTTATGGTCACCTCACCTTCGGATGTCAGGGCCTCAACCGCATTGGAGACCAGATTCATGATCATTTTGGACAGGTGCATGGGCGAGGCCTTGACGTTCAACAGGTTGCGGGCCAGATCGGTGTGATAGGTGACGTGCGAATGGCACTGCTTGAGTGCGGTAAATTCAGGTGATTGCAAGTATTCGTTGATCAGCAGGTTGGGGTTGATCACCTGTTTGTTGGACACCCCGCGTCTGGCCAGTGTCAGCAAATCCTGTACAATGGCCGCGGCCTTGTCACCCGAATTTTTAATCGTAAGGATGGGCCGCCGCAGGGGGCTGTCGTTGGGCAGATCCATGAGGAGCAGATCGGGATAGCCCACCATGCCGCTCAAAATATTGTTGAGATCATGGGCCACGCTGGCGGCGATGGTGCCCATAATTTCCATCTTCTGGGCCTGCGCCACCTGTGCCTCCAGCTTTTTGCGGGCCCTGATGTCGCGCACCGACTAAACCAGGGACGGCCTGGCGCTGCGGCCGATGGGGGCAGCCGAAACTTCCACGGCACACGCTTGGCCCTGCCGGTGCATCATTTGGCCTTCCAACGGCGTTGTTTCCTCACAGTCCCGATCCGACAGATTGAGGATGGCAAGCAGCTCCTTGTTTAGCTCAACAACAGGACTGCCGCTGAAGCCCACATTCGCCTGCAGGCAGAGATTGTCGGCCAAAGAGACCAGCGCTGTCTGGAGCTTGTAAGCCTGCGGGGTTTTTTCGAGGTGATGGTGAAACCGGCAGGGCACGATCAGCGCCTCGGGAAAATTCCAATGGGTCATCAGCAATCCGGCCAGATCGCCGTGGGTGATGCCCAGCAGCACTTCTTCGCTGCGGTAAAGCGATTGCTGTTTCTGGTCCGCATCGGACACCGCTTTTCGATATTCATCCGGGAAAAAGGCCAGAAAAAAAACCTTGCCGATATCATGCATCAGGCCGCTGAGCTGAACCAGCGACCCTTGATCGATTTCAGCACGTGCTGCGGCGGCTTCGGCTGCAATACTGGTACCCAGGGCATGCTTCCATAATTCCCGGGTGTCAATGGGTTGCCTGGTATTCTTGCTGTTAAAAACAGAGAATACGCTCATCCCGATGACCATCCCCATGATCTCTTTAAATCCGATCAAGGTCACGGCACGCTAAATGGAATCCACCTGTTTGGCAAATCCGAAATAGGCTGAATTGGCCAACCGCAGGGTCTTGTTGGCGACGGCCTGGTCCCTGCTGATCACGGCGCTCAAATCGTCGATGGTGGCGTCCGGGTCGCCGGAGAGTACCAGTACCTGCTGGACCACAGTCGGAAGGGTGGGAATCTGGGTCCGCCTGTTGCGGATCAGGTCGATGATCTCTTCTGAGATGCTCATGGCGGATTCATTCCACAAAGTTGCGAACCTTCAGGCCATATCGCCCATGGTTCGTATGCATAACGATGTGCTGCAATAGACGCCACTATATGTCCGCCCGCGGTGTGCATTCAAGCGAAATCCAAAATCGCCAAAATCGGGTTGGTCCAAGCCATCAAACCGGAGGTTTCAAAAACATCCCACGGACGCCGGTTTAGAGGTCTAATAGATTCGAATGTTCAGGGCTCAAAATGTTTCTTTAATGGCTAATATGACGCCAGATTCAAACCTAAATTCACACGAACACAAAACCATACCGTGGTCTGACCTGTTGTGTGGTTGAACCGCTGCCGGCTCACTCCGGCCTGGCGTCGGCGCCATGCTCAGACAGCTGGGCCCCAAACCACCGGTGCAGTGCAGTTAACAAATGAAGATCGGTGGTTTTAAACTTGATTTCGGCGCCGTCGGGCAGCGCTGCATACGAGACCTTGATATGTGATGCTCCGGCCTGAAGGTCCTTGAGCCCCGGCATGTCTGCACCGTGCAGTTTCGCCGGGTCTGAATAATCGCCCAGTTGAAACCTCTCGGCTTCGTGCTGGAGATGCTGTTGAATGAGGGCAATCTGGTCAGTTGCGCCTGGATTTTTTGCAAGGACCCGCTGCACGCCTCCAAACTCGGTCATTTTGAAGATGTGCACGGTCTTTGACATATCGAAGGGCATAACGCGATGCGCATTTTGATGTACATGCGCCTGTCGGGTTCCAGCAAACACATTGGCGCTGCCGACCAATACAAGAATAGCGACCCAATGCACCAAACAAAACTGGCCTCGTAATTTTTCTTTCATGTGTCTCCCCTATCAGGGATATCCGTTAAAGTTTAGTGGTCCGACCCTATTGTCGAAACCATTGTGGGAAACCTACCCTTTGCCTTCAGTATAATTCCAGTGGCTTGGGATTTCATCATCTGCGTAATAAAGCTTCAACCCCTTTCATATTTCTTTGCTGCGCCATCATCAGTGGGGTGCGGCCGTCATTGACCTTGGCTTGTCGGTCGGCGCCCCTCTCCAGCAGCATGGCAGCAACATCGGTGTAGCCATTATAGGCGCAGTAGTGCAGGGGGGTCCACTTGGCCACGGTTGCGGCGTTGACGTCGGCACCGGCGCGGATGAGCGTTTTGGCCATCTCAATGTCATGATAATAGAGCGCGTAGTGAAGGGCACTCCATCCCCAGTAGCTTCGGGCATTGATCTCCGCTCCGTTTTCGATCAACAGCATCGCCAAGTCATGCTGTTTCTTTTTCAGCGCCATCTGCAGGGGTGTTCGCAGGCCATATCCTGAAAGATTGATGTCCGCTCCTTGTTGAATCAGGTACTTCGCCGCCTCCTGGTGTTTTCGAATCACTGCCAGGTAGAGGGGTGTCGAATGATAACTGTTTTTTGCATTGATATCCGCACCGTTTTCAACCAAAAAGCGAACCACATCCAGGCGGCCGCCTTTGGCGGCCAGGTTCAGCACCGGGTAGGACTCGTTCTTTCCCAGGGTTCCCATTTGCAGCAGCGCCACACGGTCCCTCAAAAATCTGAATACGGACGAGTTGTCGTACTCGAGCGTCATGACGCTTTTAAGGATATCCACTGCCTGGTCCACCTTGCCGGCATCGATCAGGCGTTGAGCCTCGGCAAGGGCGTCACGATGTGGTCCGGTAAAGGCATCGATTTCCGCTTCAACCGTCTCCCAATCCCGGGTGCTCCATGAGAGCGCTTTTCCCCAGAACCCTTTGTTGACATTGATCCGCTCGTCCAACTCATCCAACAGGGCTTTGGCCTTTTCATGGTCGCCGCACCACCCCTCCACCAGCGCCCACTGCGTCTGAATGCGGGTTCTTTGATGACTTCGGCCCGGTGCTTCCATGAGCCCCTCAAACAAAGAGCGCATGTCGTCGTGTACGCTGTCCCGGCGGAATACCGCTCGCCAGCGATTGCCCTCCCGTTCACCCGCTATTTTGCGATTCATGAACAGGTAGAACAGCGGCACGTCGGTATCGAACCGTCCGGTGTCCAGGCACTCCCTGGCGAATGCCTTTCGCTGGCGGTTGCTGCCGCCCCAATTGGGACTGATGGCGTAGCCGTATTTGAAATAGGCCGGAGCATAATCCATCTGGGCCTTTACGGCGCGGTCGAACCACAATCGCTCTGTATCACCAGTATTGCCGTGCCCCGCCATGGTGACCGTAATCATCAGGGCCGCCGCCTCCGGACGCTCCTTGCGTGATTTCCAGCATCGCGTCAATGCTTCCTGCGCAATGCCCAGATGATTTTTAAAGCCCTTCCAACCTTCTTCGGTCACATCCTTGGCCCAACCGGACCCACGGGCTTCCCAGGCCAGATCAATATGATTGCTTCCTTTGATAATGTCGCGGAGCCACTTGTCGATTCTTTTGTCTTTTTCGATCATGGCCAGTACCGGCCTGAAGACATCCGTGTCATCAGCGTTATCGTCCAATTCTGATAATAGGCGGTAGGCGATGTAAGATTCGTCGGATTGAAATTCGTTCTTCCTGAGCGCTTGGACAAAATAATTTATGGCCCTATGAATGCTTCTTTCGGTAGTCTCCGGGTGGGTGTCTTTTTTCTCAAGGAAGATGCCGGCTTTGAAACCATAGGCAAAAAAGGCATGAATCCGCGGATAGGCATTCTGATCCCATTTTTCGGCGACCTCAAGATAAGGAACGGCTTGACTATATTTGCCGTTTTCGAAAAGCACGGCGCCATACCATACGGAAACCAGGGGATCGGTATTTCCAGCGGCGAAGATCGCCTCACCTTGCTTCTCCAGACGAACGAATTCATCCGGCTCCGCTTGGTAGGCGTAGGCTTTGCATATCTGGTCCAGGAACAGAGCGCCTTTATCTTCATCCGGTGCGTCCGGATGCGCCGAACGGTATTCATCAACGGTCAGCCGCCGCATCCAACGATACTTTTCCAAAAAATAGTCTTTTTGGGTCCGTGCATCGAGATTGTTTGGAATCGGGGTCTCTTTCCCTGAAATCAGCGAAATCGGATGATTGTCAAAAAACCATTGCGCGAAAAAATATGTTGGAATGATGATCGCCAGAATGACCAGCATAGTGATGATAACATGTTTCAATGGTTGCCGTCTCCGTCCATTTGCTTGTATATTTCTTTCTTATCCTTCTTGACTCTGCAATACGTGGGGCTATTTTTCTCCCCCAAGAACTTTCCTATAAGGCAAGAAGGCTTCTCCGCTGGCAAGGGAGATTGTATACTAAGATTCATCAATATGAAAGATTTGACCGCCCTTAAATCCGGTTGGCAACATATCCCTAATAGTCAACTTGCTTCTCTAAACACTTGCCATCCCGGCAGCGGTACTTAGAATTGATGACAAAACCTAAGCAAGGAGCCTCCGTATGAATCCTGCCGATAAAGTTACGTCCAAACCAGTGGCAGCGCCCGACCGGCAGGTCCTGGTCTGGGACGTGCCGACCCGATTGTTTCATTGGCTGCTGGCAGCGCTGGTGATTGTCTCTTTTGTCAGCGGCAAGATCGGAGGCACCTGGATGCAATATCATCTGTGGAGCGGCTATGCCGTCCTGACGCTGCTGGCCTTCCGCCTGGCTTGGGGTTTTGTGGGCGGCCGCCATGTACGCTTTTCCGCCTTTGTACGCGGTCCCCGCGCTGTTCTGCGCTATGCCCAGACCCTGTTGCAGCCGGATGCCCCTAAACACCTGGGGCATAACCCGCTGGGAGGCTGGTCCGTGATGGCCATGCTGGCCGCCTTGGTGCTCCAGGCGGGCACGGGGCTGTTCGCCAATGACGACATCTTCACCGAAGGCCCGCTGTACCCGTTGGTCAGCAAAGCAACCAGCGACTGGCTGACCGTCATCCACAAGCTGAATCAGCAGGTCATCCTCGTGCTGGTCGGCGTGCACATCATGGCCGTGCTTTTTTACCTGGTCATCAAGCACGAGAACCTGATCCAACCAATGTTCAGCGGTCGCAAATGCTGGCGAGGTGAAGATCCATCATCGTCGAACCAATTGCGGCTGGCGGCATTAATTGCAGGCCTGAGCGCCGTTGCCGTCTATCTTCTGGTGCACTGAACAGGACAAGGGCCCTGGATTTTTCTCCAGCGGCCCTTGTCGGAAAAAATGCCTGTGCCCTGTCGAGCGTCTTGTCGATTCAAATACAGGGTCGGGCTATTTTTTTCGAAAAGTACCGTGACAGTCTTTGCAGGACCCGGCCACGGCGCCGAATTGCGCTTTAACAGCCGCCAAATCACCCTTTTCAGCGGTATCAACCAGTTTCCGGGCAGCGCTTTCGAATTGCTTGGCGGTACCCATGAATTTATCCTTCTCCTTCATGGCCGTGGCTTTAAGGGTGGTGTCGCCCCTATCGGAACCTGGGTACATGGCTGCATCCCACGGCAATTCAGACATTGTGCGGATGACTTTCGCATTGTTTTCGACATCCTTTTTATCGTAGGCCGCCTGCCCTTTGACCACGGCTGCTATCCGGCCGAAATGCTGCCCGATGACAGTCATCACCGCTTTGCGGTAACGTATGGCGTCCTCGGGCTTGGAAAAGCCCGCATAGGCAAGGCCACCCATTGCGACGATAACCAGGGCGCTAATCACTACTTTCAGCGAAACTCTCATACTTCCTCCTTGCTATTAAAACGATCCGTTAACATCTATCCCGCAGTGCGAAAAGGCACATATGCGTCGATATTCCGGCATGCTGCATTTGATCTTAGCGTGGAAAGCGACTCAGCCATCATCCATGGAAGAGATTTACAAACCTGTTTGGGGCCATTTTGCACGACTTCCATACTTCATAACCGAAGAATCAACCTTTAGTCAATTGGCATCATCTATTTTCGGAAGTTGCTGCTGAACGACATGCGGGACCAAGCACCGATGGGGCATTGGAGGCGCAAAAAGCAAGTTTCTATCTTTGACACACAAGCAGCGGTTTGACATACTCTGCAGCTCAAGCAACCAGCATCGATTTGGTGAAAGAGGAGCTTCAAATGAACAATGACGACGCCGCGAGGCAGTATCACCGTGAACCCCGTCCGGGAAAAATCGAAGTGGTCCCGACCAAGCCTTGTATCACCCAGACAGATCTGAGCTTAGCCTACACGCCCGGTGTTGCGGTGCCATGCCTGGATATTGAAAAAAATCCGGACCATTCATTTGATTTTACCGCACGCGGAAACCTCATCGCCGTCATTACCAACGGCACAGCTGTACTGGGACTGGGAAATATCGGTCCGCTGGCCGGGAAACCGGTCATGGAGGGAAAAGCGGTCCTATTCAAACGATTCGCCAATATCGATGTGTTCGATATCGAACTCGACACCACCGATCCGGACGAGTTCATCCGCACGGTAAAGTTGCTGGAGCCGACCTTTGGCGGGATCAATCTGGAGGACATCCGTGCACCGGATTGTTTTTATATCGAAGAGCAATTGCAAAAACAGATGGACATTCCTGTTTTCCACGACGATCAGCACGGCACAGCGATTATCTCCGGGGCGGCCATGTTGAATGCCGTCGAATTGACCGACCGGCGGATCGAAGACCTGCGGGTGGTCATCAATGGCGCCGGTGCGGCCGGCATCGCCTGTGCACGCCTCTATACCCAGCTTGGTGTTCAAAAAGAAAATTTGACCATGGTCGACTCCAAGGGGGTCATCCACCGCAACCGACAGGAAGGTATGAATCCCTACAAATTGGAATTTGCCCGGGAGACGTCCAAGCGAACCTTGGCTGATGCGGCGGCAGGCGCAGATATGCTGGTGGGCCTGTCGGTCAGGGGGGCTTTTACAACGTCCATGGTTGCAAGTCTGAACGCCAAACCGATTATCTTTGCCCTCGCCAATCCTGATCCGGAAATCGACTATGATCTCGCCAAACAGACACGACCCGATGCCATCATCGCCACCGGTCGTTCCGATTATCCGAATCAGGTCAACAATGTTCTGGGATTTCCTTATCTCTTCAGGGGGGCGCTGGATGTACGCGCCACCATGATCAATGAGGCAATGAAGGAGGCAGCTGTCCGGGCGCTCGCAGAACTGGCCAGGGAAGATGTCCCCGATGCGGTCATCCGTTCGTATGGCGATCGTCCCATCAAATTCGGTACAGCATACATCATCCCAAAACCCCTGGATACCAGGGTTTTATTGAAAGTGGTGCCTGCCGTGGCAGCGGCCGCAGTTAAAAGCGGCGTGGCAAGAGCAAAGGTGCCCGAAACAGTCGAATACACCCACCGACTGGAAGCCACCTTGGGGCCCGAACGCGAGATCATGCGCAACATCATTACCACCGCCCAGCAGAATCCCAGGCGCATCGTGCTGCCCGAAGGGGAGCACCCCGTGATATTGCGGGCCGCTCATCAGGCCCAGAGGGAAGGCATCGCCCATCCAATCCTGTTGGGCCGCCGTCGGCGTATCGTCGAACTGGCCGGTGAACGTCAAATCCCTCTTGAAGGGCTGGAAATCGTCGACCCGACCAGCAACGGATACTTAAACCTTTTTGCCGAAAAACTGTTTGAAATGCGCAGCCGTAAGGGATGGACCATCACCGAAACCCGCCGGCAGCTTCGCAACCCTTATGTGTTTGGTGCGATGATGGTGCAACAGGGCATGGTCGACGGTCAGGTCCACGGCATCGGTCAGAGCTACCC
>Ga0055480_10000732_pt1 | contig 12523 bp, 7 predicted proteins | sample Muzzi_PWB_D2_FD_57935 | JGI IMG/M metagenome (GOLD analysis project Ga0055480, IMG submission 57935) | Wetland microbial communities from San Francisco Bay, California, USA, that impact long-term carbon sequestration - Muzzi_PWB_D2 | ecosystem: Environmental > Aquatic > Marine > Wetlands ... | reverse complement strand
CGTGCCGGCCTCTCCCCCGTCCAGGCCGAACGGGGGGACCCGCCGGTGCCCCGACAGAATGGCGGCGGTCATCGGCTCCAGGAAGCGCAACCGGCGGACCACTCCGTCTCCCCCGCGATACCGGCCCCGTCCTCCTGAGCCACGCCGAACGGCGAAGGCCTCGACGAGGACGGGATGGCGCCATTCCAAGACCTCTGCATCCGTGAGGCGTGAATTCGTCATATGGGTGTGGACGGCATCGGCACCCCGAAAGCGTGCCCCCGCCCCGGCCCCGCCACAGATGGTCTCGTAGTACTGGAATCGGTCCGTGCCAAACGTAAGGTTGTTCATCGTGCCTTGACCGGCGGCCAACACCCCCAGGGCGCCGTACAGGGCGTTGGCGATCGCCTGCGACGTCTCGACGTTCCCGGCCACGACCGCGGCCGGGTGCGCCGGGCGGAGGAACGAACCGGCGGGGATCACGATTTCGAGCGGCTCCAGGCAACCCTCGTTGAGGGGGATGTCGTCGTCGACGAGCGTGCGAAACACGTACAGCACGGCGGCACGGCACACGGCGGCCGGCGCGTTGAAGTTGTCGCCACGCTCCGGAGAGGACCCGGTGAAGTCGACGGTGGCGCGGCGCTCCTTCCGATCGACTTCGATACGAACCACGATCTCCGCCCCGGCGTCCATCGGGTAGCGAAACGCCCCAGACGATACCACCTCCAGCGCCCGACGAACGGCGGCGGCCGCGTTGGCGCGAACGTGGCCGGTATACGCCTCCACGACAGGGAGGCCATAGTGGTCGACCAGGTGCGCCAGCTCCATCGCCCCATGGGTACAGGCGGCGACCTGGGCGCCGAGATCGGCCAGATTCTGGCCGGGGTTCCGGGCGGGCCAACGACCGGCGGTGAGCCGCTCGCGCAGCTCGCCCGCGAGGAAGCGACCGTCACGGACCACCGGGACATCGTCGAGGAGGACGCCCTCTTCCTCGATGGTCCGGCTCTCGGGTGGCATCGAGCCGGGCGTGATACCACCGATATCAGCATGGTGCCCGCGGGCGGCGACGACAAACGCCGGTCCTGTCCGGTCGGGGACAAAGACCGGGACAACCACTGTCACGTCGGGGAGATGGGTCCCGCCATTGTAGGGCGCGTTGCTGGCGTAGGCGTCCCCCTTGCGAAGTGCGGAACCGCGCGACCGCAGGATGGCGCGGACCGTCTCCCCCATCGATCCCAAATGGACGGGCATGTGGGGGGCGTTGGCGATCAGCGCCCCCCGCTCGTCGAACACGGCGCAGGAGAAGTCCAGTCGTTCCTTCATGTTGACCGATCGACTGGTCTGGGCCAGCACCGTCCCCATGTGCTCCGCGATCGACATGAAGAGGTTGTTGAAGATCTCGAGGCGGACCGGATCGACGTCTGTCTCCCCGGAGGGCGCCGTCCGCGCGACGGATCGTGACAGGACCAGATCCCCGCGCTCGGTCACTGACCCGGTCCACCCCGGTTCAATGACGGTGGTGGCGTGCGGTTCGACGACCACAGCGGGACCCGGGAGTTGCGTGCCGGCTCGGCACGTCCCCCGAGCGTAGAAAGGCGTGGGCCGATGGGCACCGGCGACGAAGACGTGATGGAGCGCCGTCGGCTCCGGGTGCCCTCCCCCGCCAACCGCCCAGGCGGGTGGAACGCTCTCGGGGCCGGCGCTTCTCCCGATCCCCTCCGCGGCCAGGGATTCGACGACAATCGGCGCGTTGGGGGTCACGAAGCCAAATCGACGGCGGTGGAGGGACTCGAAGGCATCACGCCACTCCTCGAAGGGGAGCGCCTCGATCTCCAGCGGGGTGTCGGTGCCCTGGTACCGGAGCCGCGCGCGATGGCGGACCTCGATCGCCGGGCCGGGAACGCCTGCCGCTCGAAGAGAGGCGGCGACGGCGTGACCCAGTGCATCGCGGATTCCCCTCGCCGCATCCGCGAGATGGTCCTCGAGGGTGGCCTCCACCGGTTGCTCGCGAATGATCCGCCGATCGGCCAACCCAAGGCCGTAGGCGGACAGGACTCCCGCCAATGGGTGGATTAGCACCCGCGACATCCCCAAGGCGTCTGCCACCCGGCAGGCGAGCTGGCCGGCTGCCCCACCATAGCAGCAGAGGGCGTATTCGGTGACGTCGTAGCCTCGTTGGATGGAGACCTGCTTGATGGCCTTGGCCATGTTGGCCACCGCGACGTCGAGGAACCCAGAGGCGACGTCCTCCGGGGACATCCGCCGGCCGGTGGCCCCCTCCACCGCGCGCCCAAGATCGGCGAAGCCCCGCTTCACCGACTCGATCTCCAGGGAAGCATCGGCCGAGGGGCCGAAGACCGTCGGGAAGTACTCCGGGCGGAGCGCGCCGAGGAGGACGTGGCAATCCGTCACGGTGAGGGGACCGCCGCGGCCGTACGACGCGGGCCCCGGATCCGCACCGGCGGAGGCGGGGCCGACGCGGAAACGCTCGCCGTCGAACCGAAGGAGGGAACCCCCGCCGGCTGCGACGGTGTGGATCGTCAGGGTCGGGGCCCGGATCGAGACACCTGCCACGGCATGCTCTGCCGACCGCTCGAAGGCGCCCGCGATTCGGCAGACATCGGTGGACGTCCCGCCCATGTCGAAGGCGATGACCTTCGGGATGCCCGCCGCCCGCGCGGCCGCGGCCGCCGCCACGATTCCTCCCGCCGGCCCCGAGAGGATGCTGTCCTTCCCCCGGAACCCGCGGGCATCGACGAGGCCGCCGTTGGATTGCATGAATTCCAGTGGGGTATCGCCGACCGCGTGCTCGACGCGCTGGACATAGCGATGGAGCACCGGGGTCAGGTAGGCGTCGACCACGGTCGTGTGGCCCCGCGGGACGACGCGCATCAGGGGGGACGCCTCGTGCGACAAGGACACCGACGGGAACCCCAACCCCCGGGCCAATCGCCCGACCATGATCTCGTGGGCGGGAAAGCGGTAGCCGTGGAGGAAGACCACCGCCAGAGAGCTCACCCCGGCCGCCCGAGCCGCCTCGAGGACGGTTCGGAGCGCCTCGAGGTCAGGCGTCCGCAGGACGTCCCCGGACGCGGTGACGCGCTCGTCGACTTCGATCACACGGTCGTACAGCGGCGTGGGGAGGATGATCTCACGATCGAAGAGGCGGGGACGCTGCTGAGTTCCGATGCGAAGCGCGTCGCCAAAACCGCGGGTGATGAGCAACGCCGTTCGCTCGCCGGTTCGCTCGAGGAGGGCGTTGGTCGCCACGGTCGTACCCATTTTGACGGCCCGAACGGCCCCGGCGGGGATGGGGTGCCGGGGCGGAACGCCGAGCGCCTCGCGGATCGCGTGCAGGGGCGCGTCGTCGTAGTGCGGATGGGACGACAGGAGCTTCCGGGTCGCGAGGGTGCCGTCCGGACGGCGGATCACGACATCCGTGAACGTTCCCCCGCGGTCGATCCAGAATTCCCAACCGGTTCCGGTCATGGTGCCCCGCATCGCCGTGGAACGTGGCCGGCCGCGGTGCCGCTCGTCATCGTCAGGGAGGCGCGGTCCGGTCGACGCTCCGCCCGCTTCAGGTTAGCTTGTTCCGATGGCACGCGCATCCCGTCCCGGTGCCGGCCTGCCACTCCGGCCGGCCGCCTTCACGTTCTTCCGCAATCTCCGGCGCAACAACCGGAAACCGTGGTTTGAGGCGCAGCGCGACGTCTACCAAACCGAGGTGCGCGGCCCGTTGCGCGACCTGGTCGAAGAGGTGGACGTCCGCCTGGCGGCCATCGCCCCGGAACTCACCGGCGATCCGAAGCGCTCCCTGTTTCGGATCCACCGAGACATCCGCTTCTCCAAGGACAAATCCCCCTATAAGACGGCCGCGGGCGTGTGGTTCTATCATCGCGATGCCGGCCGCAAGGTCGGGCAGGATGCCGAAGGGGGCGGGGCGGGGGTGTACTTCCATCTGGCTCCGGAGGAGTGCTTTTCGGCGGGAGGCGTCTGGATGCCGGCCGGAGGTGTCCTCAAGAAGATCCGCGAGGCGATCGCCGAGGATCCGCGAGGCTTCGAACGGACGATCTCTGGCGCCAGCTTCAAGCGCCGGTTCAAGCGGCTGGACGAGGAGGCGATGCTGGTCCGGATGCCACGCGGCTATGCAGAAGACCATCCTGCGGCAAGGTGGCTCCGCTACAAGTCCTTTACTGTGCATCGCCCCCTGACGCAAAGCCAGGTCTTGAGCCCCCGGCTCCCCGCGACTCTGGCCGGCGACATCGAGGTCATGCTCCCCTTCATCCGATGGCTCAACCGGGCGGTGGGGTACCCGCCGGCGGCGTCCCGCCTCTAGCCTACTGACCGGCCGGCGGTGCCGTCCCCGGGCCGTCGAGCTCGGTGATGGTCTTGGTCGAGGGGCCGCGCGTCTTCTGGAGGTGTGCGGCGACCGCCTCGGCCTGGCGCATGACGCGTAGGACGTTCTCTCCCGCGAGCTTCCTGAGGTCCGCCTCGCTCCACCCCCGATGCGCCAATTCGGCAAAGAGAGCCGGGAAGGTCGAAACGTCCTCGAGCCCTGTGGGCCCGTGGTCGATCCCGTCGAAGTCGCTGCCGATGCCGACGTGGTCCACGCCGGCGACCTGCCGCACGTGGTCGATGTGGTCGGCGGCGTCCGTCAGGACGGCGTCCGGGCCGGGGGTCAGGAAGCTGGGCACGAACGTGACCATCACGACCCCGCCGTTCTCCGGGAGGCGGGCTAGAATCGAGTCGGGGACGTTGCGGGGATGGTCACGGAGGGCGCGGGCCGACGAGTGCGAGAAGATGACGGGCGCCGCCGTGACGTTCAAGGCATCGCTCATCGTGGCGGGAGAGACGTGGGAGAGGTCCACCAGCATCCCCAGCCGATTCATCTCATGGACCACTTCCTCCCCAAATGTTGTCAGCCCGTCGTGCGCCGGGTCGTCGGTGGCCGAATCCGCCCACGCGGTGTTCGCGGAGTGGGTCAGGGTCATGTAGCGCGCCCCGAGATCGAAGTAGGCGCGGAGGGCCCCCAACGAGTTCTCGATGGCGTGGCCCCCTTCGACGCCGATGAGCGAGGCGATCTTCTTGTGCCGAAAGGCGTCCATCACCTCGTCTGCCGTGGTAGCGAGCGCCAGGGCGTCCGGGTGGGTCCGGATCACTTCGAGGGCGATGTCGATCTGCTCCAGCTGCACCCGGGCAAAGCCGGAATCGGCCCAGTCGGCCGGGATGTAGACCGACCAGAACTGCCCCCCGACCATGCCCTGGTGGAGGCGGGGAAGGTCGGTATGTCCAGGGGCATGCCCCTCGATGTCGTAGGCTGCGACACTCCGAGGCGAGTCGGCGGTCGTCCGGATGGCCCAGGGGAGGTCGTTGTGCCCGTCGATCAGGGGAGTGGAGGTGAGGACGCGGCGTGCGGTGGCCATGTCCTCGGCGGTCTGACCGGCGAGGATGGGCGCGGTGCCGCAGACGAAGAGCGCTGCGGCCACGAGAAGGCGAAAGGCGAAACGGGTCATGGCGGTCGCGGGTCGAAGGGGCGTGGAGGCGTGCGCGATTCTCGGGGAACGGTAAGGGATCAGTCGCCGAAACCCAAGGCTCGGGTCCGCTCCCGGAAGGAGGGGCGTCCGCCCCGCCCGAGTCCGTGACTCGGGCGGGGCACGACATCATGGGGCAACGGACGGCGCCCGGTCCAGGAATTCACTCCCAGGCCGGGCGCCGAGTCCGTCGCAGTGGGCCGTGCTCTACTCGTAGCGGAGCGCTTCGACGGGATCCAGGCGTGAGGCCTTGAAGGCGGGGAAGATACCGAAGAACACGCCGGTGATGATGGCGGCGACGATCGCCAGCGCCACGGACCAGAGGGGAATCGTGGCCGGGATCGGCGTGATCGCCCGGACCCCGAGCGCGACCAACCCGCCCAGCGCCAGACCGGTGATGCCGCCGACGAGGGTCAGGGTCGAGGCTTCCACGAGGAACTGGAAGAGAATCTCCTTGCGGGTGGCGCCCAACGCCTTGCGGACGCCGATCTCCCGGGTCCGCTCCGTGACGGAGATCATCATGACGGCGACCACGCCCACGCCTCCCACCATCAGCCCTACCGCGGAGAGGACGAACATCACCAGGAAGAACACGCCGGTGACGTTATTGAACGCTTCCATCGCTCGATCGGACGTGACCACGGAGAAGTTGTTGTCTTGCGCAGGCCCGAGACCGCGGATCGTCCGGAGGGTGCTGATGACCTGATCCTGAGCCTCCACGATGTTGGCGTCTTCGGTGGGGAGGACCGCGAACTGCATCCACCCCTTCCAGTAGTTGCCCGCCTTCTGGAAGGTGCTATGCGGGATGGCCAGGCGCGGGTCGCCACCCTCGCCGAAGAGGCTGGCGGCTTCTACATGCAGGCCGACGACCTCGAACGGCAGTCCAAAGATTTTGATCCGCTTCCCGATTGGGTCCAGGCCAGGGAAGAGGGTTTCGGCCAGCTTGTCGTTGATGACGGCGACCCGGGCGTTGGCGGCGTACTCCATGTGCGTGAAGTTCCGGCCGCCGACGATCTCGCCGCCGGTCACCAAGACCCAACTGGGGCTCATCCCCGCCACGGACACCGACGGGAGGTTGGCATACTCACTGGAGACGGCGCTCTGGGTGTTCTCCATCACGGTCACATCGCGGATGAGCGATTGCCGCCGGATGGCGTCCGCCTCCTCGACGCGGAGCCAGGGGTTGCGGCGCCAGGGGGACAGTTCATCCGAGCCGTCGGAGATGGTGATCCCGGCCGACCAGTAGCGGAAGACATAGAACGTCTTGGGGCCGCCGGCCTCGAGTTCCTTGGTCACGCTCTCGTTGACGCCCTTGATGGCCGATGCCATCCCGACGACGACCGCCACGCCGATGGCGACGCCTAGAATGGTCAGGGCCGCGCGGCCCTTGGCGGACCGGATCGAATCGAGCGCGATCCCGATTCCCTCAAACAACCTGGTGAGATTCATGGGGCTCGCTCCTCACTCCGACCGGAGAGCAGTGATGGGGTCCAATTTGGCGGCGCGATACGCGGGATAGACGCCGGCGACCATGCCCACCACCATCCCCAGGCCGACCGCCAGGGGGATGGACCACGGCACGACGGCCGCCGGCATCGGTGTGGTGGCGTCTACCAGATACGCCAGCCCATAGCCGAACAGGATGCCGCCGACGGCGCCGACGGTGGAGATGGTGGCCGACTCGACGATGAACTGGTAGAGGATGTCACGCCGTCGGGCCCCGAGGGACTTCCGCACCCCGATCTCCCGAGTCCGCTCGGCCACGGCCATGAGCATGATGTTCATGATGACCATCCCACCGACCACGAAGCTGATGCTCACGATGACCGGGAGGAACATCAGAAGGAAGCCGGCGATCTTGTTCCACCCTTCGAGGGCGTCCTCCGAGGTCTGGAGATGGAAGTTGTTCTTTTCCTGCGGCTTGAGGCCTCGGCGACCGCGCATCAGGGCCTCGGTCTGTTGAATGGCCGCCTGCATCGTCGCCACGTCCGGCGACTTCACGATCAACTCGTCCAGGACGTTGATCGGGCAGATGAGCCGCCGGCCGTGCGCGGTGAACGGCATGATGGCGAACTTGTCCAAGGACAATCCAAACATCGTCCCCTGCTTCTCCACCACGCCGATCACCCGATACGGAAGCCCCCCGACCGTGACCTCCTTGGCGATCGGATCCACCCCTTCGAATAGACGCTGGGCCAGCAGGTCGCCGATCACCAGCACCGGCGATCCCGCCCGCACTTCCTGTGGCGTGAAGGCTCGCCCCGCGGCGATGGCATAGTCCCGGATCTGGAAGTAGGGGGCCTCGGTGCCGATCAGGCTGATGTCCTTGGCCACCTTCCCGCGGTAGGAGATGTCGACGTTGTCTTCGCAGTACTTGGCCATCGTAGCCGGGGTCTCGAGGCGCTGCTCGATGTAATCGGCGTCGGCGTAGGTGATCCGCGGCCGGCGGCGCCAGGAGAGCCATTCCTCGCGGGTGATGTTCCCGGTCGAAAACGAAGGCCGCTGGCGCAGCTGGAAGGTGTTGAGCCCAATCAGCCGATTGGCGACCCGGTCCTCCATGTAGGCGTTCATGCCTTCGACGATGGACACCACCGCGATCAGGAACATCACGCCGATCAAGACGCCGATGAGCGAGAAGCCGCTCTTGAGCTTCTGCGTCGCCAGCGTCTGGAGCGCCATGCGAATGGCTTCGAGGAATCGCATGCCTAGGCCCACCCTCCGGACGGCATCGGAGTCGAGGCCATCTTACTTGGCCTCCTCGCCGGTCGGGCGCTGACTCTGACGCACCTTGGTGCTGTCCCGCATGTCACGGATGGCCTGGTACGGCCCGGCCACGATCGAGTCCCCTTCGGTCAGACCGGTGAGCACCTGGAAGTACTCCTCGCCGGCGATCCCTACCTCCACCGGCGTGAAGAACGCCTGGCCGTCCCGAACGGTAAAGACGCCCTCCGTCTCCTTCTTCTTCCCCGCGCCCGCGGTGTCCCGCGGAACCGACTCGTTGGGCACGACCTCATGATCCCGCACCGTCAGGGCGATGATCGGAATGCTCAGGACGTCCTTCTCGACGTCGGTCACGATCCGGGCCGTGGCGGACAGGTCGGGGCGGATGTCGGACGGTGGATTCACGAGGGTAACCTCGACGTCGAAGTCCACCGCACGGTCGCTCGACCCGCCGGCCGTCTGCGTCGCCGTGAGCCGGGCGCTGTTGCTGATCTTGGTGACCCGGCCGATGAAGGAGGTGTCGGGGTAGGCGTCGATCGTTACCTGCACGGAGTCGCCCAGCGCCAGCCGGATGACGTCGGTCTCGTCTACCTGGACCTGCGCCAGAATCTCCGACATGTCGGCAATCGTCATCAGCAGGGCCGCGTCCTTGGAGAACGTCCCCGGTACCGCCACCTCGCCCTCCTCGACCGGGAGCCGCACGACGCGTCCAGGCATCGGCGCCACCAGCCGGGTCTTGGCGAGCTGCTCCCGGGCCTCCGCCAGGCTGGCGCGATTCTGCTCGACCTGCGCCCTGCTGGCGTTGTAGTTGGCCTCGGCGACATCGGCCGCGGTCTTGGCCTGCTCCAGCGCCTCGTCGGAAATCAGATCCGGGCTGGTGGTCTTGAGCTCCGACGCCCGGCGCAGCGCCCGGTTGGCCTCATCGCGGTTGGCCTGGCTGGTCACCAGCGTGGCCTGGGCCGAGGAGAGGAGCGCCTCCGCTCGGGCGACCGCAGCGTCGTACTGCGACGGGTCAATCTGCAGGAGGAACTGGCCGCGCTCCACCCAGTCGCCCTCCCGGACGCCGATCTTGGTGATGCGGCCCGTGATGTCTGCGGAGACGTCAACCTTGGTCTTGGGGCGAATGGTCCCACTGGCCGTGACGGTGGCGACCAGGTCGCGCCGTCCGACTGTCTCCAGCCGGACCGCCGACCCGCTGTCACCCCGCTTGGCGGCACTGACGAACACCAGCACGATGATGACCACCAGCGCGGTTCCGAACAATCCCAGCTTGGCACGACGGGACATGGTGTTCCTCTTACCGTAAGGGTCGGCCGACCGCCACTTCCAGGGCGGTCAAGGCACGATGATAGGCGTACACGGCGTTCACGTAGTTCACTTCTGCCAGGGTGACGGCCGTCTGGGCGTCGGTCAATTCAGTCGCGTTGCCACTCCCCAGCCGGTAGCGGTCCTGGGCCAGCCGCAGCTGCTCCCGGGCAGCCGCGCGGCTGGCGTCCTCGATACCGATGGCCTGGTAGGCCGTTTGAACCTCGAGATACCGCTGGGTCACCTGGGCCCGGACCTGCAGCTCCGTGGCGCGGACCGTCTCCTCGGCGTCCTCCCGCGCGGCCGCGGCGCGGGACGTCGCCAAGGTCCGACCGAACCCGGTGAACAACGGCAGCGACACCCGCACCTGCGCGAAGAACGGTGAGCTGGTGAAGTCGAAGGGAAAGACGTTGTTGCCTTCGAGGATCGCGTCCCGAGTCGCGGGCGTCAACTCGGTGGCGTTGTTCATCAGGCCTTTGTCGGCCTCGGTGCATCCGGACACTGGGGGGAGCACCGGGCTGGCACCGGCATTGATGGCGTTCTGCCGCTGACAGGAGGTCAGGTCCCTTTGCAATTCGTCGAGACTCGCCGCCAATAACAGGTCCTTGTTGGTAAACTCCTGCGCAAACCCGCCCCACGACGCGCTGGCGGAGATAGACGGGAGATAGTCGGTCTTCACCGCCCGCAGATTCCACCGCGCCGCGTCCTCGCGGGCGCGCGTGGCGTTGAGCGTAGGGTTTTCCCGGCTGGCCTGCCCCACCAACAGTTCGAGATCGAAGTTGGGCTCCGTCACCGCAAACGGGTCGGTCAAGGCAACCCGCTGAACCTCCACCGGCGGCGTGATGCCCATCCGCCGGAACAGCTCGAGCTTGGCCGTATTCTCGGCCTGGACCGCAACCAGCCACTGCGATTGCGATTGGGCCTTGGTCGCCTCCGCCTGGCGGACATCCAACAGGGTCGCCTGACCCAATCGGAAGCGGGCCTGCGCCAGGTCGAGGAAGATTTGGTTCCGCTCCACCTGCTGGCGCGCGACGTCGACTTGGGCCGTCGCCTGAAGGGCGACGAGGTATTGGTCGGTGACGTCGCCGAGGAGGGTCACCTCCGCGTTGGCGATATCCGCGTCCACCGCTCGCGCGTTGGCCTTCTCCACGCTCGGGCCGAGAACCGTGCGGCCAGTCAAGCCCCAGGAGAGGGTCATGCCGTATCTGGAGGTGAGGAACGACGGTGACCGGTTGGTCAGGCCGCCGCCGAACTGGGACTCACCAACTCCGGTATACGACATCGTCCCGCTCACGTCCCACTGGGGCAGTACCAAGGAGCTCCAGGCGTTGCGCACGGCCCACTTGGCCGGCCCGGCATCGTTGGCGATCTGGCGATACGCTGGACTATGACCCCGGGCCTCATCCAGCGACTCCTGGAGGCTCATCGTGACCAAGGGGGAGGGGCGGGGCGGAAGCACCTGCCGCGCGGCGGTCGTGTCTTGGGCGAATCCCGGCGAGGGCAGCACAAGAGAGAACAGGAGCAGGGGCGTCCACCGCGGCATGATATCCCTTCCCGGTTGAAGCAGTGACGGAGGCTCAAACACACGCATCATACGGCCGGCGCGGCCCCACGGTTTCACCCTGGGACGACGACGATTTGCTAGGAATGATAATGACTTAGCGGGACGCTGGGAGGCGGGAACGGCGTCTACTCGGTGAGCCGAACCACGGCGATGCCTTGCTCGGGGAGTTCGATGCGCTGGAGCGCCCCGGCCCGGTCGACCCAGAGGCTCCCGCTCAATCCACCGGCCAGTCGCACCTCGCGGAGCCCGCCCTCGGCGGCGGCAGCGGTAACGGTGATCCCGACCCGCCGGCCCTCCCGCGGGAACACTGCCGAAACCTCCCGCCCCTCGGGGGTTGCGGCCGCGGCCAGGGCGGCGTAGAAGGCGTAGCTGCTGTCCACCAGGAAGGCGGGGAACGTGCCGGCGGGGTATTCCTTGGCCGCCTGGTTCCCGCCCGAGAATCGGTGGACGATGATCCGGCGACCTTCGTAGGCGGCGAGGAACCGGACGTCCCCGCCGGGGCCGTGGTACTCCAGCTGGAACACGGTGGGGCGGCCGGCGGGCGTCCGCTCGAGGACGCCCGCGAACTCGGCCTGCGGCCCAAAGGCGGGATAGCGCACGTGGGTCGAAATGGTCGATCCCGCGGTGCGTCCATCCGGCCCTCGACCGGGCCGGACGGACATCTCCTCACGGCCGATCTCCCGTCCCTCCCGGCGGATGGATAGGACGGCGTCGTAGTTCGCCTGCTGAGCGGCGAGGAGCGTGGGGATGGTGGTGAGCGCCGCGGCGGCGAGACCCAATCCCTTCATTCCACCTCCGGGGCGAGGCAGGTGCTCGCCACGCGTTCGAGAATAAAGGAATATAGGCGGGCCCCCTTCTCGGCCGACCCGAGGGTCGGGTAACCGATGGACTCCTTGGGATCCGCGATGAATCGCTTGGCGCTTCCCCGGCGGTAGCGGCTGCTCCGGCGGGAGGGGGGGCGATCGGCGGCGTCTTCCATGTGAACCAGGTCCGGATTGAGGAAGAGGAGGAGGGAGGTCTCCAACTCTCCACCGTGCACCGGGCCGCCCGGACGCTCGAGGCGGTCCTCGAAATCGAGACCGAAAATGTCGATGGCCCGGACGAGGGCGTCCCTCACTAGGATGGTGCTGAGCGCTTCCTGGTGGGGGCCGTACCCCTCGGCGGTGAGGACGTAGAATTCCCGGATGCCTGCCCCCATTTCCCAGGATTCGATAAGTTCGTTCATGACCCGGTGGAGCGTCTTGCGCCGCAGGCTCGCCGTGACCGATCCCGGCACCAGCCGTGAGAGGTTGACCCCGTACTCCAAGGTGGGAGCGCGGAGGATCCCGAACCGGGCCGACAGATCGTCCGCCAGCCGTTCCACGATGATGGTATCGGCGCCGACGGGAAGGTGCGGGCCGTGCTGTTCCGTGCTGCCGACGGG
>Ga0055480_10000727_pt1 | contig 12556 bp, 10 predicted proteins | sample Muzzi_PWB_D2_FD_57935 | JGI IMG/M metagenome (GOLD analysis project Ga0055480, IMG submission 57935) | Wetland microbial communities from San Francisco Bay, California, USA, that impact long-term carbon sequestration - Muzzi_PWB_D2 | ecosystem: Environmental > Aquatic > Marine > Wetlands ... | reverse complement strand
GCCAGTCGACGATGGCCATCTTGACGTGCCGGGAGGTATCGGTGATGATACAGAAACGGGTCATCTCGGACGCGGTACCGGCGGTGGTATTGACGGCCAGATAGGGCGGCATGGGCTTGGTGGATTTATCCACACCCTCGTAGTCATGAATCTTGCCGCCGTTGGCGATAACCAGCCCAACGCCCTTGCCGCAGTCATGGGAGGAGCCGCCGCCGAGAGTAATCAGGCTGTCGCAGCCGTTTTTCTTATAGACGTCAACGCCGTCATGGACGTTTTTATCGGTGGGATTGGGGATTGTCTCGTCATAGACAACATACTGCATCTCCGCCTTTTCCATGAGATCGGTGATCTGCTTGGTGATGCCTGCTGCGGTAATGCCCTTATCGGTGACGATGAGTGGTTTTGAGCCGCCGAGGTCCCTTATTTTAGCCGGGATCTGTTTTGCCGCACCGACACCGATGAGGGTTACACTGGGAATGAAGTATCCATAAACTTCTTCTCGAATTGCCATAATAACACCTTCCTTTCTTTGAGTTTTAGTTCCTGTATTTGCTTTTGCCATGTTCTGGATCCATAAGAACTGCACTCAATTTCAGCAAGTTGTGTGCCATAATAATCCTTTGTAATTTTACCACATTAAAAACTGTGATGGCGGAGAGGTACTTACTTTAAAGGACCAAAAATGACTATCTGGAGGCTCAACCGGCGGAAAAACTCGGCAGGAAAAAAACGAACAAGTGAAACGATTGGGGAAAAATCGAGGCAAAATGTCCAGGAAAGAGACAACAATCAACCCATCGGAAGCGGAGATTTTTAGTGTGTGAAAATAATATATTAATATATCAATGTGTTATGTGTTTGGTGGACATAAAGACACACAAAGTGGAGATTTGGGACAAAATGTCCTGCGGGCTCGGCGACCTCCCCGGAAAATAATGATCCGTTTCGGTATCCTTATGATTTTTTGGTGTTGCTATGTTATTTTACCTGGACAGTTGATATTTACCTGTTTTCATCCGGCCTGCAGAATGGTACCCTGATTTTCCATTTCGCCACATTGCCTTTATATTCAATCTGAATCGACAATATGCAAAATAACGACAACAAGAACATAATCTTAACCGGTTTCATGGGTACCGGGAAAACCACAGTCGGCAAACTACTGGCCAAAAAACTGGGCCGTCAGTTTATCGACACGGATCATTTGATCGAAGAGCGGCAGGGGATGACCATCCCGGAGATTTTCGCCGAGCTGGGCGAGGCGGCTTTCCGGCAGATGGAGGCGGATATCGCCCGGGAACTCGGTGAGCGGGAAGGGCTGATCATTTCCACCGGTGGTCGGCTGATGCTCGATCCGGCCAACGTGGCTGCCCTCAGCGATAAAGGCCGGGTCTTCTGCCTGGTCGCCACCCCCCAGGAAATATTGTCCCGCCTGAAGAACGATCCGGATAATCGCCGGCCCCTGCTCGACGTGCCCAACCCCAGCGAACAGATTGTCGAGCTTCTCCAGGCAAGAAAGAGAGGCTACCAGCGTTTTCTCAAACTGGCCACGGATGATCGGCAACCCTCCGATGTGACGGATAGTCTACTCGAATTTATTCAAAGAAATCCGAAGCATTTTGCCATCGATAATCCAGCACAACCCTATGAATTCATTGTCGGGAATGGGATTTTGCCCTTTACCCGGCAACTCGCCGGTGCCGACGGGATGCTGGTGGTCATTACCGATTCGGTTGTCGGCAAACTGTATGCCCAGAGCTGTGGCTCGGTGGATCACGTCATTACCATCCCGACCGGCGGCCAGCAGAAAACATTGGCTACCGTACAGTCTATCTATGATCAGTTGCTGGAGATCGGCTTTGACAGGTTTGGGACGATAATCGCCCTCGGGGGGAGTGTCGTCGGCGACGTTTCGGGTTTTGTCGCCGCGACCTTTATGCGGGGGGTCAACCTGGTACAATGTCCGACCAGTCTGCTGGCCATGGCCGACACCAGCATCGGCGGCAAGAACAGTCTTGACCTGCCCCAGGGCAAAAACCTGATCGGTAACTTCAAGCAGCCGACGGTGGTCCTGGCCGACGTGGCGACGCTCTCCACCCTGCCACCGGAAGAAATGCTCTCCGGGATGGCGGAAGTGATCAAGCACGGGCTGCTTGCCGATACCGACCTCCTGGAAAAAATCGAAGGCAGTACCTGGTCGCTGCAGGCAGGCTCTTTCTACTCTTCGCCGGTTGAGATCCAGACCCTGGTCGCCCAGGCCATTCAGGTAAAAATTTCTTTCGTCCAGAAAGATCCCTTCGACCTCGGCATCCGCTCCAATCTCAATCTGGGTCATACCTTTGCCCATGCCATTGAAAAGGTGAGTGAGAATAGTGTCCGGCACGGGGAGGCGGTGGCCATGGGGCTGGTTGCGGCAGCGGACCTGTCCATGCGCTTGGGCCATTGCTCCGGCCAGCTGAAAGATCGCATCGACCAGGTGGTCATGAAGGTCGGCCTGCCGAACCGGATCCCGGCGGAGTTTTCCCCGGAGGCGATACTCGAGGCCATGAGCCTGGATAAAAAGAGGGCGGCCAAGTCGCTTCGCCTGGTGCTGCCGGTGCAGGTAGGGCAGGTATTTATCGCCGACGATGTCTTGGGCAGCGAGATTCTCGACACCCTTTACGCCATGTCCGGCAACTAGAACAAGACAGAGGGGGGATGTTACGACTCGCCCATCAGCCGTGACATTTCACTCGTGGCCGCCAGTAGCGAGTCGACGAACTGGTCACACTGTTCGTCGCCGAATCTATGGACGGAGCCGACAATTGCCAGGGCTGCCACCACATTATGATCAATATCGAAGATCGGCGCGGCAATCGCCGCAGTGCCCATCTCGATACCCTTCTTGTTGATCGCATAGCCTTTCTCGCGGATTGCCAGGAGGTCCCTTTTTACTTCTTCCAGCTTGAGGGATGCTCCGGCGGAATCGGCATTTCCCGCCTCGGCCAGGACCTGCTCAATGAATGCATCCTCGGCGAAAGCGATCAGGGCCCGCCCACTGGCAGTAGGTGCAATAGCCATATTGTCTCCCTCGCTGATCGAATAGACCAGTCTCGATGATCCCAGTTCCCTGGCCATACACATGCACTGCATCCCGTCGAGGACAAAAAGGGCGGTGGATTCCCCGGTTTCAAGGCTCAGCCGCTTCATGAAGGGGTCGGCGATGGAGCGCAGGGAATTCGTGTTTTCATACACCTTGCCGAGCACCATCAGTTTCGGCCCGAGACGATAGTTCGACCGGGAGGTCTTCACCAGGTAGCCGGTAGCAATAAGGGTACCACAGAGCCGATGGACCCGGCTTTTGTATAAGCCGGTTTTTTCGCAGAGCTGATTCAGGGACAGCTCTGTCTTATTCTTACTGAAACAGTCAAGAATCCCCAGGGCCTTGGCCACTGAATCGACCAGCTGGGCTTCGGATTTCGGTTTGCTATTAGGTGCATTCATGTCTTCTTCCAGAGGCAATGATTGTACTCATCCGGCCGGGCAATTTCCGTTCCAGAATATTCTCCAGCCCGGCTACAGTAGCGCAAACACCATGGATGTCAATGCCTGTTGCTATGCCCATTTCAGAAAACATGTGTGCCGCGTCCTCCGTTGGGACATTGCCCGATGCCCCTTTAATAAACGGACAGCCCCCCAGTCCGCCGGCGCAGACGTCAAAGGTGCGGACCCCGGCGTTATAGCCGGCATACATATTGGCCAGGCCCAGTCCTCTGGTGTCGTGCAAATGCAGGGAAATACCGGTCTGCGGGAAAGCTTTTGCGACCTTGCCGACCAGGGACAGGACCGCCAGCGGGTTGGCCATGCCGGTAGAGTCGGCCAGGTTTACCTCCTGGGCACCCGCCTCGATTAACTTTTCCGCAGCGTGCAGGACTGTCGACTGTTCGATTTTCCCGTCATAGACACAACCGAAAGCAGACTGCAGGCCGGCCCTGATGGTCAGGCCGGATGCAACCGCATCCCGGATCAACAGGCTCATGGCCTTGAGGGCCTCGGCAGCTGACTTTCCGGCATTTTTCATACTGTGCGAATTGCTAACCGATACCGACATACTGACATGTTCGAGTGAGCAGGCAAGAGCCCTGTCCAGACCTTTGCCATTTAATATAAGGGCGGTGAGCTGCGGGCCCTGTTCGTCCTGCCGGCGAATGGCCGCTATCAATTCTGCGGTATCCGCCATCTGTGGCACCAGTTTCGGGTGAACGAAGGAGCCGATCTGGATACGCCGCACGCCCGAATTTTTCAAAGACCGGTATATCTCCAGCTTTTCTTCCAGGGAAAATATCCGTTGCTCAACCTGGAGACCGTCACGCAGGGTTTCATCTTCCAGTAAGACAGTGTTCACGGCTTGCATGATGTACTCCTTCCAATTGAGAGCAGTATATGCTTTCCCGGCTCTTTTATGCACTGGGAGAACTAAATTTTTCTTTACATAAAGGGGTAGCGGCTCAAGCGGTTTCAGGATGGCGCGAAAAGTCCGCAGATATACCTATATTCTTCCTGACGGAACAACATTATACATAACAGGATATATCGAACGAAGGCTTGCTGCAAGCGAAAAACGTCCAGTCATCAGGTGGTTTGTTAAAAATAGAACACCGTTCTGCTAGTCGACATAAAACCATTGACAACTGGCAGTCTGTAATTTATCCTTTCCTGTGAGACGGCGTTCTATTTTTATTGGTGGTTTTTGACTGCCGCCCGATTAATCAATTTCACGGGGATAACAGGTATGATGACGCAACAATTCTCTCTGGCCCATCTCACCGCGCTTGACTGCAACCCGACGGAACTGATAACTATCGCCGCCCGGGCAGGGTACGATTTTGTCAGTCTGCGCATGACGGCGGTGACTCCCGCCGAATCTCCGTACCCACTGATTGAAAATCGCCGGCTGATGCGGGAGACCAAGGCCCTTTTGAAGGAAACGGGACTGGGGGTCCTTGATGTGGAATTGGCTCGGCTTGATCCACAGACGGAACCTGAAACCTATCTCCCCTTGCTGGAGGCCGGCGGAGAACTGGGGGCGCGGGCTATAATCGCCCAACTGCCCGATCCGGACCGTCAACGGGCGACGGATCGATTTGCCAGACTTTGTGAGTTGGCCGCGCCGTTTAATCTGACAGTTGATCTCGAGTTCCCTTCCTGGACCGACACCCCGGATCTTAGGTCGGCAGTAGATGTCCTGCAGGCGGCAAACCAGCCGAACGCGGGGCTTCTGGTCGATACCCTGCATTTCGATCGCTCCTGTTCCAGCCTGACCGAGCTGAAAGAATTGCCGCATGACTGGTTTCACTTTCTCCACCTCTGTGATGCGCCTAAAGAACACCCGGCCACGGTCGAGGGTGTCATCCGCACGGCGCGGGAAGAAAGATTCTTCCCCGGCCAAGGGGGATTGAACCTGATGGATATCCTCGCCTGCGTCCCGCCCGTCCCTTACTCCCTAGAGATACCCAATACCAGGTTGATGAAGGAGCTGGGGCCGCAGGAGTATGTCCGCCGGGCTCTCGAAACCAGCAAAAAATATATAAAAGAAGAGACATCAGCCTTCTTGACCAGTTTGAACCATAAGATGCATTTCACCGACCAGAAAATTTCGTAACCGAAGAAAAAGGAGGCCTACCATGGCACGACCACTCTCTGAAGAAGAAAAACAATATGCCCAGGAATTACTCAACCGGGCAAGAATAGCTCAGCAGCAGATAGACCATCTCGATCAGGCCGCCATCGACCGGGCCATTCAGGCTGTCGCCTGGGCCACCGCCAATGAGGTAACCTTTACCAGGCTGGCCCGGATGGGGGTGGAAGAGAGCGGGCTTGGCGACTGGGAAGGACGGCCCAACAAGCGGTTTAAAATCAAAGGTGTGCTGCGCGACGCCCTCAGGCAGAGGAGTGTCGGCATCGTCGAGGAGATCCCGGAAAAAGGCTTGGTCAAATACGCCAAACCCGTCGGCGTAGTCGCTGCCCTGGTACCGACCACCAATCCAGCGCTGACTCCTCCGGGCATGGGCATTTATGCCCTGAAAGCAAAGAACGCGGTGGTCTTTTCCCCCCATCCGCGGGCGAAGAAGACGACCATTGAAACAGTCCGGGTAATGCGGGAGGCCCTGCGACGTATAGGTTTGCCTGAAGATCTCTATGTCTGTGCCGAAAAACCGTCCATCCCTCTGGCCCAGGAGCTGATGGCCATCTGCGACCTGACCATCGCCACCGGCGGTCCGGCCATGGCCAAGTCGGCCCACAGCTCAGGGAAACCGGCTTATGCCGCCGGTCAGGGCAATTCGACCATGGTCATCGACGAAACCGCCGATATCAAGGAAGCCGCCCATAATACCATGCTGAGCAAGATGTCCGATTTCGGCTCCGGCTGTTCTGCCGACGGCAACCTGATCGTCGAAGCGACAATTTACGACTCCTTTCTTGAGCAACTGCTGCAGGAAGGCGGCTATCTGGTTTCGGCCGAAGAGAAGGCGAATCTGGAGAAGGTGCTCTGGCAGGATGGCCACCGGACCATCGATACCATCGCCTGTCCGGCTAAAGTCATTGCCGAGAAAGCAGGTTTTTCCATTCCGGAAGGCAAAAAGTTTCTCGTCGTCCAGGAAGACAAAATCGGCAAGGAGCATCCCTTCTCCACCGAAAAACTCGGTACTCTTCTCTCCATTTTTAAATACAGCGGTTTTGAGAATGCGCTTGAGATGGTAAAGCAGGTGTACAATACTCAAGGCAAGGGACACTCCTGCGGCATCTACTCCTTTAACGACGAGCATATCCACCAGCTGGCCCTGACCGCTCCGGTCAGTCGGATGATGGTACGTCAGCCGCAGTCAAAGGCAAACGCCGGCAGTTTCACCAACGGCATGTCGATGACCTCGAGCATGGGCTGCGGGATCTGGGCGGCAAACATCACCAACGAGAATATCTCCCTGAAGCATTATCTGAACTATACCTGGGTTTCCCGGCCTATTCCCGAGGACAAGCCAAGCGACGAAGAGCTGTTCGGCGAATTTTACAATACGGAAACCTGGTAATCCCATCCTAGGAGAAGACTCACATGAAAGATCTCGTTTCTCACCAGCTGGTGAAATATCTGGAGAATCGCGGCGTTCGACATATCTTCGGACTCTGCGGTCATACCAATATCGCCGTGTTGTCCGCGCTCGAAAAAAGTTCCATCGAGTTCATCAATGTCCGTCATGAGCAGATAGCCGCCCATGCCGCCGATGGCTATGCGAGGGTAACCGGCAAGGCGGCGGTGGTTCTCAGCCATCTCGGTCCGGGGATGACCAATGCTGCCACGGGGGTGGCCAACGCCGCCCTCGACTGCATTCCCATGGTGGTGATCGCCGGCGATGTGCCCAGCCATTACTATGGCAAACATCCGCATCAGGAGGTCAACCTGCACGCCGACGGAGCGCAGTGGGAGATCTACCGGCCCTTCGTCAAACGCGCCTGGCGGGTTGAGCGGCCGGAACTCTTTCCGGAGATTATTGAAAAGGCTTTTCATCTGGCGGAAAGCGGTCAGCCCGGACCGGTGCTGGTCGATGTGCCGATGGATATCTTCTCCAAAGAGATCGATGTTGCCCTGTTCGATCGGCAGACGAAGAACGTTAAAACTTTTGAGCGGCCGGCAATGTCCGAAGCGGTTGCGGCGAAAATCGTCGATCGGCTGCTGGCGGCCAAGTCGCCGGTTATCTTTCTTGGCGGCGGGGTGGTGCTGGCCAGGGCGACCGACGAGCTGCGGCAGTTGGTCGAACAGCTCGGCCTGCCGGTGGCGCATAGTCTGATGGGCAAGGGCGCGCTGCCCGACGATCATCCCCTGACGCTCGGCATGACCGGCTTCTGGGGCACCCAGTACACCAATGATTCCTGCCGCAATGCCGATCTGATCCTCGGCCTCGGCACCCGATTCAAGGAGGCGGACTCCAGTTCCTGGTACCCGGAATATACTTTTCAGATTCCTGAGACCCGCCTGATCCAGATCGACATCGAAGCGAGCGAAATAGGCCGCAATTACCCGGTGGAAATGGGTGTGGTCGCCGACCTGAAAGAGGCCCTGGCCATGCTTGTTAAAGTAGCCAGAGAGCGCTGCCCGCAGGGGATCAAGCGGCCCGAGATTGAGGCAAGGATTGCTGGCGAACGCAAGATAGCCAAGGAAAAAAATAACGCCATGGAACAGAGCGACGCCTTTCCCATGATGCCGGAACGTATTCTTGCTGAGGTACGCGAAGTGCTGCCGCGGGATGCGATTATCACCACCGACGTCGGCTGGAATAAAAACGGGGTGGGGCAGCAGTTCCCAATCTATGAACCGGGCAGCATCCTCATTCCGGGCGGTTACGCTACCATGGGCTTTGGCGGCCCGGCGGCCATCGGAGCAAAGATTGCCGCCCCGGACAAGGTGGTTGTCGCCCTTATCGGCGACGGAGGCTTCGGCCAGAACCCGGCGCAACTGGCTACAGTCAGGCACGAGGGAGTCGCGGTGGTCTGGGTGATCATGAACAACAACGCCTTTGGCACCATCGCCGGGCTGGAAAAGGCCCATTATAAGACAACCTACGGGACGGTTTTCCAGAAGGACGGGGAGTCGACTTCACCCGATTATGCGGCGATTGCCCGAGCCTACGGCATTGAAGGGTTCAAGATCACCGCGGCGGCGGAGTTCAAACCGGCCCTGGAGAAAGCTATTGCGATGAACAAGCCGGTGGTGCTCGATGTGGCAATGATCAATAATCCGGTGCCAACCACCGGTCATTGGAATATTCTCGACATTTATTCGCCGGGAAAGAAGGTTTCCCATGTCAGCACTGATTGACGGGCTGACCGGCTGGAAGAGTTCAATTGACATGGGCAGGGCAAATCATTATGGTGTGCTGCCTGGTCAGTCAAAAGGGAGTTGCCAGACAGAGCCGGGAGCGTAAGTCTCCCGGCTCTGCCTTCCAGTGGAAAATAGGGAGCGCGGATCATCCCGCCATAGCCGGCATGCAAGTAATAATCACCATTATCCCGATTTTCCTGATCATCCTGCTCGGCTGGGTGGCAAGAAAAAGGGGTTTTATCACCCCCGACTTCCTGGAGCCGGCCAACAGGCTGGTCTATTATCTGTCCATCCCGGCCCTGATTTTCAGTTCCATTGCCAAGGCTTCCTTTCATGAACAGTTTGACGGGACGGTGCTTGGGCTGACCCTTCTCGCCGCCATCCTGGTCTACTCCGGCGCCGATATCCTGTCCCGGCTGCTGAAAATGGCTCCGGCCCGGGCAGGTGTCTTTGTCCAGAGTGCTGGCCACGGCAATCTCGGCTACATCGGCCTGCCGATTGCCCTCTATTATCTGGGGGAGGCCGGCCTGGTCAAGGCGGGGATTCTCTGTGGTTTTCTGATGATTTTGCAGAACCTGTTGTCGGTGGTCGCCCTGCAGCTCCACGATGGTTCGGGCAACAAGCTGCCTGGTTTTCGTTCGCTGGGCAGAAAACTGCTGGGCAACCCGGTAATTATGGGGGCCCTGGCGGGGATGGCAGTTTCTATCCTCGAAATTCCCATCCCCCAGGTCATCCAGCGCAGCCTGAATATCCTCGGCGGTCTGGCGCCGCCGATGGCCCTGCTGCTCATCGGCGCCTCGCTGTCCATAACGCTGATGCGCCAGCATCTGCGGCTGACCTTTGGAGCTGTCCTGCTGAAACTGGTTGTCCTGCCGGCGGTGGGCGTGCTGCTCTTTGTCGCATTTCATGTGCAGGTGGCCGATTATCTGCCGGCACTCATTTTGCTCTGCGCACCGACAGCCACCGTCACCTACGTCATGGCCAGGGAGATGCATGGCGATGGGGATTTTGCCGTGGCAACCATCTCCGCCGGAACCCTGCTCTCCTCGATAAGCTTCATGCTCTGGCTGACCTTTGCCTCGTACTTCGCCGGGTAAAATTTTATGTTGGATGATAAAACGGCAGCCGAACATCCTCGGCGCCCTGATCGGCATCACCGATGTGGTTCGGCCGAAATCGGTGATGGCCGCCATCGCCGATACAGTGGCCAGGGATCTTCTCTCTCTCCCACCGCCGCTTCATTTTAGTATTTCCTCATGTTGATATGCGTGATATTATGGCTGTTGCATTCTGCACAAACCATCGCGTAACCTGCGGCCCAAAGGGTTGCGGCCCTCTCGGTTTTTTATGGTGTCCGCCTGTCGGACCCAAAGCCCATCGATATAAAGGGATATCAATCATGCGACTTGTCAAAGATATCTGGAATTATTTCGGGCAATCCCAGTCCGTTTCCACCCGACTACTGCATTTTTCGGTGATCCTGCTGGTGGCAGGCCAGTTTCTCACCAGTGAGCTGGTGGATCTCAAACATGCCAGCCATGCCGGCCAATCGATCGCTTTTAGTTTCGGCACATGGGCCCATATCCTTCCCGGGCTGCTGCTTGCGGTTATCGCGATGATTTTCGTCGTCAGCGAGTTGTCCCGCCATGGGCTGAAATATTTTTTTCCTTATCTGTTCGGCGATCTGGCTCAAGTGAAGACGGATCTGCAAACCCTTGTCGCCCGTAACTTGCCAGAAGTCGCCCCCGGCGGTCTGGCGGCCGTCGTCCAGGGGCTTGGCCTTCTGGCTCTGGGGCTGACCCTTATCTCCGGCCTGACCTGGTTTTACCTGGTTCAAAGCGGGTCCGGTCTGGCCCATGCGGCAATTGAGGTGCATGAAGCTTTGACCGGGCTGGTCGTAGCCTATCTTATCGGCCACGGCGGCATGGGTGCGGTCCACTTTTTTCTGTGGCTCCGTTCAGGGGCGAGATAAACCAAGCAGACGGTATCTTGTCCGACGGGATTCGCACCCGTCAGCAGTCTGATTTCTTTTTTAGGAGCAAATCGATTCGGAAAAGGATCTTTTGCCCTGCAGATAGGCGACGATTCCGCCGTGATCCAGGATTTGACTGATAAACGGCGGCAGGGGGTCTATCCTGTACTGCTGTTTCGTGGTCAGGTTGACCAGGTGATCTTTTTCTATCCTCAGGATATCCAGTTCTTTTATTTCGCCGGCATCGGGGCAGACGATCAGCCGGAGTCCCATGTTGATGGCATTGCGATAAAATATCCGGGCAAAACCCGTGGCGACGACCGCTGCAACACCGCGGTGTTTCAACACGGCAGGGGCCTGCTCCCGGGAAGAGCCGCAACCGAAATTTTCTTTTCCGACAATGATATCGCCGCGATCGAAATTGTTGATAAAATTGTCATGATTTTCAAAGGCGTAGCCGGCCATGGCCGGAATTGTCGGCAAGGTGAGGTGGTGCGCGCCGATGATCTGGTCCGTATCGACATTTTTGCCAAATTTTATGACTTTTCCCTGTATCATTATCTTGTCCTCCGTGGATCGGTGATGGTGCCGGTGAGGGCTGAAGCCGCGACCACCGCCGGGCTTGCCAGGTAGATTTCACTGTCGGGGCTGCCCACCCTGGCCCGAAAGTTTCTATTTGCCGTAGTCAGGAGTTTTTCACCTTTGCCAAGAATGCCCCCGGATCCGCCGAAACAGGCACTGCATCCGGGAGTGCCGATCATGGCGCCGCTGTCGATAAAGGTAGTGATCAAACCGGATGCCATGGCCTGCAGATAGATATCCCGGGAGGCCGGAGTGACCAGGAGGCGCACATTGTCGGCAATTTTACGGCCCTTAAGGATTGCAGCCGCTGCCTCCAGGTCTTCGTATCTGCCATTGGTGCAGGCGCCCAGGAAAAATTCGTTGATCGGTACGCCGGCAAAAGAGCTGATGTCGCCGACGTTATCGACGCTATGGGGATAGGCGATCTGGGGTGCCAGAGTGCTGACATCATATTCACAGGTCCGCTGGTATTCGGCATCCTCATCATCGTCAAAAACCGTATACTCCGGCCGCCCCGCCTGGTTCAGATAGATATCCGTCCCGGCGTCCGGCTGGATATAGGCAAATTTGGCTCCGGCCTCGATGGCCATATTGGTTACGGTCATGCGCTCGGAGATGCTCAGCGCCCGGATAGCCGGTCCGGTGAAGCAGAGGGCCTTGTAGGCAGCGCCTTCGGCGGTCAGGTCGCCGATGATCTTCAGAATCAGATCCTTTGCCTGAACATGGGCCGGCCACTCTCCGGTGACCGCAATTCTCACGGCCTCCGGCACCTTCATCCAGCTTCGACCCTCCTGCCAGGCCACTGCAATGTCGGTTGACCCCATGCCCGTCGCCAGTGCCCCCAGCGCCCCATAGGTGCATGTATGGGAATCGGCGCCGATGATCAGTTGGCCCGGTCGCACATGGTATTCCATCATCAACTGATGACAGACGCCGATACCGTCATAGACGAAGCGCAAGCCCTGCTCCTTGGCAAAGGCCCGCATCTTGTTATGGGAATCCGCCGCATCAATGGAACTGCTCGGGGTATAATGATCCATGACCAGGATGACCCTCTCTGAATCGAATACCCGCTCTGCCTGCAGCTGCTCTTTGAAGATATCGATGGCCAGGCAGGTGGTGGCGTCATTGGCCATCACATAATCCAG
>Ga0055480_10000726_pt1 | contig 12557 bp, 12 predicted proteins | sample Muzzi_PWB_D2_FD_57935 | JGI IMG/M metagenome (GOLD analysis project Ga0055480, IMG submission 57935) | Wetland microbial communities from San Francisco Bay, California, USA, that impact long-term carbon sequestration - Muzzi_PWB_D2 | ecosystem: Environmental > Aquatic > Marine > Wetlands ... | reverse complement strand
ACTCCGGCCTCCTCGGGGAGCGTCCGGTGGAGGATCGCCTGGATGCGGTCGCCGTTCCACTCCTCCCGCCAACGGTACCGCGGCGACGCCCGGCAATACGCCTGCCCCTCCGGATCCCGGTCATCCACGGTGCGCAAGTAGGGGCGGTCGGCGGCGCGAAACACCTCGGTCCCGTCCGCCGTCCTCCCCCCGCACGTAGAATAAAAGAAGGCATCGATCGGGGCACGGTGGTAGGTCACGATTTCTCCGCGGGTGCCCAGGACCGCCTGCCATCCGATGGGGCTCTCCGCCGCTACCCCACCGTAGACCTGATCCGCTACGGTCGGATAGAAGTCGAAACCGTCATCCCGCCAGCGACCCAGATTTCGGACGGCAAAGGTCCGCGACACGACGGCCTGGGCCATCACCGCCTGCAGCTCTTCCGGCCGCCGGGGGCCGATCTCGAGCGGAACGACGCCAGCGAGATACGACTCGATCCCCAGGCGGTTGACGACCGTGAGGCCGGTACGATCCCGGAAGGCCCGCGCCTCGCCCCGATAGTCCCGACCGTCGATCCGGACGAACGCACCGGGGATCCGCGGTCGGATCACCAGGAGCTCCTGGCGCACCAGCGTCGTCTCCTGGTCGTCGGTCAGCGTGACCTCACGCCGGTTTGGGACGAGCCGGTAGGTCACGCCCCCCGGGATGGAGGCGAGCCACCCCCCGGCGGGATCCGTCACGACCAGCTCGTCACCGCCCCCGACCGCGGTGACGCCGCCACCCACCAGGAGGCCGACCTTGACGTCGAGGTGGCTGACGACGGTATCCGGAGGGAGCGGCCCGGCGCGGGGGCGCCCCGGTGCTGGCGACGGGGAAACCGGCGGGATCTCGGGCGTGGGGACCGGCACCGGCCGGCCGCGCGGTTCCGCCGCCGGGGGGTGGGAGGCACTGCACGCGCCGGCCGCTGCCGCCGTCAGAAGCCCGAGCCACCGCCGGACGACGGGCGTCATCTACCCGCGGAAGTTCCCGAAGGTGAGCTCGATGCCGAAGTCCTCCCCCTTGAGGAACCGGATCGCTTCCTGGAGGTCGTCCTTCTTGGGCCCGGCCACTCGGACCTGGTCTCCTTGGATGCTGGCCTGGACCTTCTTGAGGGCCTTGTTGTCCTTGAGAGCCTTCGCGATTCGCTTGGCGGTGTCTTGCGGGATCCCCTGGGTCAGGCTCACGGTGCAGCGGACCGACTGCCCGGTGGCCGGCTCGAGGTCGCCGATTGTGAGGTTCTTGGCGGGCACCCCCCGCTTGATGCAGCGCGTCTGGAGGACGTCCAAGAGGGCCCGCATTCGGAACTCATCGTCGGCCGCCAACCGGATCTCGGCGGCGGCACGGTCAAACTCCACCGTGCAGTGCGTTCCCTTGAAGTCGTAGCGCTGCCGGATCTCCTTCAGCGTCTGGTTGACGGCGTTGTCGACCTCCTGGAGGTCGGCTCCCGTGGTGATGTCGAAGGAGGGATTGGCGGCCATAGGCGTGATCGACGGCGGCGGAGCGCCGGAGGACGATGGTGGGAGGTGGGCGGCGGGGCGGCGGGTTAGCCGAGGAAGCTCTCCAGCGCCCGGGAGCGACTCACGTGCCGCAGGCGACTGAGGGCCTTCTCCTTGATCTGCCGCACCCGCTCACGGGTGATCCCCAGCAGGCTGCCGATCTCCTCGAGCGTCATCGGTTCCGGGCTGTCCAGACCGAAATACAACCGTAGAATCTTGGCCTCCCGCTCCTTGAGGGTCGAGAGCACCTCCTGGATAGACTCGGTGAGCGCGTGTTCGAAGGTCTCGGAGTCGGGCCCGGGGTTCTGGGTATCGGGGAGGTAATCGAGGAGCTTGTTGTCCTCGCCCGGGGTGATCGGTGCGTCCAGCGACAGATGGTTCTGCGAGATCGACAGCGTCTTTTGGACCTCCTCCATCGAGATGTCCATCCCCTCGGCGATCTCGGACGGCGTCGGCTCCCGCCCCAGTTCCTGCAGGAGGGCGGAGGACCGCTTCCCGATGCGGTGGAGGGTTCCGGCGCGGTTGAGGGGGACGCGGACGATGCGGGACTGTTCCGCCAGGGCCTGGAGGATGGCCTGGCGGATCCACCAGACGGCGTAGGAGATGAACTTGATCCCCTTGGTCTCATCGAACTTGTGGGCCGCTCGGATGAGGCCGAGGTTGCCCTCGTTGATCAGGTCCGCGAGGGACACGCCCTGATTCTGGTATTTCTTGGCAACGGAGACCACGAAGCGGAGGTTGCTGCGCACCATCTTGTCCAGGGCTTCTTCTTCCCCGGTGCGGATGCGCTGGGCGAGCGCGACCTCTTCGGCCTGATCAATGAGGGGATACCTGCTGATCTCCCGGAGATACTGATCCAACGAGCCTTCATCGAAGGTCGGAGTCCGCTTCCCGGTGTTGACCTGCATCGGACGCATGCGCGGCACTCCTTACACCACCGGCCGGGAGGCGGACCCGCACCAACGGGCGCGGCCGCCACCACCCCAGCCAGGGAACCGAGCCATTATTGGGACGTGGATCATCACCTGCGCGACTTCACGACGGAACGCCATCCGATCGGATCCTAGTAGAACCTTATCTATGCCTCCGCCACGACGCAACAGGGCCCCGCCCCACCGGGCGCGTGGACCCGGCTCAGTCATAGTTGTCGATCTGCGCCCTTTGAAGGACGCCCGAGTAGTCCACGTAGCACACTTTGGTTTCGGAATAGAACTCGTACACCTCCCAGCCACCCTCCCGATGCCCGTTTCCCGTCTGCTTGACCCCGCCGAACGGGAGATGCGCTTCGGCCCCGATCGTCGGGGCGTTGACGTAGGTGATGCCATTGTCCAACTCCTCCATCGCCCGGAAGGCCAGATGCACATCGCGGGTGTAGAGGGCGCTCGAAAGCCCGTACGGCACGCCGTTGTTGACTCGGACCGCCTCGTCGAACGACCGCACCCGGAGCACGCTCAATACCGGCCCGAAGATCTCCTCCGTGGCAATCCGCATCTTGGGCGTAACCCCGGCAAAGATCGTGGGCCGGTAGAACCACCCGTCGGCGTACTTGCCGCCCGTGGCCCGTTTCCCGCCGAGGACCAGTTCCGCCCCCTCCCCTTGGCCGATCTCGACGTAGCGCTCGACCTTCTCCCGCGCGGCCTCGTGGATCAGGGGGCCGACCTCGGTCCGGGGCTGGCGGCCGTCGCCCAGTCGGAGCTTCCCGGCGGCGTCCGCCAGCCGTTGGAGGAAACGGTCGTGAATCTTCTGATGGAGGATGAGGCGGCTCGTGGCGGTGCAGCGTTGCCCGGTGGTACCGAAGGCGCCCCAGAGCACCCCGTCGAGGGCCAGGTCCAGGTCGGCGTCGTCCATGACGATCTGGGCGTTCTTCCCGCCCATCTCCAACGAGAGCCGCTTGTGCATCCTGCCGCACATCTCCCCGATCTTGGACCCGGTGGCGGTCGAGCCCGTGAACGAGATGAGCGACACGCCGGCATGTGATACCAGCGCCTGCCCCGCCGTCTCCCCTCGCCCGTGGACCAGTTGGATCACTTCGGGTGGGAGGCCCGCCTCCAGCAGCAGCTCCACCAATCGGTGGCCGGTGGCGGGCACGTCCTCGGAGGGCTTGAAGATCACCGCGTTTCCGCAGACGAGCGCCGGGAACATTTTCCAGGTGGGGATCGCCATCGGGAAGTTGAACGGCGTGATCAGTCCGGCGACCCCGATCGGCCGGCGGTAGGACATGGCGAACTTGCGGTGTAGCTCCGAGGGAACGGTATGTCCGAAGAGCCGCCGGCCCTCGGACGCCGCGTAGTATGCGGTGTCGATCCCTTCCTGGACGTCCCCCCGCGTTTCGGCCAGGACCTTCCCCATCTCCCGGGTCATCTCCTGGGCCAGGGCTTCCTTGTGAGCCACCATGAGGTCGCCGACCCGTTTGAGGACGTCGCCCCGCGCCGGGGCCGGCGTCGCCCGCCAGCGGGCAAACCCCGCCGCGGCCGCCTTGACGGCCTCCGCGACGTCCTTCTTTCCGGAATCCGGGAAGCGGCCGATCAGGTCGTTGGTGTCGGCGGGATTCCGATTCTGGACGTACGACCCGGTGGACGGCGCCACCCACTTGCCACCGATGAAATTCTTGAAGGTCTTGGCCATGATCCGTAGGTGTGAGAACGGGCGACGGCGGCCCCGTTAGGGGCAAACCCACGTCAGGTCGCCGACGCCATAGACGGTGCGAATGAGGATTTCGTTGGCTATCAAAGCTAACCCGGTCAGGATCACCACCAACGACAGCACGTGCGGGAGCCCGCGGTGATGACGCCACGAAGCCACCGCGCTCCAGATCCCCGCGCCGGTCACCGAGCCGAGGACCGCGAGATAGAGGAGGAGGCCCACCCCACACCCCCGCCCGTAGGGCCACTGGGTCACCGCCAGGGCCAGGACGGCGCTCAACACCAGCCGGGTCCAGACGCCGACCGACGCCACGCGTCCCGACGACGGGGCGCGAACCGCGGGAGCCGATCGGGCCGCCGCCGCCGCGTCCTTCCCCTCCCCCTTGGCTTTGGCCGGCGCGGGCGGGGCCTCTTCGGGGAGGCGTTCGATCGCCTTGTCGATCGCGGCCAGCTGCTTGTCCCATTCGCTCATCTTGTCGGCCATCAGGACTCCCGGGTCAGACCGTACCGTTCGATCTTCTTGTACAGGTTAGAACGAGGCATGTCCAAGACGCGAGCCGTCTCCGAAACGTTCCAATCGTGCTCGCGGAGCCTGGTCTGGAGGAACAGTTTCTCCGCATCCTGCTTGAAGGCCTCGAAAGTCCGGCTACTCGCCACCAAACCGCCGAGGTCACTCACGGGCCCCCCGCCGCCATCGGGGAGGAAGCGGTGCACATCGGCGGCGGTGACCGTGGCCCCGGTCGCCAGGATCAGGGCCCGCTCCACCGTGTTGCGGAGCTCGCGCACGTTTCCCGGCCAGCCGTGCCGCTGGAGGGCCTGGATGGCCCCGTCGTCAAAGGCCTTGGCCGGCACGCCCGCGGTCGCGGCCAAGCGCTCGACGAAATGCTCCACCAGCGCGGGGACGTCCCTGGCTCGCTCGCGCAGCGGCGGGACGTGAATTTCCACCACGTTGAGCCGATAGAGAAGGTCCTCGCGGAAGCGGCCGGCCGCGATCTCCTCGTCCAGCCGCTTGTTGGTGGCGGCCAACACCCGGACATCGACGGCGATCGGCTTGGAGCCACCGATCCGCGTCACGATCCCCTCCTGGAGGACCCGGAGCACCTTGGCCTGGGCCGACAGCGACATGTCGCCAATCTCATCCAGGAAGAGGGTCCCCTGGTCGGCCTGCTCGAACTTCCCGGCCCGGTCGGCGAAGGCGCCCGTGAACGACCCCTTCATGTGGCCGAACAGCTCGCTCTCGATCAGCTCGGCCGGGATGGCCGCACAGTTGACCTCGATGAGGGGCTGGTCGACGCGCGGGGACGCCCGGTGGAGCGCCCGGGCCACGAGTTCCTTCCCGGTCCCGTTTTCGCCCGTGATGAGCACCCTGGCGTTGGTCGGGCCCACCTTGGCCACCAGGTCCATGACCCCTTCGAGCCCCGGGCTCTCGCCCACCATGGCGTAGCGGTCGTCGATCTCCCGGCGGAGCCGCCGGTTTTCCGTGGACAACTGCTGATGGTTGAGCGCATTGCGGATCGTAACGAGCGTGCGATCGGTGTCGAGCGGTTTCTCGAGGAAGTCGAAGGCCCCGCGCTGCGTCGCCTCCACGGCAGTGGCGATCGTGCCATGCCCCGAGATCATCACCACCACGGCCGCGGGGTCCAGCTGACGGAGACGGGTCAGCGTCTCGAGCCCATCCAACCCCGCCATCTTGACGTCGAGGAACACGAGGTGGGGGCGGGCCTCCTCGTACACGGTGATGCCCTCGCCGCCCGAGGCGGCGACGCGGACCTCCATCCCCTCATACTCGAGGACCTGCCGGAGCGCGTCCCGAATGCCGGGCTCATCGTCCACGATGAGGATGCGCGGCGTCGTCATCGTGGTGCTCCATAGAGGACCACTCGATCGGGCGTCACCGCCAACCCGACCACGCCCTCGGGGAGGAGGATGGGGAGGCCCAGCTGCCTCCTGCCCACGGTGTTCTCGATCATCGCGCGGATGCCTCCTTGGGGGAGGGGGACGCCTCGGACGGTCAGACGGTCGATCTCCCAGAACATCTTCCCCGCCTCCAGCGGCCGGACGGGGCCTTCCGCCACCACCGGCTCGCGCGGCCGGACCACCGACTCGAGCGGTCCCAGGGATTGGGTCGGGAGGACGTCGGTCCGGAGGATCCCCGCCAGGGCGATCCGACCGTCACCCAACTCCACCTGGAGCGAATCGAGGCGGCCGCGAAACGCGGGTTCCAACCCGTCGCCGATCAGCGACGCCGCTTCGTTGGCATCCAGCAGCACGGAGTCCGCCCGCCACCCGTTGAGGGAGTCTACCTTGTCGCGAGCGCTCTGCAACGCCCGCTCCCCCGGTCGGCCCACGAGCCCCGCCTCGGAGGCCGTTCCTCGCCACGACTCGGGAAGCCACCCCATCCAGCGATCGCGGAACATCCACGCCAGGATGAGGGCCAGGACGAGCACAAGCAGTCCGACCAGCTGGACGAGACGGCCGAGACACCTCACGCGGCGTCCAAGGGGAACGTGGCGACCGACCGGTGGTCGGCGCCGGCGCTGGACAGGATGCTTTGATACAGCACCATGCGCTTTGCGAGGAACGTCTCCCGTCTCGTGATGCCGTTCAGAGTCTCCTCGACCACCCGGGGGGCGCGTGCGCGGTCCCGAAGCCGGCCGAGGGTGAGATGTGGTCGATAGGGTCGTCCGTCGCCCGGAAACCCCAGCGTCGCCGCACCGACCTCCACCCGGTGATGGAGGATCTCGAGCGCGCCGGGGGCCTCGACCCCCAACCAGATGACCCGTGGCCGGCCCGCGGATGGAAACACGCCGACCCCGCCGACCTCGACCGGCAGGGCCCCTGTGCCCCGAACGGCCTCCGCCAGGGACGCCAGCACCTGCTCGGTCGAGTCCTCGGGGACCTCGCCGTAGAATTTGACGGTCAGGTGAACCGCCTCCGGACGCACCCAACGGATCGGCCACTGGTGCGGTGCCAACTCACGCAGGACCTCTGCGACCAGTTCTCGAACTTCCGTAGAGACGGGGATGGCGGCGAAGAGCCGCATCAGGCCTCGGCGGCGGCAAGGAGGCTCCCGCGGCGGTAGCCTTGGGGGTCGAGCTCCACCGAGCCAAACCCCAGTCCATGGAGGACGGGGGCTATCCGCTCCCAGGAGGCCCGCGCCGCGGGGAGCTGATCCAGGGCGACCTCGACCCGCGCCCCGTCTCCCAGGTGCCGGACGCGGAGGTCGCCCGTGAGCCCTAGCTCACGGAGGAAGGCCTCGGCTGCCTCGACCTGCGCCAGGCGCGCCGGGGTGACCTCGACACCGTAGCGGATCCTGCTGGCCAGGCAGGGGGAGGCGGGGGCATCCCAGATCGGGATGTCCAACCAACGCGCCGCCTCCCGTACCATCGCCTTGGTCCACCCCAGCTCCGCCAACGGAGAGGCCACCCGCCATTCACCCGCGGCGGCGAGCCCGGGGCGGTGTTCCGCCAAGTCATCCGCGTTGGTCCCATCGAGCACCGTGGCAAACCCGCGCTCCCGAGCCACCATCGCGAGACGAGCCCAGAGCTCCGTCTTACAGAAGTAGCAGCGGTTGGTGGGATTGGCGCGGTACCGAGCATCCTCCAGCTCCCTGGTCTCTAGCTCGAGGAGTGGGATGCCGAATCGCTCCGCCACATGGAGCGCGATGCGGTACTGGGCCGCCGGGTAGCTGTCGCTCCGGCCGATGACCGCGAGGATGCCGCCCCGCCCCACCGAGCGCACGGCCGCCACCGCCAGAAGCGCCGAATCCACTCCTCCCGAGTACCCGAGGAGCGTCGGTGCGGCGCGGCGGAGATACGCTTCGAGGTCGCCGAGGGCGTACATGGGGGGAAACGTAACCGAACCCCAAAACGGAAGGGAGCCGGTGCCCGCGATAGATTGCAGGTGACTCAGGCCCGCCCGCCGGGAGGAGCGCCCATGCCGGATGGCATCGTCATCAATGATCGACTCACGATTCCCGAGAGTGAGGTTCAATTCCGCGCGACACGAGCCGGGGGACCCGGCGGGCAACACGTCAACACGTCGTCTACCCGAGTCGAGCTCGTTTGGCACCTCCTGGGCTCCCGTTCGCTCGAGGCGGATCAGCGCGCGCTTCTCCTTCGGCGCCTGGGGCGACGGCTGGACGGTCGAGGACGTCTCCGGATCGTGGCCAGCGACTCCCGAAGCCAGCGCCGAAATCGCGACGCGGCTCTCGAACGCTTCCGAGGACTCCTTGCCAAGGCCCTCGTCCCCGAGACCCCGCGCCGCAAGACGAAGGTGCCGGCCGCCGCCCGCCGGGCGCGCGTCGAGTCGAAGAAACGCCGGGGGGAGCTGAAACGGCTCCGGCAGCCGCCGGTAGATGAATGAAAGGGGGAGAGCGTAACCCCGGCGCAACGACCTGTGGTGCCCGAACGACGAATACCGGCTCACTTTTGCACATGCCGATGGTGCAAAACGTAGCAAGTAGTTCACATATAGTGACTTACGTGTGTGGCACAGGTCTAGCAATTCCCCGTGACGGAGATCACGTCGGGCCGGACTCCGCCGGCTCGGCACCCTCACGGAGGCTGGAATGTCCAGACATCGTGCCGATCGTCGAGGTCTCTGGTTGTGGGCGGCCATGTGGGCAGCGCTGGCGGTGGCCGGGTGCGATGCCTTCGGTCCCGAGTCTCCCCTCCCCCCGGGCGCTCAGCCGCTCGACCTGTCGACCGGCCAGCTCTCGGCGGACTACCAGGCCTGGTGGAGTAAGACGGAGGCGTGTGCCGGCATTCAGGGGCGTTTTGCCGAAGTCCAGTGGTTTGTGGTACCGGGTGTCGAGACCTTCCCAACGGACATGGGCGAGAAGGTGGGGCTGTGGACCCGGGGACGGTCCGGCGTCCGGATTGTCATCGCCGGACTCTACGTCGACAACGAGTTGGTGGTCAGCCACGAGATCCTCCACGACCTCCTCGGTCGGGAGGGGCATCCGGATGAGTATTTCAAGAACCGCTGCCACCTCACCTGGGACACCTTCGGCGCGCCCCGAACCGGCAACCTCGCCAGCCGGTAGCCATCCCCCCACATCGGAACTGTAGTTGACTCCCTCACTGGGGGAGTGGCGCTATTTCACCACCCGCCAGGTCCCGGAGGCCCGCGCGTGGGCGGCCGGCGGCGGCATCGCCGTCCACCAGAACATCTGGCGCTCGCGCGGGCGGGTGACCTGCCATCTTCTGGCGCGGGATGAGACCGCCCTGGTGGCGGCGGCGGTGAGCGTCGGGTGCCATCCCGCCTGGATCCAGCGCACCAGCACCCTGCATTTCGATCTGGTCGAAGAGTATCTCGAGGCCGCGCTGGAGCGGTGCCGGGTGGATGGCGAGCGTTCGGCCCCCACGGCTTAGCGGGCTGACAGCTAGAACCTCCTTTATTCCCCCCGGGCCCCCGGACATACAGGCTCGTCTCGATCCGCCAATGCCCGCACCAAGGCCAACCCCATCGTCGCCGTTCGGGCGAGCTTCCCCTTATCGATGAACTCCGTATCGTCGGTCGGCTTGTGGTAGTCGGCGCTCCCCACATCCGTAATGAAGACCGACGGGACGCCGGCCAGGTGGAAGTTGTAGTGGTCGCTGTGCTGGAACCAGCCGTTGGGATCATCCGCGCGAAGCTCGACGTCCGTCGCGCGGGCGGCGGCCCGGAGCTCCTCGCCGAGGGCGGCGCAGATGTTCTCGGCGCCGAGGGCGAAGACCCGGACCGTGTCCCCGGGCGATCGATCGTACCGCCCGATGCCGTCCAGGTTCACGTGGGCAACCATGCGGTCGAGCTCGACCGTGGGATGGTCGACGAAGTACCGGGACCCGAGCATTCCGATCTCCTCCGATCCCCACAGAGCAAGGAGCACGGACCGTCGCGGCGGCTCGGCCGCCAGGGCCCGGGCCACCTCGAGGACGACCGCGGCGCCGGTGGCATTGTCGTTGGCCCCGTTGTAGATCACGCCGTCCCTGACGCCCAACCCGTCGAGGTGGGCACCGATCGAGACGAGCTCGTCGCGAAGGCCCGGATCTCTCCCGGCGATGAGGGCGACCACATTGACGGATTCCACGACCTGATGCGTTCGTCGGTGCTCGGCCGAAAAGGCCTGAAGGAAGGAGCCCGCATCCCCGAGCGGGAGCGCTCCAGCGCGCCGAAACGCCTCGGCAGCGTAGCGCGCCGCCTTGGTGTACCCCTCCGACCCGGCCCCACGGCCACCGAGATCGTCCCCCGCCAGGATCCGGACGTGAGCGAGGATCGAGTCCGGACCCATCGTCCGCGCTCGCGCCTGTCCGGCCACAGCCTGCGGCGTACCGAGGCGCCAGAGCAGCAACAGCACATTGACGGCGTACCCTAGGCGGGCCAATCTCATCTTCGTCAACCCTCTCGGTGGAGTCGTCCTGTGATGTCCAAAGGTGTCTTCCTCCCGGCCGCGGTCCTCGTCGCCTTCGTCTCCACGGTACCCGCCGGCGCCCAGGATCTAGCGCGAGGCGGGCTCGACCACGCGGCTCTGGCACACCGAATCATCCAAAGCCTCGGGCTCGAGCAGGGCGAACGGGTCCTCCTCATCGGCCATCCCCAGTTCGCGGCGGATCTCGTGCGCCCGTTGCGCCTGGAGATCACCCGCCAGGGAGGGACGGCCCTCGGCGTCCTGGAGGTCCTTTCTCATCCGTGGCCCCCCGGGGAGACCGAGGCCGCGAATCGGGCGCGCGCGGCTCTCCGCACCATGTTCAACCAGGTGGACGCCGCCGTCATGCTGCCCGGAGCCACCTCCGACCATCCGGAGTACCTAGCCATTCATGACATCCTGGCGGAGGGACGAAGGCGAGTCATCCACTTCCACTGGGACGCCAACGGGAGCGTCATGACGCTGCCCGGCCAACCGGCACCTCCCGCCCGGGAGGTGGACCGAGTCTATCAGCGGGCCGTGCTCGAAGTCGACACCGACGCCCTCCGGCGCCACCAGGAGGCGTTCATCGACGCCATGCGGACCGGCGAGATCCGGGTCACCACACCGGAGGGCACGGACCTCCGCTTCCGGATCGGCGACCGGCCGGTCAATCGGCAGGACGGCGACGCCTCCGCCGCCCGAATGGCGGGCGCCCGGCTTCAGATCGATCGCGAGATCGAGCTGCCGGCGGGGGTCATCCGCGTGGCCCCGCTGGAGGAGACGGTGCGCGGCGTCATCGTCTTCCCCATGTCGTCCTGGGACGGGCGAACCGTGCGCGACCTGCGACTGACACTCCGCAACGGCCGCGTCGTCGGAGTGACCGCTGCGGCAGGAGCCGAGGCGGCTCGGGCCGAGCTGGCCCGGGCCCACCCGGACACGGCCGGCCTGCGCGAGTTCGGCCTCGGCTTCAATCCTCTGCTAGCGGTCCCAGACACGACTCCGTGGATTCCCTACTACGGCTATGGCGCCGGCGTGGTCCGGCTGTCCGTCGGCGGCAATCGCGACCTGGGCGGCCGGCTCGCGGCCGACTACGGTCGGTGGAATTTCTTCGCCAACGCCTCGGTCTGGGTCGACCGGGAGGCGTGGGTCACCGCGGGACACCTGCGGCCGATGAGACCGTAGCCGCCCCGCCGGAGGCCGCACGCCTACGGCCGGGGTCGCTCCGGCTTGTCGTACTTGAGGACCCAGAGCCCGCTGTTCAGGTCGCTGACGTAGACGTTTCCCTTGAACGGCTGTGGGCCCCACGCCATCGGCTGCCCAGCCACTACGCCCTCCCCCTCCGCCGCGGCGGTGTGGTACCAACCGATCTCGCGCCCCTGGCGGTAGAGGTCGCCGCGGAGCTCCCCCGAGACGTCCACGATGCGCAGCCCGCCCTGGTAGTAAGCGATGTAGAGGATGTCGTCCTCCACCCAGATGTTGTGGGTTCCCGCCTCCGGTACCTCATAGCGAGCGACCTCCACCGGATGCTCGATGTCGGACACGTCGAGCACGTGGATGTAGCCCCGCGGCCCGTTGATGCACTCCTCGCAGCCGAAGATCTCGTCGCCGAGGTAGAGGTACTTTCCGGACCGCCAGGCGACGTGGGTGTTGCCGCCGGGATAGGCAAAGCTCGAAACGAACTTGGGCTCCCGCACCGTCCCGCCGTGGGTCCCGGCGCCGACGTCGAGAATGACGACGCCGTCGTCCCAATAGGAGAGATAGGCGTAGCGCCCGTCGGACCAGACGTCGTGGAGGTACTTGTTCTGATCCCCCGGGCGGAGCTCCCACGTGCCGATCTTCCGTGGGTTGGCTGGGTCTGCCATGTCCACGATGTCCATCGCCAGCGTGCCGTCGTTGATGCAGTAAACGATATCCCCCATGATCCAAACGTTGTGGACCCCGCCGGTCATCCCTTCGGTGAGATGGGCGATCGGCGTGGGATGGGCCGGATCGGCCAAGTCGAGGACGACG
>Ga0055480_10000723_pt1 | contig 12587 bp, 10 predicted proteins | sample Muzzi_PWB_D2_FD_57935 | JGI IMG/M metagenome (GOLD analysis project Ga0055480, IMG submission 57935) | Wetland microbial communities from San Francisco Bay, California, USA, that impact long-term carbon sequestration - Muzzi_PWB_D2 | ecosystem: Environmental > Aquatic > Marine > Wetlands ... | reverse complement strand
ACGCTACAATAGTCTGCCGGATCGCGGTCCGGCAAGACCGGAATACCGCGAATGGCATGATTCCGACGGGCAATATCCTTTATTTGGATGGCTTGATTCACCGTTTTGACATCTTTGTGATTGTATGCGGTGTTGCCGGACATTGCCTTCAGGAATGATCTGCATCTTAGCGGCCCAAAGTCGATGGGTCAATGCCGTTTTGATAAAAATTAGACTCTGCATCCAATTATTGCCAATGTTTTTTACCGAACAAGCACCCTCTACCGCTGGAGGATGACCGGGGGGAGGCATGAGGATCGGTCTTATGCAGGGGGTTGCCTATGGGACGCTTCAATTGTCCTGATCTCAGCCTGTTTCTTATTGATATACCTGATTCCCAACGTGAGCATAATGCCGTACGGTGCCCACATGAGAAATCTGTAGGGTGACGGTAGACCAATGAGCAGCACCAGAAAAATCGTCACCGCTATCCATGCCCAGGTCGATGCATTGATCATGAATTTACGTTCCAGCGGCCCTTTCGTGTTTTTGATGCTGCAGTAAGTGCCAAAAGCGCCGCCGGCACATCCAAGCACTGTGCCAATGATACCACCCAGAATGCCGATTTGTGATCCGGTCAGGTTTTCAAGCATAATACACGCCCCCCGTAATGTTTTCGTCATACAACAATTGCAAAACGTATGCCTGCAGCGGAACGCTGTAAAGGCGGAGATTGCGGGTTTATTGCCGAAGCAAGCGCCGAGACTAGGTGCTTGGAGTGACGATTTTGGTCACTGGTGCTGCGGCAACCGAGGAGGGATACGCTTTTTTCGACACCTATATTAATTGCGATAAATTTCCAATGGATCAATTTGCCACCGGCTATCAGAGTGCCCCGATTTTGCGCAGACAGGCGGTTACCTCGCCGTAACTTGCCGGATAGGTCCAACTGTAAACTTTGGCATCGGTCATGGCCTTATCCGTCGATCTCAGCAGTATCATTGCCTTGGCTACATCGCGGGCCAGCTTGGCATCGGCGGTCTGGCACGCGGCTAAAGGCCATTCGGGATAAAGCTGGGTACTGTGAACGAACTGAAATCCATCTTTTATTTCGTTGATGATGCGGAAGGAATCCATGTTGATGCTCCCTTCGGCAGCCATTCTTTCAAGGGTGTCGGACCTTACGGTACCGATATCGGCCTTGCGGTGCAATATGGCCATCACGACATTATCGTGGGTTCCGCCTTCGGTATAGGATGTACAGTCTTTCCCCGGATCAATGCCATTCTCTATGAGCAGCCGCAAAGCCATGTAGGCGCCGCCGAAGGAGGTGAATTTAACGCACATGTAGCGTTTACCGCGAATATCCTTCAGGTCCTTTATTTTGCTGTCGCTCCTGACAAATAGGACCCCGCTGAATTTATTCAGAGCAACGACACCTTTCTTGTTGACCATGGTTGTTATGGCTCTCAGATGGTATTTTTTTTCAAAACGCGCATAAAAAGCGGAGTTGGCAAGCAGGAAATCAATGGTCCTGTTCTTCAGGGCCGGTTCGATATCAACAAACTTAAGGGGGATGATCCGGACTTCTCTTTTGATCTTTTTGGATAAATAATCCCCGGTAGCCTGCCACTGCTGCATCGTTTTTTCCACGCCCCTTTTGGCAAGCACGCCAAACCTAACCGGTTGTTCTGCAACTGCAACGTCTACCCAGGACAACAAGGCCAAAATAAGAAGTGCCGCGCTGAATTTCTTCATACCACCTCCTCTGATAATTATTCTGAAATCAGGAACCGTCTGAATCGTTAATTGGCAGCATATAGAGCAAATCGCATGCCAAGAAATATTCTGTCATCCGGATGGAGAAAATATCTATGCCAGCGCCTATTGATGCGCTTATACTGGCATTGCCCGGCAAACCGGCTTGCCGGGGCGATCCAAAACGCATGCAATTTATGGCGTGAAATCAATTGCACCATTTGGAGTCAAGAAGGTCATGGGGAGTCTTGGTCTCAGGGACGACGATCAATTATGGTGCAACTGCTGCTTACACAGCCTCTTGGGGATCTGAATTTGTTACTGATAAAGAAGAGGATAGGAAGACATATCATGATTTTTGGAAAAGCTGTCACCGCATTTTCCGTTATGCCTGAAGAGCGGAAACGCCGTTTAGGTGGGCTGCGCTATTTTTTTATCCTCATGGATGATGTGCTCTATGACCCATACGACCATCAAGATGCTCATTATCGATCTGGAAATGACCGATACTGTAATCACTTTTCCATACCAATTCGCTCATAGCACTATTTAAAAAAGCGTTGCAGCAGATGACCGAGCCATCCGCTGTTGGTCCTGTCCAGCGCCTTCATATTTTTTTTCACCGCAGGCGCATAGGCCTTGTCATCATTGAGAATATGGTTGAACAACCATCTGTTAAGCACATCGTATAATTCGTCTGCGATGTCTTCGCCAGACTGCCAACGCGCCTTAAACTCTCCAGCACGTTTGACAAGCAGTTCGTGGATGCTCTTATGGGCATGGAAAAATTTGTATTGCGCATCCTCCATCAAAGACTCTTCAAAGGCAAAATGTGAAATGGTGTAGTCTATCATTTCGGATACAACATCTCCTACGGCTGCCTGTTTCTGGTCTGCAGTAGGATAGGAAGTCTTGCGCACATCGTCTAGTTGAGTGACCATATCCACGAGGCGTTGGTGTTGATTGTCAACAGCCTCGATTCCCGTCAGAAACTCCTTGGGCAGATTGCAAAATTCTGCACCGTATGACGTTTCGGATTCCCGCTTTTCGGCGCCGTCAATTGGCACAAGCAGACCCATTTTTTCCATTCTATCGATTGCTGAAAACAGGTATTCCGGGTCGTACGCATCCTCCTTTGAAATGAGGTTGACTGATCTTTTCCCATCAATGGAAAGAAAAATATTGAACAGCTTGAGGTCGTTTCTGATCACTGCATAATCAATGCCTTCCACCCGCCTGAAAACAATATCCCCTACTTCATCCATGGCTCAATCCTTTTAAATATCCATTGCGATGCAAGTTGTTGTGATGAACATCCAAATTGGCCACACCACGCTCTAATTGGTATTATCACGGCAAACCCGAATTCTGTCAATCTTAGCTAAGCCGGACCGGCCACCCGCAACATTGATTTGTTCGTTCAGAATATTTACATCTTTTTTTCACTATCCAACACCGCTCTGACCTTGGTGATCAAGTCCAGTTTCGCAAACGGCTTTTGAATGAAATGGATGCCTTCCTTGAGCACACCATGTTGGACAGTGACGTTTCCCGTGTAGCCGGACATGAACAGACACCTGACGTTAGGGTAAAGATCGATTATCTCATCTGCCAAGTCCCGACCGTTCATTTCAGGCATAATCAGGTCGGACAACAGCAAGTGAATCCCGCCGGTGTGCCCCTTGGTAAATCGGAGCGCATCTGCTGGAGTCGACGCTGCCAATACCTGATACCCGTATTTTTCAAGCATCAGCTTCACAACCCTTAAGTGTAAGGTCTCATCTTCCACGACCAGAATGGTTTCATGACCTCTCAGGGCTTGAGGCGCCGTACCTGTCATGGGCTCTTGTTGAGCGGCCATGGCGGTATGGCGGGGCAAATAAAGTTTGAATGTCGAGCCATGGCCCGGCTCGCTGTATACATTGATAAAGCCGACGTTCTGCTTGACGATGCCGTAAACCGTAGCCAGCCCCAGCCCCGTGCCCCTGCCGATCTCCTTGGTGGTATAAAAAGGCTCGAAGATTTTGTCCATTGTGGTTTTGTCCATGCCGCTGCCATTATCACTCACGGCCAACATGACATACTCACCGGGGGAAAATCCTTTATGTTCAGCACAGTAAGCATCGTCAAAAATCACCCTGTGCGTTTCAATGGTGATCTTGCCCACCCCGGCGATGGCATCCCTGGCATTGACACACAGGTTGGCCAGGATCTGATCAATCTGGGACGGATCCATTTTGAGCGGCCAAAGTTTAGCTCCGGGTAACCAAGCGAGCTCGATGTCCTCGCCGATCAGCCGCCGCAGCAGCTTGAGCATTTCTTCGATGGTTTCGTTCAGGTCGAGGATCCTGGGCACAATGGTCTGCTTCCGGGCAAAAGCCAGCAGTTGGCGAGTAATATCCGTTGACCGCAAACCGGCCTTAAGGATCTCTTCAAAGCTGTTGTGCAGTGCATCGTCAAGATCTGATTCCCCCAGGGCCATCTCTGCATGGCCTATGATCACGCCCAGCATATTGTTGAAATCATGGGCTACGCCGCCGGCCAACTGGCCGATCGCCTCCATTTTCCGAGACTGACTGAGCTGCGCTTCGAGTTTCTTTTGTTCGGTGATATCCTGCTTGACGGCAACGTAATGGGTCGTGACATTGTCCGTATCCCTGACCGGGGCGATGGTGGCTTGCTCCCAGAACAGCCCACCATTTTTCTTGCGGTTGTGAAACTCTCCCTGCCAGACACCGCCTGCAGTGATGGTCTCCCACAGGTGTCTGTATACTTCAACAGGTGTTTCGCCGGATCTAAGGATGCTGGGGTTCTGTCCCAAAACTTCGGCCGGAGTATAGCCGGTGATCTCTGTGAATTTGGCATTTACGAATTCGATGGAACCTTCGGCATCAGTTATGACGATAGATACCGGGCTTTGCTCGATAACCTGGGAGAGTTTGCGAATGGATACCACCGCATGCTTGCGTTCTGTGATATCCACCAATACGGTGATGTTACCGCAGACGGCGCCTTGGGTATTGTGCAGGGGCGAGGCATAGATGCTGTAATCAATGGGCGTACCGTCGCGCCGCTTGAGGCGCACCTCCACGCCGTCCAGGGGCCTGCCTTTGCGAATTCGATCCCGGAATCGCCCGAACGCCTCCTGTCGATCCACCGGTATGGCAGGCAGCGGCCGGCCCATCACTTCCTGCGCATTCCAGCCGAGCATTTTTTCGGCCGCCGGATTCCAGACCGAATGAACGCATCCGTCCAAGTCCAGACCTATAATGGCCACCGGCGCCGCCTCAATGATCGCCTGCAGCATAGCATTGGAACGCTGCAGCGCCTCCTGCGCCTGCCTGCGCTCGCGCCGGTCCCTGGCCTCCTGCAACGCCCGCTGGACGGCCGGTACGAGACGCGACAAAATATGTTTGAGCACATAATCGGTAGCGCCTTGGGTTAAGGCTTCGATGGCCACCTCCTCGCCCAAGGTGCCGGTGACAAAAACAAACGGAATCTCAGGCTGTAATTCTTGGGCCATCTTCAGCGCAGACATGCCGTCGAACATCGGCAGCCGGTAATCCGCAAGAATGATATCCACCGTGCCATTGTGCAGGGCGTTTTCGAATTCATCGCGTGTCTGGACCTGGGTTAGGCGGCAATCCAGACCAGCATCTGTGAGCGTGACTTGAATCAACTCCCTGTCTGCGGGATTGTCTTCAAGGTGTAGAATGTGGATGAGCGTCCCCATATTTGCAGCATTCCTTTCCCATAACGACGCGCTGCGATTGTCTGCTTCTAACAAAGCGCGGCCCTGCATGTCCGATGCGCCACTGCGCAAATCCGGGTTATATTTTAAATCGCTCCACCATCTGCTTAAGGCTTTCGGACAGCTTGGACAGTTCACGGGCACTGGCACTGACCTGAATGCTGCCTTCCGATATTTCCACGGAGGCCTGGTTCATTTTAACGCTCCGGCGGGATAGAGGGCAGATCGATGATAAACGTTGTGCCGACGCCAACCTGACTGGACACCTCAATTTGGCCGCCATGTCTTTTTATTGCGTTGTAGGCCATGGATAAACCCAGGCCTGTACCCTGTCCCACCTGCTTGGTGGTGAAGAACGGATCGAATATCTTTTCAAGCATGTCCTGAGCAATGCCAATGCCCGTATCCTGAATTTGAATTTGCACCCCTTGGGGTCGTGTCCTGGTGGTGATGCTGATGCTGCCCTGACCATCAGTGGCCTGGAATGCGTTAACGAGCAAATTGACAAAAACCAACCAGATGGCTTGCGGGTATCCTTTCACCTTGAGCAATTCGGAAAAATCCTTGATGATCTCGGGTGTGTTATTGCTTTCTTTCAGAGCCAAACTCAGTGCGGATTCCACGCAGGAATTGATATCAATCTCTTCCAAAGCACCATGTCCGGGTTCGGCAAACTCCTTTAAATCAGACACTATTTTCTGGATACGCCTGGTACCCTCCTTGCTCTCACAGATCAACTGCCGGCTGTCCTCCAGGACATATTCCAGATCAAATTCCTTTTCCAAGTCTTTTATTGCCTGGCATCGCTGCATTACCGGGGAGGGAAGGGGCTGAACTGCCATCGTCCCGACCAGTTCTTGTTTAAGCTGCGCATAGGCATCCAGGATAGCTTTAAAATCGTCGATGTACTTGGCCAGCGTAAAAAGATTACTGCTTACGAATGCGGTGGGGTTGTTTATTTCATGGGCCAGTCCGGCCGCCAAATACCCGACGGCGGCCATTTTTTCCGCCTGAATTATTCGGGCCTGGGTATGTTTGAGTTCTTCCGGTGGCACTTCCAGTTTCTCTTTGAATTGGTTTGAAGAAATCATCGCTGAGCACCTATTTTTATAAGATCGATATTTTCTCCAAAACGGAGATAATATCGCTGAAATCGCTTTCCGCATAGGTCAGGAAACATGGGGATATCGACAGCCCCTGTTTCACAGTCATCGCATCTATTTTATGAAGAACCATAATCAGCCGTGTGTCGACCAGATACTCCTTAAGGGAAATGGCCATGGCCAAGTCATCCTGATCAAATACAAAAAATACGATCGCTCTCCAATCCGACGCCTTTTGCACGACGAGCGATCTAAACCGGCCATGCTCAAGGACAAACTTTGGTGAAAGAGCGGGTACCTTTGAAATTTTTTGAAAGAAGCGTTCTTTTGAAACGTCTTTCGGATTGGAGAAAACGAGAACTTCCATACTATTTCTTCTTCGAAAATTGCTATCGTATCTTTAACGATACGGATGAATAAAAAGCGCGACAGACTCAAAACTTACATCTCAAACAATGCCTCGATATCCAACAGTCCAACAAGATGTTGGTCGCTTTTAAACACACCGCGGAAAAATTTGCCCTGAATCCCATTAAGGTTGGCCGGAGTCGCCTCGATGCGATCCGAATTGACGGCGACCACGTCGCTGATCCGGCCGACCCACAGCCCAATATGTTCTTCACGGCTGCGAACGATAATATTGCGATTGGCGTCATCAATTTGCACCGGAGGCAGACCCAATTTGCGACAAATATCTATAATGGTCACAATACGGCCGCGCAAATTCATCACACCGATCACATACTCGGGTGCCTGGGGCACATCGGCCACACGCAATAGGGGCAGCAGTTTTCCCCGCAGACGGGTGACTGCGGCATCGCCTACCCTCTCGACTTTGTCCTTGACCCGGTTGGCCGCATTCGTCCAGATTGACCTGGGGGATGGCATAGCGTTCATCGCCCACGGAAACGATCTGGCTTGGGATAATCGCCAGGGTCAGGGGAAGCTTGATGCGGAAGGTCGTACCCTGGCCAATCCGGGATGCGATGTCAATCACCCCTCCAAGTTTTTCCAGCTCGGCCTTGACGCCATCCATGCCGGAAACACCCTTGTCTGCCTGTTTTATGGGAAAACCCGGAACAAAGATGAGATGCAATTTCTCTTTGGTGGACATTGCGTCTAATTGCGCGGCGGTGATCAAGCCTTTTTCAACTGCGGCAGTTCCCAGTTTGTCCGGATGCACCCCCCGGCCATCGTCGGAAATTTCAATGTTGACCTGACCGGCTTCGTGATAGGCTTTCAGACAAATTCGACCGACTTCCGGCTTGCCATTCCGTTTCCTGGCATCCGGGGATTCGATCCCCGCCGCCACGGCATAGCGAACCAGAAGGGCCAGGGGATCACCGATGGATTCAATGAGGGTTTTGTCCAGTTCGACCTCCTGGCCGTCGACGACCAGGTCGGCTTTTTTAACTTGACCAATAACCAAATCCCGGACAATCCGGGGAAATGTACTGAAAACATTGGCGATGGGCTGCATGCGGGTTTTCATGATGCCTGCCTGGAGTTCCAAAGTCACTAGATCGATGCGCTGACTGGTCAAATGCAAACTCTTTAGATCATCAGCGCCAAGGGCCTGTATTAATTGATTACGGCCCAGGACCAGTTCTCCGGCAAGGTTCATCAAATTGTCCAACAACCCCAGGTTGACGCGCAAGCTGGAGCTTTCCCGCTTTTCATTTGTCTTTGCTTCAGTCATGATTGTTATCCACCGCGCAAGTGTAATGATGCTTCTAACAACGTAGCCAAACTCGCATGCGGCAACGCTGTCTTCGCTTCTTCTAAATTTTAAACCGACCCACCATGCTATTGAGTTGCTCGGCCAATGCTGAGAGCTCTTCGGCACTCAGACGTACCTGGGAGCTGCTGTTGGCTATCTCGCCGGCGGCTTGGTTGACTTCGGTGATCGACACGGTGATCTCACCGGCGACTTTTGAGCTTTGGGCCACATTTTCGTTGACCTCGCCGATGCCGCTGGAAACCTGTGAGATGTTACCGGCAATTTCCTGGGTGGAAACGGATTGCTCTTCCACAGCCGTGGCGATGGTGGAGACTATTTCATTGACATTTGTAATCACCTGCCCGATCTGTTCGATGGACTCAACGGTGCTGCCGGTGGCGTTTTGAATGCCGTCAATCTGCTGCTTGATGTCCAAGGTCGCTTCGGCGGTCTGTTTGGCCAGCTCTTTGATCTCGTTGGCCACCACCGCGAATCCTTTGCCGGCCTCTCCGGCCCGGGCCGCTTCAATGGTGGCGTTCAGAGCCAAGAGATTGGTCTGCTCCGATATCTCGGTAATGGTTTCGGTTACCTTGCCGATGGCTTGGGCGGCCTGACCCAGCTGGGCCATCTGCTCGCCGGCGCTGCCGGTCTGTTGAACCGCCTGATCGGATATGCTGCTGGCATTTTCCGCATTTTTGGCAATTTCATTGATCGTGGCCGTCATCTCTTCAGCGGCCGAAGCCACCATGGTGGAATTGGTGCTGGATTGCTCCATCGCGGCTGAGACCGAATCCATGTTGGTGCTCATCTCTTCGGCGGCGGTAGCCACCGTATTAGCTTTTTCCGAGGTTTGCTCGGCACCGGCCGACATCTGTTGGGAGATGGCCGACAACTCGGTGGAAGAAGACGATAAGGTTTCCACGCCCTTGGTGATATCTTTGATCATACCGTGCAGTTTTTCCATAAATTCATTGAATCGCGTGGCGAGTTGGCCGATCTCGTCATGGGTATTGACCGGCAGTCGAGTGGTCAGATCACCTTCACCCTGGGCCAGATCGGTGAGCGTGGACACAACACCTTCTACCGGTTTGACAATGGAGCGTGTGATCAGCAGCGCCACTAACACAATGGCGGCAGCGCCGATGACCGCAACGATTATGGCCATCCACTGCAATGCATTGACGGCGGCAAAGGCCTCGGCCTCGTCAATTTCAGACAACAAGGCCCAGTGCAACCCCTCAAATTCCAATGGCACATAGGCGGAGAGCACCGGATTGCCATTGTAGTCGATGATGATTTTTTCCTCGGTTTTGCCTTCAATGGCTGCACGGCTGGCTGCGGTATCCACCTTGCCTTGTTCCGGGTGCCTGAACGAGGCGCTCACCGTGTGATGTTCGGGGTCCAGGTAAGAGTCGGAACGCATCAGCAAATCGCTGCCCACCAGATAAGTCTCGCCGGTCTCCCCCATGCCGGCCCGCTCTGCCATGATGGTGTTAAGCTTGTCGATGGGAAATTGAAACATGAGTACGCCGATTTTTTTATTGTCACGGAAAATGGGCGAGGCCACAAACCCGGCCGGAGCCTCGTATGAAGGAAAGTATTGCTTGAAGTCGACAAAGACTACGGTATCAGCCGATCCGGCGGCATTGGCCCTGCGGAAAGCCTCGGCAAAATTGGTCCGGGCATAGGGTCCGCTGATCAAGGAGGTGGCAAAATCGAGCTCTTTGAAAACGGAGTATACAATCTTGCCGGTTTCGGGGTGGACCAAGAAGATGTCGTAATAACCGAATTTTTGCAGAAAGCTGCGAATAATGGGGTGGTACACCTCATGGATCCGGCTGTACCTGGATTGGTCCGCGGCGCGGTACAGGCTATCTTTGGAACCTAGGGGATTACTATTGGCTTTGATATAGTGATACTGAAGCGCTACAGTACTCTCATCGAGTCGGCCCACAATGGCGTTAACATCGGGCGCGGTTCCATCGTTTTGTTCACGGTAGGCGGCACTGAATTCGTTTTGGTAATAACCAGCCAATTGATTCCGTAAATCCGATATGCCACTGGCGCCGATTTGATTGTCGGCTTGAAATGAGGCAAAAGCATCTGAAAACTGCGTCATCGCCTCAACAATCATGCGATCCTCGGAATAGGTGAGCACTTGATCCTTGATGTTTTGCAGGTAGTGCTCCATCTGGCGTTTTTTCACGTCGCGCATGCTCTTCATCTGGGCAAAAGCCTGATTGTGAAGAGCGGTCTCGGCTTTATACAACGACACAATGGCCATGACGGCGAAGGGTATGATCCCGACGCAGAGAAAAGCGATCAATAGCTTGGTTTTAAGTGTAAGTCTGGCAAACATTGGGAAACACCTCCTACTGAGAGTGGGCACCTTTGACATTTAATGAAGTAGCTGATTGATGGAGTGTCCTCTGGATTGGCGAAGACAGGAACTTCCATGCATTTGCTTCTCTTCGATAAATGCAAACGTATTTGAAGCAATGCCCCCCGCAAAAGCTGTGCCATGATTTCAAAATTGTTATTATTATTTATGTATGCGGTTGGTTATGGGTTTGGATAAACTCTCAAAGAATGGAAAAGGCCATTGTTTCGGCCATTTTTTTATCATTCAAGAAAATGTTTTTGTCCGACACAAAAAAAAGAAGGCCAAATAAAGCCATTTTCTCTGCCCGAAGCGCTGGAAAATTCACTATCCCATATGACCGATCATCAGAAAATAGTACTCGTCTATCAGGATCTTGAAATGTTGTACTTCTTCAACAATACATAGATACGATTCTTGCTCAACCCTGAGAGCCGGCCGATCCGGTCGAGATCATTTCGCGTTTGGGACATCAGGCGTCTCAGATAGAAGCTTTCGAGCTGTTCCGTTACCTGATCCCGTAACTGCTTGAGCGTAGGCGGGGGATCGGTGATACTCACTGGTATGGAGAGCCTTTCGCTGTTTGTGGATGGCATCCCGGAGGAAGTTTCATTTGACTCCAGGCGTTTTCCATCGATGCAGGATTGGATAAAGCGCAACCGAACCTTGCGCGGCAAATGCAGTGGGAAAAGTGTAGGCGCCTCCCGATCCGCCAGAATGGCCTTTTCCAGGGTACTGATCAGCTCCCGGACATTTCCCGGCCAGTCATATACTGCAAGGGTCTCCATAAACTCGGGAACGAAACCCCTATTTTCGATACCGTGATGCCGGCACAATCGATCGATGTAATATAAAACCAATTCCCGGATATCCTGTTTGCACGCACGCAAAGGCGGCAATTCTATGTAGAAGGTTTTCAGCCTGAATAAAAGATCGTTTCGAAAACGGCCTTCGGCGACCATCTTATCCAGGTTGCGATTGGTGGCACCGATCAACCGAAAGTTGCTTTTTATCTCCTGCGTGCCACCCACGGGTTTGAAACGTCGTTCCTGCAACACGCGAAGGAACTTTTTTTGGATTGGCAACGGCAATTCGCCGACCTCGTCTAAAAACAGGGTACCGCCGTCAGCCTCCTTGACCAGCCCGTCACGCTTGGCATCCGCTCCTGTAAAGGCTCCTTTGACATGTCCGAACAGTACACTTTCCACCAAGTGCTCCGGTAATGCCGCGCAATCTACAACGACGAAGGCGCATTCAGGCGACAGGCTGTTTTCATGGATAACCCTGGCAAAAAGTTCTTTTCCGGTGCCGGTCTCCCCCGCAATCAACACATTGGCATCGCTGCCGGCACATTGGGCCACAATGTCGAGCCGGGAATTGAGTTCGGGGCTGCTGCCGACAATTTTTGGTCGCTTCAGGGTTGTCAGGGCGGGTTTGCTATTGTTCTTTTTTATGGCCCTGAAATCAAGAGCCCGGGTCAGTTGCAGTTCAATCTCCTGTTTCAAGAGGGGCTTTTGGAGGTAATCCCAGGCGCCGGATCTGATGGCCGCCTCGGCACCTTCGGCGCTGCCTTCACCCGTGATAATGATGACCTCAGGATCGGATGACGCCTGCCGTAAGGCCGGCAGGAGTTCCAGACCGTTGCCATCCGGAAGATTGACATCCAGAAAGACAATATCAAAGGGCGCCAGCGGGAGCATCTCAATTCCGTCGGCCAGGGTCTCAGCCACCATCACGGTATGCTTCAACAAGGTCAACTGAGCGACCAAAGCGTTTCGAATCATGCGATCATCATCAATAATGAGTATGTTGGCCATTTCCCGTGCTCTCTATTTTTAGTTATCACCCCTCATCGATCAGCGGTTGTCCAGGATTTTACGAACCACAGTGGCCATA
>Ga0055480_10000720_pt1 | contig 12610 bp, 8 predicted proteins | sample Muzzi_PWB_D2_FD_57935 | JGI IMG/M metagenome (GOLD analysis project Ga0055480, IMG submission 57935) | Wetland microbial communities from San Francisco Bay, California, USA, that impact long-term carbon sequestration - Muzzi_PWB_D2 | ecosystem: Environmental > Aquatic > Marine > Wetlands ... | reverse complement strand
GAATACGATTATCCTAAGAAGGGTGAAGACCCCGACACGCCCTGACCACCGACGCCTCGGCGCGGCCGCGATCCTCCCCCTCCTGTTGTGGTTCTGTCCGCCACCGGCCGGAGCCCAGGTCAATACCGAACGCCTCCGGATCGACCGGGACACGGCCGGCTGGTCCGGCTCGGCCGACGCTCGCGTGATGATGCGCACCGGCTCGGTGTCCCTGGTGCTGGTGCGCCTGGGAGGACGGGTCGACCTGACGGGGACACATGCATCGACGTTCCTGGTCGCCAACGGCGATCTCGGGTGGGAGGGGGGCGAGCGGTTTTCCAATCAGGCCCTCGTCCACCTTCGGGGGCAGCGGCCGGTCTCCGATTGGCTCACGCCGGAGGCCTTCGTCCAGTACGACTACAATAAGGCGCGGCTCTTGAACGGGAGATTCTTGGTAGGCGGCGGGGGGCGGTTCAGTCTCCTGGCCCGGCCCCGCTTCCATCTCACGTACGGGACGGGCTACATGCTGGAGCGGGAATGGTACGACCTCCCGCCTTCGGCCGTGCACCCCCGGCGGGAAACGGCCCATCGATGGAACAACTATCTCTCCGGGAACTTCCGCCCGACCCCGCGCGTAGGATTCGTGGTCACGGCCTACGCCCAGCCCCGCCTGGATCGCTTCTCCGATCTCCGCCTCCTGGCGGATGCCCGGCTCGGGGTGACACTGGCGGGGCCGGTGGTGTTGACGCTCACATGGAACGGGCGGTACGACAGCCGCCCGCCTGACGGCGAAGTGATGCTGGATACCACCCTCGAAGGAGGGATCGCCGTCGAATGGTGAAACTGGAGGTGCTCATGCACGCGCTAGGAAAGATGTTCCCGATCGTCCTCGTCGCGGCCGCGGCCGCCCTCGTCGCGGTACTCCTGCTGGAGGATGAGGCCCGGGACGAGGACACAGGCGAGGCCCCGCCCGACACGGCCGGGCCCGAGGCGCCCAACGGCGGCCCCGAGCCAGCGCCCGCGGGCGCTTAGGCGACGGAGAGTCGACCGGCGTTCTCCGACCACTACTCGGCGATCTCCCGGGAATACGCCGCCTGGCGGCCTGCGTACCCAGGTGACCTCTACCGCTGGTTGGCAGAGGTGGCTCCGCGGGGCGGCCCAACGTGGGACGTCGGGACGGGCAACGGCCAGGCCGCGACGGACCTCGCCACGGCGTTTGGGCCGGTATACGCCAGCGACGCGAGTCTCGGGCAGCTCGAGGTGGCGGCTCCCCATCCGGCGGTGCGTTACCTGGCCGGTCGAGCGGAGGCCGCCCCCTTTCGCCCCCGGTCACTCCGGCTGATCACGGTCGCCCAAGCTGCCCACTGGTTTGATCTCGAGGCGTTCTTCCGCGAGGTCCTCCGCCTCCTGGCGCCCGGCGGCGTGGTGGCGCTCTGGTCCTACGGCAGCCCGACGCTCGAGTCGGAGGTGGACGGGGTCTATCGAGAGTTCTGGTCGGTCACCCTCGCGGGGCATTGGCCGGCTGAGCGGGGGATCGTCGAAGAGGGTTACGCCGGTGTAGCCTTCCCGCCCGGCCTGGATGTCCTCCCTCCTCCCTCTGCTGCGCTGGTGCTCCACGAGGAGTGGACCCTCGAGCGGGTGCTCGGTTATGCCCGGACCTGGTCCGGCACACGCCGGCTGGTGGCCGCCGAGGGGGCCGGGGCGCTGGCCCCGTTCGAACGGGACCTGACCGCCGCCTGGGGCGATCCCGGTCGGCACCGGTCCATCCGCTGGCCGCTCGCCATCCGGGCGGCCCGGCGGGCGCCGGCAAACTAGGGGCGCGTTTGCCGGACCCACTAAACGGCATACCTTATTTCCTCCATGGGCTCCCCCGGCGACACCCTGTCTCCTGCGCTGGATGCGGTCGTCTCTCGGTACGCCGGGATGGTCCGGGCCGTGGGGCATCGCTACCGGTTGGCGGACGACGACCTCGAGGAGCTCATGCAAGACGTCCGGATCCGGCTGTGGCGGAGCCGGGGGAGCGGCGAGAAGATTCGCCAGTCTCCATCGTCCTACGTGTATCGCACGGCCATGTCGGCCGCGCTGGATCTCATCCGACGCCGCCGGGCGCGGCGGGAAGACCGGGTCGACGTGGACCGTCCCAGTGGGGAAGCCACCTTCGGTACCGCACCACCGGCGGATGTGGCGCTGTCCCGGGCCGAGTTGGCGGCGACCGTGGGGCGGGCGGTCGATAGTTTGATCGACTCCCGCCGCCCGGTGGTGCGGATGTACCTGACGGGGTATACGCGGGAGGAGATCGCCCGATTGCTCGGGTGGTCGGAGGCCAAGACCCGGAACCTGCTGTATCGAGGCCTGGAGGACGTGCGCCGCTGTTTGCGCGGGTGGAACATCGACGCGGAGACCCAGCCATGATCGACGAACGCCTGCGCGATGCCTACCAGGAGCACCTCCAGTCGCCAACCGACCGGGCCGCGTGCGCCTCGCCGGAGGCGCTGCGGGCCCTGGTCGAACGCGTCGGCCCGGAGGGCGATCGCCTCCGTACCCTGGATCACGTAATGTCGTGCACGGCATGCCGCAAGGAATTTGACCTCCTCATGGCCGTGGCCGCGACACGGCCTGAGGGGCGGCGCTGGCTCCCGATACTGGCCGCCGCGGCCGTGTTTGTCGCGGTTGGTGCGGGCGTCTGGGTGGCCGTCCAACCCCGGGATAGCGGGGACCAGATGCGCGGGGCCGCCGACAGCGTGGGCCTCATAGCTCCGGACGCCGGTGCGACGATGGACTCTGCCGCCGCGCTCGTCTGGCATGCGGTGCCCGAGGCCAATCGCTATACCGTGGAGATCCTGGACCAGGAGGGCCGGGCGGCATGGACCGCCGATACGCGTGACACCAGCATCACCGTGCCGGTTGCCGTCATCTCTCCGGGTGAGTATCGCTGGTGGGTGCGGGGGGTGCTCCGGGACGGCACTCAGGCCGCGTCTACCCTCCGTCCCTTCCGACTCCGCCAGAGGCCGTAGACGAGGGCGAGAAGCGCCGCGCCCCCGAGGACGTAGACCCCCCGCCGCCGGGGAGGCGGTGCGGTGAGTGGCACCGTTCCCGAGGGATCGCCGGTCACGATGAAGGCGGCCCATTCGCGTACCGGGGCCCCGGCGCGGAGCCGTTCGGCCTTGGCCGCGCGAAGGGCATCCCCGCTGGAGAGCCCCTCCGCCAGGTGATCGTAGAAGGCGCGCACCAAGGCCGGCGTCGCCTGATCACCGATCGGCCAAAGCGTGGCCACGACGGCACGCGCTCCCGCGCGAAGAAAAGGTGTGGTCAGTCCCTGCACGCCTTCCCCGCGGAGGATGACCCCTCCGGCTGTCCGGCACGCAGACAACACGACCAAGTCTGCGTTCAGCCGCAACTCCGCCACTTCGTCGGGATGGAGGTATCCGTCGTCGGCCTCACCGGCGGCGAGGATCAACGCATTGCGCTCCGCAACCGACGGGTCGACGATCGCATGCGTGGCAAAGTGCAGGACGCGGTAGCCCGCTAACGCGGTCGTCTTGAGCCGGGTCTCGCTCGCCGCGTCCCCCAACCACACCTCGCCGTCCGCGTACCGGGCCACCCGCCGCGACTCTCCCGCCGTGCCTCGGAGGCGCTGGAGGTCAGGAACACCGGCGTAGGCGGGCGTCCGGCCGGGGCCCGGAATCCGCGGGTCTCCCAGGGCCAGGATCTTGGCTGCTCCGGTGATTGGTGCCGCGCGCCATTGGCGGGCGATGAGCTCCGCAGAGGGCGCCAGGCTGATGCTGTAGTCCTCCAGGAGATACCGGCCGTTCACGACGAGCGCGTCGAAGGGGAGGCGATGGAGGTCTCCGTCCGGAATCACCACGAGGTGGGTGCTACCGGCGGGGAGCACCGCGAGGATCGGTGCGAGGAGCGCACTACCGAGATCCCCGGCCGGACCCGCGACGGGGGCCTCGTCCTCGATGAGAGCCGTCAGCCGCGCCATGGCGGGGGCGAGGGAGTCGATCGGCGGAAGGAGGAGCCCTGTGACGGTGTCACGCGTGACTACGAAGGCGATCGTGTGCCGCGCACCCGGCGCGGCTACGAACTCGACGATGGCGGTCGACGGGTCGGGGATCGCGTCGGCGATGTCGCGCCACGCATGGGGCCGGTCTGCGCCCCGCGCGTCTGCCACCGCCCGCGGCGCGGGGCGGGTTGCCTCGAGCAACACCGATTCCTCCAGGAGCTCGCGCGCCCGGCGGTGCTCGGCGATCTCGAACGCGGCCGGGGCCCGCCCGCCTGCGACTAACCCGGCGAGGAGGATGGGGACGCCGCGATCCGGGGTGAGATCCCCCTCGCGAAGCTCATACACGTGCGTCCGAAGGTCACGGTCCTCGAGGGAGGCGCGCCACAGGTCGAAGGAATCAGAAGCCGCCTGCAGGATCCCCTCCGCGTCCGCCGTGTCACCTTGGAGGAGGCGCGCCTGGGCGAGCCGGACCAATGCCGGAAACCGCCGGCTAAAGGCGGCGGTAGCCAGATCGCCGAGGAGCCGGCGCAACGTGCGCTCCGCCGACCCTGGCGCCCCCCGCTCCAGGTCGACACCGGCGTCGTCGTATTGGAGATCGGCGATCCAGCTCCCCATGTCGGCCAACCGCGCGTTGGCTCTGGCGCTGTCGAGGAGGGCGGCGGCCCCGGTAAAGTCGCCCACCTCGCGCGCGATCGCCGCGAGGGCGCGATGCTGGTATGCCGGCCAGGGCGGGCCCATCCCCTCCGCGACCGCGAGCGCCTCCCGGTAGCGTGCCTCGGCGGTGCCCAGGTCGCCCAGGGCTCGGGCCATCGATCCCTGTGCGGCGCGAAGCGTCGTCGAAACCAGGGGGTCCGGCATGATGGCCACGAGGGAATCGGTGATCTTGGCATAATACCGGGCGGCCGGGAGATCGCCGAAGTGGAGCGCCGAGCGTGCCAGGTTCAACGAGGCGCGCATGGCGATGTAGGTGTTCTTCGTATGACTGGCCTGCTCCAGCGCCTCCCGCGCCGCCATGCGCCCCTGGCCATACTGACCCAGGAGACCCAATAAATGCGCGCGCAGGTACTCGGCCCGTGCCACGAGGGCGAGGTCACCGGTGCCCCGCGAGCGCTCGGCGACCTCGCCCAGGATGATCGTGGCGGAATCGAACTGCCCGGCGGGGAGCTTTATCCGGGCATAGACGTAGCGGCACAAGGCTGCGGCCCGATCGTGGCCGGCGGCCACCGCCTGGTCGTAGCCGATGGTGGCTTCCTCGACCGAGGCCTCGAACGCGCGGGTCAAGAGAATCTGGTCGGCGAGGGCGCAATGGGCGTTGGCGACCAGCCAGGGATCGTCCGGCGCCAGTGTGACGGCGCGACGGAGGTCGGCCGCAGCCCGGGGTGCCAGGGCGTAATTCGTCTGGCGTTCACCGCGCTCCACGAGCGCCTGGGCCTCGAGGTCGGGCCGGTTCCAGTCGCCGGCGAGTGACACGGCTAGGGTCGTGAGGGTGTCGCTCATCCCCTCGCGGCTCTGATCCTTGAAGAGGCGCGCCTCCTCGAGGAGCGCCTCGAATTCCACCGGCGAGCGCGGGACCCCTCCGGGGGGGATGAGGGTGGCGAGGTGATCGGCGGCCTCGGCGTAGCGGTAGCGGAGCCGAGCGAAGGTGGCAAGGCGGAGGACCGCCAGGCTGTCATCGGCAGCGGCGGGGCGCCGGAGCGCCGCGGCGATCGAGTCCGCCCGCCCGGCGCTCACCGCGCGGACGATCCCTCGGGTCGCCCTGGCGGGGGCTGCTCCCTGCTGGAGTGTGGCGGCGCCCACGACGAGGAGGGTCAGGGTAGCGCTGAGCATGGCATAGTCATACGGCGCGTGCCGGGGTTCGGCAAGCCGCGGGCGCCGCCTCGACCTTGGGCGGGGACCGGCCTATCTTCCGGCTCGCCAGCCACCGATCCCTCTTCCCTCCGCCCTATGTCGACCCCCCAAATCCCCCTCGAGGTCCTGTTCGGCAATCCCGAACGTGCCGCCCCCAAGCTGTCCCCCGACGGCTCCCGGTTGGCGTACCTGGCGCCGGACGAAGGCGTCCTGAACGTGTGGGTCGAGGCGCCGGGCGGGGGGGAGGCCCGTGCGATCACGCGCGACCGAGAGCGGGGTATTCGGACGTACTTCTGGACGGGCGACGGCACGTCGGTGCTGTACCTCCAGGATCGCGGTGGCGACGAGAACTGGCGGCTCTACCGCACCAGGGTGGCGGACGGCGAGACGACCGAGCTCACGCCGTTTGACAATGTCCAGGCCCAGGTGATCGAGTACAACAAACACCATCCGCACATCGCGATCCTTGGCCTCAACCGGGAGGATGAGCGGTTTCACGACGCCTACCGCCTCCACTTGGCGACCGGCGAGTTGCAGCTCGTGGCAAAGAACACCGGAGCGATTATCGAGTGGGTGGCGACGCCCGATCTCTCCGTCCGCGGTGCCGTGTCCGCACGGCCGGACGGCGGCTTCGACCTCCTGCTGCGCGATGACGACGCCTCACCGTGGCAGACGGTGCTGACCTGGTCGGCCGATGAGAATCTCAATTCGGGGCCGCTCGGCTTCTCGCGAGACGCGACGAGGCTCTTCCTCCTGGATTCCCGGCAGTCCAACGCCGCGCGCCTCCTGGAACGCAACGTGGCTACGGGGGAGGAACGCGTGTTGGCAGACGACTCGACGTACGACGTGTCGTCGGTCATGGTTCATCCCGACACCTATGAGGTACAGGCGGTCGGGTTCGCTCGCGCGCGGCTCGAGTGGACGGTGCTGGACGCAGGGATCGCCGCCGAGCTCGCCGCGATTCGGACCGTCGAGGACGGCGATTTTGCCGTCTACGACCGGACGGCGGCGGACGATCACTGGCTTGTAGGCTTTACCCGCGATCGCGGCCCGGGTGCGTACTACCGGTGGGACCGCGCCGCGGCGCACGCGGCACTCCTCTGTCATGACCGGCCCAAGCTGCTCGACTACACGCTGGCGCGGATGGAGCCCGTGACCGTCGCCGCTCGCGACGGCTTATCACTGCACGGCTACCTCACCCTTCCGCCGGAGCGGGAGCCGGAGAACCTCCCGCTGGTGCTCAACGTCCACGGCGGACCGTGGGCACGGGATACGTGGGGGTACGATCCGGAGGCGCAATGGCTGGCCAACCGCGGCTACGCCTGTCTCCAGGTCAACTACCGCGGCTCGACGGGCTACGGGAAGGCGTTCATCAACGCGGGGGACCGGGAGTGGGGCGGGAAGATGCACGACGACCTGGTGGATGCGGTCCGGTGGGCGGTGGAGCGCGGGACGGCCGATCCGGCGCGGGTGGCGATCTATGGCGGGTCGTATGGCGGCTACGCTGCGTTGGTCGGCGCGACCTTCACGCCCGACCTGTTCTGCTGCGCGGTCGACATCGTCGGGCCGAGCAACCTCATTACCTTCCTCCGGAGCATCCCGCCGTATTGGTCGACCTATCTGGAGGTGCTCCGCCGGCGGGTGGGCGATCCGGACACCGAGCCGGAATTCCTGACGGCGCGGTCCCCCCTCTCCCGCGTCGACCGCATCCGGGTACCGCTCCTCATCGCCCAGGGCGCCAACGACCCCCGGGTCAAACAGGCGGAATCCGAGCAGATTGTGGCGGCCCTGGCGGAAAAGGGGATCGACCACGAGTATCTCCTCTTCCCCGACGAGGGGCATGGTTTTGCCAGGCCGGAAAACCGCCTCATGTTCTATCGCGCGGCCGAGCGTTTCCTGGCCAAGCACCTGGGCGAGGGAGACGACCCCGAGGCCTCCAAGGAGTAACCGTGACCCGTTTCCCATTGTCCGCGGTGGCGCTCGCGGCGGCCTCCATCCTCCCGGCCGGCGCCCAGGCACAGGGAGAGGCGCAGGCGCCGAGCGCCCTGGCGGCACTGGCGCGAGACTACCGGGCCCCCGGCCTCGACGACCGGCGCTTCACGCATGCAGGGTATTGGCGGCTCATCGACTCGGTGACGGCCGGTTCGTCGCGCGTCCGGATCGGCGAGGTGGGGCGGTCGATCCAGGGACGGGCCATCCGGGCGGTCACGTTCGGAAGCGGACCGATCAGGGTGCTCCTCTGGTCGCAGATGCACGGCGACGAGTCGACCGCGACGATGGCGTTGGCGGACATCATCACGTACCTGGTCCGGAGCCCGGTGAACGATTCTCTCCGAGCCCGCTTGGGGCGCCGGCTAACGGTTACGATGATCCCGATGCTCAATCCGGACGGCGCCGAGGTCTTTCGGCGCGAGAACGCCGCGGGGGTGGACGTCAACCGCGACGCGCGCCGGCTGGCGACCCCCGAGGCCAAGACACTCAAGCGGGTCCGGGACTCCATCGGCCCGGCCTTCGGCTTCAACCTCCACGATCAGGGGGTGCGGCTGGCTGGGCCGGGTGGGAAGGAAGTGGGGATCGCACTCCTGGCGCCGGCTGCCGACGAGTCGCGCGCGTGGGGCCCCATACGGCTGGCGGCGCGCCAGGTGATCGGTACGATCGTCGAGGCCCTCCAACAGGAGATCCCCGGCCGCATGGCCCGATACGACGACACTTTCACCCCGCGGGCGTTCGGCGATCTGATGCAGGGGTGGGGGACCAGCACCGTGCTGATCGAGAGCGGCCGTCTCCCCGACGACCCCCAGAAGCAGCGTCTCCGGGAGGTCAACGTCGTCGCGATTCTCACGGCCCTCGACGCCATCGCGTCGGGGACATACAAGGGCGCGGACGAACTCCTCTACGATACGCTCCCGCTCAACCAGGGTGTCGACGCCCACCTCCTCCTCCTCGGCGGGCGAGTCGTCTTGGGGATGGCGGCGCCGGTGCGTGTGGATGTCGCCATCCGCTACGATGACGAGATCGCGGCCACCGGGCCGCGAATCATCCAGATCGGGGACCTGAGCGACACCAGCGCGCTCGACACCCTCAACGTGAACGGCCTGTACCTCTTCCCGATGGACGACAACGGCCGGCCCGCCGCGCGATTCGAGCGTGGCGCGCCGGCCCGATTGATCGTACGGCGCACGGCCGATCCGACGAGCGAAGTCGTCTACGACATCGCGAAGTAGGCGCGCGTGGCGTCGCCATCCAGAGCAGCGCGGCTGGTCCACACCGCGGCGTTCAAGCCCAACGCGCGTTAGCGCCGCGTCCGGCCAAGCGCCTTGTAGTACTCCTCCACCAACTCCTCGTAGCCGGCCGGCACCTTGTCGGACCCGACGCCGTTCAAGCGGTCCTCGCCCACGCCGAGCGTGCGGCGGAGGCCGAACTCGAACTCCATCAGCCCCTCCACGATGTCTCGCTGCAGGATGGCGGCGGACTCGCCGTTGGCGAGCGCGCCCGCGGACTCGAGCCCACGGAGTCGGTTGATGATGCGGTCGAGATCGCCCGGCTCGACCCCCTCCTGGCGGAGCTGATCGCGGAGCGCCTGGAGGTCCTGCCGCCGTCGGGACAGGTCCCGACTCAACTGGCGGTAATCCTGCGCCTGCAACCGGCCCGACCCCACCGCCGGTCCCTGGCCGCCCGGCGTCGCCCGGCCACCGTCTTCTCCCGTCGTCTGGCGTTCACCCGTCGCGTTGCCCTCCCCCTCCGCCGCTCCCTGTTGGCCCTCCTGGGGATTCCCGCCCTCCGCCGCACCGCGCTCCCCCGCCTGCTCGGCCTGGCGGGCCTCCTCCCCCTGGCGGAGCCGGTCCTGAATTGACTGGAGCGCGGTCACCGTCTGTCGGGTCCGGTCGAGCGTGGCCTGGAGGCGATCCTCGCGCGTCGTGCCGAGGGCGTCGGAGGCCTCCCGGAGGCGCTCTTCCAACGCGCGGAGCCGCCCGGCGATGTCCTCCTCGAAGTTGGTGGCATACTCGCCCGAGCGCTGCTGCACGACGCCGCGTGAATAGAGGAACCGCTCGCGGAGTTGGTCGTCGCGGATCCCCTTGGCGGCTTCTTGGAGCTTGCGACTCGTCTCCGGCTGGTCGCGCCTGCTGTCCCGGGACAGTTGGTCGAGGTCCGCCTCGAGGTCCCCGACCTCACCGGCCATCTGTTCCTTGGCCCGCATGATGGCCGAGAGGGCTTCGCCGTAGCCTGGATCGTTCCGGTCCAGCCGGCCGACGCGATCCACCATCCGCTCCTCTTGAGCGCGAAGCTCCGCCGCCCGGTCGAGCGCAGCCTTGGTGTCGCGTTCGAGGCGGCCCGCCTTACTGCGCTCGAGCAGCCGCTCGGCCTCGCGCAGCTGGTCGAGGGCCGAGTTCCCCATGGCCTCGCCCGAGGACTCTCCCGAGGCCGCCGCGCGCCGCATCTGCTCCGCGGCTTCACGGAGCTTCCGCGCGGACTCCGCCATCTCGGGGAGGGACTCCTCGCGGGCGAGCCGCTCGAGGCGGCGCGCAACCTCCTCGGCCTCCTGTGCCAGCTGGCGCTGTGAGCCTCCACCGCTCCCGGCCTGCTGCCGGCTCTGCGCCTGCGCCCGGGCGCGGCTCCGCTCGACCTCCTGCTGCTGTCGCCGGGCCAGTTCCTGCAGCTTTTGGAGGGTCTCGTCGATGGTGTTGTCGACCGACTCGCGGTTACCGCGTTGGACCTGCTCGTACTGGTTGCTCAGGCGGTCGAGCTCCAGCTCGAAGAGATCAGACAGTTCCTCGCTGATCTCCCCGCCCTGGCCGCCGCCGCCCTGCTGGCCCTGGGCCACCTGCACATCGCGGAACACGGCCTCGGCCTGCTGCAGCTTCTGGAGGGCCTCCTGCTCCGGCGGCATGGCGTCCTTGGGGTGGTGTTCCCCGAGTTGCTCCTCCGCCCGGGTCATCGCCTCGGCGGCCTGGGGGAGGAGGTCGGCGATGGCGCGCATCCCCGAGTCGGACGCCACGACGCCGCGCGAGACCAGCCGCTCGGCAAGGCGGAGGACCTCCTCGCGGAGGCGCCCCTGGGACAGCGCTACCGTGCTGAGGTTCTCCCGATAGTCGGTGTCCCCGTATTGGTCGCGATCGCGCACCAGCTTGAACGTCGCCGCAATGATCTGTCGCTGCTGGCTCGACAGATCCGACCCGGACATCCCCGCGCCACCCTGCTGCGGCGCCTGGTCCGCCTGGCGGTAGTCTCGGTCGAACGGCCGCACCTCCATGAAGTAAATGTCCGACACCGTCTCCTGCCCGGCACCATGCCCGTCACGCGCGCGGGCGTAGTAGCTGATCAGGTCGCCGGGGACGAGGCCGTACTCTTCGAGGAAAAAGGTGTGGCCTGCCACGATCTCCTTCCGGCCGCCGCCGCCGTAGAGGGTGTCGATCCGTTCGGCGCCGCCGTTGACGCTATAGACCAGTTCGACCGAGCGGACACCGTAGTCGTCCTGGGCGCTGACCTCGGCGGCCACCTCCTCCAGGCTCGTGACCGTGAGGTCGCGCCCGGGCTTGGCAAACGAGAGGATCGGCGGCTGGTCGGTGAAGACGTCGATGAGATAATCGGGTGAGGCCGTCACCAGGCGGTCGCGCGGACCCTGGAGAAGAATTCGATAGCTCCCCGGCTCGCGGACCGTGAGGCGTCCCGCCAGCCGCCCGCCGCTGCCGGCGAGCGGGATCGTATCGCGGTCGTTGACGACGATGACCCCCGCGGGGACGGGGATCGTCGGCGTGACAGCGATCGTGGCGACGGTCCCCTCGACGGCGGCGATGTCGCCGGCGTCCTCCTGCTCCAGGGGGTCGAGCCCAGTGTAGCCTGGGAAGGCGTAGGACACGTCGATCCGGTCGACGTACGGGAGCTCGACCACGTCGATCGTGTAGCTCGGAGAGCGGACCCCGGCCGCCTCGACGAAATACTCGGTCGCGTCGGTCAGACCGAACAGCATGATGGTGTGGCCGCTCGTGCTGTCCTCCACCAGCATGTCGAATCGCTCCCAGTCGCCGTCGGCACCGGTCTTCACCACCAGATCCACGGCGTCCGCGGTGAAGTTCTCCAGCCGGGCCTGGATGCGGAGGTCGGCACCGCGGGGGAGCACTGTGTCGCCCGGCGTAACCTGCACGCGATAGGGGTTTCTGGCCGCAGCGGCCTTCCAGGGCGCCACGATTACCGGGGCGGCCTGTCGGAAGAACCCGGGGCCGAGGAGGAAGAGCCCCAGGCCAAAGACGGTCGAGCCGGCCACGAGGCCGGTCATCTGCCGGAGCCCGGGCCGCTCGACGCGCCTCCCGTCATCGACGCGGTGGCACTCGTCCACCGCGGAGGCGACCAGGCGGACGAGGAGTGCGGCGGACACGGGGTCGCCGGAGCGCGCGCATGCGACGGCGCTGACGACCCGGCCGTCGAGCGACGGCTCATGTTCCTCGAGGTAGAGGGCCACACGCTCGTCCGAGACGCGCCGGAGGAGCGGCCGCACGACCACCCATCCCACCACCCCCGCCCACGCCAGATAACTCACCAGGCGCACCACCATGATGGCCGTCTGATCAAAGCGGAAGGCGTCGATGGCCCAGGCCCCGGCGAGCACCAGCCCCAGCCCCGTGAGGAGGGCGATCGCGGCACCGCGGAGCACCACACGGAGACGCCATCGGTTCCGCACCGAGCGCACGACGCGCAACAGCTCGTCGTCCTCGGAACGAGGCTGATGGGGCCAGAACGAATCAGTCACGAAGCGTCTCCTTCCGTACCGAGTGCCGTCGG